>SXGS01045074.1_pt1 | contig 17495 bp, 14 predicted proteins | sample 3174681 | NCBI WGS metagenome assembly SXGS01 (sample SAMN11356861, study PRJNA531348) | freshwater metagenome | isolation source: freshwater sample F1-80 | place: China: Fuxian Lake, Yuxi | collected 2017-12-25 | reverse complement strand
GACGATGATCCGATCCGGCCGCATGCGGAGAGCATTGCGAACCAACAACCGCGGCGTAATTTCACCGACCCCTTCGTTGTTCGGGGACCGCGTCTCCAAGCGGATGACGTGCCGGTGTTGCAGTTGTAGTTCGGCGGAATCTTCCACCGTCACGAGCCGTTCGTCGGTCGGAATGAACTTGGCCAGAGCGTTGAGCAGCGTGGTTTTGCCCGCACCCGTACCGCCGGAGATCAAAAAGCTGACTCTGGCATCGATCGCGGCCGCCAGGAATTCGACGACCTCATGCTGGATCGACTGCCCCTCAATCAAGTCTTCAATCTGCAACGGGTGCCGACCAAATCGGCGAATCGAGAGCGTCGGGCCGTTGAGCGCCAGCGGCGGAATCACCGCATTGACGCGTGAGCCATCGGGCAGACGCGCATCAACCATCGGGCTGACTTCGTCGATCCGACGGCCGACTCGGGACACGATCCGTTGGATGATCCGCATCAGGTGTGGTTCGTCGGCGAACATCACGCCGGATGGCTCCAAGCGACCACGTCGTTCGACGAAGACTTCCGACGAATGATTGACCAGGATGTCGCTGATGCTGTCGTCTTTCATCAACGGTTCCAGCGGGCCGAGGCCGAAAACCTCGTCGAGCAATTCTCGTTGCAGTCGCTCACGCTGAGCGACGTCAATCGATGGGGTGTGCTCGGCAATCAGTTCCGACGAGAGGATTTGCACTTCGCGTGACAGCTCATCTTCGGAAACATGGGCCAGCAGCGACAGGTCGAGCGAATCCACCAGCTTCTCGTGGAAGCGAACCTTCAGCCGCTGGTATTCCAGCTCGCCAGCGTTCGGATCCACATCCGCATCTGGGTCCGCATCCGGTGGTTCGACTAACAAGGTCTGTGATCGAATGAACGGCACGTTTCCGTCCTTTCGTAAAAATCCCACCAGTCTTGGGGTGCGATGACCGGCAAAAGTTGTTGAATAAGTCGTCGTTGAAATTCGTCCAGAACTTGGAAGATTCAGGGCTACCTGGCACATCTAGCGTTGCTGGCCCGGCAATTGGTTGCGGTCCACACCCACAGTTCCGAACCCCGGAGCTTTCACCGGAACGGTCCCGATCAAAGGTGTGGGAATGCGTGCATCGGCGTTCGCATCCGTGCTCTGTTCATCAAAGTTGACGATTTGCATCGAGGGACCTCTGAAGATCTGCATGACCCGCCGCTTGGGAGCAGGCCTGACTCCGAGCAGATCTTCGAGTGTCAGACGCTCACTGGCATTACCGACAAAACGGTCGATGTTTTCTTCGGTTCGGTCGGCATCCGCCGTTTTGTCCGCTTTGTCGGCTTTGTCCACTTTGGCGAGCAGATTGACGTCCACAGAATCCGAGTTCAATGACGAGGATAAGGCTCCAGTCACCGTCTTCGGTTTGCGAGCCGGCACTGTTTGGAATTCTTCATCGGGCGTGGGTTGCAAACCCTGTTGCTGCTTGAAGAGATCAGGTCGCATGCCCACTTCGACCGGGGCAAACTGGAAGTCATCCTTGGGATTTCGCAGCGTCAAAGAGATATCGCCGCGCCCCTCAACCACTTTCAGGATCTTCGCCTGTTGTGGCGTCACAGCCAGCGTCACCGTGCTGGAGTTTGGGCCGTTTGCTGGCGGATCGTTGCGGTTGCCTGACACGACGTTGACGTTGAACGCCATGACTTCGATGCGCTCCAGCAAAGTCAGTGTGACCTGCGGGCGAGTTCCTTCGGGCTTTGCTCGGAAGAGAACATCGACAACAGATCCAGGAGCCGCGAAGCCATTGACTGCTCCGATGTTTTCAATCGGGACGGTCACCGCTCGATAGCCAGGTTGCAGCTTTTCGGCAATATCGGGCCCGCCACCGTCCGGGTAAAAATCACCTGGATCAAACGGACGGCCGGCTTGCACCGCCTTACGAAGTGAGCGACCTTGAATTTGTTGCGGGTTACTCAGGAAAGCCAATTTTCGGAAATCGCTTTTCTTGAACTGCTCCGCCGTCATGCGCTGTGGAGCAATATCGTTGAGCGTCAGTTTGCGACCGGGTTGCAGGTCGATCGCCGCCAACGGGATCGTCACCATTTCCGGAGTCGCCCTCGGCGCTGCGGCTTCACCCTTAATTGGACGCTGCAGAGTCTGACGGACGACGAACGCGCCCCCTAAACCGACCAATGCCGCGAAGACGGTCACTGTCATTGTTCCCGAACTAATTTTTGCCATGATGCACCTCGTGAAGTTTGATCGGTTAGTCCTCAGATGACCCTGGTACCGTCAGGTCGAGCCCCGCTGGAGCCGCTCCTAGAATTCCATCACCGGCATCGTTGTCGATGAAGGTCGCCGTGACGAGAAGCGTGCCCAGCGTGTAGTTCAACGAGAACGATTGATCGATGTTTTCCAGGGCAACCGACAGATCACCCAGTTCCTGAGTCACTTGATCTCGAATTGTCACCCAACCACACAATGTGCCCAGGCAGACCACGGTGACGAAAAAAATGTAAGCCGAAGCGTCCACCACTCCTGATTCGTCATTCCAGAGTTTGCGAAGCCACATGGCACTTTCCTTATGAACGCTGTCCGTTCGGCGAATGAATCCAAGCCCTCTTTGGGCACAGACACATAACTTGGCAGGACGAGACTTTGACATTACGTCCCCTCGCCACCGGAAGGAGCGACGATCACAAGACACTGCGTTCCCGAAGCACCGTTCTGGTCGGCACCCGCTCCCGTCTGCTCACAAAAATCCGCAGCGTCGGCAAACGTCGAGCCGGCCACACTGCCAATCGTGGCGGTGATCGCCGCAAACGAATACGACTGATCAAGTTCTGAAACCGCATCGGCGACATCCGCCAATTCGGTGATGACTTGATCTCGAACGGTCACTAATCCAGTCACGAGACCGATCACAACAATCGTCATGATAAATATGAGTTCGGAAGAGATGACGAATCCCGTCTCATCCCGCCACAAGCGGACAAACATGGTTTTCATGACGCGCCTTGTTGAAAAGTTGTGAGCGGACACCGACCGACGGATGTCCAACCAATCTAAGAAATCGCTAAACAACACTCCGTCATCGACCGGGCTTGGGTGACTGCCCCCCCAAGCCCTCTGACGATGCCGTTGAAGAACCAATTCTTGAAACGGCCGATCAAAGTCGGCCCCAAAAAAAACTGCATTCCAGGAACTTGAAACAGAACCTCGACTGCAGTGGATCTGACGCCAATCTTCGGGTCAGAGACTTGGTTTGACCTACACTCACTGAGTCACGGAGGCGACAGAGGTGGTTTCGGTGCGACCTACACCACCTCTGTCGTTGCACCACCATGGTCGTGAGTCGGAGGACTACAGTCATGAGGAGCCGTTTGCCGAGAGTGACCCGTTCGAGAGAAAAATCTCAAGGCGAGACACTGACACGTCCAGAGCGACGTCTCTTTCAACCTGCGAAGAGCTGCGCGTGCCGTCTGCAAGTCGAATGGCAACTGGCAACCGCCGACTACGAATTCTCGCCGCCGGTTGGCGCAATGATGCCCAAACATTGCGGCGGATCTCCCTGATCCTGATCGCTGGCCTGGGCATCGATTTCGCAGAAATCGTTGAGATCTGCGAACTGCACGCCAGCCGAAGACGACGTGTGAGCCGTCACCGCACTGTACGCGTAGGATTGATCGATTTCCGAGACAGCGTCGGCCACGTCCCCCAGTTCATACAACACTTGGTCGCGAACCGTGGTCAAGCCAGTCACCATACCGATGACCAGCAACGTCGCCACGAAGACGAGCTCGGACGAGATCACGAAGCCGTGCTCGTCCTGCCACAATTGAGACAGAAACTTTCGCATGCAGATTCTCCTTTTTCAAAAGCTGCTATGCTTGGTGAGAGTGCCGAAGGCACACGCCTTCAGCCCAGTTGCTTGCAAGCGAACGTCGCATGATGCACCCGCCATGCCATTGGCGAATCAACTCGCAAGCCCTACTCATATCGCTATCTGGAGCGTTATTTTGCGTCATCATCGCAGCCCCAAGTTGACACGGTTTGCGCTTCCACATGATGTCTGGCCGAGACAGCATACGGCACGCCAGATGCTTTGAACCTGACTCCGAAGTAGGGCAATTTCGAGGTCGATTCACCTCTCCATTAGGTGTGGTATCGATTGATCTTCGTGCATCACACCTTCCGGGTCGGAAATGGGCCAACAGGAGATAGAAATCCGCTTTCTCAACAATGCATCAGCCCCCAGCGCGGCAACTTTTTGACGCTGCAATGAACTCTGGAATTCGTGTCGCCGGGGTAACGCACTTTTCCGTTGGCAATTGTTTGGGTGTGTGCCCACTTTCGAGTCTCACGTCCATTGCGTGGTCCTTCAAAAGGATCGTTTTTGTGGGATGCCGCGCAGGAATGGGCTTCGGCCCTCAAACGGACGAAAGCGATCGGCCGGCGTGCCAGGGTCTGTGAGAAGCGATCCTGTTTCAATTTCCAATGATTTGGCTCGCAATTCTGCGATTCAAAGCACACCTTCAAGCGGCGGTGCGGTTAGCGCTACCCTATGGCTCCGCAGGTTATCACCGCACTCGGCAAGGATGACCTCGCGCGGGGTGTCATGAGAGATTCGGCGAGCGGCAGGGCGTCAGCCCTCCGAGACAAAACACAAGGACACCCACGGCGTGCTGACGCCCTGCCGCTCGCCGAAAACATCTCGTTCGAAGCCGCGTGGGGTAAAGTGCGTCGTGACGGCTTGTTCTTTGGGCTGCGTAAGCGGCAAGGCAGTTGCCGGTGGAAATAACCGGCGGCTAGCCGGCATTATTCATGGGTCGGGGGAAATTCGTCGCAGTGTGCTAGGAAATTAGCACGACGCGCAAGCGAGTGATCTCGGTGCCTACCACTCGCTTGCGCGTCGTGCTAATTGCCGCTCATGAATAATGTGGGCTAGCGCCTTGCCGCTCTCTGAAACCAACCCCAAAGTTAGCAATGACGGGGCACTAGGTTTTTCCGGCTCGAGAGATCTCGTCGAGTGCGTTGCTTGGAATTCGCACTCGTTGTGAACGATCTCATTCGCCCGCCGGAAAGACATCGGCAGGTCGGCGGCTGCGCCACAGAGCCAGCGAGCGACCGGCGTGGCTGAGAAACGTGTAATAGCGTTGAACTTCAGCTTCGCTCAGGCCATCAATGGTTGTCACGAGCCATTGGGAAGCACGGATCAAGTTGTCATCAGGGGGTAACACCTCAGCCGGCGCGAACGCCCACCATTCCAGCGTGTGGCCAGTCACTAACAGACGATCGGCGAGAGATCCGAGCGGACCGACCGCGTTTTCCGGCTGTGGTCCGTCCCATTCGGTACCGGGCCAGCGACCGTCCCAAGAGCCTTCGGCTTGTTGCGTCTTCACAAGACGATCGGTGGCATCTCGGAGATGAGCGAGGATTCGCTGCCGGCTTCCTGGACCAAGCCAGCCAAACTCTTCGTCGGCTCGCAGCATGAGCGCTAACGCGTGGAGACGGTGCTCCCCGTAACAGACTCCATGAGCCAAACGTTGTCGCATCAAACGCTCGGCCAGTAAGTCCCAGGTGACTCTCTGCCCTTCCGTCGTGAACCAACTGGGGACCTGCGGCAAATAGTGCAAGAAGACCAGTGTTGACCATTCGTACTCCACTTGATTCAGACTGAACTCGTGAAACGCTTGATCGAATGCAGCTCGCAGCGGCACCTCACCCATCGGCGTAAGCACTGGATAATCGAGTGGCGTGCCACACTCCGCGAGTGCGGCCAGAGTGTGATCAACGTGACTGGCGGACGCGCTGCCGGCCTTGGTCCGAAACGCCAACAACTCGGACTCGTCTCTCGTCCGGGGAAGCAGGAACGGCTTCGTCTTGTCCCCCCACGCGGCGACGAATGTCCGATGATCCAGCAATAACCGACGCAATTCCTCACCCGACGAGACGTCCACATCGTCGAACCTCGCTTCGACACCCCAAAATCGGAGGGCATGATCGACATGATTGATCTGCGGCTTTCCTCCCCGCAGCCGAGGCCGCAGTTTCGAGAGCACTCGCGTGAGTTGCTCATCATCCACCACTTCCGGTCGATCGTATTTCGGTTCGATCTGTCGAGGTTGAAGTTGGGGCTGAGGTGGAATCTTCTCCGCCTGGATGGCCTGATAACGAGACATGCCCCATGCCAAGGTTGCTCCCGCAACGAGGATCTGAAGGACCAGCGACACTTCGACGGTGCCACGACGATGCGAATGAGCACGCATGAGGACTTGAGACATTGAAAAACTTCCCAGGAGTCAAAACTACGATCAACACGGAACACATCGAAACGTCTCTTGCTTGCGGGCAAACACTTTCGGCCTCCGTTTCCAACTCACCGCAGAGCCATTGCCTCCTCGTGATCGTCGTCTTCATCGGCAGGCTTCATGGCTCGTTTGCGGACGACAATGATGCCGACGTCATCTTCAAAGACGTTCTCCCAAGCTGGCATGCGTGCCAACCGTTCGACGAGTCCCTTTTGGAGTTTCTTGCACACCACCAGCGTGTTGATACGGTATTGATCCAGCAACCGATCGGTCGATGGCAGTGCGTTGTTGATGCTGAGATAATCCTTCCAGACGCGGCTGGGCACGACATGCACCGAGTTCGTCGTGACCATCACTTCCATTTGGGGTGGACCCTGCCAAACCAACCAGTCACCCCACCATTGCGGTCCGCAAACCATGCCTCGCGGCGAGTGTTCACGCAGGTACTTCGTCACACCCAGCGGAGTGTCCTTGCTGTAAAGCTGTCGTTCAGTGCGGGCTTCCCCACCCAGAAAGACTCGACTGACTGGCGCGAAGCAGATCGCCACCCAGGCCAATAATCCGATCACGGCTGTCCAACGGAACGACCGCATTTGCAATATTGGAAACAACTCGCGGCGGAACCGATCAAACTCGCAGCGAGCCCACACGTCACCAAGATGCGGTGCCAGCACCCACATCACGACTGGAGCGTACCACGCCACCATGCGGACTCGCACCGAGACCGCCAACGCAAACAGAGTCAGTGCAAACACATCACCGACCGAGACTGGTGCGCGGCTGTGCCGCAGCAGCACGACCAACAACACCCACGATGCACCGACGGTGATCCCTTCCACCGAGACCATCTTGAGCGGATACCACTCGATGATGTCTTTCAGATTTGGATGATTCGGAAAGATCAGCGTGTGAATTAAGAGGTCGATGCCATAGGGATTGCAGCAAATTCCCAGGACCGAGACCTGTGTCGCCATGAGCCAGAACCGACAATCCGAATCCTGCCACAATGCGGCAAACTGTCGCTCACGCCAAAGCAATTCCACCGCGCGTCCCGCGAGATAACACACCAGCAATGCCACTCCGACAATCGCCGATCCGTGCAGATTGGCCCACGCCACGAAGAGAATTCCGATTCCGGCATGCGTCCACAGCACCGACGGTTGCGAGCCGTCACGCTCCTTCTGGCAAAGCTCACCGTGCCGGGCAAGTAGCCAGAGTAATGTCGCGAAGCACAGTAAGCCAAAAACCTCCGGCCGAATGATCGAATGCCGGCCCCAGGCCACCATCCACGCGCCGAAAGCTCCGATCAAAGCCGCTCCGCCGTGACGAGTTCGAAACCAAAATGCTCGCGCCAGAACGATGTAAGTCATCCAGACGGTGATCGCAAACAGGTGGCTGAGCCATTCATGGCCTCCCGCCCGAACGGCCAGCGCCAAGATCGCCTGCCCCAGCCACGCCGTTGCGATGACTGGCACTCCGGACGCTAATGGGACGAACGGCTCCTCCGTCGGCAACTGGCGATGCTGCAAGATCCACTCCCCGTAGGCCACATGGCCCCAAATGTCGGAATGAAATAGATGCAGGTAATTGTGATACATGAAAAACAACGCCACTCCGACCGCCGCAACGAAGTGCCAGCCATTCAGCGCCCAAGACGCCGGTAACTTCGATGTCAGCAACTTTGAAAGCTCGTCGTCCGCGAGACCGGTGCGAGCGTTCGTGTCTGTGTTATCCATGAGAGGCAACCGCCAGATTCAAGGTGTGCTGACACACGCGATAAGACTTACGCTTCCAAGAGGTCTTGGGCCGGAAAACGAGCGGCATCCGAGCCATCCGCGGCAACATTCACGGTGCGATCGACGATGTACGTCGGCCGCGACCGGACTTGATCGAAGATGCGAATCACATATTCGCCGAGCACCGCGATCCCCAATGCGTTCAGAGTTCCAAAGAACGAGGCCGTCAGCAGCCCTGAGGTCCAGCCGGGAATGGCCATGCCGGTCCAAATTTTGTGGTACAGCGTGAAGCCGATGACTCCGAGGCACACCACGCACGACAACACGGCCACTCCGTAGAACGCTCCCAGTGGAACCGCCGAGAAGGAAAACACCGCCGTCTTGGCCAATCGCACCAACTGCCAGAAGGAAACTCGCGGATGCTCATCGTGGCGTGCCGCCCGTTCGACGGGCTCGCCGCATTGACGGAATCCGACCCAGTGCCGCAGGCCAGGATAAAACCGCGAAGCCTCCGGCAGGTTCAACAATTCGTTGACGACACGCCGATCGATCAATCCGAAGTTTCCAGCGTCCACGGGAATGGGAGTGGACGAGATGCTCTGCAACACTCGGTAGAAGGTGCGAAACATCAACCGTTTCACAACGCTCTCTTTGCGTTTCAGGCGAATCGCATAGACGACCTCAAATCCTGCCTCCCACTTCGCCAGGAATCGTGGGATCGCCTGCGGATCATCTTGGAGATCGGAGTCCATCACCACGACCGCGTCGCCACTCGCTGCGGCCAAACCCGCTTGGAGGGCGGCTTGTTGCCCGAAGTTCCGCGACAAGTGGATGACATGCACGCGCGCATTTGCTGCGGCAATTTCATCGAGCAGTTCGGCACTGCCATCTGAGGAGCCATCATTGATGTAAACGATCTCGTATTCGTAGACCGATTCAGAGAACGCCTGGCTGACCAAAGAGGTGAGCGTTCGCAACACGGCGACTTCATTAAACACCGGCATCACGATGGACACGAGCTTTCCGCGCGACGGAACAGTCGTAAGGGGCAGCGAGTTCTCAAGCTGCGTCGACATGTTTCAACACTCCGACAAGCGATAGGCCAAACGGGACGCCCAGCCGGAGAAGCAACCGCCGTTCCATCGACGCCGCTCGAAGCAAAAGGCGGTTTACACGCGGCGAGACTCGCGGGAAGTCTGCCTTTTGCCGCGCGGGACGCAGCTTTTCCCAACAGCGCGTTGCCACTGCCGCCGGAAACGTGAACGAGTTCCAATGTGTCACCCACTCCAGCCGCAAACCAGCCGCCGACGCTTGCTCTTTCAGCATCGTCGGTGAGTAGCGGCGATAATGCCCGAGCAATCGGTCCCACTCGCTAAATAACCACTGATACGACGGAACGGTGATGATCGCGGCACCGTTCGGACGTAAAGCCGTCTTGACGTGTGACAAGACTTCCACCGGATGTGCGACATGCTCGATGACATCCAACAACACGACCGCTCGCAGCGACCGAGGTTCGACCGGCCAGGGCTGCTCAAGGTCGTGAACCGCGACACGCGGCAATCCCTTCATTCGGCCCAACTCGACCGCTTCGGGCATCACATCGAAGCCGGTCACGTCGTAACCGAGCTGTGAAAACTCCAAAAGATTTCGGGACGAGCCGATGCCACCTTCGACCAACAGGCCTGGCGGTGGCGCAAACCGCCTGAGCACGTCGGTTATCAGTTGGCGCTTCGCGACGTGCCACCAATACCCGTCTTCGAGCTCCGCCAACTCTTGTAGATGCTGTGGTTGCATATCTTGCTTGTGTCTGTGTGTCCGACGGGAATCGCTCGTTCGGTTGTTTGTGGAACTCTGGCCGAAAGTTTGCGCATCGCTTGCTGACGTCGTTTCTTGGGGCATCACCAGGAATAGCATTCGCTAAGCAGGAGTCGTACCGGAAACCTTAAAGGGCCCAGACATGCCTGCTGCTCCCTGCGATGAGGAATCTTCCCCGTCGCTCGCACTTCCTTTGATTTGTTTGGCCGCGCTGCTTCTCCTGGCGGTCCCGCTCTTCCTGCGGATGCCACTGACGAACGACGCTATTCTGTTCGACCTGCAAACGCGGCTGTTTTCTGAGGGAGCCGTACCGTACCGGGACGTTTTGGAACCCAATCTTCCGGGAGTGTTCTGGGTTCACTCGGCCGTTCGCGGCGTGCTCGGAAAGAATTCGGAGGCGCTACGACTGTTTGATCTAGTGGTCATGGCCGCAGTGACATGGCTGCTCGGCAAGCTGGTGATGAAATCCGGAGGGACTTCGCGGTCGGCAATGTGGTTGGCTGCGACCGTGTTGACGTTCTATCTCGGTGCCACCGAGTGGTGTCATTGCCAGCGTGACACCTGGTTGCTGTTGCCGATCTTGGCCGCAACTGGGCTCAGGTTGTATCGCCTCGGACGTAATTTGCCGCCGACCGCCGCGCTGAGCTTGGCGGAGGGACTTCTGTGGGGAGCCGGAGTGTGGCTGAAGCCGTATGCCGCTCTCGTGGCTGTCGCGGTATGGCTCATGACTCTGCGAGGATTCCGGTCCCAGAGGCAAGGTCTCATTGACACCACCTGGGTTCTTCTGGGGGGTATGGTTGCTGGAGTTTGCGGTGTCGGCTGGCTCGTACAAACTGAGGCGTGGCCGTATTGGCTCGAAACCATGCGGCAGTGGAACCCACGTTACCTCGCCGCCGGCCGAGAACACTGGGTCTGGCCGCGTTTCCAAGCGATGGTTTGGCGGATGCAACCCTGGTTTGCGCTGCATTTGTTAGCGCTTCCGTTCGCGGTTGTCACCCTGCGAAAATTTTGGCAACGTCCGCGCAATCCAGAGGGTGCGCTGGTGGGTGATCTACCGCACTTGGCGTTGTCAGCAGTTTACTTGGCAACGATGACGCACGTGTTTTTGTTGCAGCATCTCTTCGATTACGTCCACGCTCCGGCGGTGATTTTGGCGGTGGGGGTGGTTGGAACATGGTTGTCTCAACCGAATCGCTCTCCCCGCTGGCGAATTGCGGTGCTGGCGTTTGGCATATTGGTTTTGGCAAGTTCACCGCTTTTCCAGCGGCAGCGAGTCGGATTGTGGTGGGCATGCTTGACTCAGCCCAGCAGCCCCAAACTCCAAGACCGCTTGGCGTTACTGGCCAATCCGAGACGCAGTCACATCGAACGTGTCGCCGAGTTCCTGCGAAAGCAGACCCCGCGAAATGGCGAGGTGTGCGTCTACAACAGTGATCTCGTCGGCCTGTATCAGCGGTTGGAACTGCGTCCGCCAACTCGGTATGTGTACTTGTTTGAGTTATTGACGTACTTCCCGGACCAGCGTGGAGAGATCGTCTCGACTGTGGGCAATTCGGGACACCGTTTCGTGGTGACTGATCTGGCCAGTTGCGGAATGCCTCTGTCTCAAGCGATGGCAATTGGCCCCGACGGGCCGACCGCACCTCCTCCCGCCTACCACGCGGTGAGCCGTAGAAACTATCCGTGGTCGCACCGAGTCGTCTTCCGGTCGGGAACGTACCTCGTTCACGAAATCACCGAACAGAACAGCAAACCTTCTGTGAAGTCAGTGGTGGGAACAGCACCAATCAAATCGCAGCTTGGCGAATAATCGATTGGCTCTTCCAAACGGAACTCAGATCTCAACGCGAATCCCAGAAGATCCCGAAATCGCAACTCGATTTCGCCGAACCGACGGTCGAGAGACGAGCAAGACCAGTACTCACCAAAGCGCCGACACTGATCATCGGCAAAAAAGTTCCAAACTTACACGGGAGCAGTTTCGGTGATTTCGGTGATGGGTTCGTCGTCGATCAAGCCGAGACGCCGAAGCTTTTTGTAGAGGCCGACGCGGCTGATACCAAGAGCTTTTGCGGTTTGAGTACGGTTGTTGCCGTTGGCTGCGAGAGCATCTCTCAGCATTTCTTTCTCGCTGTGAGCGACTCGTTCCACAAGTTTCCATGACGATTCCGAAGGTTTGCGCATCGCCGTTGGCGTGAACTGCGATTGGATGACTTTGTGCGACAGATCGTTGACGGTCAGCTCTTCGTTGTCACAGAACAGGACCGCTCGACGCAAATGGTTTTTGAGTTCGCGCAAATTGCCGGGCCAGTCGTGAGCGTAGAGGGCCTCCAAAAAATCGCGATGGACTCGTTTGATCACGATATCATGCTCGCGAGCCAGTTCCTCGACAAACTGCATGGCCAGCGGAACAAGATCGAGCATTCGCTCGCGTAGGGGAGGCAAGAGGAACTCCAACACGTTCAGTCGATAGTACAAGTCGAGCCGGAACTTGCCGTCGTCGACGAGTTGTTGCAGCTTGATATTCGACGCAACAATCAGCCGCGCTTCGGATCTGCGAGCCTCCGTCGAGCCGACCAATTCGTACTCGCCCTCTTCGATCACCTTGAGCAGCTTGGTCTGTTGTTTGAGGTCGAGGACATCCACTTCGTCGAGCAACAGCGTGCCCCGTCCCGCCGCTTGAAAGCGGCCAATTTTGTTGCGGTCGGCTCCCGTAAAAGCCCCACGTGTGTGGCCAAACAACTCGCTCTCAATCAAGTCTGCCGGCAACGCTCCACAGGCGAGATGCTGAAAGGGATGTCCGCGCCGGGCCGAGATCGAATGCACGATCTTGGCGAGCGTTGTCTTGCCGGTCCCGGTCTCGCCGACCAGCAGAATGGTGACATCGCGACTGGCGACACGCACGATGTCGTCCACGACCGCAAAGAATTCAGGCGCGTAAGTCCTCAACTCGATCCCGAATGCTTGAATATGCCGACATTTGGGAACGGCGCGAGCGACAGGTGCGGCAAGTTGCTCAAGCAGCCGGTGCGGATCGATCAGGCCAGGGCCATCGCGCCACAAGAAATGGTCGGTGGCCAACAGATCTAAGTCGGCGGCGAGTGCCGTCGGGTAAAAGTCGTCACCAATCGTGAACAAATTCAGGGCCGGAAGTGCCCCATCAATGATTTTCCGTAACAGTAAAGCCGTGATGCCATTGCCGTGAGCGCTGCGGCTATCGACCAACAGAATGGGAACTGCCGCAACCGCTAACTCAGTCAGAGCGGACTCAGCATCGGAAATGTGGCGCAAGCAGAATTGGGTTTCGTGAAAGAACTGACCGAGCTGTTGAGCGAGAGCCTCTTCGCCGAGAAACCAGGCCGTCCTGTCCATGGTGGGGAGCACCTTTCACTGATGGTCACGGGAGGAGATGCCAAACAGCGACAGTGTGAATTGAAAACAACCTCTTCGCTTTCGCAGCAAAATGGAGACTCCCAACAGCCGCAAATGACACGCCAACAATCCGATACGTATCCGCAAAGAAACAGAAATTTCGTTTCATCACTTCAAATCCCCTCAACAGTTTCATGATTTCAAAACCTCGCAAATGGTGTAATACCACCGGTCAGCGCTTTGCAAGATGTTCAGCGGCGCTTCGTTAAGTGATCGTGAGCGCTTCATTCCTGAATCGTTAATGCTTGATGGAGAACAACTCCGAACAACAGTCAACAAAGAGCAGATCAGTTCCCATCGCCACTCGCGGAATCACAGGCAAGACTTAGCCTGTGTCTAGCTTCCAACAGAGCCGAACGCATTGGCAATGCTAAAAACGGCTTTTCCTGATAAGCGAACTTGCGAGTTGCCCGGCACATCAAAAACGTCGTCCGCCGCCACCGCTTGCCAATTCTGGCAGTCACTGACAACCGTTGACGCAATCTGTATCCCATGGTTGTCACGCAGTGATCGCTTGTCGTTCCGTCGATGATTTTTGGACTCCACAAGGGCTCGGCCAGGGAATGTTGCCATCGCCGAGAACTTTCGGGGGATGTGACACGCGGCTTGGAATAGCCTTTGCGTCGTTTTCCGTGGGATCTCCTCGCGCGCTGACCCAAGGACGCATTGAATGACGCAGCTCTCTGTCATCGTTCCAACGTTTCGGGAAGCTGAGAACTTGGACGTGCTGATCCCGCGGCTGCAGCAGGTTTTCACAGATGCAAGCATTAACGGCGAAGTCATCGTGGTGGATGACAACAGCCCGGATGACACCGTCAACGTCGTTCAGCGGCTGAGCCAAGCCTATCCAGTTCGATTGATTGTCCGACGGAACGAGCGAGGATTGTCGAGCGCCGTGATCGCCGGAATGCGAGTGGCCGTTGGTGATGTCGTCCTCTGCATGGATGCCGACTTGTCGCATCCACCGGAGGACGTTCCACGCCTGTATCGGCAGGTTTCCGCGAACCCCCTTGGACGATTGTCCGACTTCGTGATTGGCAGCCGTTACGTGACAGGCGGCTCGACGGAATCGGGGTGGGGGCTGGGTCGCTGGTTGAACTCGAAGGTGGCAACGTGGCTGGCGTGGCCATTGGCTTCGGTGAGTGACCCGATGGCGGGCTTTTTCGCATTGTCACGTGAGGCATTTCTGCGCGCGGCCGAACACCTGGACCCGATCGGTTACAAAATCGGCCTCGAACTGTTGGTAAAAACCAAAGCGAGAACCGTCACCGAAGTGCCGATCGAGTTCAAGAATCGGCTGCATGGCGAGAGCAAGCTCTCCTTGCGCGAGCAACTTAACTACCTGCGGCATTTGGCGCGGTTGTACCGATTTCGGTTTCCACGACTGACGCGGTTCTTGTCTTTTGGACTCGTCGGTAGCAGCGGAGCAGCGGTGGACTTGCTGACGTTCGTGTTGTTGCTGAAATTTGGTTTGTCTCCGCTGCCGGCAGCCATACTCGCGATTTGGGTCGCGATGACCAGTAACTTTGAATTCAATCGCCGCTTGACGTTTGCTGATGGCGACCGCAGTTGGAGTCAAGCCTATTTGTCGTTCTGTCTGAGTTGCCTCTTCGGAGCTGGTGTCAATACGGGCGTGCGTGTCGGACTGATGTCATCGTTGAGTTGGTTCAGCGGACACGCGTGGGGAGCAGCAGTGCTTGGAATCTTGTCGGGATTGGCCTTCAACTTCTCGCTGTGCGAGCGGTTTGTGTTCCGCGTGTCTCGTGGAACACGTTTCCCACAGGCGTCGAGTTCTGTCGAGGACGGACAAGTTGAAATCGTTTCCCGCGAAGGCAGCATTCTCACGCAGTGCGAAGTGACGCCGGGCCAGGGTATCAAGAGAGTCAAGCCGCGTGACTCGTGGCTGTTTCGTTGTCTGCTCTTGGTCGTGGTTGTCGTGTCCGTGCTCTGGGCGAAATCGTTGTCGTCGCAAAGCCAAAAGCCGACGCCGAAGTCGGCGGAGAAACCGATCAGTGATCGACAAATCGCCGACCCTGCGCTGCCGGTTCCATCGAACGCCGATCAACGCATGGCGGAAAACTCGGCGAAAAGCTCGTCCGGCTTGACGTTGTCAAAGTACCGCGACTTTGGTTTTTCGGACGTCGATGTTGAGCAGCGACTGAAAGGAAACGTTCGCTACCTGGCGTCGGACGAATTGGAGGGGCGCGGGCCGCAAACGGCGGGGTTGGACAAGGCCGCGGAATTCATCGCGCACGAGTACCAGAAAGCCGGCTTGAACACGAATCCGACGGGGAAGGGAGTCTTTTTTGAGTTCCCGTTGCTGGCGCGAGAGGTGGAGCCGACCGTGTCACAGGTGGCGTTGCTGGACTCCAACCGTCGGGTACATCCACTGACGCCCAAACGGGATTTCTCCAGTGTGGTCTTGACGAAGTCGAAGCAATTGTCGGGAGGGTTGGTGTTCGCAGGATTCGGCATCTCGGCACCGGAACACGGGTATGACGACTTCGCTGGCCTCGACGTGCTGGGCCAGATTCTGATCGTGTTACGTCAGGAGCCGACTCACGAAACTTGGCAAAAGCTGGCCGTTGAGCGTGGCTTCACCCCGCATGCGTTGCTGCGGACCAAGATTCGGAACGCGATGTCGCACGGTGCGGCGGCCGTGGTGTTGTGCGACGCGCTCGCCACTGACCCGCAGGATTCGAGCGACCATCCGCAGGAGCTATTTTCCCATAATCTGACCTCCGAGTTTCCAGACACCAAGATGCCGGTGATTCACGCGCGTCGAGAGGCTTTGGAAACGCTGCTGACGAAGACGGCGGAATTTGATTTGGGTGCGGCCGAAGCGGAAATCCACAAGACACTGACTCCGCAAAGCCAGCGGCTCATGAATGTCTCGATGTCGATTCGAGTGGAGCGGCCGCAAATGTCACGCTCCTTGAAGAATGTCATTGCGACGGTATCCTCCGACAGCCTTCGACTTGATGAGACGATCGTGGTGGGAGCTCATTACGATCATCTGGGACGAGGTGGCTGGGGATCGCTGGAACCGACCCATCGCCACGATATCCACAATGGCGCGGATGACAACGCGTCGGGAACTTCAGTGCTCCTGGAAGTGGCTCGGCAACTCGCGACACGCGAGGCACTGAATCCGAAAATGCCGCTACCGCGCCGCGTCTGTTTCATCGCGTTCAGTGGGGAAGAACTGGGGCTCATCGGCAGCAATAAATATGTGCATGCTCCGTGGTTTCCGATGGAACGCACTGTCGCGATGCTCAATTTGGATATGGTGGGCCGGCTGCGCAATGATCAACTGACGGTGTATGGCACAGGCACATCGTCCGTCTGGCCTCCGCTCCTGCGCCGATTGGCAGATCACCACAGCTTGAATGTGATCTCTCGCGAGGGAGGTTATGGGCCCAGCGATCACGCATCATTTCACGAGCGCGGGGTGCCAGTACTCCATTTTTTCACCGGTTTCCATTCCGACTATCATCGCCCGTCGGACGACCCCGATACGTTGAACTACGTCGGCCTTCGCAAACTTTCCCGCGCGGTTGCCGAAATGGTGGTTGCGCTGGCCGAGATGCCCGAACGGCCACGTTCCTCCACATCTCAAAAGGATTTGGCGGAATTCGATCCGTCGATCTCGCTACGCGATGTCGTCGGCTCGATTCAACCTCCAGCGCGGTTTCAGTTGGGAGTGCAACTGGCTCCGTCAACAAGTGGCGGAGTACTCTTGGAACGCACGATTCCGCAAAGCCTCGCTGACCGCCACGGCCTGAGATCTGGCGACGTGATCCAAAAGATCAATGGCCAGCCGGTCGATTCGCCAGCCGCAGCAATTACGAAAATCCAGAAACACCCTCTGCACGACCCGCTCATCATTAGCCTGATTCGCAACGGTTTGCGCATGAAAATTAACGTGTCGATTCTGGACTAGCGCAACAGAGCACGATCCATTTCATCCGGAGAAACTCGGCGATGATGTTTGACGGTGATGCCCGCCGATTCGAGTTCTTGACGGCGTGTCACATGAACCTGTCCATGAACAAAACCCTCAATCAGCCGGAACGCGCTAGTGCCGCAGATCGGAATTGATTTTCCATCAGAGAACGAGTTTGGCCAGTGTAGTTTTTGAGGGCCGAGGTTGCCGTCGGTGTGGTGGGCAGAATGGGGGCGGAGAACGAGGCGCGGTCGGTCG
>SXGS01137676.1_pt1 | contig 17499 bp, 9 predicted proteins | sample 3174681 | NCBI WGS metagenome assembly SXGS01 (sample SAMN11356861, study PRJNA531348) | freshwater metagenome | isolation source: freshwater sample F1-80 | place: China: Fuxian Lake, Yuxi | collected 2017-12-25 | reverse complement strand
CGAGTTGGCTCGCCTGCGAAATTCCTAAGAATGGCCCTCTGGCTTGAACCCGAACGATTGGATTGGGCCTTTGAAGAGCCTGTCCCCAGTCATTTCAGTTCATTTTCGATTACGCCGATGGCATCTACTGCAAAGGCCTCATCCGGGGAAAAGGGTGCCTGTCCCTTTCTCGCCCTCTTTCTTGCCCTTTCCGCTCTCGGTCCTCCTTAGAATGGCCCACTGGCTTAAGTCCGGACGATTCCGTTGAGTCCGCCAAGAGCCTGTCCCTATCCCCCCTATGTCCCGGCCTTCCAGACCCGCTGGGTAACGCAGTTTTAAATTCGGGATTGACGGGCGGCCTGTCTATTGTATTGCAAACTGTTTGCATTCGGTTCAAACCCGCCCCTTATTTATTATGAAACTGCTCTTGATCGTCCCAGCCTTGACCCTGGTAATTCCCGCGTTTTCCCAAACTTTTATCCAATCTGGCCATGTCGATATCGGTATCGGATACGCAGACAAGGCTTTTGATTTACATGTTCATCAAGAGGAACCGGTGGATCAGGAGTTCACCCCAGGAGAGGTGGTTTTCTCAATCGGATCCGCTGCGGCCGGAGTTTCTCCCGGCGGCGCGTTCACCAGTTTTCTGGGAGCCACGGGCACACCGGTTTGGATTCTTCCAACCGCCGAGAACGCACAACTGCCCTTTCTGGGATTCGGCACTGAAGAACTCGTTGCTGGCGACTGGTCGAGCAACATTACTCTCAGTCTGAAAGCCGTCAGCGGTCCGGGCACTTTCTCGATCTGGGGCACCAGCGGATTCGGCGCTCCCGAGTTGAAGATGACCACGGCCGATGGCATCACCGCTGGCGACCGCTTGCCGCTGGTCCCCGGCAGCCATGGTCATTTCAATGTCGGCTTCTCGGCACCTGGCGACTATTCGGTCACTCTGGAGGCCTCCGGAACCCATCTCATCGACGGCTTCCGTACCAGCGATCCGGCCACCTACCGCTTTCAGGTGATTCCAGAGCCCTCCACCTGGGCCCTGGCCCTCACCGGAGCCGGAGTCAGCGCTCTGGCCTTCCACCGTCGATGGCCAAAGGGTCGTGGGGTTTAATTCTGTTCCGTGCGGGGCATGGAGTACCGGAAAATGGCTTCCCCCGGGTTCCATGACCGAACCTCCGGCCAAGACCTTGAAAGAGGCCGGTTTTACTTTTGGGGTTTGTTTTAGACATAAAACAATGTTGTTGCCTTGCGCAGATCGGTCCCGCAGAAACTTCAACGGTGCCGCTCATCCCATTTACAAAATCTCCCATCGGGATCCTCGCGATCCATAGACGGGTCCGAGCCATATCCCGGCCGATGCGTCTCGGTCTGATAATGGCCACGGTCCTTTCCAGCAGGGTGGGAGCATCCGACCCGGTCCCTACCCAACAGTATTGGCTCCTCGACCCGGTGCCCCGGCAAGCCATGAGACCCTTGAGTACCGATCGGCCGGACCAGACGGAAAGCCCGTACTCGGTGGACGCCGGGCATGTCCAATTCGAGTTCGAGGTAGCCAAGGCGACCTTCGGAACGGTCTCCGCCGATGGCGACCGCTCCGGCCGAGAACTGGTGGTTGGAGGGGTCAACGCCAAGGTCGGACTAACGCCCCGGAGCGACTTGCAGTGGATCTACGATGGCCAAGTGGTTTCCTGGAGGCGATCCGATGCGACCGGACGGCTCGAGCAGCGATCCGGTGCCGGTGACCTCCAGACGCGTCTCAAGGTCAACCTCTGGGGCAATGACGGCGGCCTCACCGCCCTGGCCCTCATGCCCTACGTGAAATTGCCCCTGTCGGCCTCCCATGTCCGCAACGGGCATGCTGAAGGAGGTCTCATTGTACCACTGGCCGTCGAATTGGCCCCGGGCTGGTCGTTGGGCGGCCAGACCCAGGTCGACTGGGTTCATTACGACCCGGCCGGTCACGGCTTGGAATGGGGCAATACCGTGACCCTCGGCCGCGACATCACCGAGCGGTGGGCCGGCTTCATCGAATTGGCCGCCCGCATCGCACCGGAATCCGGTCTACCTTGGCAGGGGCAATTTGATGTCGGCTTCACCTGGGAAGCCCGTGAGGGGCTCCAACTCGATTTCGGCTGCTTCTTCGGAATCACCCGATCGGCTCCGGATTACATGCCCTTCCTCGGGCTAACCTGGCGGTACTGACACCAACAGGCCGTTGGTAAGAGGGTTCCCGACGCGGGCAAATCAAAAGTAGCGAGGAACCACCGTGGGCTGCCGGGGCTGGATGTGGGTGTCGAGCGCTTGGCGGAAGCGTTCGATCCCGGCTTTCTCAGCGTCTCCGAGGCCGTAACGAATGTGGCCTCCCAAATACGAGTGGCGAAATTCGCGAGTGAATTCGGGGCGATGCTCGACCCAGTGGGGCATCGATTCCAGACCGAGCAGTCGGGCTTGGCGAAGCCGGTCCGCCAAGGCCGGTGTCGCAGCGGATTCCCCAACGGCCCACACGGCATAAACAAACGGCAGGCCTGTCCATTGCTTCCACGCGGCCCCCAAATCCCAAATTTGATGAGGGTGTGGACCCAGAGAAAATCCAATGGCTGGATCTCCGATGAGCAGCACGTTGCGAGGCATCCGCTCCCGGTCATAATCCGCCAAAGGTCTGAAGCGCGGCGATAGCCCTCGGGCTGCCAAGAGCACGCGCAATAAATTCACGCTGGTGCAGGAAGCCGGGTCGAGATGCACCTCGGTCAGGCGTTCGTCGAGAGGATCCTGATGGGCGAGAAACACGCTGGCCACAGGACCGTCGGAGGCGATGGCCACGCCGTCCACGATGGGATACCCCGGAGCGAACAAGGCTTCGGTGATACTGAGCAAGGCGGCCTCGAGCCGACCGGCACGCAATTCCACCGCCAACGTCGACGGCGGCAAGAATCGACACCCCTCCTCCAGCCCACAGGTCAATGGCACCGCATTGAGGTAGGGAACGGACCCGATGCGTGCCGTCTCAGGAATCACACCTCAAGAGAGCGGCTTTATGGTCCACCGCAAGCAACGAACGATGCGAGATCTCGAAGAGCATCACTTGAGCCGATCAACAAATTGGGCCGTCTTGTCCATGGCCACCTGGATCTTGTCGAAGGCGGTCGCAAAACAGCAGCGCACAAAGCCTTCGCCACTGGGCCCGAAAGCTCCGCCAGGCACGCAGGCGACCTTCTCCTCGTTCAACAAACGCACAGCAAACTCCTTCGAAGACAGACCCGTGCTGGTGATGTCGGGGAACGCATAGAAAGAACCCCGCGGCAGATTGCACTTGAGACCCATGTCGTTGAGGGCCTTCACAATGAAATTGCGGCGCAACTGATACTGGTCGCGCATTTCAGCCGTCGCGGCAGCCCCGTGAAGGAGCGCCTCGATGGCGGCCTCCTGGGCGATGATGCTCGCACACATGATGGCGTACTGGTGCACCTTCATCATGGCGTCGATGAGCGGGGCCGGACCGCAGGCGTAGCCGATGCGAAATCCAGTCATGGCATAAGCCTTCGAAAAACCGTGCAGGAAGATGGTCCGCTCGGCCATGCCCGGCAGCGAGGCGATGGACACGTGCTCTCCCTCGAAGGTCAGCTCGGAATAAATCTCGTCAGTGAGAATCAACAAGTCATGGCGTCGGGCCACCTCGGCGATTTCAAGCAACTGCTGCCGGGTCATGGTGCCCCCGGTCGGATTCGTCGGAAACGACAGCATGAGCACCTTGGACTTCGGCGTGACCACCGCCTCAATGGCTTGAGCCGTCACCGCGAAACCATCTTCGGCCTTGCACGCCACCGGCACCGGGACCGCATGAGCCAAAACCACACTCGGTGCGTAGCTGACATAGCAGGGCTCGTGGTAAATCACCTCATCGCCAGGGTTGAGCACCGCCCGCAGAGCCAAGTCCAGAGCCTCGCTAACACCGACCGCCACCAGCACCTCAGTCTTCGGGTCATAGCGAACCCCGAAGTGCTGCTCGACATAGTCCGAAATGCACTCGCGCAATTTCAGCAAGCCCAAGTTGGAAGTGTATTGGGTACGACCGCGTTCCAGAGCGTAAATCGCCGCCTCACGAATATGCCAAGGGGTGGCAAAATCTGGCTCTCCGACCCCCAGCGAAATCACACCCGTGGTGTTCTGGACGAGTTCGAAGAAGTCGCGAATACCCGAGCGCGGGATCCCCGCGACGTGGTGGGCGATGAAGTTGCGATGAACGGAGGACATGGACGTCTCTGGGGGGTATGCGAACTCGGGGACCTTCGGGAAGAGGAATTTCCCGGATCCGCCACAGGTTCGCCGGGTTGGGCGGTTAGTGGCGGCTCGGGCGGGAAAGTGCGGCTGCCGTAGCGCAGGCGACTGCCACGGGGAGTGAAACTGGTGTTCCGGACTTCATGACGCACCCCTATTCCGAACAAAACCCCGGCCCTGTCAAGGCGGGCGTGCCGCGGATCTTCAGCAGATGGGCTATCCTTTTCGAAGTTTCGCCAACCCTTCGAGACACCCAACCGAAACACGACTCCCCCTCGCACTCGCTGGCGATCTAAGCTTTATTAATTCAGTGCGTTGTCAGAAGAGGAGCCTCTCCCGGCTTCCAATTGATAACAGCCCGGTACCTGCCATGAACGTCTCATCCCTCAGCCGCTTCGGCCTTCCCGCCTGGATTCTGGCCACTTCTCTGGCCACTTCTCTGACTGTCCGGGCCGACACCGACCTCGGCTTCATTGAAACCTTCGCCCTGGCCTCCGACCGCGAAGCCACCCTTGGGCAACTCGTGCCCGGTACCGAGGACTATTACTTTTTCCACGCGCTGCATTACCAGTCCTCCGGGCAGAAGCAGAAATTTTCTGAGACACTCACCCAATGGGCCACGCGCTTCCCAAATTCCGAGCAGCGCCAACTGCTCGAGAACCGTGAGGCACTCCTGGCCTACGGCACGGATCCGCAAAAAACCCTCCAACATCTGCGCGATCGGCTGGGGCTGCAGTTCAACCACGTCCAGGAGCTCCCCGACCAAAAGCCCGACCTGCCCACAGCACTGACGCCCTCCATGATCTCGCGGGAACGTTTCCTCAGCGCTCTCCCGACAGGCAATCCGCTCGGCACGCTGTCCGAAGCCGAGGTGGAACGGTTGCTGCAAGACCCGGCCCCGGCTCTTCCCTACCCGGCCGTTGACCTCCTGATGCGGATCCAACGACCGGACGCCCCGGGCCTGCTGCCAAGGATCCTCTCCGAATTAAAGACATCGGAAAGCCGAGGCTTTGGTTCCTTGCCCATTCATCGGGCGTTGCTGCCCGCGCAGCTCGATGCGCTCGAAAAGGAAATCCCTGCGCTGGCCCACCAGTCGGCGTTTGTGATGACCCGGATTGCCAAGCTGGCTCCCGGGGCCGACGCCAATACCCAGACGAATCCGCTCGAAAGGGAGGCCTGGCTGGAGCGCGTCGAAGGCTATGTGCGGGGACTGCCCACGGCGTTCAATTCCCTCAAGGCCCACGTGCTGTATGCCCGCCTGCAACACGACCGGACCCGCGGTGTCTATGATCGGTCTCGCTTCCTCGAATACTTGAAGCTGCCCCGACCGGCCGCCTACATGAACCCGAAGTACCTCAAATCGGTCCAGGCAGACCGCTTTGCGGCCGACTTGAATGCCGCCTTCCCGGAATCGGGTCTGGGACTGCCTCCCATCGGACTGGACGAACCGTTGGTCCGTGAATTCTTCCTGCATTTCGCCGCCACGGATGCCCAGTGGGAACCGTGGACCGAATGGCTCCGGGACACCTGGGTCAAACCCCTCTTCGCCGAAGCCAAGATCACCCAGGGTGCCGGTGAAACCGAGCGCTGGACCTCATTGCTGTCGCCGACGGGTTATCAGGCGCTCAAGGATCGGGTGGACATCGAATTTCCGGCCACCAATGCGTCGAGCAGTCCGTTGGACCAGGAAGTCGCGGTGAGCGTGACTCTCAAAAACACGCCTCAGGTCATGGTCCGTCTCTTCGAGATCAACACCCTCGCCTACTTTCAGTCGCACAAACGCCCCCTGAACACCGACCTCCCTCTCGATGGTTGGGTGGCCAACGTCGAGCAACGTCACGACGGAGAATCTTCGCCCTACCTGCGGTACACACGGCCGTTTCGCTTTCCCGAACTCCAAGGGAAGCGGGGGGCTTGGATCGTCGAGATCATCGGCGGCGGACGATCTTCCCGGGCCCTCCTCCGACGCGGAGGATTTTCTTTGCTGCAATCCAACGGGCCGGGCGGCGATTTGATCCAGGTCCTCGACGAGAACGCCCGCATCGTCACCAACGCCGTCGCCTGGCTAGACGGTCGCAAGTGGGAAGCCGATCCCAAGGACGGTCGCATCCAAATTCCGTTCACAGCCACCCCGGGCCGACGCCCCATCGTCTTGTCCGATGCCGACGGGCGGTTGGCGTCCTTAGCCGAATTTGAACACCATGCCGAGACCTATGAGCTGGAGGCTCAGTTCCACCTGGATCCCGAGCACTGTGTCGCCGGAGCCGAAGCAGTGCTCGCGATGCGCTCGTCCTTGCGTATCGGAAATCAGGCGGCCACTCCGGAACTGCTTGCCGAGGCCCGACTGACGCTGACCACCACCACCCTCGATGGCGTGAGCTCCAGCACGGAGGTGCCGCTCACCCCGCTCTCCGCAGCCCGGGTGCTGACCCACGTCTTCCGGGTGCCTCAACGTCTCGGCCGAGTCACGACCACTTTGCAGGGACGAATCGATCCCGTGGCTGGCGGCGAGAAACGCGAGCTGAGTGCCTCCCGGAGCTGGGAAATCAATGGCATCGAAGGGACCGCCCTGGTCAAGGACGCCTTCCTCCGGCGGAGCGGCGAACGCTATTGGGTGGAAGTCCTCGGCAAGAACGGGGAACCGGTACCGGACCATGCCCTCCCGATGACGTTCCATCGCCGTGGCTTCAACAACACCGTCGAGGTTTCCCTGCGGACCGACGCCCAAGGCCGCATCGATCTGGGGGCGCTGGCGGAGATCACCCGACTGGAGGCGACCCCGGCTCCGGACCTCCGGCGCTCGTGGCCCTTGGAGACCTCCGCCCAGACGCGTCCGCGAGAACTCCACGCCCGCGTCGGCGAGACCGTGCGCCTCCCGTGGTCCCCGCAAGGACGGCCAGACGCCTGGTCACTGCTTGAACTGCGCGGCGGCACCTTCGCCACCGATCGAACCACGGCGGTGCGGGCCTCCGGAAACCTGCTGGAAATCGCAGGACTGGCGGCGGGCGACTACTCGCTGCGCCTGCGCGATCCGGAGGATTCAGTGATCACCCTCCGCATCGGTGACGGTGGGCCGGTGGCCGGTTGGTTGGTGGGCAAGAACCGATCCTTGGAACTGCGTCCCCGGGAGCCGGTTCATTTGGTATCCGCCACCCTCACCCCTGAGGGCGGCGCCGAAATCACGCTGCAAAACTGGAACCCGTTCACCCGTGTCCACGTGATGGCCAACCAGTTTGTACCGGCCAAGAGCTTGTTCTCCAATTTGGGCGGCTTCACCCGATGGGGCGTCGGATCCAAGACCCCCGACTTTTTGCCTAACTTGTATTCCGGTGGCCGGGAAATCGGCGACGAGTACCGCTACATCTTAGACCGCCGCTATGCCACGAAGTACCCGGGCAATCGGTTGCCCCGGCCCGGCTTGCTGCTCAACCCCTGGGACAAGCGCTCCACCGATTCGGAAGCACTGCCCGTCGCCGACGGGGCCGCACCGCTCGCCTCCGCGGGCAGCCTGCCCGGAATGGCACAAATGGCCGACATGCTGGCGCGCAGTGAGCTCGCCGCGGCCCGACCGGCTCTGGATTCTAACTGGGACTTTCTGGCCACGGCTTCTCCGGCCTTGTTCAACCTCATCCCGGATGCCACCGGCAAGATCCGGCTGCCGGCGACCGCCCTCGGGGACGGATCCCTCATCCAAGTGTATGTGGAGGACGCCACCGATGCCGCGTGGCTGACGGTTGTCCGGTCCGAAAAACCCCTCGCCCTTCAAGACCAGCGCCTCAGCCGCGTATTGGAAACACCCGGCGGCTCGACGGAAGTCCGGGATGCCCAAGGGCTGGTCCGCGGACAAACCCGGACGCTGTCGGAGGCCCGGAACAGCCAGTGGGAAACCTACGACACCCTGGAGTCCGTGTTCCGCTTGCTGAGGACCCTCAATCCTGATCCCCAGTTGGCGCGCTTTGATTGGCTCATGCGTTGGTCGTCGCTGACACCCGACGAGCGACGCTCCCGCTACTCGGAGTTCGCCTGCCATGAGGTGAATCTCTTCCTGCAGCGGAAAGATCCGGCCTTCTTCGAGTCCGTCATCCGTCCCCACTTGGCCAATAAGCGGGCGCGCACCTTCATCGATGACTACCTGCTGGGGGCCGATCTGAAAGCGTATCGAGAACCCCGGGCTTACGGGCGGCTCAATCTGGTTGAGAAAACCCTCTTGGCCACTCGACTGGACGGCGAAGCCGCTGCCACGGCGCGCCATTTGCAAGAACTCTGGGAACTGCAACCCATCGACACCCTCGAAACTCAACGGTTCGAAACCGCCCTCGGTGGTCGGGCCTTGGAAGATTCCGGTGGCGTGGGCGGCGCAGCCGGACATTCGCTCAAAGGCCAGGCCTCCGCCGCACCCGGCGAGAGGATGTTCGAAAAATCCGGAACAGAGCGGGAGTTGATGTCGAGATACGGTCTTCTGCCTAGTCGAAACCAGCCAGCGCCGGCCGACGCCGAATCCATGATGCGGATGGCCGAAGATGCACCGCTGGACAAATCGGCCCGCCGGTCTATGGACCGAAAAGCTCCCACCTTGGCCAAGATGAAGGCATCTCAGCCCCAGAGCGTGGCGTTGGGCCTGGAGGTGGAGACGGCTCGCAGCCTCCGTGCTCGTTCGGCCGCCTCCGGGTATTACCGTTCTCCCGGTCCCGCCAAAGAATGGGCGGAGAACCAGTACTACCGGTTGCCTCTCGAGGCCCAAGGCCCCGACCTGATCCCAGTCTCAGGTTTCTGGCGCGACTTCGCCGCACGAGATCCGAAAGTCCCCTTCCTCTCGCCGCGAATTCTGGAAGCACACCATAACCTCAGCGAAATCCTGCTGGCCTTGGCGGTTCTCGACCTGCCCCTCCAAACCACCAACGCCCCCACGATCCGCAATGAGGGAACTTCCAGAACCCTCACTGCCAACGGACCGTTGCTCATCTTTGTCCGTGAAGTGAGGCCTGCGACCCCAATTTCACCGAATGCCACGGGACCTGAATTGCTGCTGAGCGAACGCTTCTTCCGACTCGATGACCGCTACCTGACCGAGGGACAGGAACGCTTTGATAAGTTTGTGAGCGACGAGTTCCTGCCCGGCGTGGCGTATGGCGCGCAAGTCGTGATTAGCAATCCGGGTTCGTCCCCGGTGAAGGCGGATGTGTTAACCCAAATTCCGCTGGGTTCCATTCCCCTCCAGAGAGGTCGAGCCACCCACAGCCACCCTGTCCGGCTAGAGCCTTATTCGACCTTGAAAGTGGAGTACTACTTCTATTTTCCCAGCCACTCGGCACAGCCCACAAATTACGCCCACGCACCCGCGATCCTGACGCTGGATGGGAAGGCACTCGCTCAAGCCAAGACCCAGTCCTTTCGAGTGGTGCGCCAGTTGTCCGTGCGGGACACCCGATCCTGGGAGTATCTTTCGCAGCAAGGTTCCGAGGCAGAAGTCCTGGCCTTCTTGTCGACCAACAACCTGGCCCGATTGAATCTCGAACGCGTGGCGTGGCGGGTCGCCAAGAGCCCTAAATTCTTCCGGCTCCTCACAGAATTTCTCTCCCAGCATCACGTCTGGAACGAGCCCATCGCCCGATACGCGGTGGTTCACAACGACTCCGGAGTGCTCCGCGAATGGCTGCGGCACCGGGAGGATTTCCTGGTACAGTGCGGACCCTGGCTGGAGTCACCGATTCTGCGCATCGACCCCATCGAACAACGGACCTACGAACACCTCGAGTATTCTCCCCTAATCAACCCCAGAGCGCACCCGGTCGGATCCCGACGGCGGATCGCCAACACCGTGTTCCGCGAGCAATACCTGCGCTTTCTGCGTGTGCTGGCCTTCCAGCCCCGATTGACGGCCGACGACGAGTTGGCGATTGCCTACTATTTGTTCCTTCAAGATCGGGTGAGCGAAGGGCTGTCCCGTTTGGCAAGGGTGCGACCCACGGAGGTCCGTACGCGGATCCAGTACGACTACCTCCAGGCCTGGTCCCATTTGTACGAAGAGAAGCTCCCTGAGGCCCGCAAGATCGCTCGGGGTTACGAATCTTATCCGGTACCGCGCTGGCGCGGACTTTTTGCGGACCTGACCCGCTACGTCGACGAGGCCGAAGGCAAGAAGGTCGCTGCCAAACCGGCTCCAGGAACTCCCGGCAACTCTCCCTCCGATGCTCAAACCGCGGCGGCGACGGCCCAACGCGAGGCCTCCTTTGACCTCCAGGTGGAGAACCGCAGCATTTCCCTCACCTGGAAAGGGTTGTCCTCGGTCACGGTCAATTATTACCGCATGGACCCCGAGTTCCTCTTCAGCCGAAACCCCTTCGCCGAGCGAGACGGAGACCAACCCAGCATTCTTCAACCGTCCCTCTCCACGGTCGTGCCATTGCCCGCCGGCAAGAACGCTCTGGAGTTGCCCATCCCCGCCGCCCTGGCCAAAGACCACGTAGTAGTCGAAGTCTTGGGTGGCGGCCGTCGCAAGGCGCGGATGCACCACGCCCACACCTTCCGCCTTCAAATGGCGGAAAACGAAGGCTCGTTGGAAGTTCGCGAACCGTCCGGAAACCGCCCGGTCTCCAAGGCCTATGTGAAGGTCTACGGTCGGCTGGACAATGGAGAGATCCGCTTTGTGAAGGATGGCTATACGGATCTTCGAGGCCGCTTCGATTATGTGGGCATGAATGAGTCTTCAGCCACCGCCTCGGATCAGCACATCCCTCGGGCGCTGGTCGCCAACCTAGCGGCCAACCCTGGATCTACCGGCATGGAACACCCCGCCTTGGCTCACGGGGAGGGACCGCGGATTCGCCGTCTGGCCGTGCTCGTGCTCAGCGAGGCTCACGGGGCGGCCGTGCGCGAGGTCGAGGCACCCGCCCGGTGAATCACTCCGGGCGTTTGCCCAGACGAATCCGCACCGAAGACTTAGCCGCAGGTCCCGGCCTTGCGGGTGGGGGACTCTTGCGGGCGAGGTCCATGAACCGCGACTGGGACCGTCGAGCCCCGGGAGTCTGAGCCTGCGGGGATCTCCGGTAGGTTCCGTGGGACTGATCGGGCTGCAACTGTCGCACCTTGGCGACATCTTGAAGAGACTCCTGGAGGATCTCCTGCAAAATGCGGTCCCGAATCCGCCCATCCAAGATTGGAAAGGCTACTTCGATGCGCTTGAAGAAGTTTCGGGGCATCCAATCAGCACTGGTCACGAAGACCGAGGGATTGCCGGCGTTTTCAAAACTCCAGATGCGGCTGTGCTCGAGGAAGCGGTCTATGATACTGAGCACGCGAATTCGCTCACTCAAGCCGGGCACGCCGGGACGCAGGCAGCAAATACCCCGGATTATCAAATCGATCTCGACCCCGGCCTGGGAAGCTTCATACAGCGAGCGAATGGTTTCGTCGTCTACCAAGGCGTTCATCTTGGCCACGATCCGCGCCGGAAGCCCGGCTCGCGCATGGTCCGCCTCGCGTCGGATCAACGCCTGGACCCGCTCATGCATCTCGAAAGGGGCCAAAATCAACTGATGGGTGGGTCGGTACTGACAGACACCGGTGAGCAGGTTGAAGAGTGTGGTGGCATCTTCACCGATGTCCGGGCGGCAAGTCAGCAAGCTCAGGTCCGTATAAAGTCGGGCGGTCGAAGGATTGTAATTGCCGGTGCCCAGATGGACATAGCGGCGAAGCCCATCGTCATCTCGACGAACCACCAAACACACCTTGGCATGGACCTTGTATCCCACCACGCCGTAGACCACGTGAACGCCGGCCTCTTCGAGGCGGCGGGACCAGGCGATGTTGTTGGCCTCGTCAAATCGTGCCTTCAATTCCACCACTACGGTGACTTGCTTGCCGTTCTTCACCGCATCCATGAGGGCTCCCACGATGCGGCGATCGCCGCCCGTGCGATAAAGGGTTTGCTTGATAGCCAGAACGCGCGGATCGGCCGCTGCCTGTTGGAGGAACTGTAAGACCCCATCAAAACTCTCATAAGGATGGTGCAGCAGCAGGTCTCCTTGGCGAAGGCTCCCGAAAATATCCCTACCTTCCCGAAGGGGTTCCACAATGGGCGCTACAAAAGGCTCATCGCGCAATTCCGGGCAGTCGTCTCCTTCCAGGATGGCCAGAAGCCGACCGGGGGCAATGGGCCCCTCGATGGCGTAGAGGTCATGGGCTTCGAGGCCTAGGGTGGTCAGGAGTTCACGGCGGATTGCTTCGGGGCAATCGGTTGAAACCTCCAGACGCACGGCTTCGCCTTTCCGACGATTGTGCAACTCGGCTTCAACCGCCATCCGCACATTGGAGACCTCTTCCTCGTCGATATAGAGTTCGCTGTTACGGGTAACCCGGAACGACCACCAGGCCTCGACCTGCGCTACGCCGAAGAGGCCGGCCAAGTTGGCTCCGATGAGGTCGGACAGGAAGACCGAGTCCCGGCGACCGTCGGGGCGTGGCAGCCTCACCAGATGAGGCAGCACCCGAGGCACCTGGACGATCGCTAAACGGGTAGCCCCCGGATCTCGACCGTCTGGGGTGTGAATCCGAGTGATGAGATTTAACGATTTATTGAGCAGCTGCGGGAACGGATGGGAGGGGTCCACGGCCAATGGTGTCAGCACCGGATAAACCTTCTCCTGATAGTACGACGCCAACCATTGCCGATCGGACTCGTCGAGCATTCCTGGCTTCAGGAAACGGAAGCCCTCGGCCTCTAACGCCGGAGCCAAATCGTGAGACCAGCATCGATCGGCATCCCGGACCAAGGCCCGCACTCGCTGAGTCACCACCCGGAGACACTCGCTGGCGGTAAGACCATCGGGCATGCGATGCCCCCCTTCCGACTCAATCTGCTGCTTGAGCCCGGCGACGCGGACCTCGAAGAATTCATCCAAGTTGGAATGGGTGATCCCGAAGAACTTCACCCGCTCGAGCAACGGAACTGCGGAATCCAACGCCTCGTCCAAAACCCGCTGGTTGAACTCCAGCCACGAAAGTTCGCGATTGAAAAGGCTTCCCGGCCCCCCCCGGGACGGAGGATTGGGGATGACTTTCGGAGTTCCTGGAGATTTGCCGGCGGAGGGGCGTTGCTTACGGGCCATGATTCAAGCGATTCGGCAGACTAACCCGGACACCCGCCTTGTCGACAGTGACATTTGAACGACACAGAACAACGAATGACCGTTTGAGCGAAAGATTGAGACTATAGAAACACCCTAACTCAGACGACAGGGTTTACAGGCCGCGCGCAATCTTCTTGTCGTTGCGCATCAATTCGAGGGTCCCTGATGGCAAATAAGAAGCGGCTCCCACGTCGGGAAACCGGTTCCAATCGAGCGAAAAGCGGTCCATCCCTAAACCCAAGTTGTCGAAAAACAGGCTGCCACTCAGGGTCCGAATCTTGTTGCCCCTGAACAAATTCTGGCGGGTCACGATAAAGAACAGCGCATGAGCCGCTGCTAGATCTTCGACCGTTGGTATTGAGGCCTCTCCTTCCTCAAACTTCCGCCGGAGAAAGAGTTTCTGGTCCGCCAATGTCCGGTTCTGGCTGTCGTCGACACAACCGTCGATGGCTATTCGAGCCTCCGTGGGCTTTCTCTCGGTGAAAGAGGGCATGTCGAGCCACACCTTGTACCGGTTCGGAAAAACGTAGTTCCGCTTATCCAGCTTGGCGTAGATCGCCTGAGCCTCCTCGATGATGCCAATACGCGACACGTTGGGCGGGATCACAAAAAAGATCTCATGGGACCCTAGTATCTCCACCGAATACTTGGCGCCTAAGGACTCGCGGGCCGGCAACTTCGCCACAATATCCTTCATGGCTCGCTCTTAAGCCCGGATCTGATCTTGGATGACGTTCAGCGTAACAAACTCTTCAGGCGTGTTGGCGATGCCGAAAATGGTATCATAATCGGCCCTTAAAGAATCCAAACGGATCTTGGTATCGTCGTACTGAAGTACAATGTCTGATTCAGAGCTCATGGTGTCACCTCTCTCTCGGGCAACTAAAACAATTTTACGGTCGGTTCAATGGGTGAAGCTTCTCGAGACGCACTAGATACTCGCAGCACATCGTGCGAGATGTTGAGGTAACTCATTTCGACGTCGGAAGAAACGGTTTGGAACCGGCGGCTTGGACTGCTGCCTCAAAGTGCTGCGTTGAGTCGAACTGTTGTCCGTTTTTGATACATGATTCAAGATATTATTAATTTTAACATCTAAATCACTATTTTATATGGATCAGTGGGTGATTTTTCGCCGTTTTATGTTCGTTGTTTTATGTTCGTTGTTTTATCTTCGCTGTCTCGCTGTTTCGCTGTTTCGCTGATTTCTGTTCGAGCACATCGATGGACCCAAAGCCTCGGCAGTTCTAGTTATCGGAGACTGACGGGCAATACTTGAGAACAATTCTGGAGATCCGAACCACCAAGTCTCGGAGGTTCCTCGGAGACCGAGAACAGCAACTCGTGTACGACGACGATTATTTTTCCCAGCGCATTGCCTCACGATTCTGGTTACCGGAGGGGAGGAATAATTGTCGTTGAACAGGTGAGGGCACGCGGCCTACAAGGCGGGCTCGTGGGGTGTTCCCCGTCACCCTATAGGGGTAGGGATGGTCGTTGCCGGCCACTCCTCCCTCCGAACCGGACTGGCGGATTTCCCGCATCCGTCTCTCGGGCCATCCCCTCCTCGTCTGGCAGCACAGGGAGCGGACGGTGAGACACCGTCCCTACCAAACTGCCAAACTGCAATGCCTCGTGCAGTGCGACAGAGGGAGAACCAACGACGTGGGGAAGGGAGAACGGCTCCAATAGCAAAAAACAGCAGAAAACAGCGGGATGAAGATTCCGGGAGAAGCAGCAGCGGGCTTTGGGGTGACACACGGATTACACCGCCAAAGCCCGCCGGCCCATCCCCACACGGGGATGAAAGTGGCGACGGTTTGACAATCCCATCATCGAGGGATGAAGACGAACCGAGGGGAACGGGCTTTTGGATAATGCTTTCCGATGAGTTCGGTCAAGCTTCTCTTTCTCAGCAATAATTCCCGGGCTCAAACTAGCCAACCTCCGGCCCGGATTCAAATTGGGATGCGTGAATTTTTGGTGTCGGCTCCTCGCAGTCGTAATCTTGAAAAGCTTGCCTGAATGGCCCTTTTTCAGAGGAAGTTCACCAAACCTAAAAATCCAAGCTGGGACCCGCGGGCCACTTTCAACGTTCCCTCCAGGCTCCGGGCTGTGGGCGAAAAAACCAAAAGGCATCCGCTCAACGCTCATCCCAACGAGCTTGCATCTCGGAGGGTTTCAGCCGTTCGACCGGCTGCGAGATCATCCATTCGTGCCCCTCTGGATCCCGAAGCAAAGCGCACTGATGCCCGTGAAAGTGGGTCTTGGGAGGCTGAATTACCACCATTCCGGCCGCAGCGCACCGTGCGGTGAGGGCATCCGCATCCAAGACGAAGAGACACAGACGAACCCTCGGTGGCCGTGATGACATCCCGGACACGGTGGGCTGGGACGAGGCTTCCTCTTCCAGCAGCAGCAGCGACCCGTCAGGCAACCGAATTTCAAGGTGAGCCCATCGACCGGTGGCTGGATCTACCAAGTGGTAGAGTTCTTCCGCGCCGAAGGCCGTTGAATAGCACTGCAGGGCCCTTCGGGCATCGCCCACGCTAAGGACCGGGGCCAACGGGGGATACTCGGTGGGTTGGTCTTGAGGCATGGGAACTGGTGGATCCCTTGATTAGGACCACTGAACACTTCTGCCCAGAGTTTGTGGATCTGAGCCGGAGAGGTCGCTCAGTGGTACTCTTGAATCGTTTTCACCGAATAGCCCTGGCGTTGGAGGGCCGCGATGCCCAGCGCCGCCGCCTTGGCCCCGCTGATGGTGGTCATGATCGGGGTACCCGTAATGACGGCGGTGGTCCGGATACGAACCTCATCCTCACGGGGAGCCGCCCCACTGGGAGTGTTGATCACGAGCTGTATCTCCTTGTTCTTGAGGAGGTCCACAATGTTGGGACGTCCCTGAAGAACCTTGAGGGTTCGCTCCACCTTGAGTCCGGCCGTTTCGAGCCATGCTGCAGTGCCATCGGTGGCCACCAGTTCGAAGCCCAGGGCCAGGTAGCTCTGAGCCACCTCCACCAGGTCCTTCTTGTGGGCGTCGGCGATGGAAATGAAAACCTTCCCACTCAGCGGCAACGGAGAATTGGCCGCCATTTGAGCCTTGGCGTAAGCGACGCCCAGATCGCTGTCCAAGCCCATGACCTCGCCTGTGGATCGCATTTCCGGAGACAACAAGATGTCTTGCCCCAGAAACTTGTTGAAGGGGAAGACCGATTCTTTGACCGCCCAGTATTTCGGCCATTCTTCAGCGGTGAAGCCCACTTCTTGGAGGCTCTTGCCCGCCATGACCTTCGCCGCCAGCTTGGCCAGCGGGCGTCCGATGGCTTTGCTGACGAAGGGTATGGTGCGGGAGGCTCGGGGATTCACTTCAAGCACGTAGACCACTTCGTCCTTCACGGCATACTGGACATTCATCAAGCCGCTGACCCTCAGTTCACGCGCCATCGCTTGAGTGTACTCCCGGATGGTCTCAAGAACCTTGGCCGACAAGGTGTGGGGCGGCAGCACCATCGCAGCGTCACCGGAATGGACACCGGCAAACTCGATGTGCTCAAGAATGCCACCGATGACGATGGTGCCCTGTTGGGGATCGGAGAAGTTGCCCACGTCAGCGATGCAGTCGACATCGACCTCAGTGGCGTCCTCTAAGAACTTGTCCACCAACACCGGCCGCTCAGAGGAGGCCTCCACGGCGAACCTCATGTAGTGAATCAGCTCAGCGTCCGAGTAGACGATTTGCATGGCGCGGCCACCCAAGACGAAACTAGGGCGCACCAGCACTGGGTATCCGAGGCGATGACTGGCTTGCAGGGCTTCCTCGGCGTTGATGGCCAGTCCGTTGGGGGGCTGCGGGATCTCCAGCTTGTTCAGCATGGCCGCGAAGAGCTTCCGGTCCTCGGCCATCTCGATGCTCTCGGGAGATGTGCCAATGATATTGACGCCGTTTTTCTTAAGCGCCATGGCGAGGTTGAGTGGCGTCTGGCCGCCGAATTGTGCGATGGCCCCTGAGCACCCTTCCCGCTCGTATATATGCAAGACGTCTTCGAGGGTCAGAGGTTCGAAGAAGAGTTTGTCGCTGGTGTCGTAGTCGGTGGAGACGGTCTCAGGG
>SXGS01327381.1_pt1 | contig 17503 bp, 14 predicted proteins | sample 3174681 | NCBI WGS metagenome assembly SXGS01 (sample SAMN11356861, study PRJNA531348) | freshwater metagenome | isolation source: freshwater sample F1-80 | place: China: Fuxian Lake, Yuxi | collected 2017-12-25 | reverse complement strand
GAGCCGATCGCCAGGGAACTGCCGATGGAGTACGCGCAGGAACTGAACCGGCTCATCGAACTGCAAATGGAAGGATCGGTGGGCTAGTAGTGAGCACGCCAGTTATTGCCGGAATGAGCGAAGAGGGCGAAACCCTGCTCGATTCCAAGGTGGACAAACACCATACGCACGGCACCGAAGTCATGGCCTCGCGCGCCGAGCGGCTGACCAGCCAGAACGTCGCGGACTTCAAAATCCCCAGCGGACTGGAAGAGGAATGGCGCTTCACCCCGGTGAAGAAGCTCGCCAGTTTCTTCACCGATGCGCCCGGCGACGCGGCTGCGGCCGACTACCGGGGCGAGATCCCGGAGAGCATCGTGGAGCGCGCGCTGGCGCTCGGCGAAGCGCCCCGCGGGACCGCGTTGGTGCCGGCCGACCGGGCTGCCGCGGTGGCTTCCCAGGTCGCCGAAGCGCACTACTTCGGCATCCCGGCGGACCAGGAACTCGCGGAACCGCTCAAGCTCACGGTGACCGGCCAGGGCGAGGGGCTCCGCGCCCACTCGCACTGCGTGATCGAAGCGGGCGCCAATTCGCGCGCCGTGGTGATCATCGACCACCACGGCAGTGCCGACTTCAACGGCAATCTGGAGATCATCGTCAACGAAGGCGCCGAGCTCACCGTGGTGAGCGTGCAGCGCTGGGCGGACAACGCGAAGCACCTGGGCCAGCACGACGCCGTCGTCGGCAAGGATGCCAAGCTCAAGCACGTCGCGGTCACCCTGGGCGGCGCCATCGTGCGGCTCAACGTGAACGCGCGGTATGCCGGTGAGGGCGCCGAGGCCGAGCTGTTCGGCCTGTACTTCGCCGATGCCGGCCAGCACTTGGAACACCGCACCTTCATCGACCACAATGTGCCCAACTCGAAGTCCAATGTGCTCTACAAAGGCGCTTTGCAGGGCGTGGACGCGCATACCGTATGGGTGGGCGATGTGCTGATCCAGAAGCAGGCGATCGGCACCGACAGCTACGAGAAGAACCAGAACCTGATCTTGACCGACGGGGCACGGGCCGATTCGGTGCCGAACCTGGAAATCGAGACCGGGCTGATCGAAGGCGCCGGGCACGCCAGCTCCACCGGCCGGTTCGACGACGAGCACCTGTTCTACCTGATGGCCCGTGGCATTTCGGAACGCGATGCCCGCCGTCTGGTGGTCCGCGGTTACCTCAACGAAATCATCCAGAAGATCAAGGTGCCGGCACTGGAAGAAGAGCTCGCCACTGCGCTGGAGCACGAGCTCGAGGCGTCGGGAGCGCTCTGAATGGCTGCTGAGCTGGTGTGCCGGGTGGATGAAGTCCAGGTCAAAAGCGCTTTGCGCGTGGAAATCGACGACATCCCGGTGGCAATCGTGAAGGATTCCGAAGGTGTGCTGCACGCGGTCGGGGACACCTGCTCGCACGCTGAGATATCGCTCAGCGAAGGCGATGTCGAGGGTTGCACGATCGAGTGCTGGGCACATGGTTCCAGCTTCGATCTGAACTCCGGACAACCGCTCACCCTGCCCGCGTACGAACCGATTCCGGTGTTCGCGCTGAGTGTCGATGGCGACGACGTCTATGTGGACGTCGCCCAGGTGCTCAACGGCGTCGAACCGATCAACTAAGACTTTTCACGGAAAGAAGAAGACATGTCCACTCTGGAAATCAAGGACCTGCACGTCAGCATCGAGACTGAGCAGGGCAAAAAGGAAATCCTCAAAGGCGTCAGCCTGACCATCAACACCGGCGAAACCCACGCCATCATGGGGCCGAACGGTTCCGGCAAGTCGACCCTGGCGTCGACCATCGCGGGACACCCGCGCTACCTCGTCGACTCCGGTTCGATCACCCTCGACGGCGAAGACGTGCTGGAGATGAGCGTGGACGAGCGTGCCCGGGCCGGCCTCTTCCTGGCCATGCAGTACCCGGTGGAAATCCCCGGCGTGACCATGAGCAATTTCCTGCGCACCGCGAAGACCGCGATCGACGGCGAAGCGCCGGCGCTGCGGACCTGGACCAAGGACGTCAAGGCCGCGATGACCCAGCTGCGGATCGACACCGACTTCGCGCAGCGCAATGTCAATGAAGGTTTCTCCGGTGGCGAGAAGAAACGGCACGAGATCTTGCAGCTCGAGCTCTTCGCGCCGAAGTTCGCGGTGCTCGACGAGACCGACTCCGGCATGGACGTCGATGCACTCAAAATCGTCTCCGAAGGCGTGAACCGGGCGCAGGAGGGCGGCAACATGGGCACCCTGCTGATCACCCACTACACCCGGATCCTGCGTTACATCAAGCCGCAGTTCGTGCACGTTTTCGTGGACGGCAAGGTTGCCGAAGAAGGCGGTCCGGAGCTGGCTGACCGGCTCGAAGAAGAAGGCTACGACCGCTTCCTCACCGCGCAAGCCCAGGCGTAGGCTGGCGTCATGAGTGCAACTGTCGAATTGCCGGAGCTGGAAGAAGCCCTGCGGGACGTCATCGACCCCGAGTTGGGGGTCAATGTGGTGGATCTGGGGCTGCTGTACGGTCTCCGCTACGCCGAAGACGGCGCTTTGCTGCTCGATATGACGCTGACCACCGCGGCCTGCCCGCTGCAAGACGTGATCGAGGAGCAAGTCGAGAAGTCGCTGGGTGGCCTGGTCGACGAGTGGCGGATCAACTGGGTCTGGATGCCGCCGTGGGGTCCGGAAAAAATCACCGACGACGGCAAAGACCAGATGCGGGCCCTCGGCTTCAACATCTGAACCCCTGCAGATTCTCTGCGCGAACGCACACGTGCGCGGGTGTTTTCGAAAAAACACCCGCACCACGTGTGCGTTCGCGCTTTGGTTTAAGGAGATTGCCGGCCGGCGAAGCCGAAACGCGGTCGGCCGATGTCGAGCAACATCACCGCGCCGAGGACCAGCAGCGCGAGCGCCAACGATGCGCTGACATCGGTGAGCCAGTGATAGCCCAGGTACAGCCGGCTCACCGCGACCGCGAGGATGCCCAGGCCGGCCGCCGAGGCCGCCGCCGGGGCGACGAATCTGCGCTTCGACCTGGAAACCACCAGATATGCCGAGACCAGCAGAAACACCGCGGCCACCAAGGTGTGGCCGGACGGGAAAGAGTGCTGATCGTCCGGGCCGAGCAGCATCTGGTCGGCCGCGGGCCGATCGTGCGTGATGAACAGTTTGAGCAACACCGTCAGGGCTACGGTGAACAGCATCGCGCCGATCAGCAGCAGCGGACGCCACCACTGCCGCTTCCAGAGCGCCCAGACGAGCGCCCCGGCGATCACCAGGAAAGGCAGCAGCTCCGGAGCGGACACCGAAGTGACTGCCGTGAAGACCGCGGTGGCCGCAGCACTGCGTTCGGCGACGAACCACGCGTGGTCCGGTTGGTCCACGCTCATGGCGGAGGCCCCGGAGAAGACGAAGACCGCAATACCGGCGAAAGCGAGGAGGCCGAACAGAAGGCAACTGGCGGCCAGGGCGATCCGGCGACGGGGCAGCCGGGCAGACGGTGCAAAACTCATCTGACCAGCATCCAGCATTCAGCTATGCCCCAGCTGAAGGTTGTGCCCCAGCTGAAGGTTCAGTCGAGCGAAACGAGTTCCAGGTAGCCTTCGTCCCACAAGTCCTCGTCGCCGTCCGGCAACAGGATGACCCGGTCCGGATTCAGCGCGACGACGGCTTGCCGGTCGTGGGTGACCATCAGGATCGCCCCGGGATATTGCCCGACGGCGTTGAGCACCTCGGTCCGGGACGCCGGGTCGAGGTTGTTGGTGGGTTCGTCGAGCAACAGCACGTTGGCACCCGAATGCACCAGGGCCGCCAAGGCCAAGCGGGTCTTTTCACCTCCGGACAGCACCCGGACCGGTTTGTCCACCTCGTGGCCGGAGAACAGGAACGAGCCGAGTACCGCGCGGGCCTGCTGATCGTCCAACTGCGGTGCCGCGTCGCGCAGGTTCGCCAACACCGTTTCGTCGTGCCGCAGGGTCTCGTGCTCCTGGGCGAAGTAGCCCAGACGCAAACCGTGCCCGGCCACGACCCGGCCGGAATCCGCGGATTCCAGCCCGGCCAAGATCCGCAAAAGCGTGGTCTTCCCCGCACCATTTGGCCCCAGGACCACGGTCCGGGACCCGCGGTCCACCGCCAAATCCAGGCCGCGGAGCACTCGGAGCGCGCCATAGGACTTGGCCAAGGAGACCGCGCCGAGCGGAATCCGTCCGGACGGCAACGGATCCGGGAGCTTGATGCTGGCCACCCGTTCTGAGCGCCGGACCGGTTCAGTCCCGGCCAGCAGCCTTTCCGCGCGTCGGACCATGTTTTTGGCCGCGACCGCGGTGGCCGAGCGGGCATGCATCTTGGCGGCTTGGGCTTGCAAGGCCGCTGCTTTGCGCTCGGCATTGTGCCGTTCGCGGAGCCGACGGCGTTCCGCAGCATCCCGGTGTTCGAGGTAGTGCTGCCAACCCGCATTGTGGATGTCGATGGTCTTGCGTGCCGGATCGACCGCGAAAATCCGGTTGGCGACCTCGTCGATCAGCCGCACGTCGTGGCTGATCAGCACGAGGGCGCCGGGATAGCCACGCAGGTATTGCCGCAACCAGGTGACTGCCTTGGCATCCAGGTGGTTCGTCGGCTCGTCCAACAGCAGGGTCTGATGCCCGGCGAACAGGATGCGGGCCAATTCCACCCGACGGCGCTGGCCGCCGGAAAGTGTGGCCAACGGCCGTTCCGCGGTCGGCGTGTCCAGGCCGAGGCCGGCGGCAATCTGCGCGGCCTCGGCTGCTGCCGAATAGCCGCCCAGCGATTGGAAGCGTGCTTCGGCATCGGCGTAGCGGCGCATCGCGCGATCCGTTCCGGAGGGGTCGGCCGCGGCCAGCTCGGTTTCCGCTGCACGCAACGCACGCTCGGCGGTGCCCAGCTGCCGGGCCGAAAGGATTCGGTCGATGGCGCTTTGCCCGGGTTTTCCGGCGCGCGACTCCTGATGCAGGCAACCCAGCGAGCCGGTTCGGAGCACGGTTCCGGCGGCAGCCGGAAGGTCGCCGGAGAGCACCCGCAACAGCGTGGTCTTGCCTGCGCCGTTGCGTCCGACCAAGCCGATTCGGTCGCCGGGGGAGAGGATGAAGGAAAGATCGGTCAGCAGAATATCGGCGCCGACGCGTACGTCGACACCACGAAGGGTGATCATGGGAATTGACTCCGGGAAAGCTAAAAATGGACAGACTTCTGGTGTGGAAGCTGGGTCCTAGCTAAGAAATCCGGGGAGTCGACATGTTCACAGCATACCGTGGCCGTTTTTCGACCCGCAATTTCGACTGGCAGTTTCGACCGGCAAGCCGAGTCCGCACGCCGCGCGAGTGCACACGTGAGCGTTCGGCCCTTTCGTGTCGAACTCCGTTCGCCACGTAGGGACCCTGACGAAAGCACACTTGGTGCGGGTATTTTCGGAAAACACCCGCGCCAAGTGTGCGCTCGCGCGAAGTGAAGAGTGGGAATGGGGTGGGGACGGTTTAGGGCTGGCTGACCGCGAAGGTGTCGCATTTGTTGATGTCGCCGCTCTGGTAGCCGGTGGTCAGCCATTTCTGCCGTTGGGCACTCGATCCGTGCGTCCAGGATTCCGGATTCGTCCGTCCGGTCGCTGCTTTCTGGATCCGGTCGTCACCGACCGAGGAGGCAGCGGAAAGCGCATCCCCGAGATCCTTTTGGGTCAGTTGCGCCAAGAACGGCTGGCCGGAGCTCGGGTCCTTGGTGGTCGAGGCGTAACGCATCCAGATCCCGGCGTAGCAATCGGCTTGCAGTTCCACGCGCACCGACCCCGAGCTGGGCCCTTGCGGATCGTTCTGCGCGTTGCCGATGGTGCCCAAAACGTCTTGCACATGATGGCCGAATTCGTGTGCCACGACGTATTCCTGGGCCAACGGACCGCCCGAGGATCCGAAGCGGTCCACCAGCTCTTGGAAGAACCCCGGATCGAAATAGGCGGTTTTGTCGCCGGGGCAGTAAAACGGTCCGACGTCGGTGCTGGCCGGTCCGCAGGCGGTGTTGGTGCTAGTGCTGAAGAGCACCGTCTTGACCTTGCCGTAGTTCGCGCCGAGCGGTTTCAGATAGCCGGGCCAGAAAGCATTGAGGCTGTTGACCGTCGCGGTGATCCGGCAGTCCAAGCGGTTGTTGGCGTCCGCGCCGGTTTTGCATTCCGCGACGCCGTTGCTGCCGGAGGCCACCGGGCCGATCTGGGACTGCCCGCCGTCGAGCATGCCGACCACCCCGTTGAGCAGATTGGGGTTGATTCCGAAGGCGCCGCCGATCAGCAGGATCAAGGCGCCGCCGAGCCCGATGCCGACTTTGCCCCGGGTGCCCATTCCGCCGGAACCGCGCCGGTCGTCGACCTGCGACGGGTCGAGGTTTGCCCCTTCGTTGAAACTCATGGAACAAGAATAACCACAGCATCCGCACAGTTAGCGGCGCACTGCTTCGGAGCGCGGCTTAGGATGGTCAGCGATGCCATTTTTGAATCGTTTGGAACACTGGGCGCAAACCGCACCGGACCGGCCGGCCGTGGTCATCGGCGAGGCTTCGCTGAGCTACGCCGAACTCGCTGGAGCGGTGCGTGCGCAGCACCGGGCCGGCAGTGCGCTGACTATCCTGCAGCAGCGGAATTCGGTCGATTTCGTAGTGCGATTCGCGACTGCGGTCGCCGGCTCCGGCCGGGTCGCGGTTCTGGATCCGGACTGGCCGGCGGAAATTTCCGACGCAGTACGGAGCAGGTTGGCGGAACTGCCGGTGCCGCCCGCGCCGGAACCTCCCGGTCCGCTGCCGGGCGGAGCGGCACCGGCCGGGCTGCAGGACGGGCCGGGGGCCAGCGAGTTCCTGATCGGGCTGACCTCCGGAACGTCCGGTACCCCGAAGGGTTTCAGCCGCAACCGCGCTTCCTGGCAGCTCTCCTTCGAGGCCAGCGTCGAATTCTTCGGGTTGTCCGAAGCCGAGCCGGTGCTGGTCCCGGGACCGCTTTCGAGCAGTCTCAACCTCTACGCGCTGGCGGAATGCCTGTATGCCGGGGCGACCTTCTACGGACAGCCGGAATTCGATCTCGCCGAGGCGCTGGGACTCGTGGAACGGCAGCAGATCCAACGCCTGGTGCTGGTCCCGACGATGTTGGCGATGCTGGCACGGCGGGCCGCGGAACCGGAGCGCGCCGGAACCGTTCGCACCGTGTTGTGCGCCGGATCGGCTTTGGAACCGGCGATCGCGGACGCGGCACGCCGTTGGCTGCCCGATGCAGTCATTTTCGAATATCTGGGCGCATCGGAACTGGGTTTCATTGCGGCGGGCCGGCTGGAATCGCCCGCCGGCCGGGAGGACACCGCCGTCGGGCCGGCGTTCCCCGGGGTCGAAATTTCGATCCGGGATCGGGCCGGCGCCGAACTGCCGGCTTGGTTGCCGGGGAGCATTTTCGTGCGCAGCCGGCTGATCAGCGACGGGTATCTCTGGGGCCAGGACGGGGAGGGGTTTCAGCAGGACGGCCAGTGGAGCACGGTCGGCGACCAGGGTTTCCTGAGCGGCAACGGCGTCTTGCATTTCCTCGGCCGTCGCAGCGACATGATCAACAGCGCCGGGCACAACGTCTACCCGCATGAAATCGAGCACGCCTTGTCCGGGCTGCCGGGAGTCCAATCGGCGGTGGCCGTAGGCATTCCGGACGGCGTCCGGGGGCAACGCATCGTGGCCGGGGTCGTGCCGGCCGATCGGTTCAGTTCCTCTGCGTTGACCGGGCGGGTGCTCCGCCAGGGGATTGCCGGGGTCCTGGCCGAATACAAGATCCCCGGCTTGTTCTTCGAACTGCGGGAACTGCCGCTCGGATCCTCCGGAAAGCTCAACCGGGCGCAGTTCGCGGAATGGATCGCCCGGGGAGACCAGCGTGTCCGGCGAATCGGCTGACCGGACCGCGGTCGTCGTTGCAGCCCGGCGCACCGCATTCGGCCGGGTCGGTGGCCTGCACGCGGGATTGGGCGCAGCCGAACTGCTGGCCCCGTTGCTCACCGAACTGGCCGCGGCACTGCCCGGTGCCCCGGATGACGTGCTGATCGGCAATGCCGTGGGCGGGGGCGGGAACCTGGCCCGGCTGGCGAGCCTGCGCGCCGGACTGCCGGTCCAGGTTCCGGGCGTGACCGTCGACCGGCAATGCGGCTCCGGCCTCGAAGCGGTGATCCAGGCCTGCCGGCTAATCCAAGCCGGCGCCGGATCCGCGTATCTGGCCGGTGGCGTCGAGAGCATCAGCACGGCTCCGGCCAGGGCGAACCGGCGCGCGGACGGCAGCTTGGAATTCTTCGACCGGGCCCGGTTCGCGCCCGCCGAACTGGGTGATCCGGACATGGGCGTCGGTGCGGAGAATGTCGCTGCGGCCTTCGGCATCAGCCGGGAACGCCAGGACGCCTTCGCCTTGCGCAGCCATCAGCTCGCCGCGGCCTCGGCCGCCGGATTCCGTGCCGAGATTTCGGGTCCGGCGGCAGACGAATGCCCACGCGGCAAGATGACGGCGTCGGTGCTGGCCCGGTTTCCCGCCGCGTTCGTCCCAGGCGGCACCGTGACCGCGGGCAACTCCTGTCAGGACGCCGACGGGGCAGTGGCCTTGTTGGTGCTTTCCCGGCGTCGGGCTGAAGCGCTGGGCTACGCTGGCGGATTGGTGTTCCGCTCCGCGGCAGCCGCGGGAGTGGATCCGAATCTCCCCGGAATCGGAGCCGCGGAGGCGATCCGGAAACTGGGCGGTGTCCGGGCTGCGGGATTGATCGAAATCACCGAAGCCTTCGCCGCCCAGGTGCTCGCCTGCGCAGATCTGCTCGGTGTGCCCGAGCAGCAGCTCAACCTCAATGGCGGCGCATTGGCGCTCGGCCACCCCTATGCTGCTTCCGGTGCCCTGCAGGTGCTGCGCCTGTTCGGACAGTCAGCCGAACGCGGGCCGGGAACGGAGTCGATCGCCGCGATCAGCATTGCCGGCGGCCTCGGGCTGGCCACGCGCTGGTGCTGGGAAGCGCTGAACGCGGGGGACGCCGGTCAGCCGAGCAACTAGTCGCCCAATCCGCTAGTCGCCCAATCCGCGGGCGGCGAGCGCTTCGCCGGTGGATTGCGCCAAGCCCACCGTGGCGATCACGGTAGGCAGCACATGGGCACGGATCGAGCGATCCAGGCCACGGGCCTTGGCAGCGTCGTGGACGTCGGCATAGGAACCCAAGAGATAGGGGATGCTGCGGAACATGATGCTCACGGTGAGCGCGAACTTCTCATCGTCCACGCCGAGCGGCCGCAGTGGCCGGACCAGCGCGGCCAAGCCGTCGAGAACTTCCTGCACCGGAGTGCTGAGGCTGAGCAGGCCGGCCGCGTAGACGCAACTCAGCAAGACCGCGACGAGGTTCACCGCGACGGGCCAGCCTTCGGTCCAGCCTTTGCTCCAGAGTTGGTATCCGGCCAAGAAAACCAACACCGGCCAAAGCAGCTTCAGCGGGCCCAGAAGGCTGCGCCAGGACAGTCCGGCCAGCGGGTAGCAGGCCACCAAGCCGGCAAGCAACAGCAACAACGGCAACCAGCCGGGCGGCCAGAGCAGCGGCAGCAGGTAACAAAGCGCGCCGACGGCGGCCATGCCCAGCAGTTTGACCAGATACGGGGTCCGGTGCAGCCAGGAGTTTCCCGCCTGGTACTGCCCGATCAGAAAACTGTGCCCGCGCATTCAGGACTCCTGCCGCGGCCAAGTCTCGGAACCGGCCAGTTCGCGGTAGCGTTCGATGCCCGGCCCGGGGGCGCCGTCGAAGGCGATGCTTCCCCGGTCCACCCACAAAAGCCGGTCGGCACCGGCGGCGAAGTCCAAGTCATGGGTCGCGAAGACAATTTGCTGATCCAGTCCGCCGAGCAGGTGCCGAAGCCGGTGCGTGTTGGCCAGGTCCAGCAGCGTCGTCGGTTCGTCCAGGACCAGCACCTCAGGCCGCACGGCCAGGACGCTGGTCAGGGCGACCAGCTGGCGTTCGCCGCCGGAGAGCGAATAGACGCTGTTGCCGGCAAGCCCGAGCAAACCGAACCGCGCCAGCCAGGATTCGGCGGCGGCCCGTCGGGCCGTCCGGTCCGGGTATTGCCGTCGCAGCGAAAGCTCGACGTCCTCCAGAGGTGTGGGCATGACCAATTGGGAGAGCGGATCGGTGAACATGAACCCCACCGAGCGGCGAACCGCGGGTCCGTCCTTGGCGGTGTCCAGACCGTTGACCGTGACCGAACCGGCGCTGGGCCGGACCAGGCCATTGACCAACCGGAGCAGCGTCGACTTGCCGGAGCCGTTCGCGCCGATCACCGCGATCCGGTTTTCGGTCAGGTGCAGCGAAGTCGGGGCCAGCAGCTCCAGGTCCGCCGCCGAATCAGCGGCCGGCACGCGGACGGTCGCCGCGCTGAAGTCGATCGGCATTCAGCGGTTCCGCAGCAGCTGGGGGAATGCCCGGTGCAGGCTCAACGCGAGCAGCACCGCGAGCGCGATTTTCACCAGGTCGCCCGGGATGAAGACCGCATCGGCAGTGATCGCCGCGGTCAGGCTCAGCTTGCCGTTGAGCATCATGCCGACGATGCCGAGCGCGTGGTTGAGCAGCAGGCCGGCAATACCGGCAATGCCGAGCCAGAGCGCCCGGGCCCGCAGATTCCGCCGGATCACGATTCCGGCGAGCAGCCCGACCAGCGCGGCAGCCAACGGGAAGCTCAGGATGTAGCCGGCGCTTGGGCCGGCCAGGATCGCCAGGCCGCCGCGGAATCCGGAAAAGATCGGCAGGCCGAGCAGGCCCAGCAGGGTGTAGAGGCCGACGGCGGCGAAGGCGCGGCCGGCGCCCAGGAGCAACCCGGTCAGCGTGATGATCAAGGTCTGCAGTGTCAGGGGCACGCTGAGCACGTTTCCGATCTGCAGCGGCGGCACCACTGCGGCGACCACCAGCAGGGCGGCGAAGACCGCGATCAGCGACAGGTCCTGGGCGCCCCAGCGACGGCGGCCCGGTCGGCCGGCGGCCGCGGTACGGGCCGGAGTGCTGAGCGGGGTCGGATGCTGCGTCAAGGGGACTCCTGGGCTGGCTGGCCGGGAATCGCTGATTCCCGGTTTGCCGGTTCGCGGCCGGCAACGGATGGTGTGGATCGAATCATTGAACGTAGTTCAATGATGATACAGCGGACCTGGCCGGGTGGCCGAGCGGGCCCGATGCGATCCGTTCTCGTTAATAATGTGTAAAGCCATTGACCTGTGAGCTGGAACACGGAATCATCGTGCTTCGGAATCTTCGCCGGTTGTTCTTCTGGCGTTTGAAATCGATTCCACCATCATTTGCGACCATGTCGTGGGCTCAACCAGGCAATCGCCGTCGTCAGCCCGGGCACAACCAAGGGGAGCGTTCTTGAGCAAGATCTTGAAAAAGACTGCGCCGGCGAGCTTGATCGGTTTAGTCATCCTGTCCGCCAGTGTGCTGTCCGGAGCGGGCGCCGCAGTCGCCGGCCCGGGCGCGCCCACTGCGACGGCCCCGGCAGCGCGCCCGGCCCTGCCCCAGGCGCTCAGCGCAGAAGGACTGCTGTCCCGCCAATCGATAGCCACCTGGGCTCCCGGGGCCTCCGCGTCCTCGAAAACCACGGCTCCGGAGAAGACTGCGGATGCCGGTCGGCGGTTGCCACTGGACCCGAGTGATCCGGCAATCCAGGGCGAAAAGATGCCGGCCGGTCAAGGCCTCCCGGACAGTGCGCAGCAGTTCGCCGTGCCCGGTTCGGCCGGGAGTTTCAAGTTCACCCGTCCGGTCAGCGGCGGCACGAGCACCGGTGCGGTGCAGGCCGGGCTCGACGAGTTTTACGCGCAAAAGGTCTCCTGGGGTTCCTGCACCCCCTTCGATGCTTCGAACTTCCGGGGCTGGATCGATTATTTGGCGCAACGCGACCCGTCCAAAGGATTGGCCGCCAGCTGCGCTTACGTGATCGTGCCGGTCGACTACAAAAACCCCTCCGGGCCGACCGCGGCGATCGCTGTGGCCAAGGCCTCCACCGGCCTGGGTGCGGACGGCAAGCCCAAGCACGCATTGTTCGGAAATGCGGGCGGGCCGGGGCAGCCGTCTTTGCCGTTCACCGGACAATGGGCCGGCCAGTACCGGAACTCGTTGGCCGATTACGACATCGTCGGCGTGGACACCCGGGGCGCCGGTGCTTCTTTGCCGCAGATCCGGTGCGCCACGGACAAATTCCTGCAGGCCCAGTCCGAGGGGATGGACGGGCTGGCCAGCACTACCGAAGGACTGGCCAGACTGGACCAGATCAACCGGGCCAACACGGAGGCCTGCTACACCAACACGGGCTTGGGCTTCCTGAATCCGGACGGCACGAAGTTCAGTGCCGAAACCTACCTGCCCAAGGTGAGCGTGGACGATGAAGCCCGCGACATGGATGTGATCCGGTCGGTCCTCGGAAATGCCAAACTGAGCTATCAGGGCGGATCGGACGGAACCGGGGTCGGTTACACCTATGCCCAGGAATTCCCGGAGAGCACCCGGGCGATGATCCTCGACTCGCCCGAGAACCCGTTCGAGAACAACCCGGCGGAAGCAGCCAAGTTCCAAGACATCACCGGGCATCCGAAAGCCGATCCCTATGCCCAGGACCGGGGTTTCCAGGACACGTTCAACCAATTCGCGGCCAAATGCGCGCAAGACGACGGCTTCGACTTCGGCGGCACGAAGGTGCCCTGCGCCCTGGGCACGAATTCGGACCGGGCGACCCTGATCGGGGCCTACCAGGCGATTGCGCAGAAGGCCTTCGGCGGCACCACCTACTACAGCGACTCGCTCAACCGGCCGCTGAGCTTCAAGGACTTCACCCAAGCCACCACCGGCGCGCTCTACGGGTCGAGCAACTGGGCCCAGCTGAACGCCGGGCTGGCCGCGGCCAAGGAAGGCGGAGACGTCAAGGACCTGTTCGAGCTCAGCGACGGCTATTACAGCTGGGACGGCAAGAGCTCGTACCCGTTCTTCGTGGTGGCCACTTTCCCGACCATTGCCTGCCAGAACTTCACCGCGGACGCGACCGATATCACGGCAAAGGGCTCCTATGCGGCTGCGCCCTACAAAAACCCGGGCAACGACGCGGCCACCGGGGTGCAGCGCGACGGATTGGACAGCAGCTTCGGCTGGTGCGATTTCTACCACACGAAAAATCAGAAAGCCCTGGCCCAGTCGGTGAAGGCGTTGCCGAACATCTTGGTCGTGGCCTCCTCGCACGACCCGGCGACGCCCTATGTGGGCGGCGTGGTGATGGCCAAAGGGCTGGGCGCCAGTTTGCTGACCGTCGAGAACCCGCAGCACATTGCCCTCGGCCGGAACATCACCTGCGCCAACCAGATCGCCGAGACCTATTTGAAGGACCTCACGGTCCGCACGGATCTGCCCGGCAAAACCGGAATCCAGGTGCTCGATCTGAGCCAGCGCCCGATCGACATGGATAAGAACGTGGTCGGCAACCAATGCCGGGTGGATACTGCGAACCGGCCGGTGCCGACGGTCGCCCCGGCGGCTGCGGTGGTCGGAGCCAAGGCGCCGGTTCAGTTGACCGCGAGCGGTTTGGTGCGCGGCGCGGCCTACCGGTTTGCACTGACTGCCGCAGACGGCTCGGAGCTGCCCGTCGAGGCCGCGGCGAAGCAGTACCCCGCGGATGCAGACGGTCGATTGCAGATTCCGGTGACCCTGCCGGCATCGCTCAACGCCGGTCAGTACGGATTGGCGTTGGTCGGAACCGAAGACGTGAATCGCAAGATTCCGGTGGCGCCGGGCGTGCTGACCGTGACCAAGGCACCGCCGGTGCTCAACGTCGTGAAGCCGAGCTTGCCGGCCGGAACTGAGCAGACCGTGACCGGAAGCGGATTCGACGCCGGTTCGGTCCTGGCGCTGCAGTTCCATTCGACTCCGGTCGACCTGGGAAATGTCACGGTCGGCGCGGACGGCACTTTCAGCAAGAGCTTCGCGATCCCCGAGGACGCCGAGCCCGGCAGCCACAAGATCGTGGCGGTGGCGGCTGACGGAACCGCGGTCGAAAGCGGGTTCCAGGTCACCGCGAAGCCGCTGCCGCCGGTGTTGCAGCCGACCGGCAGCGACGGCGGTGCACCGGCTGCCGGCGCCGGGGCGGCGGGCCCGAATCCGGACCTGGCAGTGACCGGTGCCGGCGGCACGGTTTGGGCGTTCGGCGGCATCGGCACTGCGATGCTGCTGCTCGGCGGCCTGGCCATGGTTTTGGTGCGGCGGAGCCGGGGAGCCGCGGCCTAGCCGAGCCGGACCGGTATCCGGATGCCGCGCTGCCGAGTTTCGGCAGTGCGGCATCCGGAGGTATTGCCGAAACCGCAGGCCGGCCGTCCTCGGTTTCCCGGGCCGCATTGGCGCCGTCGAGCAGCGCCGGCGGTTCGGACTCCGCGCGGGCGGTCATGATCTGGTCGATTTGCGCACCGAATTGCCCGACCTTCTCCGTGTTCTGAATCGGCGGCTCGCCTGCCTCGGCCAGCGGTCGATCGGCGTCGATGTACCGGGAGCCGAGGTTGGAGGTGAAGGCGATGATGTAGTTCCGTTCGGTTTCGCCGGGCAGGGATTCGACGATGCCGGCATCCGAGCTATTGATCTCGGTCCAGCCGTTCTTGTGCGCGAAGGTAACCTCGGCCTGATCATTGCAAGGCTGCACGTCGGACCCGAAGTCGCCGAGGCCCGGCAACACGATGTCCCCAGTCTGCGGATCGGTCCAGAGCGACGGGGCGAGCGCCGGAATCCCCGGGGCCGGATACTCTGCGCCGCACCAATTGGTGGTCACCAGCGCGAAATTCGCACCTTGTTGGCCCAGCAGCATTTCCAGATAGCTGCGGGAGTCGCTGCTGAGGACGTCTCGGGTGACCGCCGTCCCGTCCGGTGCAGTCCAGAGCACTCCGGGGCCGCCGTTGACGATCAGCAGCAGCTTGGCCATGTCGAACGAGTTCATCTGGGTTGCGATCCAATTCCCGCCGTTGAGCGGATCGGTTCCGGTGAGCTGGAGCATGCCGAGACCCAATGCCTGGAACTCGGCATTGAGCGGATCAACTGCGTCCTCATCGTGCAGCAGCTTGATCAGGGCGCAAGTGGCGTAATTGTCCGAATAGGTGATCATCTGGCTGAAGAAATCGCCGATCGGTTGCGATGAAGCTCCGACGCAGTCGGTACTGGGTCCCTGCGGCGCATAGTCGTAGACGTCGTCGAGCGAGATAGCGCCCTGATCGACCAAGCGGAGGACCCCGAAGGCGACCAGCAGCTTCAGCAGCGACCCGGGGTAGGGGAGCATGAACTCGGTTTCCGGTTCCGCGGAGCCGGGCAGCAGTGCGGTGCCGCCCAGACCGCCGTTGTCGTCCCAGAGCGCTTCGTCCCAATTGGTCCAGGTCACGGCGGCGCCGTGGAGAAATTCTGGTCGATGGGGAGCACCAGGCCGTCCGGGTAGGCGGGGCTGGTCAGAACATTCGCGGCAGCCACCGGGGCGCCTTCGTCGTCGAGCTCGATGACCGTGGCATCGATGTTCGGCATGGCTTGGATCGGTTCGTAGGCAGATTCCGCCGGATCGGCGGCTGTGGACGACGGCCCCGGGTCCGGCACCTCGGCCTCCAGCGGAGCCTCGGTGTCCAAGACCTCGGTGAAATTCTGGGACACGATGGCGGCCTGCAGTTCCTCTGCGAGGGACGATTGCTCTGGCTCGGCCTGGGTCTGCCCCGGCTCGGGCTGGGTCGCTGGTGTGGTGGGTTCCGGAGCCGAAACCTGCGCTGCGGGCATGGAATACAACCCCGCAACCAATAGCAGGCCCAAGAGCAAAGCTCCGGATAAAGCGAGTTTGAGCGGAGAGTTCATGTTGTCCAATGGCCGCGCGTTCCGGGCCGGTGCGGCCACGGCTCAAATCGTTCGGCGGTGCAGCGCCGAAGTGCTGTCCGGAGAAGCAGGTTCATTCGAACGTATCAATCTGTGCTGTGCGCGTATTGTGGCCCAGGGAAAAGGCTGTTGTGGGACGGCCGGTGGCCGCGTTGTGCCGGTGCTCAGTCGGCAGCGTAGACTGGACAAGCTTTTGCGTGCCCGTCGTCGTGTTCCGCACCGCACACCGCGCCGCCGCCCAACTCCCCACCGCTAAGGAAATCACTGTGATTACCGTCCAAGACCTTGAGTTGCGCGCTGGTGCGCGCCTGTTGATGGATGAGGTGTCCTTCCGGATCGACAAGGGCGACAAAATCGGTTTGGTCGGACGCAATGGCGCCGGTAAAACCACGCTGACCCGAGTGCTGGCCGGCGAGGGCTTGCCGGCTGCCGGCAAAGTGACCCGCAGTGGCGAGATCGGCTACCTGCCCCAGGACCCGCGGACTCCGGATATGGAGCAGTTGGCCCGGGACCGGATCCTGGCCGCCCGTGATTTGGACAAGGTGGTGACCAAGCTCCGTACCGCCGAAGCCGAAATGGCCTCCGAGGACGACAAAGTCCGGGACAAGGCGATGGCGCGCTACGATCGTCTGGAACAGGAATTCCTGGCCAACGGAGGCTACGCCGCGGAGTCCGAAGCCGCTGCGATCTCGTCCAACCTGGCGTTGCCCGAACGGATCCTGAACCAGCCGCTGCGTACCCTCTCCGGTGGCCAGCGCCGTCGGGTGGAGCTGGCCCGGATCCTCTTTTCCGGCGCAGAGACCATGCTCCTGGACGAGCCGACCCACCACCGGGACGCGGATTCCATCACCTGGCTCCGGGATTTCCTGAAGAACCACCAAGGCGGCCTGATCGTGATCAGCCACGACGTGGAACTGCTGGAAGCGACCGTGAACAAGGTCTTCCACCTGGATGCCAACCGGGCCACGATCGACCAGTACAACTTGGGCTGGAAAAAGTACTTGGAACAGCGCGAGACCGATGAGCGGGCCCGCAAACGGGAACGCATCAACGTGGAGAAAAAAGCCACCGTGCTGATCGATCAGGCCAACAAGATGCGGGCCAAAGCGACCAAGGCCGTTGCTGCGCAGAACATGGCCCGCCGGGCCGAACGGATGCTGGCCGGCCTGGCGGAGGAACGGACCTCCGACCGGGTCGCCGCGTTGCGCTTCCCGGATCCGGCGCCGTGCGGCAAGACCCCGCTGACCGCGGAGGGGCTGAGCAAGTCCTACGGCTCGCTGGAGATCTTCACCGACGTCGATTTGGCGATCGACCGCGGGACCAAGGTCGTGGTGTTGGGTCTGAACGGCGCAGGCAAGACCACCTTGCTGCGGATGCTCGCCGGAGTCGACAAGCCGGACACCGGAACGGTGCTGCCCGGGCACGGCCTGAAGATCGGGTATTACGCCCAGGAACACGAAACCTTGGACACCGATCGCAGCGTCTTGGAAAACATGCGTTCGGCAGCCCCCGAGCTCCGGGACGCCGAAGTGCGCGGGATCCTGGGTTCCTTCCTGTTCTCCGGCGACGACGTCGAGAAGCCGGCCGGGGTGCTCTCCG
>SXGS01159981.1_pt1 | contig 17504 bp, 9 predicted proteins | sample 3174681 | NCBI WGS metagenome assembly SXGS01 (sample SAMN11356861, study PRJNA531348) | freshwater metagenome | isolation source: freshwater sample F1-80 | place: China: Fuxian Lake, Yuxi | collected 2017-12-25 | reverse complement strand
AGGAATGGTAAGTGTAGAGTAGATATTATCTCTTGCAAATTCAATATCTTTTTTCTTGTCTTTGATTTCAGTTATGGTAACTGGTTCAAGTTCAAGATGTTCTTGTTCGTATTGCTCTATTTGATGATGCGCCTTTGTCCCCTCAACAAGTGCTTGTGATGGTTTTGGTTTTACTCCTTGAATGGATAGTGGAATTTTGTATTCACAGTATCCTAGAGAATCTGCAAAATCTGTAACTGATGCAGATAGAAATGTAATGTCAGATTCCCGATTTATCTTAATCAATATCTGATTGTCATCAAGTACAGAGTAATATTGTTTAGGTTCTGATAAATGACAACTTTCAATATTTTCCTTTTCCAGGAATGACATTTCTGATTCCACCCCTCATTCCAAGTCCAGTTGATGTGGTGTTGTCTAAAAGTAAATTTCTGCAAAAAGCATGATATGTGCTAATTTCCATCTCTGCAATGTCAATTTTTTCTTTAATGTCCTCATCATCTTGTAGTCTTTGTTTTAGCTCATTTGCAGCTTTTTCTGAAAAAGTAAGACCGAGAATCTCTGAGGGTTTTAATCCTGATTTTATGAGAAATTTTATTCTCTCTGTGATTACTCTGGTTTTTCCACTTCCTGGTCCTGCAGTAACCAGTAATGGGGAGCCAGTATGTTCCATTGCCTTTATTTTTTCTGCATCAAATTCCATATGCTTCATCAACTTCTTTTCATAAATTAATAACTATGACTAATTATCGCCTGAATTTGAGGCTAAACCGCAGAAAGGTGCTTGCTATAAGTGCGGATTTAGAAGTATTTGTGATTATGTGGAATCTGATTGATATGTTGTGCATTAACGTGTATAGAAATTATTATCAATAAAAAATTCACCTCTAAATAGCTGAGATATCCTCATCTTAGTTTGTCTTCCAATTTTCAATCACATATCTGTATTCGATTAATTGTTCTGTCTTTACAGAATCTTTGAATTTTTCATATGGATTTTGAATTTTAGTGATTTTGGGCTCAGTTTGTGCGTCTTCTACCACGTATAGCCAGTATTCGTCTTTGATTCTTTCTGCAGTTTTCCATTCATGGCTGGTAAGTTTTGCCGGACCTGATTTTTTAAATGACTTCACCTCAATGCACCTATCAAAGGATTCAATGTCAAACCCTGTATCTCTTTCAGACACATCAATTATTTTTTCTCTTTGACTCTCAGTTGAAGCACGTTTTATCTCATGCTCAATAACTGCTTTCATTCCAGCAAGGTCAGTCTCTCGTCTAACATTTGCATCCATTTCAGATTTTATTGATGCAATTCCAATTAACTCAATCGTTGTTTTTGTAACATGGTCTTTTTGAATTTGTTGTAGTCTTTCTTCAAAATCTTTTTTATCTTTTTGAATTTGATTTTTTAGTTTTGTAATTAATTTCTCTATTTGTGGTCCTTCTCCTCTCTGTTTTTCATATTCGGCAATCTTTGTGTTTGCCTGATCTGTTTTATCAATAAAAAATTTTGTTGTAGCTCGTTTTGTTTTCTTTTCAATCTCTTCCATCTTCTTCATTGTAATAATTTTATACCCTTCAACAATTTTTGATAATTCTTCTTCAATTCTCTTTTTTGAATTTATGATAAATGCTGTATTTTTTATTTCACTACCTTCATCATAATCCCAAATACTACGTGGATCAACCTCTGTGACTTTTGCATCTTCATTGTGAAACATTGCAACAATTTTTGAATCTCGCTCTTTTCCTTTTCCATCAATCACACTTGTCTTGTAAACACACAACAGTCCACTTTTTGTAGGATGTGTTAGTGATGCCACTGATCTTCCTGCAGATTTTAAAATGATTGAATTGATTTCTCTATTTCCAAGTGCAAGATATGGCCATCCTCTCTCAATTGCAAGTTTAGAATCAAATGTACCTTCAAGAACTCCTATGTTAAGTGTCTGAGCAAATTTTTGAGGTGGAAAAATTTTGTATCTGTTTTCAGATTTTTGAATCTCTTCAAATTTTCCACCCTTTGATTCAATTAGCATATGCAAAAATCGTTTGACTTCACCAATGTCTACAGCAGTCTTTCTTATCTTGGAGATATTTTCCAGTGTGGTTCTATCTAATCTATGACCTTCAAGTAACTGATTACTTTTTTCTATAATTCTATTCTTTTTTTCTTCAATTTGGTCTAAAAATTCAGATACTTTTGCTTCCCAGTGAGCCTTTGGAACTTTGAGTAATTCCTCATAATATTTTGCAATGTCATTGTTATTGATAATTATGCCAATAACATCATAGATTTTTTCATTACCCATTGAACTTTTGATGTTTTCGATTTTTTCTAGTAATTTAGAAATAATGTATCCATCAATACTTGATTCTTTGTCTACTACAAAATTATAATAAAAGACATCTCTGGTTTGTCCAATTCTATGAATTCTTCCCATTCTCTGTTCTAATTTATTTGGATTCCAGGGCAAATCATAATTATATTCAATATTACAAAATTGCATATCTATTCCTTCACCTGCAGCATCAGTACATAGTAAAATTTCAGGACCATTCTCTCTTCGAAATTGTAATAGGGTGTCTCTTCTATCCTCAATTTTCATCGTACCGTCTATTTTGTCTACTTTATAATTTTCTGACAATCTTGCCATTAGATATTCCAAAGTATCTCGGTATTCCGTAAAAAGAAGTATCTTAGTTTTAGGATCAGTCTTTTTTAATTCTCTTATTGAGTTTAGTAATTCATCAAACTTTGTATCCCTAGAACCCAGTTTCTCTATTTCTGTTATGATGTTTCTTAGATTTATTTTTTCATTTTCTATATCGACTCCAAGTGTAAATCCATCCATTTTGTTTTCTTCATTTTCATACTCTGGATCCAACTCCTCATCAAAATCATTGATGTTTGATTGTATTTTTAGAATTTCCTCTGCATTTGTAATGTTTCCAAGTTTTTCCAATCTCCTTTTTAATGAAATTTTTATTGCAGAAATTGATGATGAAGCTCTTTTTCTAAAAATATGCGAAAGAAATCTTACTGCATTAATTTCTTTATTATTTTGAGCCTCACCATATCTGGCATCAAAATAATCTTTGAGTAAATCATTGATTCCGCGTTCTGCATTAGTTAGTGGAATGTCTAATGTTTTACTTGTTCTAGGAGGAAAAACTGTTTTACCTTCCATATCTCTGATGTCTTCTTTGATGTTTCTAGTCCAAAGGTAGCTAGATGATGAAATATCTCCTACATATGGATCAAGTAAGTTGATTCTTGCCATAAAATCATCATCTCTTCCATCATGTGGTGTTGCAGTTAAAAATATGAGGACATTTGATTTTGCAGCTAAAACTTTTCCCAGTTCTAATCTGTCTGTTCTGATCTTAAATTTATGTGCTTCATCTACAATAACTATGTCGAAATCATTTTGAATTTTTTCTTTGATATGGTCTTGTTTAAGAAAATCCATCGATGCAACATAAGCAAACTCTTTTTTCTCAAATGGTTCAAAGTCAAATTTCATATATGTTGAATCCAAAATTTTAACATCAAAATCAAAACGATTTTCTAATTCATCCTTCCATTTTAAAACTAGAGATTTTGGTACAACAAATAATGATTTATTTGCAAGACCTCTTGCTCTATACTCACTTGCAATCAATGCTGCAATGATTGTTTTTCCTAATCCTACTTCATCGGCAATCATTATTTTTGGATTTTCCAATCCCCAGATTACCTCATCAATTTGGTGAGGGAAAATTTGAATCTTTGTTGATGATGCTAATACATACGGATTGAATCTGTATTCATTAAGTAATCTATGTGCGTCAATACCTAAAATAAAATCAATACCGTCATCAAGATCATTTTTTAAAATTCTGCTTACTAGCTCATCACTGATTTCATCTAGATCTCCAATAGGAATCCATCGATTTTCATTTTCTATATTGACTTCTGCAAAATTGTCTTTTATAGAAATTATAATACCTTCAGAGTCTTTTCCTTTGATGCGTACTGTACTGCCTATGGAAGTCATTTTTCAAAAAAAGAGTCCAATATTCCTTCTCTTTTAATACCCATTGTATCTGCTATAGTTTCCAAGATGGATAACTCCTTTTGTCCTTTAGAGTCCAAAGATTCATGCTTCACAAGTCCATAATTCTAATGTAGTTTTTAACTTCTTGTATATTTAAAAATCAAAATGATTCTAAAATAGAGTTAAGATTTTGCATCTCACCATCATATTGGCTCAAAATAGACTTTATCTGAATTAACGATTTCACACCATCTAGTATTCTATCCATCTTGAAATTATCATAGTTTTTAATATTGATTTTTTTAGATTTTATATCATTGATATTTTGATAGACAAATGATAATTGGTCATATAGATTGTCTGAAGCAATTTCTGAGGGTTTATCACTAATTAGAAATTCATCCAGTTGTGCCAGACGTAAAAATCCATCTTCTTCTACAATCATTTTTTTTGATTCAAGATATTTTTTATCTAATCCAAAATACTCTGCTATAGAGTATAATTCATCAGCAAGTATTTTGTTATAAAATGTTTTAATAAAAATATAGAATGCAATTTGATTTCCTAAAATACTAATAGAGTTGGTTGTAATTCGTGAAAATAAATAAAATATAGTTATTTTCTTTATTTCGTTAATTATAGAATCAATATTTAACAAATGTTCTTTTTGGTATGATTTTATCTCGGAGTATTGTGTAATTATTTCTAAAATTTTTCCAAAAGATATTATGAATATATCATTGATTGGAGTCAAGATTAATTCTTGCAGAGATAAATTTTCTAATCTTTCTTTAATTTTATTTTCAATTAAATTTGACAAATCTTCATAATATACAGATTCTTTTGTAATTAATTTTCTACATGTAACTAGTATAGTTCCAAGACTTTCAACACCAAGCTGAGGCATTACATTTGTTATATTTTCTAAATGAATGGAATGAAGATTTGTGACTTGAAACTTTGCATCACGTAAGACACTAACTAGTAAATTCCAGGCTTGTGAATGTGATGGACTAAAATAAAACAACATCAAGCCGTCGTCTTTTAAAACAGAGTATATTTGAGAAAGCGATTTCTTCAACCCTTTTTCATAAAATGATAAAGCAATTTTTCTATCTCCAAATCTTCCAGGGCTATCTGAAATATCTTCATCTATTGGTATTTTTGTTGGAATTTCTGGATAATATTCTGCAAGTACTTTACTCATCCACACGTAGAAAAATTCACTTTGTTCTGCAAATTGTATATCGTTTGGATTGGGCGGATCTACAAGTATAATATCAAAATTAGAAAATCGAGTTAAATCAAGTGCAGATTGAAGAAAAATCTGTGCTGAAGCATTTGACTTTACACAAAATTCTATACCTGTAACAAGATCATCTAAGATCGAATATAGATTTCCCCTTACCTTAGCAAATGGATTTGGCTCTGCATGATTAAAGACAAAATTTGTGCGTCTAAATGACAATGTAAATTCTGGTCCATCTGTTCCTGTATGCCAGTGAACTCCCAAAGAATTTGCATCTAGGTGCTTTCCAAGTAATAATGTTAAATACGTTGCAATGACTTTTTGATATTCCTTATCAGGAATTTTCTCACATATTTTTTTTATATTTTTAATCATATTTGCAAACACAAGTAACTGTCTTTTGCTAAAATATTGATGCCAAAATAAAATCCCGTAATTTCTAATTCCTGAACGAGGATCTGGTTTTATTTCATCATGTGGAATGTAATTCAAATCAAGAAAACTATTCCAATTTTCATCTAATGTGTTTTGAGCTTTTTCAAAGGATTCATGATCCATATTATTTGTCAATCTAAATCCTGATTCTGTCTTGACAAATACTAGTAATCTTTCTTTATCTTTTTTTATAGAATCAGTTATGTTTTGATAATTAAGTGAATTATTACATTTTATGCAAATTGCTCTCCCGCCCTTTTGAGTAAACTTTGATGCATCTTTTTCAGAGATGTTTTGTATTAACTCTATTTTAAAATCAAGATTTTCTGGAATTATTTTAAATCCTAAATTTTGTTTTCGTGATATCCACATGTTATTAGTTAATGGAATTTTTTGTCCACAGTGAGGACATTTTGCACACCATACCCATACATAACATAACACTTGAGGATCAAAAAATTCATCTAGATCTTTTTTTGTATTTAATAATAATTCTTCTCCAAATTTTTTAACATCATCTACAAGTGTTTTTGAGAATTTTTTAGGATATTCCAATGTACTTTTTAAAATTACATATGATAACAGATTATAATCCGATGCATAGCAATCACATCCCAACCTAGCAGATTCAAATATTAAATTTCCAGAGCCAGAAAATGGATCTAAAATTTTAATAGAATTTAGATGAGGTATAAGTTCTTGTAATCTACTAATATCAATAGGATAAAAAAAAGAGCGTTTTTCTTGATTCAATTTTAGAAAAGTCCTGGAATCATCAATTTTATTTAAAATTGATAAAACTAGAGAAGCCCTCGATAATACTAATGGTTTTCTAGTCCACCAATAAAATATGTCATTTATTGGCACCCTGGCATTTTTTTCTTTTCGCCCTTCCTGGCTAATTTCTTCAATTAATCTATCTAAATCCAGACTTTGCTGCTCAATTACAGGTTTATCCACAATTAATAAAAGTAAAATCTTGTTTTATCTGTTGATTTACATAAACGAATCCAGGATACCTTCTCTTTTAATACCCATTGTATCTGCTATAGTTTCCAAGATAGATAACTCCTTTTGTCCTTTAGAGTCCAAAGATTCTCCCTTGTTGCGTCTAAGATGATAGCTTTTAATCAATAGTGATACAATTTGCTTGAGATCTTCTATTCTGAAATTATCTTTTGAGATAATCCCTACAAGTTTGTCTGATCCTCTTGAATCTACAATGTATGCTAAATAACATAATTGTTGATACAAATTATTTTTATCTACATTATCTGGAGAATAATCCATTTCGATTTCATTTAGATGAAATAATCTAATTACATCCTTATCTTTTGTTACAATGTGATCTTTTTCTAGCTGATGAATATCAACATTATACGTTTGTGCAATCTTTATGGCATCATCACCTACAATTATGCCACGATGAAATATTTTTATTAATAAATAAAATGCCATTTTTGCACCAATCATATTAATTGATTTTCCAGTTAGTTTACCCACTAGTTCTTTCATGATGAAACTACGTGCATTTTTAATTAGTGTTTCAAAATCTGGAGTGAAATTCTTTTCATAGCTTTTTAGTACAGTGTGTTGTGTACATGCTTCTAAGACTTTACCATATACCATAATGAGTAAATCAGTGATAGGTAGAGTAAGTAATTTTTCATCAGGTATTTGCGTAATCATTTGTTTAATTTTATCTTCAATTTTTGGAATTATATCTTCAAAATATTCTTCTGATGGTTTGAGGATTTTTCTACAGACTACTACGATTGATGACATAAAAGATGTTTTACCTTGAGCAATCACATTGGATGTCATTTCTGTGTGGATTGAATAGCTGGAAATTACTTTGAATTTAGCTGTTCTAATTGATTCTAGAAAAGTATTCCAAGCTTCTGTACTGGAATGAGCAAAGAACACAACCAATAATCCATCATCTTTTAGTTTATCACTCAAGGAGGAAAATGATTTTTTCAAGCCCTTGGCAAAAAATTCAGTTGCTAGTTTTTTATCACCAAATCTACCCTCAGATTCACAAAAGTCTTCATCAAGCAGTGCTCTTGGCGGTAATTCTGGAAAATACTCTTTTAAGGCTCGATAAACCCAAACATAGAAAAATTCTGACAGTTCGCCATATTGTACATCATTTCCATATGGAGGATCAGTAAGAATAAGATCATATTTGGTGTCACATGGTACTGTTACTGATTCCAGATTACATCTTGAGGAATTCTGTAACCTAGTTGCAAATAAAATTCCATTGACGATATTATTTGGAATATTGACTAAACTTCCTCTTGATTTTTCAAATGGATTGGATTCAACAAAATTAAAAACAAAAGCAGGTCTACGCATTGTAAGTACGTTTGATGGTTTTTGTCCGCCTGTATCCCATAGAACACCAAATCCTGACATATTTACTCGTTTAGCAAGAATTGCACTAAGATAAAATGCAATTACCCCACGATATTTTTTATCCTTAATTTGATTACAAATATCTTTAATGTTTTTCAAAAACGTAACCAGTACCAATAATTGTCTTTGATCAAAATATTCGTTCCAGTGTTTTATATTATAATTCCAAAGTGAATTTTGAAGGTTTAGGCTTGGCAGTATGTTTTCATTTGGAATTAGATTTTCCTTTTCAAAATCTTTTCTTTTTGATTCAAAATATTTTACAGCGTCTTGATATAATTTCTTGTCCTCATTAGTAGGAAGAACATAATCACGATCTTTTAGTTTTTGAATTTGTATTACAATCATTTCTCTGTCTTTATTTTTTGATATATCATTAGTCATGGTTTTGTAATCAATTGAATTTTTACATGATATGCATATTGCAGTCCCACCTTTTTGTGTGAATTTTTTACCTTCAGATTCTGTAATATTATGAATAATCTCGATTGTAAAGTCTTTATTTTTTGGAATTATTTTGATACCTATTTTTTTTTTCGGGGTTTTTGCAATCCACATATGATTGGTTAATGGAAAACGTTGTTTACAGTGTGGACAGTTGATACACCAACACCAGATGTAAATTAATTGATTTGATTTAAAGAACTTACCAACTTCATCACTAGTTTTTTGTATCAATAGACTTGCATATTTTTCAAAATCAGCTGCAAGATCCATCCCATATTTTGCAGGAAACTCTAGTACTGATCTTTCTATAAGATATGCGAGTGGATTGTAATCCGATACCGTCAGATCCAGTTCCAACTGTGCTGCAGGAAATACCAAACTTCCAGCTCCTGCAAATGGGTCTAAAACCTTGATTGATTTTGGATCTACTCCGATCTTTTGTTTGTATTTTGTAATGTCTGGCACATATTGGTATGAGCGTTTATCCGAATCTAATCCAAGAAGTGATTTGACATCTTTTATGTCATCCAATGTACTTGTAAGAGCCATAGCTCTTCCCACAATCAGTGGTTTTCGTGTCCACCAATAGATCATTTTATTGATTGGAGGAACAGCAAGTTTCTCTATTTTTGCTTCCTTGCTTACCTCATCAAATAATTCTAAAAGTTCGATAGTTGCATCTTCAATTAGTGCATGCTTCAATAATTATTCACTTGACATTCAACTTAAAAGTATTCTATGAATACAATGCACGCCAGGCTTTGACAGCTTTCTCATTTGTCAAAAACTTGTACGCCCAAAAATGAACCTCCATACTACTATGTGATCGTACTTGCTCAATAAACTGCATGGCTTCATACTTGTCTTTTGAGCTTTTTAGTACCTGTAAACCGATATACTTTCTTGTGACATCATCATCCCAATCTTCAGAGTTAAAGAAAAGATGTTTTAATGCAATTTTGCAGCGCCATCCAGTAACTGATGAGTGATTAATTGTCTGTTTTCCAAATCTATCATCAACGTTTATCTGAAAAATTACAGATTTTCCACTTTTACTGGGAGCTAGTATATGATTGTAAATTCTCAAAGTTCACTGAAAATAACATCATATTCCTTTAATTCTTTTTGTAAATCAATTTCTGAGCTAATTGTCAAATAACCTGTCCCTTTAACATGTGATTGAATGGATGAAATTATTGTTTTAATTTCATTATGGTTTTTTAAATCACTATCAATAGTAATTTGTGTACCATCGCCTGCTTTCAGATCAGCATGAAGACTCTTTTGTAATTTTTTATCAGATACTGCAAGAATTGTTATGATTCCAAGATTTTGAATTATTGTCTTTACATCGTCACAAGACAATCTATACTGAAATCTTGTTTTTGTATCAATTACCGTGTTTCCAGATTCGGGCTCTGGTTCAGGCTCACTTGAATACACTCGAGTTTTGTTTATCAAATAACCTTCCCATGAAGGCTCTATACTAGTTCCAATTTTGGCTTCAAACTTATCATCTATCGGCGCAAGTTGCTCAGAGTATCCAAAACTACCAGCCAAAATTCCATCTTTAATTGCCTCAGTAATGGAATTTGTCTCTCGTAAGAATTTCTTTGACTTGTCCACTTTGAAGACATTGTAAATGTCTGAGATCTTTACAGTTTCATGAATTTCTGGAATGCCATCAATTCCTAAAACATCTATTAGTTTTCCTTTCTTTTTTAGTAGTTCAACTATTGCACCAGATATGGTTGTACTTGATGTATCCAGACGATATATTACATCAAATCTTGGCTCTGGACCATTTGGATATGCTACTTTACAATATACTGTAAAACATTCTTTTTCAAGATCACCCCCTGCATCTTGTTCACGTGATTTGATTTTGTCATTGAATTCTTTTGTTACCTTGACTCGCTCATCTTTTTGTGCTCTTTGAATTGCAACTAACCATCGTGCTTTGTCTAAAAGCGATTTTACGCCATTCTGATCAGGATACAAAAATACAATTGTGTTTTGTTTTTCTCTGATACTACCATTTGATAGATGCTCCAAATTTTGTGTCACATAAGATTTGGCAAGCGTTTCACTAGATAGATTTTTTTTATAATCTACTACAAATATCTTCAAGACTTCAGTATCAACCAGTTCATGTTCATCCCAGATGATTGGTTTGAATTTTGTTCCATCCAAAAGAGAGTCAAGTGTTTTTTCTAGCTCACGACGGATGTCATTTTCTGAGACATCTTTTTTGTGCTCATGAATAATTGCATTAACATTAGGCTGCTCAATAAAGTAAAACTCTTGCAGATCTTTAGTTTGAATATACCAAAAGTTTTTGTCAATATCATCTTCCAGAGATCTATCAACAAGATTGGGATCCATTCCAGGAGTACAAACTGCCAATCTTAGTTGATTACGCTTGATGCCTGATCTCTTCATTTCACCATGAAGCGAGTAAAGAAATATTGTACGTGCTAGTGCTTCTATTATCTTGATGTTTTTTTGTGCATCCAGTTCTCGTGCATGTTCTATGCAGTCAGTATCAATTACGTTTCGTAGATTCATGTCTATTTTTACAGTAAGCTCATCTGCAATAGCGTGATCAGTTAATTGAATATCTGAAGTACTGACAAGATGGCAATCGGGTTTTGTCTCATAGATCTTTCGTAAAACAAGACCTAATAATCGAAGCATTCCTCGAGTTTGATTAAATTTTGGAATTGTCTTTACTCTATCATATAGTGTATCAATTAAAAATGGATGAAATGGATATGATTTTCTCATTCTTTCTTCGTAACCAGGTTCTAAAACAATTCCTTTTTCTTTGTAGTATCCATAAAAAGCATGAATCGCTTCCTCTTTTGCATTTTCATTTAGAATTTTTCTGACCAATCTTGTTCTAACTACGTCATAGATCTGACTTTTTTCAACTGGAGTTACAACTTGAGGTTGTCTTGATATGGCATCTCTAAGATCAGAGCTAATTTCATCTGCAACAAAATCGCCCATTTTTTTCATACCATCCTTAATGTCTTTGGTGTATTCTTCATACATCTGCTGAGTTGCAGTTAGAGTCAAAATCAGACTGTTATTTTTTGTAGTTGAAAATGCGCTGATTAATTTCATTATGAATGCATTTGTTAATTTATGCAAATGAGTATCTCCAACTTTTTCATGTGCGCATTCCAAAAGATAATGTGGAAGCTCATCTATCATTAGCAATGTAGGTTTATCAAACAACTCTTTTAGAAGATCAATATTACTTGGTTTTCTTTTCTCATCAAGTTCTTTGAATTTCTCATATTTTCCTAGTTTATCTGCAATTTCTCCCCATAAAGTATTTTTTTTAATATTTCTGCAATCAATTGCAACAACACGAACATCTGGAATCTTTTTGATGTTGCATTCTTTATCAAGATTAAATTTTGAAACATACTCAAACCCTATTTTGGGATTTTTAAAGACATGATGAAGTAACAAAATAGTGTGAGTCTTTCCCCCTCCAAAACCAGTATCAATCACAGTAACTGGATTTCCTTCGTTTCTATCAAAACGTAAAACATTGTTACTAAGCATACTCTTCATCTGATTTGTAAGATAGGTATTTTCAAAGAAGGTTGCAGGATCCTGGTAAACTGGATCCGCCTCCTCTTTTAGAAATTCATGCAGTTCAACTGCAAATTTGTGTAATTTGAGATCCCCCGAAACTATTTCATCACTAAAAATACAATTCTCCCAAACGTTCTTCATTTTATTTTATGTGATAAATTAACATTAATAGGCTTTTGGAGATATTAATTTAATAAAATCATTTTTAGAATATCTACATATTTACATATTTACTATAAGGGCAGAGTCTAAATTTGAATTCAAGATGCCTGAAATCAATTAAAACGTAAATTGTAGAACTAGGCTAATCTATTGTTGCCGCATAGATGGGTTGAATGGGAAAATCAACAAAATTGGAGTATACTTTTCACGCTATGGAATTATGCATACAATTCCAGTCTCACAAATTGATGAGAATCCAAAATTTGGTTCTTTTGTAAAATGGTTTGAACAATAGGCAAAATCTGTTTTTGGAAATTAGAACAAAGGTTCGATTTAGAAAAATAATCATTTTCTAATCTCTGTTCCTAAATTCTTAAGTCAACTTGAAATTCACTTAAACCATGACTGATTACTATTTTGCATTTGGTTCAAACATGGATAGGGAACAAATGAAAAAAAGAAAAGCAATCTTTACAGAAATGCAAAAAGGAGTTATAAAAAACTGGAAACTTGTTTTCAATAAAACAAATGATAAAAAAGAGGGAGTAGGATATGCCAATATCATTCCTAATCTAGGCTCTGTTGTTGAGGGGATAATATACAAAATTGACAAAGATTCAATTACTATATTGGATGGTTTTGAAGGGGTTCCTAATCACTATCAAAAAGTAATAATGCCTGTCGAAAATACCGATAAAGAATTTATTGACTGTGTTGTATAAATTGCAAATTCATCCAAAATCAACAATTCTCTTAAACCTGAAAAAGAGTATTTAGAACACCTTCTCAAGGGTAAAGACTTTCTATCTGAAAGCTATTTTTTTGATTTGAAAAGTGTAGAAACATTTGACTGATTTTACTTGAATATACATTTTAAAATAATACAAACAATGAATGGATAGTGGAATTTTGTATTCACAGTATCCTAGAGAATCTGCAAAATCTGTAACTGATGCAGATAGAAGTGTAATGTCAGATTCCCGGTTTATCTTGATCAAGATTAAATTCTCATAATATAGTATAGAGTAATATCATTTACCAATGATATCATTTCATTTAAGAGAAATTAGCACAACTTCTTTTAATATAAAATTAATATGGTGGCATTATTACTGATGTTATTTTTGAATAATAGTCATTGGGATGGATTTTACAATTGCATTGTAAATAAAATCAAGAGTTTCATTTTTGATATCAATTGAGAATTTTGTATTTTCAGGAGTCATTCTCAATAATGCCAATGTTTGATTAAAATGAAATCTTGCCTTCTTTCCAATCTCAGGATACTGCATAGTTTCATAGGCATGAGGTGGCATTATCTCTTGATCATCTAAAGACAATTCACTCCAGGCTAAATTCGCCTGCTCTATTGCCCTTTTTTTAATAGAATTATCGACTTCCTGAGGATACCTTGCCTCCAAAACAGGCTTGATTTTCTCAATTTTTTGCTCCTTTGTAAGATCATCCCAATATTTTGGATGATTTGGATAGATCAATGCGCCAAAATTTACATCGAGATTATTCATATAAGATAACATCTTGTTTTGCGTATCTGTAATGGAACTTGATTTGCCATAGTTCTTTGCATCAAAAACACATAAAATTTCATCATCAATCATTGCGACAAAATCAGGTCTATGCTCTACTGCCCATGCATGACTACCTCTTGTAGTAAATGTTTTTTCATACCAAAATGTAACTGTAACATTACAGTATTGAAATTCACAGTTTGGGTGATCCACTAATTGAAAATTAACTAGGATATTTCTTTCATCGAGGTATTCTACAAATTCTAAAAATATCCATACCTCATAAACAGTATCAAGATTTTCAATTGACTCTAAAATGTGTCTTGTTGGAGTAGTAGATGATACTCTTCTAATGTTCAAGTCTTTAAATTCCTCAATCCACTCTAGCAATTTTTTATAGTTTTGATTTCTGATTAGATTTTGATTTATTCTCTTTTTTGTTTGCAACTCTAGTTCTTTAATTCTAGGATCATTGTACGATAGATGCCAGAATTTTTTAGAGTCGTTAAGTACAGTATTAAATGGAAAGTGATTCAAAATCAGTTTAGATTTTTCAGAGATTCCACGTAAAAGATTTTTTTTGTAATCAGTTAATGGCTCATCAAACTCAATTTGCAATAATCTATTTGATTCCCGATACATCCATTCAGCACATAAAACAAGTAAAATATTTTCAGGTGTTTCAAAGATTTTTTGAGGAATTGAAGTAACAAAATTCATTGGAAATTCAGAGGGAGATATTTTAATTGTTTTATCCCAGTTAATTTTACCACGAATATTTCCAATATGCTCATTTTTAGGATAATCAAAATGAATTTGATTTTGGATGTTTTTGTAAATATGGAAATATTTTTGATATAAAATTTCAAGTTTGTTAAGATCTGCTAGAGGATTTGGAATTTGGAATACACCATCCTCAGTGCGGAGTGTAAAATAGTCATCATACGAGCGTTTGTGTTTGAGTAGTAAAGCTAAGAGTCTTTCGTACATGTATTGACGATTTTCTTGAGGTTCAAGTACTACACGTACGAGTTGATGCCATTTCCAGCCATTTTCATAGTATGTACTGTCTTTGTAGGCACGATTCAGATAATCATATTGAGGCTGTTTTATAAAATAATCATCAGATAAAACGGCTTGTTTGATATTTTCTATTGAATTGAGCCTCTTTATTTCATCTAAAAGATCTTTTTCATCCATATCAGATAACCATTGATTTTATCAGGTCATCCATGGATTGTTTTATCTGATCTAATCCTAACTCATAATCTTTCTTTTTATTATCATATGCAGTTTGTATTGGTTTCCATACATCGTCATTTTCTATTTTGATATTACCATTTGCAAACTCTGAAACCAGTTTTGTTTGTATTTGCAGATAATCTAGAATTTTTCCAAGTGATTCCACATAACTTTGTCTATTAGGACTCTTGTATGCGTCTTTAAGATATAAAACCAGAGTATCTGAATGTAATGCGTGTATTGCAGAAACAAATGTAACAGATAGATTTTCTAATTGAGGAATCAAATTAGATGTTAATGCATTATCAAGGGATATTTTTGAATTTTCGGTCATTATTGTTCCAACGATTAGATTTTGATAAATTAATTTTAAAATTGCAGTTCCTAATTTCTTAAAGACTCTAACTGTATCTAAAAAGGAATATGCCTGCATTACTCTATTGTAAAAGTCTATATCAGATTTTTCTTTGTTAATTCTTTTATTTTTATCATCTAAAACTAGTTTATCAAATTCAACAAGATCTAATTCATCTAGTGCATTTTTGATTGCGTAGTAGATTTCTTTTTCCCATTGATCTTTTTTAGGAATATCAATCTCAATGTATGCAAATCTACTTTTTAGTGCATCAGAGAGTTGAAATAAAAAATGTTTGTCTGCTGTATTTAGTGTTCCAATGATTCTATAATCTTCAGGAATTTTCAGATTTTTGTAAGAGACTCCTTTTTTATCCGTTGGAATTTTTAGCCATTTAGTTCGAAGTGCAGTAAATAATTGTCCAAATGCCTTGTCAATATCTGCTCGATTAAATTCATCAATAATTAGCCAAGTTCCTTTGTATGGTGAATTTTTTGTGGGATGTTTCATAGGTATTCTCATGCCTCCATTAATACCATTTTCCCAGTTTTTACGTACAGTATCTACCACACAGCCATTTTGAATATCATAGATAGGCTTACCATCCTCCTCCATTTTAGGAAAAATTCCACCAATCACATCCTGAGTACTCCAATCAGCAGTTGCAGTGTGATCTTCAGAGTAATATCCACCAACTTTATCCCAGAATATTTCTGGAATTATTTTTGCCAATCTAGTTTTTCCAGTTCCAATTGGTCCGGCCAATAACAAATGTCTCCCACTAGCAAGTGCAGTTACAATTTCAGTAATCTTTTCTTCAGGAATTAGTAATTCTTCTTTAATTTTTTCATAGCCTGCTTTGATTTCAGCAGGAGTTAGTAATGATAATTTTGTATCTTCAAATGTTTTAGATTTTTCTTCTCCTGCTTCTCCTGGAGAGATCTTCCAATAATTAATAGATGATTGTGCAGATTTCAAATCAATATTCCATATTTTTTGTGTGTTATCAATTAGCTGCTGAAGAGTTTCGGGATTTGCAATTCTATTAAGCCCTTTTGTAAATGGTAAACCATCAATCCATGGCAGCAATTCAGAATTTGATTTTACCATTTTTAGTGATTCAATTTCAAATCTATGTTTGTAAATAACTTCACCTTTTAATTTTTCATCTGGCCAGTAAAATTCATTAGATTCATCGTATTTTCGGATTACTTTTCCCACACCAAATAATCCACGATTAGAAAATTGCGTAGGTGGATCTTGGTTTGCATAAAAATAAACAATATCCCCAGGTCTTAGAGCATTAAAGACTCCAACATTTGATGCGGATGAAGGATTCACACCCCATCTAAAAGGAGGATTTTTCATAGTGTGATCCCAATTACTCCAAGGACCTAATGCAATAAAAAATCTCACAGTATTATTTGGATCAGACTGATTTACTTCAACATTTATTATTTCTACATTAGGTTCATCTGTTGGAATTTCATTAGAATATGTCATGCGCCAAATTCCACTACGACTATCTGAATTCCAATCAGTGGTAGTTTTGTTTTCTCGTAATTTGCTAATTTCATTAGCAATTGATTTATAGAATATACTTTCACCCCCGGAAGGATATTGTTTTGAAGCTTCTTGATCAGTTAATCCAAGTTTTTTTTGTACAAAATCATCTAAATCTTTTTTATTGTGCCAAATTGATTTTGAGCGATAGTTTATTTCTTTTTCATTACCAGGATATTTTCTTTGCACTTCTGATTCTATCTGATCAATAGTTTTTCCTGGCTCAAGTAATCCCAACATTACAAATTTTGGAATTTGTTTTAATTTTTCATTTAAATCATTATCAGACATATTCAAATTCTATAACTTCTAGATTATAACATGATCTTTAATTCATAATATGAAAACAATACCATCTTTTTATCTTAGTATGACATTAATTTTATGTTGACTAACATTACTTTTCATGGAGGAGTAAATGACATTGATTGGCATAAAATTCATGT
>SXGS01518237.1_pt1 | contig 17506 bp, 15 predicted proteins | sample 3174681 | NCBI WGS metagenome assembly SXGS01 (sample SAMN11356861, study PRJNA531348) | freshwater metagenome | isolation source: freshwater sample F1-80 | place: China: Fuxian Lake, Yuxi | collected 2017-12-25 | reverse complement strand
TTTTCACGGATGACCTCCAAGGCAACCCTGGCCTTGAACGATGCGTCGTATTGCCGCTTCCTGATGACCATGACAAAACCCTCCTTTTACTAGAAAAGAAAAGCTTAGCTGTCTGTCCAGTTTTTGGGGTCCACTACAGTGGGAACCGTCCCCTACGCAGAAAAAGTCTTCAATCTGGAAATAGCGGAGATCCACACCTATGCTGTTGGCAAAACCGGGGTGTTGGTGCACAACAACAATACTTGTGGTGCGGGTGGCTTGGGTGATGGTATCGGAAGGGTTGCTCCAAACAAAGCTGCGGAGGCTTTGGAAGAAGGACTATCGACAAGACGCAGTGTTGATATTGGGATAAAACGCCCACCGAGGCATCACTAATTCCCACAGGAGATGCGAGAGTTTTTTGAAAAGCGTGGCTTCAGGGACATTGATAAATACACGATCCCTTTAGATGAGGCAACTCATCAAGCGATTCACAAATGGATGGGATCGGGGCCTTGGAATGACATCATGAGATCCCGAATTATTGCTGCAGAGGCAAGCCTCGGGCGAATGTTAAGCACACGAGAGATTCTTGAAATAGGAGCAAGAATGCGTCGTGAAGCTGGGTTAAGCCACATCAAAATCGGTCCCTTTCAGGATTGAGCACTCACAATGACCGAACCAATTGAAAGAATGCCTTCTTCCCCCTGGATTGGGGATTGGAAAGTACGATTTCAAGAAAAGTTATCGTTGCTCGGAGTAAAAAATCTTGAAGAGTTCCTTCACGCCAATCAGGGAATGGGTTATGTCAGCCTTGCCAAGGAGTTGGGGGATGCAACAGTGGCTGCAATGCAGCTTTATAGTGAGCAAATCAGGCGTGGATGTCAAACCAGCAATATTCGATTTGTCGCCATGGATAGCTTAGTAAGATTTTTGAACGAATATATACCACGAGGCTGGAAAAATAGCCTGCATTTTCAGCATCGCATTGCATCAGCTTTAGCTTCGTGGTCCACTTCAATTACAGCGATAGCCAACTTAGAAACGGGTATCGAGCGGAGATTGAAACTCGTGTTTGTCACATTAGAATCGATGCCCATTCCTGTAGGTTGGCTACCAAAGGATAATAATGATGTTTTTATTTTACATGCGTTTGAGAAAGGATGGCCGATTGCCGGATAGATTGTTTGCAGGTAGATATTCTATGTCCTCTCCCGTGCGTTTACCTCTGCAGGACATACGCGACATAAGTCCTTATCCCGTAAGGATCGATTCGCAAAACTTCAAATCCCACCCTGCTTTTAGCCTCTTGTTCTTAATGCCTAGCTTATCGGTTTTATTGGCTTTTAGCATGTTCAAGGTCAGGCGTCTGAGGATGGCAAAGTTCGCATCTGCATGGCCCCTTCGGACCCGGCATTTGTCCTCCAGGTCCGAAACATCCAACTGCCAATGCAATTGGTTTTCAATGCCCCAATGGCCCCTTACCGTTTCCCCATTTCAACGCTCATTACCATCAGTCTCTCGCCTTCTCACCGGCGGATGTTTTCAACGCCAACGGCGTGGCACCCTACCAGCCTGGGGCACCGCCCCAGGTGCTCATTCCCAAATTCACAAAGGGCGGAAAGCCCGAGCTATCCCATTCCTCAATCTCTCGCCAATCAGGATCAAACGCCTTGAAACGGAACCTGTAAAGAGGATTTGTAGTCCCGTCGTTTGCAGGGGGATTTGACTTTTCCATTTAAAAAACCAGGTTTTCATGGTCCGAACTGGGTAATTTGGGTTATTACCCTGCCCCTTGAACCAGGTTTTCTGGTAAGATAAAAGGATTCAATGCGTTAGGTTGCCTCCCATAATTGCCTCGCCCCAGCTTTTCCTTGGTCCCGCCTGGCCCGTTCCTCCCTTACCGGAGTTATTTATCATGCATTGGCTTTTGAAAAGATGTTTCAAATCGCTTTTGGTGCTTGGTTTATTTGGACTATGTCCCTGCTTAATGGCACAATTGCGTGAAGGCCCAACCGGCCATCAGCTTTTTTCCATCTCTCCCGTTGCCGTCAATCCTGGTGTCGAAACAGACCTGACCGTAACAACCAATACCATTGGAGAGATTCAGGGTTTAGTTAGTGGTATGGCAGGTTTGGAATTGGTTTCCCTTACCAAAAAAGATGCCAAGCCTCCCATTGCCGCCAACACTCCTGCCGGACGCCCGGCAGGTCGCCAACCCATGGCGACCCCGGCAAACCAGACCCTCTGGGTCATTCGGGTTCGGATTCCGGCGGACACTCCCACGGGCCTATATGACTTGAGGCTTACCGGGCTTTTTGGTGTGAGCAATCCCCGGATGCTCATGGTCCGCTCTGGCAAGGTCGGCCTGACAACCGAAAGGGTAGAGGTTGAGCCAAACAGCGATTTGGGGGAAGCCCAACCCATTCAACAGGGGATAGGGATCACCGGTTCGATCCAGAATCCAACGGATGTGGATTATTATAAAGTCGAGGCAATAAAAGGACAAAAACTCTCTTTTGTCCTGCGCACAAGTTCCATCGACAGTCGGCTGGCGGCAACCATGGAACTTTTTGACACCACGGGAAAACGGGTGGCTTCCGGACGGGGCCTTTTTGAAAATGATGCCATCCTGGTGCACACCCCTGCCAACTCCGGAACGATGTTTGTCCGGTTGTCCAGTCAGGCCTATGTGCAGGGTGGAACCGAGGCATTTTATCACCTAAGCCTTGCTGACGAACCGGTGGTCCAAGGGATTTTTCCAAGTGCCATTGAGGCCGGAAAAACCGCCAGGCTGACGGTATATGGTTGGAATTTGCCCGATGGCATTGGGGTCAACGGGATGGGGGAAGGGATGGAGAAGGCCGAAATCGAGGTGACGGCCCCAGAAACCACAGCCGGACTTATTCACCGAACCGTGAAACTCCCCCGAATGGCGTTTTTGGATACTTTTGAACAAACTGTCGCCAACCCAAATGGGTCCTCAGCCCCCATTTTGATCGGAATTGCCCATGACAAGGTCGTTCTTGATGAAGGGGCAAACGATGATTGGACCAAGGCTCAATTGGTTTCCACCCCTTGCGAGGTGGATGGCTGGTTTGAAAAGGCCCGGGACCGGGATTGGTACCGCTTCACCGCCAAGAAGGGTGAACGCCTTTCTGTTGAGATTCTGGGGGATCGGTTGGGCTCAGACCTTGACCTTCAATTGGCCGTTTTTGCCCTCCCCGTTATGGGAAAGAAGCCCTCCCAGGCACTTTTGGACCTCGATGACAATCCGGAAATTCTCCATCCCCAACTCTTTTTCTCTCGCAGCGAAGACCCTGCGTCGAGCTTGTTCACCGCTCCCGACAATGGGGATTACCTGATTCGGATTACCCATCGTGAAATGGACATCCTCTCTGGTCCACGCTATGGCTATCGGTTGCGGCTTGGTCCCCAACGGCCTGGGTACTCTATCGTTGCCATTCCCGCCAATCAGGTTCAACCCGATGCCCTCCATTTTCGTCCTGGTTCCTCCAATGCCCTTTTGCTTTTTGTTTCGAGGTATGGTGGATTCAACGGGTCCATCCGGGTCGAACCATCCGCCCTACCTGCCGGACTCTCTACCGAGGGCCTCACTCTTGTTCCAGGCCAGCGGCAAGGACTTTTGCTGATGGGTGCCTCTGCCAACGCCCCACCCCTGGTCGAAATGGTCAGGCTAAGGTCAACCGCCTCGGTCGGGGACAAGCTGGTTACCAAAGAGGTTCCCACCGCATCGCTCTTGTGGGCTCACCCCAACCCGAATAACAATCAGGTCATGCCCCTTTTGGTTCGTTTGGACCAGGGAACCTGGGTTTCCAACCGGGACCTTCACGCCCTGGGGGCAAGCGTAGGAGCGGTGGCAGAAGATGCCCATATCATTGGGCCAGGGGGCACGGTCAATCTCACCTTGAAAATCAACAGAAGTGAAAGGTTTACCGAGGTGGCAGACATTTCCATCACCGGAATGCCCAACCAAAACTCGTTTAGCCTCAAAGGAACGATTGCCAATCGGCCGTTGTCCATTCCGGCCAAGGAAAGTTCGATTCCCGTTACCATTGAAGCCCGAAACAACATTCCCCCAGGCGTTTATAACCTCTCCCTGCGGATCCATACCTTTGAAAAGGATGATAAAGGCCAACGAAGCGTGATCGATTTTTCCGAACCAATCCCTGTAACTTTTGTTCCCAACCGACTATTTGATGTCAATGCCTCCGCCGTTGGCCGATGGCGGCCAGGCACGACTGCCAGCTTGGCTATTTCGGTAAATCGGCTGTCCCAATTTGATGGACCCGTCCGGGTCGAGGTGCGGTTTGGCGAAGAGGGGCAGGGCATGGCTGAGCCTATAGAGATTCCAGGAGATCAAAACCGGGTGATTGTTCCGGTAAAACTCTCGGAAGAACTTTTAGCCAACCGGCCCGTTCGATTGACAATCCTCTCCTCGGCCAAAATCGGCTCGGTCGAGCGAACAGCCGAAACAAGATCCACGGTTCCCATTAGCAAATAGGTTCTATTTCAAGAAAAAGTGGACCGGTTGTATTGGATGTGCGGCCCCATTTTGTCCCATTCCTTTTTTCTTTCTGGGAATTTCTAAAGAGTCCTCCCTTTCCTGAGCCAAACTTGGACAATCTCCAAGCTCCGGGAAAAACCCGATGACCCAAGAACATTTTGGTTTAATCAGTGGCTTACTTGTGGTCTTTTTGACTGCAATATGGCCCATGCTTATCTCACTCAAGCCACCCAAAAATGTTCAAACCCATGGCCGATCCATCCCTGTCCAACAACTGGACGAATCCTTGTCTCCAAAAGCAGGCCCCTTGTCCAACGAAGCGACCAATCCTGAATCGAAGGTTAATGATGTGCGGCAACCCGATAAAATGATTGAAGCCACAACCGAGGCCGAACTCCAATCGGGACCTGCCCTTGGGGGGCCATAATTGGGAACTTGCACCTTCTGCAGGATTGAAAAGTTTGCTTTGCCTGTTTTCCTTAGTGGTCTTCCCAAGCCAAGACTTGGACCTTTTTTTCAGATGGTTGACCTTTCCCAGTCGCCGGGGTTTACCGGGATAGAATAATACAATTGTTCACAACTCCACTTTTTGGGATCTTTGCCAGCCATGTCCAACGATTCGATAGCACGGAGCCAATCCTCTCCCTCTGGCATGGGATGCCTGGGTGGGGTGATCCTTTTGGGAATCGGCCTGTTTGTATTTGGGGTGGGGCTGTTTGTTTTTGGTATCGGCTGGATCGCCAGTTCGATCCCCAAATTTGATTTCACAAGCGAAACCAATTCCTTCCCTTTGATGGAAGAATATGCCATCCGTGGTGATTCCCTCCGTTTGGATGTACAAACCCTCGAAAGAGTCGCCGTAATCCATGTTGCAACGGTACTGGTTGAGGGCCTTCTCGAGGATGTCATTGACCAGATCGACATGGCAAAAAGGGACCCCCTTGTCAAAGCCGTGGTAGTTCGGATCGACTCTCCGGGCGGAACCCTTTCCGCCAGCGAGGATATTCATCGCCGTTTAAGAAAGTTAAAGGAAGGGACGGGCAAGGACGGCCTCGGTGGCCCCATCGTCATGGTGGGCTCAATAGGCCCAATAGCCGCCTCGGGAGGTTACTATTTGGCTATGCCCTGCAACCCGATCCTTGCCGAAACAAGTTCCCAGACCGGCTCCATCGGGGTTTTCGTCTCCTTTCCCTCGGTGGAGGGTCTTGGCAAACAATTCGGGTTTGGAGTGACGCTCATCAAACAGGGGGAAATCAAAGATTCTGGCAGCCCCTTCCGAAGCATGGTCCCAAAGGAAAAACAGGTTTGGCAAGACCTGGTTGATGATGGGTATCAACAATTTATCAGGGTCATTGAGGAAGGACGGCCCCACCTCAAGGGAAAGCTTCTGGAAGCGATGACCATGAAGGCACTCCGGGCAGGTCCTACGGGTGCGGACGGGATGCCTGAATATTCACGCTACCGTGCCGATGGCGGACTTTGGACCGCCCGCCAAGCCAAAGAGGCGGGGCTTATCGACCACTTGGGATCACTTGATGATGCCATCGATGAGGCGATCCGGAAAGCGCACCTTCCTACGGATACCCTTGTTGTGGAGTATGAAAGGCCCGGAAGTTTGCTTGACTCGATATTGGGACGCGACAGGCGTCGGCATGATTCGTTTTTGGATATTCCAGATTGGGAAAAGGGGCTTTCCATGGTTTCCTCTGGCCCCCGGGCTTGGTGCCTGGCCCCCGGATATGAGTTGGAAGGGTTGGCCGCCATGGCAAAACGAAGCAATTCGCATTCGCGACCTACCGGGTCAGCATTGTCTGAAACACCGCGCCCAAAATCAGGCCGGGTGCACTTTCGCCGTTAATCAAAGGCAAGCGGGCCTAACTTTGCCGTGAACCCATTGGGGTCACCCGTTAGGGTAGTATTGTTTCGATGGCATGCTCTTTGAGAATCCGCCTGATTTCCCGAACCGCCAAAGGGTGCTGATGCACTCCTGTGTGGCCTGCGGGAACGATAACCTGCGATTCCGAATCCACATGGGTAGCACTTTCCAAACTGACCACTCCATCCCCGATATCTTTTTTGTTGAGTTCCAATAAAGCCCTGTAAATCGGTCCCAATTGACCAGGCTCTTTGCCCGCAATGGCGTGCCAATGGACCTTTATGGGCTTGGTTTGGGCAAGGGCCGCCAACAAGGGTGATTTGGGGTTCAATAACTCGACAGAGTTCGGAACATAGCCATTAACCATTCGTTTATGGAGGCCAGGATCAAGGTTGGCGATCATGGCTCCCAAATCCCTTACCTGGTGGGGCAGCATCGGAACCGAAGCGGCCAGTCTACCCAGAGGAGAAGGGCTCAAGGTGGATCCGCCAAAAGGAGCTGCACAGAAAATCGCCCGTTTTACCAATGGATGTTTCCCGAAAAAGAAAAGGCGTTGGACCTCGCGACGGCTTTCTTCATTTGGAAATTCCAGGTCGGCAAAGGGCTTGGAACCAAGGGAGCCCCAAAAGGCATCACCACTGTCAACAGTAAGCATCCGGCTTATCAATCCACCCATGCTGTGGCCCACCAACACCATATTCTCAAGGGCACTGTCCTCCATATCGGGATCAAGTTGATGTCTGGTCACCAAAAGTTTGTCCCTGAGATCGGCTGCCGGCATGATGAAGGGAAGGGCGGTGGGGTAGAAATAAGCCCAAATCTGGTATTTTTTGCGAAAATCCGGGTCCGCCATCAAATCATTAACAAGGGTCGTCCAGGTAATTGGGCTTGATAAAAGGCCATGAACCAGGACCACTGGAAGTTTCCCCTTTTGGTAGGGCTCAAGGAGGTAAAGTCCATAGCGATCCTGGATGCGGCTGGCATCCAGGTAACCGACATAATCCAACCCTTCCAGGCCACTCCGGGAAAGCGTGGAAGCCAACACGGTCGTCGTATCCGTCTCAAGGGGTATGGTTCGGCCTGAAATTTTTATTTTGGGTTCACTTACAGGATCATTCAGTTCGATGGAGGACGGGTGTCCCAAACGGAGGTTCGCAATTCGATCCGGAAACCGCAAGAATGCCGTTCCGGCAAGGAGAGGTTGGCCAAGGTGGAGATTGGAAAAAGGAACCTCCGGCTTGTCACTTGTTTCAAGGACCACCGGAACCCCGAGTCCGTAGGAACGATGATGGGTTTCAATGCCTTCGACCATCAATTCATTACAAAGTGTCAATTGGGCAAGGCTGGAAAGGGGAATGCGGGGATGTCGTGATTTGATCGGGACAATAAAGTCGCCGTCCCCGGTTCGCATTTTAATGGTCCAGGTTTTCCTGTCCGCCTCCCGAACCAGCCGGGAGAGGTTCAGGTTGTAAAGTTGGCAGGCTTGGATAAATCGGGGATCGTAAATGTCTTGGGGCTGAAGCTTCCGATGGCGAGGAATTACACCTTTTTCGACGGGTTCAGGATTGGTCCATTCTCCGTGTCCTTCCGCCAAGCCATCATGAGCCATCAAAAAGTGAAACGCATAACCTGCACCGAGGTAATGGTGGCCCAAGGCTTCGGGTTTCCGCAGTTTGCCCAGGGAAAGGGCTAACCGGGAGTGAATTTCCGCCAGGGCGAAAAGGCGATTATCGGTCGCTTCCAGCAAAACTTCCTCGTGAAGAGTCCTTGCCGCTTCCGTGGGTGATTTGGTAAACACCTTGGCCAAGTCGCTTTCCCTAAGGGTCTGCCTGGTTCGCTCGGATAGGCTTTCATACGAACTTCCGATTACACCAAGGACATCCCTTTGGGTGGAATAGGCCTTGTCAAGGCTGAGTTTTTTGACGCCAATGGTCGAACAACCGAGGGAGAGAAACAAGAACAAAAGTGAAAATAATTCCAAACGGAACCAAGGGAATTTTTTCGGATTCCCTTTCTTGTTTCCCGTTTTTAGCGCAGTTCCTGGCAACCGGTATTTCCATGTTGGCGTTGTTTTTTACCAACCTCGGGAAATAACCGGAAATACAGGTTGAGGGCAAGTGGAAACAGGGTAGCAACCCTGGCAGGAGGCCAATCGGGCCTGAATGAATTCCCGAATGGATTAGCGAGGTTTTTTGGAGGCTTTGGGCTTGGCGACCTTGACCGGGACCGGGGCAGAAAATTTTCCTGATTCCGGGCAGGCTTTGGTCAGGGTACAGTGGGTACAATCGGGGTGCATTTCATGGCAATATGTTTGGGCTACCATTTGCAGGCCACCAACAAAAGAATCCACCTTGGATTTGGAAACCATTCCCTCAAGGGCGACTCTTGTTTCTTCGGTATCTTTGGCGCATTCCACCTCTACCAGCCCAAGGCGGCCCGCACAACGGCGCATTCCCGCATCGACTGGAATTGTCTGTTCGCCAAATACTTGTTGTCCAATCCAAGCCAGAGTAAAATCGTTTACGGATTTATATCTGGCAAGTTGTTTTTGAGCGGATTTGACACCTTTTTTTGCCATGCTTTCAAGGTCAAACCCGAATGTGGCTTCAAAAATGTCCTGGAGAAGGCTAATTAGCCTGAGTGCCCGCGTCCGTGGTTCCGAACAACCTTCAAAACAACCAGCAATCTCGCGAGAGGTGCTAACCCGGATCTCGTTAAAATCAAAGAAGCGTTCTTTGAGTTGCTCAAAGGCCGCATTGGCTTGGTTTACCCCGGCGTCCTCACGGCAAATGGCGTAGACAAGGCTTTCAAAGAGGGGCAGTTCCCCTGGTGTGGGGTCTTTGATTGGGGCTTGTTCAACAATTTGCGAAACCAGCTTGGGACGACTCATGGTGGCTGCCATCGCTTCCGCTCCTTCCTGGAGTTTTGAGGCCCGTTGTAATGGAATTCCCAAAGCCAGGACGGCTAACGGAATGACCCATATGGCTTGGGAACCAAGGATAAATCCCGCCCTTTAACCGTTTGGGTGGGCTTTTCCACAAATCCCCTCCTTGGGGCTATGGCTTATTGTCGGAAGGCAATGGGGATTTGTCGAGGTCATCCCCATTCTGCGTTTCTGGCCGATTTTCCTGCGCCTGTCCGGGACAAGGGTTATCGTTGTCGTTTTCCCGGGATTCAACTTCACTTTCAATCTCTCCGGTTTCAGGATTTTGACCCAGGCCTTCCCGAATGAGTCGGGTGATTTCGATGCTTTTCTTAACCCCTTCGTCAGTAATGAATTTGAGGGCAGGGGTAAATCGGGTTTGCAGTTTGCGAGCTACTTCGGCCTGGATGAAACCGGTGGCACTTTCCAAACCGTGCATGGTCAGCTTTTGTTGCTTGGGACTACCCATGATGGAAACAAATACCTTGGCATGTTGCAGGTCCCCGGATACCTCGGCACGGGTAACGGTCACCAATTTTACCCGGGGGTCGCTTAGTTTGAAAAGGATCGTTTCACTCGCCACTTGGCGAATGACCTCGGCAATTCGGGGGAGACGGTGGTTTTTCACGGGACAAATTTCCTGTAATGAAGTTTCCTCAATCGTCCCAGGTCTCAATTTCAATCCGGTGGTCGATCATTTCGGCCTTGGGATGGACCCTCAGGGAGGAAACAATTTGTTCCAATGTATGCCGAATTGAAGAGTGTTCGTTCCCCACCAGGGCGAATCCAAGGACCGCCATTTGCCAGGAATCAAGGGCATCCACTTCGGATGCACTCACATGAAACTGGTTACGGAGCCGCTCTTTGATGGACTGTACCACCTGGCGCTTGTCCTTGAGACTGCGCGACTCTCTCACACGCAACCTGACTTTTAGCCCGCCCAACACCATTTGGGCCTCCATGGCTTGGTTTTCCAGGGGAACACTTCCCCTGGAAAAAACTAATCCAGCTTACGCTTTATCTGTTCAATCTTGAACGCCTCGATGACATCGTCGATCTTGATATCATCATAGCCGGAAATCTTCATACCACATTCGTAGCCCTCGCGAACCTCCCGGACATCGTCCTTGAAGCGTTTGAGAGAATCCAAACCAACGGTTCGCTCGGCGGGCGGAAAAATCACTACACCCGAACGAATGACCCGTACTTTGGCCGACCGTTCGATGATGCCCTGGGTAACCACGCAGCCGGCGATGGCACCGACATGGGTCACCTTGAACACCTCGCGAATAACGGCGCGGCCAAGGCGAATGACCTCTTCCTTGGGCTTGAGGCGGCCTTCAAGAGCGGATTTTACATCCTCGGTAAGTTTGTAAATGATGGCATAGGTGTGGATTTTGACCCCTCGTTCATCGGCCAGGGCCAACGCCCGGTTGTCGGGTTCCGCATTGAAGCCAATCACCATGGTGTCATTGGGGGAAGTCAAAGCCAGTTGAATATCACCTTCGGTGATTGCCCCGACACCCGTATGCAGCACCCGAATTTTGACCTCTTCGTGGTGGAGTTTTTCGATTTCTTTCCGGATGGCTTCAAGCGATCCCCGGAAATCGGTTTTGAGGATGACTTTGAGTTCCCCAACCGGGCCCATCCCAAGGTTATCGAAACTGAGGGATTGACGGCGAAACTGGGCTGCCTCGAGGGCCTTTTTCTTGCGTTTGTCCGAAATGTCCCTTGCCGTGGATAACCCGGGGACAACCATGAAGGGATCGTCCGCCTGGGGTACCTCGTCCAATCCCAAAAGCCGGACAGGCATGGAGGGTCCGGCCTCCTGGATTTGGCGATTGTGATCGTCATACATGGCACGAACACGACCATAGGCGGCCCCACAAAGGACAATATCTCCCCGCTTGAGGGTGCCTTCCTGAACGATGATTGTGGCGATAACACCCTGCCCCTCGGAAATGTGTGCCTCAAGGCAAACACCGGCAGCCGCTTTGCTTGGGTTGGCTTTGAGTTCCTCAACCTCAGCGACCAGGGCCAGGGTTTCCAAAAGCTCATCAATGCCTTGGCCGGTATGTGCCGATGTTTGGATAAATTGAACATCGCCACCCATTGAATCCGGGATCAGGCTCATGCCATAGAGTTGTTGCTCGGTTCGCCTTATATTGGCGTTGGGAAGGTCCACCTTGTTGATCGCAACCACGATTTTTACATCTGCTGCCTTGGCGTGGTTTATGGCTTCCTCGGTCTGGGGCATCACCCCATCGTCTGCTGCAACAACTATGACGACAATGTCAGTGACATTGGCACCACGAGCCCGCATCTTGGTAAACGCCTCGTGACCCGGTGTGTCCAGGAAGGTAATGGGTTTCCCATGAATATCGACACGCCAAGCCCGAATCACCTGGGTGATGCCGCCGGCCTCGGTATCTACCACTTTGCTTTTGCGGATGCAGTCAAGCAAGGAGGTTTTTCCATGGTCGACATGACCCATGATTGTGACAACAGGAGCCCGGGATTTTAACTTGCTTTCATCCTCAGGCTTTTGCAAATCGGCAAGGAGGGTATCCTCGGCATCAAGTTTTTGTTTGATATCGAGTTCAACACCATATTCCAGGGCAATCGATTCAGCAAGATCGCTTTCAATTTGGGAATTGATTGTTTTGCCACCGCCTACACCCTGAGTCATGAGTTTCATCAAAAGCTCGGCGGATTTCACCCCCAAAGCCTCGGATAGCGAGCGAATGGTAATCGGCAAACCTATTGGCACATTGCCTTTGCGGGGCATGGAGCCCCGTTGCTTCTTGTGGCGACGAATCCTGGCCCGGGCGGCACTTTGTCCTTCCCCGGTCATATCCAAAAGGGCCTCGTCGACTTTGCGACGAACTTGACGATCGGAGCGTTCCTTGTGACGATCCGCCCTCCCAACCACTCCCCCCGGTTTTTTGGCCCCGCCTTTTCCTTTCCCTTTACCATCCTCATCATCATCGATAGAGACCGGAGTCGTTACGACACCCACCGTAGCCCGGGCAAGGGTGGCACTGGCGATGTCATCCAGCTTGTAGGCCCCGCCCTGAATGAGATCTTTGGGGATTTCCGCAATTTTTCGGGGACCTGCAACCGGCGTGGGGGCTGCTGGAGCTCCCCGATTGGCCCCGGACCCTGGCCCCATTGGACCACCCTGACGAGGTCCCCCTGGCCCAACCGGGCCGCCTGGACCTCCATGGGACGGAGGGCGTTGCGATTGGGGCATCCGTTCGCGCATTCGGCGTAGGGCATCAGCGCCGGATCCCGGATGACCCGCCCCCGGTGGTGCCATTGCACCCCGATCCAAACCACGGGGACGATTTCCCATTGGAGGCTGGCCGGGCCTGGGAGGAATATTGCCCCCAGGTCGGGTGATAGGAGGGACAGGAGGTTTACGCCCGGGTGGGGCAGCTGACACCAAAGAACCCGCCACAAAAGTTGGACTCGCTGGCGGTGGCAGATCGGCAGGTATTGGAGTCTGGGGAGGAACCACCGGATTTTCCGATTTGGGGGCAACAACTCCCGCTTGTTGCACACTTGCTCCTTCTGATCGCAAGGCGCTAGGGCGGGGAGCATTGAGGTTGGCCATAGGTCGGGGGCCGCTAACCAATGCTTTTGGGGGCATTAAAACTGGGGCGCCCTGGGCAACAGGTCGAACGGCGGCTTCCAAGTCCGTTTGGGGTTTTTCTTTGACCCCAATATCCGAACCTTTTGGGAGGGCAGCTGGCTTTTTATCCGCAATAACCGGTTTTACCAAACCAAAAGCCGGGGTTGCGGCAGAAACGGGGGCCACTGGGGCCGAGGCAGGCGCTACTTCCACGGTTACCTTGGGAGCCCCAACCACCGCTTGGGTATTGATGTCCTCTGAAGGGATCTTTTCTTTGGAGCTTGGGGCCGAAAGGTTGCGGAGCCTGGTGACAACGGCACCCGGTTTTGAGGGGGCAATTGGGGTGGCGGCAACGGTTGAAACCGGTTGTGGCACAGGCTTTGCAGCCGAAGGTGGAAAACCTTTTTTAAGCAGTTCCACCAGCAGGTCTTTTTGCTCTGGATCCAGGGCACTTACATGGCTTTTGACATCAAATCCCTGTGTTTTACAGAGATCGACCAATTCCTTGGAATCTACACCCAATTCCCGGGCCAGTTGGTAGACGCGGACTTTTTCCTTTGACAAGCGATACTCCCTCGAAGTCGGCACAATCACCGCACCAAGCAGCCGGTCCCTTTCGTATTTCTGGAATTGTTAATCTTATCAAATTCAACACGATTGAAAAGGCCAGGCTTGCCATTTCCGCCGGTTTATTCAAGCTGCCTGGCGGTTTTTTCTATCCAAAACTCCATCCACAAAGCCAAATAGTTCCGCCCGGAACCGCTCCCTGGAAAAGCGTAGGGCATTGACCCGGCAATCGTTGGGGTTGCCATGCCGCCATTCCCGTTCCAAGGCAAGCAAACCCTCAGTCATGGAACCCACCGAAGGTTCGGCAAACCACATTCCGGTCAATGGGCGTGGATCCCCCGGTGGGATCACCGTTTCGGTGGCTCCGCCTCTGCCAAGTGCCAATACGGGGGTCCCGCATGCTTGGGCTTCCAAGGGAACGATGCCAAAATCCTCCTCCCCGGGAAAAAGGAGGGCTTGGCAACGCCTGAGGTGGGTGCGGAGGACCTCGTCGGGTTGCCATCCCAAAAAATCCACCCAAGGGGATCCACCTGCCATTTGGCGAAGCTTACGCTCCTCTGGACCGGATCCAATCACCAACAATCGTCGCTTGAGTTTTTTGCAGACCTCAATCGCCAAATCAATCCGCTTGTAAGGGGCCAATGCAGAAACCACCAAATAATAGTCTTCCCGTTTATCATTCAGACAGGAGTAAAAATCGGTATCAACCGGAGGGTAGATTACTTGGCTTTTGCGACCATACGCATCCTGGATCCGGGTTGCTATGGTTTTGCTTATGGCAACAAAATGCGTCACGGTTGCAGCGGTTTTGGCGTCCCAAATGCGAATTTGATCTAAAATTCGACTGCGAAATCCTTCTTTTAACCGCTTCAATGCCGTACTTGGCCCGCCGGAAAAATAGGCCTCCCTTTGGTGCCATGCGTACCGCATTGGGGTGAAACAATAGCTGATATGGGGCACCCCTTTTGGCACCTCCACCGCCTTGGCTACACAATGGCTAAAACTTAATACCAAATCCACCGGGCCCACCTTCCAGGATCGCGAGGCCATGGGCATTACCGGCAAAGCGTAACGATAGGTCTGAAAAATCCCTGGAATGTGCTGGAGCCAGGATGTACGGATAGGTAGGCGTTCAATGTCCTTTGAAAGAGTTCCTTTTTTATGAATGAGGGTATGCAAAGTAGCGCCTGGCCACCGCTGGCAAGCTACCTCCAGGCACTTTTCGCCACCCCGCATTCCTGTAAGCCAATCATGGACCAAGGCAATGCGCAGCCCATGGTTTTTGCGAAAAACGGGGTCGGACACGGATAAATCCCTGATTATTGGCTGTTCTTTGGATTGGCTCAAATCCACCAATTTCCATTATTCTCCCTGAACCATTTTCAAGGCAATGCCAACGAATCCTTTCCCGAATTGGTTTGGAATGTAAAAGGGTTTGGTTTTCTGGATAAACACCCGACCAAGTTCTCAAATGGGAGGCCCAAATCATGAACACTTCCCCAAAAAGGTTCCCATTTCGAAGCCGCCCGTCCCGGAGGACAGCCCTCATTGGGCTAACGGGCATTTGCATGGGGGGACTGATTAAGATGGCAATTCCCAGCCATGGCCTCGCTAGGTTAGAGGGGTGTTGCTCCGGTCCTGCCCTGGAGGTTTCTCCTAAAGTGAATGAGGCGTATTGGTCCGGGCTCAATCAACTTGGATTGGATCTTTTCCCCAAACTTTCCCCCAAAAACCTTTTTTTAAGTCCTACCAGTATTGGTTTGGCTTTGGCGATGGCAGAACAGGGAGCACGGGGGGTTACCCGTTCCCAAATGCGTAAAGTTCTTCACCTGGCCGATTCCAAAGAACCGGAGGATTCCATCTGGCGAGGGATCATCACTTCACTTCGTGCGGAGAAACCAGGCAGGCAGGTCCTTTTGGCCAACCGCCTTTTTGGCCAAAAACAATACGGTTTTCTAAGGGAATACACTGCACAATTGGAAAAGGGATTTGATGCTCCCTTGGAAGAAGTGGATTACGAAAACAATGCGGAAATCGCCAGAACACGAATCAATCTTTGGGTTTTGGAACAGACACGCAACATGATAAAGGACCTTGTACCCAAGGGAGCCGTTACTTCATTAACCCGCCTTGTCCTTGTCAATGCCATTCATTTCAAGGGGGATTGGTTGACTCCTTTCGAAAAGGATTCCACTCGTCCAGCTCCCTTTGAGACCGGGGGCGGCAATGCCCTCACCCTTGATCGGATGAACCGGTTGGGCCGGTATGTCCTTCGGGCAACACCTGGGGCTGAATCGGTGGAGTTGCCTTGCAAAGCCAACGACCGAAGTGTGCATTTTATCCTACCCACCAAACGCCACAATTTGGCGGCCGTCGAACAACAACTTACCTTGGCCCAATGGAATACGCTCCTTTTCAGCAATTCCCAAGCCGAACAGGTGGCACTTGGCATTCCCAAATTCAAACTCGAGTCGACGGAAATCCTTAATACCGCACTAATAGGACTTGGAATGTCCGAGGCTTTTGGGAATCAGGCCGATTTTTCCGGAATGAACGGAGGCAAAGAGGCAATCAAAATAGACACGGTCATTCATAAATCCGTTTTGGTTGTTGACGAAAAAGGGGCAGAAGCCGCCGCTGCTACAGCAATCATGATGAAATCCACCTCTGCACCAAACCCGATGAAACCGAAAGTTTTTCTTGTGGACCAACCGTTTCTGGTCGCAATCACAGACAAAACGACAAAGGGGATCCTCTTTTTAGGGAGGGTCGTCAAACCTCAATCCAAATAGGCAAAATCCTCGCCTATCATTGTAAACAGGGGCAGGACATTATGATATTCCTGGGAACCCCGAACAAATCGCAAACTGCCATCCGCAAAGGTCGCTTGAAACCCTCCGGCATGAAGACTGAAGGGCTGGTTCCGGTTGGTGTCCCCACCCAAACCGGACCATCCCGAAGGGGGATCCCTTTGTACTACGCCACCATGGCTTTCCACCTGGGGAAGCGAAATCACAAAGGGACCGGTTGGGTCCGCCCAGGAAGTCCCAAAGGATAAACCACTTACCACTTCGCCCTTGGCAAAAGGAGCAACCCGCTGGTTTTTCTGGTAAAGATCAGGTCGACCAACCGCTTCGGTAATAAGGATTGTCTGAGAAGTTCCATCCAAAAACTCCGCTAACCGTGTGGTCCTGTCGGCAACCAGGGCACCCCGGGATAACCTCTCCAAGGCTTTCTGATTCAGTTGGGGATGGCCCATTACCTTCCCATATTGTCTGGGCTCAATACCTAAAACCACTTCATAATCCGAGGTAGCCAGTGGTTGCATGAGCCCGGATTGGAGAGGTATGCCATTTGCCACGATTAACTTGACCTCAGGCCTAATGGGTACCGAAGGGCAAACGAAACTTTTGACATTTACCCTGGCCACCAATGAGATATTATCTCCTTCATACCAAGGAGTATCGGCTACAACTTGGTTGAAAAGAGAGACCTGTTCCACGAAGGGAAGAAGGTCATGGTGCCAATTTCGGATGTTGCCTATCCGTGCAGGGGGAAGGTCCCCCGTCATCAATTCGCGGTTTAGTAGGCCTATTCCCAATTGCCGAAGGTTGTTGGCACAGGATCCCCTGCTTGCAGCCTCGCGAACCTTATTTACCGCCGGCAGTAGTAAACAAATGAGGATGGCAACAATCAAGCAAACGATTACTAATTCGATCAGGGTAAATGCCTTTCGTCGAAATCGCATCATGGACTTTCCTTTGGCCTTGTTACCAGAAAAATTTGTGAGTTTAAGAAGACAATTAAATCCACCCGTTGCCGATCCCTAATTCCTTGTTTCAACCCTCAAAAACCAGGTCATCAAGGGAAGTAATGCGGTAACTGTTTGTGATCATGAACTGAAGTTCATGGCGGGAGCGGTTTTTCAGATCGGCAAGAATTTTTGCTGGCAACGGACCAAACCGACCTTCAAGAACATGGATGGCCCAGTCAAGGATT
>SXGS01588067.1_pt1 | contig 17510 bp, 15 predicted proteins | sample 3174681 | NCBI WGS metagenome assembly SXGS01 (sample SAMN11356861, study PRJNA531348) | freshwater metagenome | isolation source: freshwater sample F1-80 | place: China: Fuxian Lake, Yuxi | collected 2017-12-25 | reverse complement strand
TAGGGCTCGCCGTTGAACGGATGCAGCGGGAGCACCTTCTTCACGTCGCGGCGGTCGATGAACTGGTCCACTTTGCCGTCGGAGTCGCAGGAGATGTCGCCGAGCACGGCGAACCGCGCGGGCGGCTCGTTCAGCCGGTGGATCGGCATGATGGGGAACAATTGCTTGATCGCCCAACTGTCGGGCATGCTCTGGAACAACGAGAAATTGCAGAAGTAGGTGTCGGACAGCATCGAGTCTAGGTTCTCGAGATCCTCGGGCTTTTCGTCCAGATCCTTCACCATGCGCTGGATGCGGCGCGAGATCGCCCAGAAGATCGTCTCGGCGGTGCTGCGCTGCTCGAGCGGCAGGTATCCGAGTTGGAACAGGTTCAAGGCGGCGTCGAGCGATTGCGCGGCGTCGTGATAGCTCTCGAGCAGGTTCTTGTTGGAGAGGTTCTTGTACGCCTCCATCAAGTCGATCACGGGCTGCTCGGCGTCCTCGGGGACATCGCTGGGCGGGTCCTGCTCGGCGACGTCGGAGACGCCGAGGACGTTGAAAACCAGCACCGAGTGGTAGGCGGCGACGGCGCGGCCGCTTTCGGAAATGATGTTGGGGTGCGGGACTTTCGTCTCGTCGCAAACGGTCTGGATATGGTAGACGACGTCGTTCGCGTATTCCTGCAGCGTGTAGTTGACGCTCGATTCGAAGTCGGTCTGCGAACCGTCGTAGTCGACTCCGAGACCGCCGCCAACGTCCAAATGCTTCAGACCGGCGCCCATCCGGTGGAGCTCGGCGTAGACGCGGGCCGCTTCGGTAACCGCGGCCTTCACCTGGCGGATGTTGGTGATCTGGCTGCCGAGATGGAAATGTAGAAGCTGGAGCGTGTCCTCCATGCCCGCGGCCTTCAATTGATCGAGCACGCGGATCGCTTCGGTCACGGTCAGTCCGAACTTCGAACGGTAGCCGCCGGACGATTTCCAGCGTCCCGAGCCGCGGCTGGCGAGCTTCACGCGCAACCCGATCACGGGCCGCACGCCGACCCGCGACGAGTGCTTCAGAATCAGTTCCAGTTCGGTGAACTTTTCGATCACCGGGATGATGTTGCGCCCGATCTTGCGGGCGAGCATCACCATCTCGATATACTCGTCGTCCTTGAAGCCGTTGCACACGATCGGTGTGTCGTTGTCGGCGACGGCGAGCACGGCGAGCAGTTCCGGCTTGGATCCGGCTTCCAGGCCGAACTTGTACGGCTTGCCGTGGCGGAACACTTCCTCGACGACGTGGCGCTGCTGGTGGACCTTGATCGGATAGACCAGCGAATACGAGCCTTGATAGCTGTGCTCGCGAATCGCATCCGCGAACGCGCCGTGCATCTCGCTGAGTTGCTGCTTGAGAATTTCCCCGAAGCGGAGCAGAATCGGCGTGGCGATGCCGCGCAGAATCAGCGTGTCGACCAGATCCTTGAGATCGATGCGGCGAGTTGGATCCTTGGACGGATGGACCCAGACGTGACCGTTATCGCCGATGGAGAAATACCCTTTCCCCCAGCGTTCGATATCGTACTCTTCGATCGCGTCACCCACTGTCCAACGATCGGCGGGTTCCCAAGTGGACGCGGGCGCGTCGGCGAGCTTCGGTATCAACGGCGGTCTTCTTCCTCCAGAACCTTCAGTGTCCGACGAAACCCCATGGGGGGCAAGCGAAATCGGGCCATGAGGCCAAGATTCGCGAGATTGTAAAATGAAGCCAGTGGGCAAACTCAGCGCGACTTTCCTGATCGCCGCGGCGCGGCTGCTCGCGCAATCGGCCCTGCTCGAGTGCACACAAGACGCGGCGGCGGGCGGACAGGGCCGCGACAAGGAGATGAAAGGCGCGATTCTGCTGAGCTTTCGCGCCTCGGCGATTCCCGGTTGGACCGTCGATCGCGGCCAATTGCTGCTGCGGAAGCGGGGACACACCGCGGCGTCGGTCAAAGTGGCGGCCGTGCGCGAGCCGTGGACCGAAGCCAAGCCGCCCAAGTCGCTCAAGCTCGACTGGGTGGACGCTCCGGTGGAGGAACAGCCGGAGGGCTGGGTGCTGATCCGCATCCCGGGCGCGGTGGTGCAACCGATGGCCGCCGACCAGCGGCGCGGCATCGCCGTGAAGCTGCCGCCCGATTGGCGTGTCGATTCGCGCGAGTCGATCCGGTACGCGCCATATTTGTACGTGGAGGGACGCCGCTGAACGGCCGCGCCGGTTCGCCGCTAAGATAGAACCATGCAGTTGGTGCTGGATAATCTCGAGTCGATCGCGCCCGTGATTCTACGCGGGCTTCGGATGAGCGATGACGAGTTTTTGGACTTCTGCCAGGAGCACGAGGATCTCCGGGTGGAATCGAACGCGAACGGAGAGATCGAACTCATGGCTGGTACGGGTCCCAAGACAGGCCGCCGGAACGCGATATTGACCATCCAACTCGGCGTTTGGGCGCTCACCGACGCGCGCGGCTCGACGTTCGATTCGAGCACCCTGTTCGTGCTGCCCAGCGGCGCCCGCCGCTCTCCGGACGCCTCCTGGATTTCCGCCGCGCGCATCGCCGCGGTTCCCGCCGGGCAGGAAGACCGGCTCTGGCACATCTGCCCCGAGTTCGTCATCGAGCTTCGATCCCACTCGGACCGCGGCGCCAATCTCGACGAAAAGATGCGCGAGTGGATCGCCAACGGCGTCGAACTCGGATGGCTCATCGATCCGGAGAATCGGAGCGTCGCCATCTATCGGCCGGGACACGAAACCGAAATCGTCGCGCGGCCCGCCTCGATCGCCGCGGGACCGCCCGTCGCCGGCTTCGTACTGGATCTGTCGAAGGTGTTCTGAAGCCATGGAAGGGAAATCCGCAAGCGGATTGGCCCTGTCCCTTCTTGAACGACGCTTACCAGAGCGAAAGGACTCCCCATGCCCGTCATCACGCCAACGCAGATCGCCGCGCTCAACACAGCGGTTTTCACCTTCGCCGCGGACATCGACAACTGGTGCCAAGCCCGCCTCAAGACGCACTTTCTCGCCTGGTTCAACCAGAACCTCGCCAACCAGGGAGCTTGGGCCGGCGTCACGCTGACCGACAGCCCCGCCAACAGGATCGGCTTCCACGCCTTCTGGAACAATATCGGCATTCTCACCGGCTCCACCGCGACGCCCTTCCAGTTCGTCGCCCTCATGGGAATTTTCGCCAACGAATGCCGCGCTAGCTTCAAGCCAACCGCTGAAAAGATGGGCCGCGCCGGCTTCCCCGGGCTGACCTATCTCTTCGATGCCATTCCCCAGTTGAAGCGTTCCTACAATACGCTCGCGGGCAACAAGACCGCGCAACAGTGCTTCCGCAACGCCGCGTTCAACAGCGCCCACGGCGGCAAGGCCCTTGCCCCGCGTTTGCGCAACACCACGGACGCCCGGTGGGCCGGCACGGCGTACCCGCGCGACGTCCCGTTCGACAACAACCCCGCTCTGACCGGCTACGTCATGGAGGCCGACTTCATGAAGTTCCGCGGCCGCGGCTTCATCCAAACCACCGGCCGGGCCAACTACGCCAAGATCATCGAGTACGTCCAGGCATACACGGGAGACAACAACGTCATCGATTTTTACCAGGCTCGATGGACCGGCATGTCGACCGACGACGTCGCCTTCTCCACATCCAACGAGGACTGGGACCGCCTCTTCCAGGAAACGGACCTGATCATCGCCGCCGAGGCCATCCGGTTGCACTGCGCCGCCGCGGGCAACTACCTCGCGCTGGCCGGCGATCCCGATCAAGCCGTCCTGAACATGGGCAAGCGTATCTCCGGCGGCGATGCCTACGCCGCCAAATACCGCGACCGCATGGAGGCGCTAATAGTCCAAGCCTCGAGGCCCTGAGGCTGCAGGGGCGACAGATCCAGAGGCGCTGCCCGCCTCGATCGCGGCGGGACCGCCCGTCGCCGGCTTCCCGCTGGATCTGTCGAAGGTGTTCTTGAACTCCCCCGGCGTGGTATCCTGACAGGAGATTTCACTCTTAGGAAAAATGTTGTAGATGGCGAACCACTTCTCCGCGCTCAAGGCTGCTCGCGCCACCGAGCGCCGCACCGAGGTCAACCGGGTCCGCAGGACTCGCCTGCGTCACCAGATTCGCGCCATGCGGCGCGCGATCGACAAGAAGGACACCGCCGAAGCCGCCAAGCTGCTGCCGGAGACGTTCGGCTTGGTGGATCGCGCCGCCAAGTGGGGAATCATCAAGAAGAACACGGCCGCGCGCTACAAGAGCCGGTTGCACGTTCGCCTGAAGAAGCTCACTGGCGACGTAAAGGCAGCCTAGCCCGGCGCGTTACTTGCGCCAGGCGGTCACTGAGAAGTCGACCGCCATTTCGTTCTTAGTTCCTATCGCTCCGAGAGCCGCCGATGGCGGCTTGAGTCCGTAGTCCTTCAGCCGGACTTCGGATTTTCCAGCCAGACGCAGCGTCCCGTCGGGGCGCGATTCCAGCGTTACGGCCACGGTGGAGGGCAGATCCTGCCCTTTGATCGTCAACGTGCCCTGGACGTCGAAACCGCCCTCGGCGCGCCGAGCCACCGACTTCGAAACGAACCGGATCGTGGGGTGCTTGCCCGGATCGAGCATGTGGGCCGCGAAGGCCTCCGCCATCACCTTCTTCAAATCCTTTTCGTCGATCCAGGTGTCCTTGCAAACAAGGCTGGCCACGTCAACGGTGAGATCCACGCTGGACTTCTCCGGCGCGGCCGCGTCGTGGCGAAGCGTGCCCGAGTAGCGCTCGAACAGAAACAGGTGTTTCTTGCCGCCGAGCAGACCGGTCTTGAAAACCTCGAACGCGAACCGGCTGTCCGGCGCGGGCCGGATCTCGTAGGTCTGCGCCGAAACGGCGGCGGCGAACAGCAGGAGCATCGGCGCGAGCGGCATGGGGTTTCCCTCCAAGGTAGCAGAAGCTAGAAGGTTAACGTTTCTTTGCGGACTCTTTACGTTCGGATGACAGGCGGCGCCTTAGCATGGAGGTGGAGACCCCGAGCGCATGCGAATCATCCCGTTTCTTTCCTCCGCCTTACTGGCGATACCCGCCCTGGCGCAGATCCCGAACTCGTACCCGATTTTCGATCGCGACGCCGTTCACGAGATCAAGATCACGTTTGCCAACGCGGATTGGTTCCAGGTTCTGACCGCCAACTACGACGGGGTCCGGGTAGAGAACCCCTACTTTCCCGCGTCGATCGAGTGGGGCGAGAACAAGTTCGAGAATATCGGCGTCCGCTTCAAGGGCAACAGTTCCTACAGCGCCTCCCGTGGACGCAAGAAACCGTTCCGCCTCAAGCTCAACGAATTCGTCAAAGGCCAGAAGATCGATGGAATCGGCTCGTTCAGCCTGAGCAACGGATGGAACGACCCGAGCTTCGTCCGCGAGAAGGCATACTACGAAGTGGCCGCGGCCATCGGCCTGAAGGCTCCGCGATCGAACTACGCGGCCCTCACCATCAACGGCGAGTACTTCGGCCTGTACATGCTGACCGAAGTAATCAACAGCGACTTCCTCAAGAACTACTACGGCAAGGGCGAAGACGATGGCAACCTGTACAAGGGAAACATCGGGTCGACGTTTGCCTACCTGGGAGAGGACAAAGCAGCCTACAAGAACGCCTGGGAAAAGCAAACCAACGAGGAAGCCGACGACTGGACGGATCTGATCGCGCTCTGCAAGCTGATCAACGATACGGCCCCGGCCGACTTCAGAGCCAAGCTGGAGCCAGTGATGGACATCGATAGCGTGCTGACCGCCCTGGCGGTCGACAACGCGACCGTCAATCTCGACAGCTACGTGGGCATGGCCCAGAACTTCAACATCTACCGGCGGCCCTCCGACAAACGCTGGGTCTGGATTCCCTGGGATCCGAGCCTCGCGTTCGGCGCGCTGAGCCAGGGGCAGACCATTCAAGGCATGAAGGAACTGCCGCTCGAGTGGTCGAATACGGGTGGCGGATTCGGCGGCGGGCTCCCTCCTGGGGGCGGCGGCCTACCTCCTGGGGGCGGTCCTCCTCCCGGGGGCGGAAACCCCGGCGGCCCGGGACCCGGCGGAGCGCAACAGGCCGGACGGCCGCTCGCCACCAAGCTGTGGGCCGTGCCCGAATACAAAGAGCGCTATCGCCAGATCTACCGGCAGTTGATCGACAGAGTGCTCCTCGGGGACAAGACCCTGGCCCGCATGAACCAGTTGCGGGAGATGATCGCGCCGTGGGTTGAGAAGGACACGCAGAAACTGGTCACGCAGGTCCAGTTCGAGAACGCCATGACGGCCGACGCCACCGGTACGGGACCGGGCGGCCAGGGCGGCGGACCCGGAGGCCAGGGCGGCGGAATCGGCGGACAGGCGGCAGGCATCCCCGGCTTGACCCCGTTTGTCACGGGCCGCCTGGCATTCGTCACGGACAAGTTGGCGGCCGAACCCCCGCCCACCATGGCGATCACGGCGGACATGGCTTCGATCGCGCTCACCCAGCCGGCCGCCGGTCCCGCCGTGTCCGCCACGGTGCGGCTCACGCTGAACGGAACCTCCCTCCCCGGCGCCTATTCCATCTATGCGAGCACGGAAACAGGCGGAGCCTGGATCGGCCTCACGCCGGCGGGCGGCGCCGCGCCGGGTTCGTTCACGGTGTCCAACGCCGCCAAGCTGGAAGCGGGAATCTACACAGGCGAGGTCCGGGTGTTCTCACCGGGCGCATCGAACTCTCCGCTGGCGATTCCGGTGACGCTGACCATCCAGTAGCGTCTACGGAAGCGTGACCATCAGCACCGGATCCGGCGCGGCGCCTTTCTCCACCTGAAACTTCTTCACCAGCCGTCGCGCCGGAAGCTCGATCACGTAGACCGCGTCTTTCTGCTCCACCGCCGCCAGCGCGTATTTGCCGTCCTTGCTCACCGAGATCGAGATGGGCTCGCCATCAACCGCCAGACGCGCCACCGGGCGGCGCAACTCGAGGTCGGCGAACTCGAGGTAGTGTCCCCGCATGCAGGCGTAGATCAGGCTCTTGCCGTCGGGCGTGATGGCGACCCGCACCGGTCCGTCCCCTGTCTTGATCTCGCCCTTGATCGCTTGCCGCTCGGTATCGATGATCGAGATCGTGTTGGAGTCGCGATTGCAAACGAACATCTCCTTGCCGTCGGGCGAGATGACGCTCCCTTCCGGCCGCTTGCCGGTGGGGAGCGTCTTCTGCTGACCTGAGGTCAATTGCACCAAAGTCACCGTGCCCGAGCCGGAGTTGGACACGTAGACGTGCTCGGCGCCGGATTTGCCCGGCGCGAACGACACCATGTGCGCCGTTTCGCCACCGGTGTAGAAGCGGCTGAGGATCTTGCGGCCCTTCGAGTCGATCACGGCGACAATGCTCTCCGGAGCCTCGAGCGTCACGGCGACGCGCTGGGTCGCCGGATCGATCGCCAAGCCGTGGGGCCGCCGGAACTTGCCGAAGCCGATCGTGTCGACCCGCTTCCTGGCCGCCAGATCCACCACCGAAACGGTGTTGCCGCCCTTGCCCCCGTCCTCGATCCGCATCACGCCGTTGTCGCTGACGAAAGCGAATCTGCCGTCGGCGGTCACCACCATCTCATGCGGGTGCTGGCCGACCGGCACCTTGGCGATCGGTTCGCCCTGCAGCGTGTAGTATCCGAGCGCGCTGGCGCCCTTCAGCAGAACCAGCAAAACCGGCTGCTGCGCCGCCGCCGCGGCGGCCGTCATGATCGAAAGCAAAAGGACCCTCATACAGAGCTATTGTCCAACACCTGCGGTACCATAAGAAATCCGCATGGAGGTTTCCCAGGAAAACGTTCAGGAACAGGCGCCGGAGATTGTCGTTTCCGTGGTGATCGTGAGCCGCAACTGCGCGGCCGCGTTGCGCGGATGTTTGGCGGCGCTCGAAAAGTCCACCATCCGCGAGTCGATGGAGATCGTCGTCGCCGACAACGCCTCCCACGACGGCAGCGAGCGGATCGACCATGAGTTTCCCGCCGTGGCGCCGTTGCGAATGCAGCATCACATCGGCCTCACCCGGGCCCGGAACATCGCGCTACGCACCGCCAAGGGCGAATTCCTGCTGCTGTTGTCGCCGGACGTGATCGTGGCGCCCGATACGGTCGCCAAGCTCGTGGAACGCGCCCGCAACGACTCCTCGGCGCTGGCCGTCTGTCCAATCCTCGCCGATCCGGTGGGCAAGCCCGCGTCGCGCGCCTACCGGCTCCCCGATGCCGCCGCGGTGGCCGCCGCGTGGGCCGATCCGGCGTCGCTCCCCGCCGCGCCGCTGGGCGACTACATTGAATTGCACGACGGCAAGGCGCTGCTCATCCGCAGGAATTCCGTGCAAGGCATGAACTACCTGGACGAGAAGTTCGGCGAGCACTGGAGCGACGTCGAGCTCGCCTTTCAGGTTCGGCGCGCAGGGAAAAAGATCGCGCTCGATTCCAGCATCCGCGCGACGCTCGACACACAGCCGCTGTGGAAACCGTCCACCACTGGCGAGCGATCCGCCTACGCCGCCGATGCGGCTTCCGGCGCGGCGGCGTATATCGGGAAACGCAGCGGATTCGCCGCCAGCCTCGCCTTCCGGGTCAAGCTGATTTTCGGCGCTCTGGTCCGCGTGCTCACGTTCCAGGATTCCGGTTTCAACTCAGGGCTGTTGATGGGCCTGCTGAACGGCTCGAAAATCGACGGAACCGACAAGTCGCTCTAATTCGCGCTACTTGCCCTTGAGCGGCTTCTCCAGCCCGGCGGCGGGGACCACCGGCGCGATGTTCTTCGCCACCCAGTTCCGCTCGAACAACTTGGCGGGATTGGCCTCCACGCCATCCACCAGCATCCCGAAGTGTAGATGGTCGCCGCCCGCGAGTCCGGTCATGCCCGACAGGCCCACAGTCTGGCCCTTGGCGACATCGGCGCCAGGGCGCACGTCGATCCGGCTCAGGTGCGCGTACAGCGTCATCAGACCCAAGCCGTGGTCGATCACCACGCAGTTGCCGTAGATCCCCAGCCGCTCGGCCAGCTTCACCTTTCCACTGTTGGCGGCCGGCACGGGCGTGTTGCGCGTGGAAGCCAGATCGATGCCGAGGTGCACCTGCTTGTCCACCGGCTCGCCCTCGAACAAGTAGTTGCGCGAGTCCGCGTACTGGCCCTGCACCGACGACTTGGGCAACTGCAGAAAGGCGCCTTCCCACAGGACGCGGTTGGCCGTATCGCGCGATAGTTCCGTGAGGCGCGCCGCGTTGGCCGTCCGCACCTGCGCGTTGATGCGCTTGAAATTGGCGATCAGGTCCGACCCGTCGTTCCCGCCCAGGATATCCCCCACGGCGCGGCTCAGGAACTTCGTGGTGAGCTTGATGTCGCGCTGGCGGAACGTGCGGCGTTCGATGACCATGCGGACCGAGGCGGTCAACTCCCGGCCGTCCGCGGCACGGACAAAGACGACCACCGGATCGTCCGGGTTGGCGTCCCAGGGGATAGTGAAAAAGGAGATCAACTGGGCGTCGGAGCCCGGAACCAAATCGCCGCCGTTCAGGGGAAAGGCGCGGAACCGGTATTGGCCGGCGTGGACGCCGGTATCGATCCAGTCGCCCGCCACGGTGTACTTCACCACGGTGACTCCGGTATGAGGCACGTAGCGGGGCTCGAACCCGGTGTGAACGGCGGCGGGCTGGAGCGAGACCCTCACGGCGCCCTCGATCGAATCGGTGCGCCCGCGCGGATCGGCGGACTTCACGTCCACCGCGACTTTCGCCGCACCGCCCGCCAATCCGGGGCACGACGCCGCCTGAACGGTGAAAGTCGCATTCTCCGTGGAGGCCTTCCGCTTGAAGAACGTCATCCGGCCGAGACCCGTCGACAGGTCGAGCACCTGACAGCGGACCTTGCCTTGTTCGACGAAGGCGCGGATCCGCGCGATCCCGTAGGAACTCGACACTCGGACAGTCAGAGGCGTCGAGGGACCGATCACCGAAGGCTGCCGCTCCCAAGTCAAGGTCGTGGCTCCTCCCACGAACCACAACGACGCGTAGCAGACCAACGCGATCCCGGCCAGCACTACCAGCAGTTTCAACATGATGCCGCCAGCCATCTAGCGTAGCGCATGCGGCGGCGCCAACGGGGGATCCGCCTCCCGCTCCGCCGCGGAACCGGTTCTAGTACATTGGACTCGCGGAACCCCTTGAGAACGCCGCCGCCCTCCCCTGGCTGGGGAGAACTTGGACCCACCGATTTCACCCTCTCACGGGGGCGGGGCATTGGGGAGTACTGGTCCCTCGGTAGGGGTTTCCCTGTATTGGGCTATTGACCTGGAGTCCCAGGCTGGATAGATTGGGAGAGATCATGCAGTCCGAACAGAGGAAATCGCAACGCTTCGACTTGAGGCTCCCCATGGAGTTGATCCGCCGCGGCCCCGAGCCGTTGGCCAAGTCCACTGAGACCCGCAACGTTAGTTCTGGTGGTGTGCTGTTCCATTCCGAGGGACAGATGCAGGTGGGCGAACCGATCGAGTACTTCATCACCTTGCCGACGTCCGGGCGGGAGAACATGCCGGTCCGTCTGCATTGCGTGGGCACCGTGATCCGCCTGGAATCGAGACAGGCCCGGACGCCCAAGGATCGCGAGCGCCCATTCGCGGTCGCCGCCACCATGGAGCGGTACGAATTCGTGCGGATCGGCCGGGCCTAGTTCCCAAACCGGGCCCCGCGCGGGTAAGCTTGTCTACATGCTTGCCCGATTCGCGTGCCTCGCTCTCCTGGGAACGGCCTCCTGGGCGCAGAGCGACCTGAATTTCCTCTCCGGCCAAGTGGATGGGCGGGAGCTGTCCCAAATGCTCCCGCGGTCCTTGAAGGCGAAGGCCCACGGCATGCTCGCCGAACGGCAACGCACGGTCGAGCAGATCCGCACGACGGAAGCCCTGAACGCCAGGCGCGCGTACGTCCGCGAAAAGGTGCTCGCCGCGATCGGCGGACTGCCCGCGCGCACGCCTCTGAACGCCCGCGTGACCGCCGTGGCCGACCGCCCGGACCATCGCGTCGAAAAGGTGATCTTCGAGAGCCAACCCGGCTTCTTCGTCACCGCGAATCTGTACGTACCGAAATCCGGCAGTGGACCCTTTCCCGCGATTCTGTTCCCGCTCGGCCACGAAGCAGGCGCCAAGGCGCACGGAACGTGGCAGAATCTGCTGGTCACCTTCGCCCGGCGCGGCTATGTCGCCTTCGCCTGGGATACGTTGGGCCAAGGCGAGCGAATCCAGCTCTGGGACGACGACTTTCGCGAATCCAAGGTGATCCGCTCCACCACCGAGCACACCATCCTCGGCCTGCAAGCCCTGCTGACCGGCGACGCGTTGGCGCGGTACACCATCTGGGACGGCATGCGCGCGCTCGACTATCTACTTTCGCGGCCCGAAGTGGACAAGACGCGCGTCGGAGTCACCGGCAACTCCGGCGGCGGCACGCATTCGGCGTACCTGGGCGCGCTCGACGACCGCATCCACGTCGCCGCCCCCTCCTGCTACCTCACCAGTTGGGGACGGCTGCTCGACACCATCGGACCGCAGGACGCCGAACAGTGCATGCCCCCCTTTCTCGCCGACGGACTGGACCATCCCGATTTCGTGCTGGCGTTCGCGCCAAAGCCGTACCTGATCCTCTCGGCGATCCGCGACTTCTTTTCCATCCAGGGCGCGCGATCCACCTATGCCGAAGCCTCGCGCGTCTACGACTCGCTGGGAAACGGCGTCAGGATCTCGCGCACCGAAGCCGACGACGGCCACGGGTATTCCCTGCCCCGGCGCGAATCCGCCTACCGATGGTTCGGCAAGTGGCTGAAGGGTTCGGAGGATCTGGAACCGGAGAAGGAGGTCGTCCCCGCGACGGAAGAAGACCTGTGGTGCACGCCGACCGGGCAGGTGGCCACCTCGCTCGGCGGCGAAACCGTGTTCACGCTCAACCGGAAGCGGCTGAAAGAGGTCGCCAAGCCCTTCGCCGGGCTCGCCCAGGTACGCGACTTCATCAAGTACTCTCCACGGTCGGAACCGCCTCCGGTGGTTGCCTTCGGGACTCTGGCGCGTAAAGGCTACGACATCGAGAAGCTGGTCTTCCGCCCCGACCAGGACATCGTGGTTCCCGCCCTGCTCTACAAGCCTGCCGGCCAGGCGTCGCGTGACGGAGTAGTGCTGGTGAGCGGACAGGGCAAGGCAGCCGCGCACGCCGATGCCGAACAGTTGGCGCTCGCGGGCCACACCGTGCTGTCGATCGACGCCCGCGGTTACGGCGAAACGCGCGCGATCTCCGACCGCAACGGGTCCGACTGGCCGCGCTACTTCGGCGACTTCGAAAGTTCGATGATCGCGATGCTCACCGGCAAGCCTCTGGTGGCGATGCGGGCCGAGGATGTCGCGGTGGCGGCGGCTCTCTTGCGGGATCGTACAGGCAAGCCGGTGATCGTCTATGGGAAGGATGGCGGCGCCGTCCCCGCGCTGTACGCGGCGGCGTTCGAACCCAACGTCAGCCGGGTGTGGCTGGAGCGCATGGTGCTGTCCTACGAGAATGTCACGGCGAACAGGATCCACAAGCTCCAGTGGGAGAACGCGGTCCACGGAGTGCTGAAGCACTATGACCTGCCGAAGCTGGCGCGGTGGATGGCCCCGCGCGAAGTTCTTCTGATCGATCCGGTGGACGCGGTGAACCAGACGGTGAAGCTCGATACGGCGGCGGCGATCTACCCCGGCGCCAAGATCGTACGGCGGCGCAGTGAGCCGCTGATGGACCTGCTGCGGTAGGTCATTCACCCGCTAGCTTGTAAACTTCGCGCTTGGGGAGGCCGTGGCGCTTGGCAACGGCCTTGATCGCGTCCATGCGCGGCAGACCCTCGGCGATCAGCTTGGCGACCTCCGCCTTCGCATCGCCCAGCGGCTCCATTGGCCCCACCGGGGGGCCGGTCAACAAAGTGATCTCGCCTTTCACCGACGGCCGGCGCTCGAAATCGGCGCGCACCTCGGCGGCGGTTCCGCGGGTAAACTCCTCGTGGATCTTGGTCAGTTCGCGGGCCACCACGACCGGGCGTTCGGCGCCGAACGTGGCCTCCAGGTCGGCCAGCGATTCCACGATCCGGTGCGGCGCCTCGAGAAACGCGATGGTGCAATCGAGGCTTCGCAGGGACTCGAGCAGGGTGCGGCGTTGGCCGGACTTCGGAGGCAGGAAGCCGGCAAAGTAAAACTGGCCGGTGGGCAGGCCGGCGGCGCTGAGTGCGGCGACCGGCGAGCACGGCCCGGGCACCGGCGACACGGGAAATCCGGCATCCACGGCGGCGCGCACGAGGCGAAATCCGGGATCGGAGATCAGCGGCGCGCCGGCGACGGTCACCACGGCGACGGATCCACCCGACGCCAGCACCTCGAGCACGCGGGCGGCGCGGTGCTGCTCGTTGTGCTCGTGGCAGCTCACCGCCGGGGTCTCGATCCCGAAGTGGCGCAACAACTTCGCGGTTTGCCGGGTGTCCTCGGCCGCGATCAGGGCCGCTTCCTTCAGAATCCTCACGGCGCGGAAACTCATGTCCTCGAGATTGCCGAGAGGGGTCGCCACCACGTAGAGCGTTCCCGCCATGCTATGCCAGTATGCCATCTATCAAGGTTTTCGCCTAATCCACCGATGGTACCTGTGGAGGCGGCTCCCGTACCGGGGCAGCGCACCGGAGGTTGCAACTTTGACGAACATGGCCGATCGAGAGGTGATAAGGTGAAAGGGGTCTTCTCCAAGTCCGCCGGAATCATGGAATTAACGCCCAACGCCGAGCTTGCCGCGGAGATCGAGTCGGCTCCGCCTCCGGCAGCCGAATACTACTCGTGGGAGATCGCGGGCAAGCCCGTCGCGGTGCGGATCGACTACGATGTGATCGACCGCCTGCTGCGGGAGGTGCAACGCGGATTCGGCCTGGTACCCCGCCGAGGCGTCGAAATGGGCGGCATCCTGATCGGGTGCTTCGACCCGGCGCCCGACCGTCCCGGCGAGTGGCTGGTGAAGGTGGTCGACTTCGAGGGTGTCCCGTGCAGCCATTCCAAGGGAATGGCCTATCAGCTCACCGACGAGGAAGAGGAAAGGTTCGGCGAGGTGCTCGAGCGCTGGCGCCGCACGACCGGCAAACAGACGTACGCGGTGGGATACTATCGCAGCCACACCAGGGAAGGCCTCGCCATGGCTCCCGAGGATGTCGAGCTGTTCGACCGGTGCTTTCCGGAGCCCGGCGCAATCACCTTGCTGGTCAAGCCGTTCGCCACGCGACTCAGCGTCGGAGCCTTGTTCTTTCGCGAGAACGGATACATGCGCACCGAATCGAGCTACCTGGAATGTCCGTTCCGCCGTTCGGAACTGGGAGGCGGCGAGCCGGAAGCGGCCCCGGTTCGCGAAGAACCGGCAGCCGCCACGCCCCTTCAGGAAGCGCCGGACCCCAAGCTGTTCCGCATCCCGGATGAAAAGGAGTTCGCGCCTCCCACTCCGATGCCTCGCGCCGACCAGATGCCCCCGCCACAGCCACCGCCGCTGAATTTCACGCCGCAACCTCCGGCGGCTCCACTTGCCACCGCTACACCCAAGAACGTTCTGGGTATCCCGGGATCGCGGCGCGATCCCGGAACGGGGAAGCGCATCCGGTCCGGCTGGGTCTGGATCCCCTTGTCGTTCGTGTTCCTGCTGTTCGGCGCCGCGCTCGGCTTCATGTTCGCCGTGAACCTGCGTCCGGGGTCCACCGCTTCGGCGAATCAGGATCCGCTCGCCCTGGGTCTCACCGTTTCGCGCGAGGGAGACAGCCTTCATGTGCGGTGGGAACGAGGCGCGCTCGGCATTCAAGGGGTGGGCAGCGGAACCCTTACGATCGACGACGGCGGCGCCCGCAAAGTAGTGAATCTCGACGCCGCACAGCTTCGCAACGGCAGCGTGATCTACCGGCGCGCCACCGACGATGTGCAGTTCAAGCTGGAAGTCCACGCGCGCGAGCGGACTTTCCTGTCGGAAGCCGTTGCCTACCGGGGCGGAGAGGCTCCACCCCGGTAGCTCCGGCACGCGGTCACGCGGCGCGTGGGCGCTTCGACTTGGCGGGAGGATCGATCCCGAGGACGATTTTCGTCCCATCGTCGGCGAGGTCCGCGTACACCGTGTCGCCGCCCTCGATCTGGCCGTTGGCCACCATCGCCGCAACCGGCTGGATCAATTGCCGGTGGATCGTCCGCTTCAACTCCCGCGCGCCGAACTGCGCGCTGGTTCCCTGGTCCAGTAGGAACTCGCGCGCCCCCGAGGCAATCTCGAGATCGAACGCGCGCGCCGCAAGCCTCAGGTTGACGTGGCCCTGTAGCGCCGCCAACTGCTGATCGAGGATCGCCTCCATCGACGACCGCGCCAACGGCCGGTAAGTCACCACCGCGTCGATCCGGTTGACGAACTCCGGAGAGAACTTCCGCCGGACCGCCCGCACACCGATCCGGTCGAGCATCCGCTCGACGTTGGTGGGACGGTCGCCCGAGACCGACTGGAATCCGAAGCTCGGCTCGAGCGCTCGCATCATTTCGCCGGCGCCCAAGTTACTGGTCATGAAGATCATCGACCGCTCGAAGTTGACCGAGTTGTTGTCGCCCAGCCGGAGTGTCGCCTTGTCGAGCACCCCGAGCAGCAGCCGCGCCATCGACGGGGCCGCTTTCTCGATCTCGTCGAGCAGCACCAGCGACAGGCCGCTGCGGTCGCTGGTCACCGCGTTCAGCTTCGCCTGCGTCAGCATCGGTTGCGTTTCGCGATGGCCCAGATATCCCGGAGGTGCGCCGATCAGTTTGGCTACCTCGTGGTCCATCTGGTATTCGCCGCAATCGATCTTCAGCACGTTCCTTTCGGATCCGTGCAGCAGCGACGCCAGCGCCTCCACGGTTCTGGTCTTCCCAGTTCCGCTGGGACCTAGCAGGAGAAACACCCCCACCGGCCGCCCGTCGGGGGATAGCCCCGCCTGAAACATCTGGACATACGGCACGATCGCCGTCACCGCGGGTAGCTGCCCCACTACTTTGCCCGCCAGCGCGGCGGCCAAATCGTCCGGCGCATCCTGGGTCCAGTTCCGCTTGGGACGCGAGTTGATCACTGTCCTCATTCGATTCCTCCCTTCGATTTCTCGAGCTGCGCGGCGAGCGAAAACGGCTTCGCCGCGTGGCCTCTCAGCCGGCTTTAGCCTACAGGGGAGGGTTCGGAGAGTTGCCGAAACGACCGCGGTAAAAGGGCCGTTTTTGGCCGTTTTTCAAAATTTATTTTTCCTTTGGAATGAAAGGATTAGGTCGGCAATTCGGGCGCTTGCGCGCCCATCGCCGTAAGGATTGTGAACGCGCGCCATGCGCTCATACGCGGCGTCGTCCTCGAGCAGCGAAATCACGTCGTGCACGATCTTCTCCGGATTGGTTCCAACCAGCCGCACCGTGCCCGCTTCCACGGCCTCCGGCCGCTCCGTCTTGTCGCGCAAAACAAGCACCGGTTTGCCGAGCGAGGGACCTTCTTCCTGGATGCCGCCCGAGTCGGTCACCAGGATAGAGGCCCGGCGCATGAGGTCGACGAACGGAACGTACCCGATCGGGTCGGTGAGGATCACGTTCGACAGACCGCCCAGCGCTTGGTGCACGGGACCGCGTACATTCGGATTCGGATGCACCGGGAACACGATCTGCACTTCGGGCCGCGCGGCCAACGTCCGCAGGGCCTCGCAGATGTTGGCCATACCCTCGCCGAAGCTCTCCCGGCGGTGCGCGGTAACCAGAATGAGCCGCCGGTCCGAATCGAGCAGCGGCCAGTCCGGGCCGACCAGCGTGCCATCGTCGAAGCTCTCCGAGACCCGGAGCACCGCGTCGATGCCGGTGTTGCCGGTCACGAAGATCCGCGCATCCGGGATTCCCTCGCGCCGCAGGTTATCCGCGGCCCAATCCGTGGAGGCGAAGTGCAGGGCGGCCAAATGACCGGTCAGAACGCGATTCGCCTCCTCGGGAAACGGCTGGTACATGTCGCCCGTGCGCAATCCGGCCTCCACGTGACCCACGGGCACTCCCCGGTAGAACCCGGCGAGCGCGCCGCACAGGGTCGTGGTGGTGTCGCCTTGAACCAGCACCACGTCGGGCTGTTCGGCCTCGAACACCGGCTCCAGCCCGGCCAGGATGCGCGAGGTGGACTGGAACAGCGTCTGCCCCGGAGTCATCAGGTTCAAATCGTGGTCCGGCCGCACGCCGAAGGCGTCCAGGACCTGATCCAACATGTCGCGATGCTGCGCCGTGGCGCACACGCGCGGCTCGAACTCCTCCGGGCGGTTTTGCAGATACCGCACGACGGGGCACAGCTTGATCGCCTCCGGTCTGGTCCCGAAGATCAGGAGGACCCGAATGGGGCGGGGAGTCGTCAGAAACGAAACTGGCGGCGGTTACTTGTGACGGTAGGTGATGCGGCCCTTGGTCAGATCGTAGGGCGTCAGCTCGACCAGCACCTCGTCGCCGAC
>SXGS01422408.1_pt1 | contig 17512 bp, 13 predicted proteins | sample 3174681 | NCBI WGS metagenome assembly SXGS01 (sample SAMN11356861, study PRJNA531348) | freshwater metagenome | isolation source: freshwater sample F1-80 | place: China: Fuxian Lake, Yuxi | collected 2017-12-25 | reverse complement strand
TCATGATCACCTCGACCGCGGGCCGCCCGTCGATCTTGGGATTGTCGCTCTTCATCGGGTCGACGGGCATTCCGCGGCCGTCGTCGATGACGGTGCAAGAGCCATCGACACCGAGTCTGACGAGCACGGTCGTCGCGAACCCTGCCATCGCCTCGTCGATCGAGTTGTCGACGCACTCGTACACAAGGTGGTGGAGCGCATTGAGCCCGGTGCCGCCGACATACATGCCCGGGCGCTTGCGGATCGCCTCGAGCCCCTCCAGAACCTGGATGTCCTCGGCGGTGTATCGGGGTGCCTGTTCGGTCGGTGCAGTCATCGTTCTCGCCGGCGAAATCGAGCCTTTTCATCCTACCTGAACCCGGCCTGCGCGGCGTCCGTAATCTGCACCCTACGGATGGATCGGGTCGATACAAAGGCTCTCGGCATGGCGACTGGCATCCCCCCAACACCGGATCCGGCGGCTGCCCTGTCGGCGCAGCCGATTCCCCGTCGGCACGCCCTCTTCATGGGACTGGGAATTGGGATCGGACTCATCGCCGGCTGCTCGACGGCACCCACACAGCGCGTCAGGATGCCCGAGCCACTCTGGCCCGAAGACCGGTTGCTCAAGTCCAGTGGGCCGCAGACCGTCGTCGCAACGGCAACGACCAGGGCTCAGGCACCGATCTTGGAGCGCGTCATTCCGCGAACGGGCTGGACCCGCGGGCTTCCCGACAAGGGTGAGATCAATCCGATGCTCCCCATCGGATGGGTCACTGTCCACCATGACGGAATGGATGAGTTCACGGCCACGGACTACAACTCTTGTGCTGGGCGCATCGAGCTCATCCGCAACGGGCACCGGGGCAAGGGGTGGGCCGATATCGGCTACCACTTCATTGTCGATCGTTCGGGGCGTGTCTGGGAGGGCCGTGACCTTTGTTGGCAGGGAGCCCATGTCAGGAACTGCAACGAAGGAAATATCGGAGTGCTCTGCCTCGGAAACTTCGACCTCTCGAAGCCCAGCGCGGCCCAGATGGAGTCCCTTGAGCGGCAGATCCGGCTGCTCATGCGTCACTACAAAATCCAGTCATCGCATGTGCGCAGTCACAAGGAGTGGCCAGAAGCCGCCACGGCCTGCCCGGGTCGTCATCTCCAGTCGAAAATGAGCGGGCTGCGGCGCTCGCTGGCCTAGTCGACGCTACTTCCGACCCTCTCGGCCCTTCCGCGCTCGCTCATCGTCTTCATCGAGCTTCGCGTGGAACTTGGTGTCGCCGCGTTCCTGCGCCGACAGCATCTTCCACGCGATGAACCCTATGGCGGCCATCGAGGTCATCGCGATGACGATCGTGATCAGGTCGGTCATTGGGCGATCAATCCAGCGACCTGAGCGTAGCGGGACGCGATGCCCTCCCACTCACGCGCCGATGGAGACGGCGAGGAGATCGGTCCGCACGCGGCGCGTTGCGCGGCGATCTCGACGGAAGGAAGAAGTCCGGCTCCCACGAGTGCAAGCAGCGCAGCGCCGTGCGCGGCGCCCTCATGGACCACCATGACCTGCGTGGGACATCCGAGCGCATCCGTGATGAGTTGGTTCCACCAGCCGCTCCGAGCACCACCTCCCGACAGCCGCACGATATCGGTCGGCACACCACACGCTCGCACGGCATCCATCGTCTCGCGCAGCGAGCAGGTGACACCCTCGATGGCGGCGCGGATCAGGTGCGCGCGCGTTGTGGAGTTGGAGAGCCCTGCGAACGCGCCAGCGGGTCGGCTCACCACACGCGGCGTTCGCTCGCCGCTCAGATAGGGAACGAATGTCGCCCCGTCGCAGCCGAGGGGGGCGCGCTGCGCCTCGGCCATCATGAGTTCGTACGGATCGACGCCGCGGGCCGTCGCGAGTTGGACGATATCGCCACACATGGCGTCGCGTATCCATTGCAGGCTGCCCCCCGCACTCAGCGTGACGCCCATCAGGTGCCAGGCATCCGGGACCGCGTGGCAGAACGAATGGAGCACGCCACGCTCGGAAGGACGCCATTGTCGCGTTGCAGCGAAGATGACGCCGCTCGTTCCGATTGTGCACGAGAGGGTCCCTTCATTCACGATCCCACTGCCGACGGCCTGCGCCGCTTGGTCGCCTGCGCCGGCGACGACCGGCGTTCCCTCGGGAATGCCCGTGGCTGCGGCCCCCTGAGCGTCGACGCGCGAACTCGGCGTGGATGACTCGAACGACTCAGAGAGGTGCGAGATGGGCAACCCGATCGCGCGGCACATCTCTTCCGACCAGCGCCGCCGCGCGCAGTCGAAGAACAGCGTGCCGGAAGCGTCGGAGACATCGGTGTGGGCAGCGCCTGTCAGCATGAGCCGCACGAAGTCCTTCGGAAGCAGCACACGCCAGACGCGTCGTGCATGTTCGCGCTCGTGCCGAATCAGCCATCGCCACTTGGCAGCGGTGAACCCCGCGAGCATCCGGTTGCCGGTCATCTCGTGGATCGCCGCGGGCGTCAGCTCGCGCTCGAGTGCGTCGACCTCGGCGACGGTTCGCTGGTCGTTCCACATGATCGCTGGACGGATCGGTTCGTCGGCGCGGTCCAGCACAACGAGTCCGTGCATCTGCCCGGTCAACCCAACCGCACAGATGGACGCCTCCGCCACGGGAGGCATCGTGCGCAGCTCGCGCAGCGCCTCGCAGCAGGCTCGCCACCAGACTCGCGGGTCCGTCTCGCTCCATCCAGGGCGTGGCGTGTCGAAGGTGATCTCACGGCTCGCGCTCGCGACGACCGCGCCGCTTGAGGCGACCGCGATCGCCTTCACCGAACTCGTGCCGACGTCGACGCCGATCGCGAGCGGGTCGACCATGCCTATGGATCTGTGGGACAGGGCGCGAGGACACATCCGATGGCGATGGTCTCGCGCGGCGCGATCGCATTCCCCCCGGCAAGCGCATCGGTCACCGCTTGAAGGTCGCGCTCCGACGGCGGACCGAATGTCGTTCCGAGGGCTCGGTAGCGGTTGTCGATGCGCCCGCGGTACACAAGTCGGTCACGCGCGTCGATCACGACGACCGACGGGAAGGACTTGACGCCGAGTTCGCAGCACAATTCGGTGGAGCCAGCGACGATCAACGGGAGCGGCAGTGAGTAGTCCCTTGAGAACTTTGTGGCCATCTCGACCGTGATGTCCTCCTCGGGGAAAGCCATGACCCACTCGATGCCGCGCGCACGGTCGGTCTCCACCAACCGCGCCACATCCGGCGCATACGCGCGCGCCATCGGGCACTCTGGTCCCGCGAAGTAGTAGACCGTCCCCTTCGAGCCGCGAGGCACCGCGCGACCTTCGGCTGTCGTGGTCGGAAGCGCTTCCGGATTCACTGCGGCACCGAGGCCGGTCGTCATTGGCAATGGTCCTTGACAGCCCACCACCGCGAGCATCAGCGCGCCCATCGAAGCTCGGTTCGTACGGTGTCGCACTGTCGCAAGCATATCCCCTCGCTGAGAGCAGCCCCTACTCTCCCGACATGATGCCCTCGGCACTGGACTGGTCCATCGTCGGTGGATTCGTCTTCGTGCTCCTCGCGACCGCATGGTTCGCGAGCACTCTCGGTCGCGGTGTCGCTGGGTTCCTCAGCGCCGATCGGTGCGCAGGGCGATACCTCGTCACGGTCGCGTACAACATGGCGCAGGTCGGGGTCATCACTCTGGTGTGGTACTTCCAGGTCGGATACGACGTTGGATTCACGCAGATCTGGTGGGGATACATGGAAGGGCCGTCGTTGATCCTCCTGGCCATCACGGGGTGGGTCATCTACCGATTCCGTGAAACGCGGGCGATGACGCTCGCGCAGTTCTTCGAGATGCGCTACTCGAGACGGTTCCGCATCATGTCCGGCATCGTCGCCTTCGTGTCGGGCATCATCAACTACGGCATCTTTCCAGGCGTCACAGCGCGGTTCTTCATGGCGCTCTGCGGGATGCCCGACACCTGCACCATTGCGGGCGCGGCGATTCCGGTCTTTCCCGTGATCATGGCGATCCTCCTCGCGCTGGCGATTTTCATGATCTTCGCCGGAGGCATGGTGTCGATCATCCTGACAGACTTCCTGCAGGGAGTCTTCTGCTTCGGGACATTTGTTTTCATCTGCTTTTGGCTTCTGGCGCAGTTCCCGTGGCCCGTGCTCGAACGCGCGATGCTCACGATGCCCGAGGGAACATCGTTCGTTGATCCCTTGGGTCTTCGCGACGAGAAGAACTTCGATGTTCTCTACTGGGGGATCTCGGCGTTCATCCTCTTTTATGCAGCGCGTGCGTGGCAGGGAGATCAGGGCTACAACTCTGCACCACTCAACGCGCACGAAGCGCGCATGGCGCAGATCCTCAACGGTTGGCGCTACCGCGTGTTGATGTTGGTGACGATCGTCGTGCCGCTGGCGGTGCGCGCGTTTCTCACGCAGCCCGAGTACGCCGACGCGGCCGCGCCGGCCACCGCCGCGCTTGCGCAGATCGACTCGGACTCATTGCGGGCAGAGCTCAGGACGCCGCTGGCGCTTGCGCTGATGCTTCCCACAGGGATCCTCGGGCTCTTCATGGCGGCGATGCTCGGCGCGGCCGTCTCCACCGACGAGGCGTACTTGCACTCGTGGGGGTCGATCTTCATTCAAGATGTGGTGCTGCCGTTTCGAAAGCGGCCATTCGAACCAGCGGCTCACATCCGGCTCCTCAAACTCTCAGCGCTCGCCGTGGCGCTTTTCGCCTTCGTGTTCTCGTTGCTGTACAAGCCCAACCAATACATCGCGATGTTCGCGTCGATTACGGCAACGGTATTCGTCGGTGGCGCTGGCGCCGCGATCATCGGCGGCCTCTACTGGCGCCGAGGGTCAACACAAGCAGCATGGAGCGCAATGCTCACGGGGATGACGCTCGCTGCGCTCGGTGTCGTCGTGTTCCAACTCGACGAGGCGAGCATGCGCGAGGCCGCCGGCCATGGTGGCCCACTCGGCGGGCTCGCTGCGGGTGCGCTGTGGTTGCGCACAACATTTACGGGGCAAGAACTTAGTTTCGTCGGCATGCTCAGCGCAACGGTGATCTATGTCCTCGTCAGCCTCGTCGGTCCGCGCACAGACTTCAACCTTGATGCGCTCTTGCACCGAAAGCGCTGGCGTGTGGAGGGCGATATCACGATGGACCGACCGCCCACGACGCTCTTGGAAAAGATCGGTTTTGACGGTCAGTACAAGGGCTGGGACAAGGCCGTGACGCTCGTCACGCTCGCGTGGCCGCTCCTTTTCACGGCGGTGTTCCTTGCCGGAACCGCATACGCACTCTGGCGACAGCACAGCGGCAACCCGATTGCCGCGGCCACTTGGGCTGGATGGTGGTTCTGGTGGATGTGGTTCATCCTCGGCACGAGCGTCGTCGTCGTCGTGTGGTTTACGAGCGGCGGGATCCGCGATGTCGTGCGAATGGTCCGGCTCCTTCGCTCGCGCGCCATCGACGCGGATGATGATGGAATGGTCAAGCGCGCCGACCCGACCATTGGGTGAACCGTGCGCGGCGGCCTCGAACAGAGCCTCTGCGGCGACGACTGGCGGGTGATGGCCGAGGACGGTCGCTCGTGGAGCGCGCGCGTTCCCGGCTGCGCACACACTGACCTCCTGCGGCAGGGCGAGCTCGCACACCCTGATGTGCCCGGTGGCGAGGAAGGCCAGTCGTGGGTCGGTCGCACAGCACTCACATGGACGCGATCGTTCCTGATCGACCCTGAACTCGCGAAGCACGAGCGCATTGATCTCGTCTTCGAGCGGCTCGACACAGTGGCGAAGATATGCATCGATGGCCTGTTGGTCCTCGAGTGCGCGAACGAGTTTCACCCGCAGCGTGTGAACATCGCAGCGGCTCTGTTGGCTGTGCCCGTGTCGAGCGAGCATGTGATCGCTGTGACCTGTCGTGGCGCCGTCACGGAGGTCGAGCGCCTCGAACGGGACCTCGGCTCGCGTCCCGTCAATGGCGACTGGACGCCGTACCCCTTCATTCGCAAGACAGCGTGTGAGTTTGGCTGGGATTGGGGGCCGCGCGTGGCATCGAGTGGCATCCGCGGTCTCGTCTACCTGCACGGATGGTCGGGAGCCAGGATCGTGTCGGTTCGGCCGCTCGTCATGGCGTGCACGGCAGATGCCGCCGAGGTGAGTGTCCACGCCGACATCGAATTCGCTCGCGTTGCGCAGCCCACCGAAGTGCGGTGTCAACTCATCGCGCCCGACTCGACGGCCGTGCGAGGGGCGGGCCGAGCAGGACCCGTAGCACTCCGACTCGAGAAGCCGATGCGATGGTGGCCGCGCGGCTACGGTGGTCAGCCCCTCTACCGCGTGGAAGTCGAACTCGTCGCATCCGGCGAGGTGGTCGATCGAACCGCATGCACCGTCGGACTTCGATCGGTGACGATTGACACGGCGAAGGACGAGATCGGTTCGCGCTTTCGGGTGCTCGTGAACGAGACCCCTGTTTGGTGCGCGGGCGCGAACTGGATCCCCGATGGGCTGTTTGATCAGTGTCACGATCGCGCACGGCTGTCGACGCGACTCCATCAGGCATGCGACGCGAATCTCGTGATGCTCCGAGTCTGGGGCGGCGGTGGCTACGAGAGTGACTCGTTCTATGACGAGTGCGATCGACTCGGCCTTCTCGTCTGGCAGGACTTCGCATTCGCCTGCGCGACCTATCCGGAAGAGGAGCCTTACCGATCTCGCGTGGAGACCGAAGCGCGATGGCAGGTCGCGCGCCTCTCCCGCCATCCATCCGTCGTCCTCTGGTGTGGGGGCAACGAATCCATTCTCGCGTGGGCCTCGTGGGGATTCGCGCAACGACTCGCGCCCGGGCAGTCGTGGGGACGGCACTACTGGCTCGAACTCCTGCCGCGCATCGTCAACGAACTCGATCCGACCCGTTCGTACTGGACCGAGAGTCCGTGGTCTGGAGCGCTCGAGATTCACCCCAACGATCCGACCTGTGGGGACCGACACACTTGGGATCCAGAGGCCAAGGTCGAAGGGATGCGGTCCATCACGCCGCGGTTCTGCAGTGAGTTTGGCCATCAGTCGCCGCCCAACATGCGCTCGGTGAGCGAGGCGTTCGGGATTGCCGAGTCGGCACTCGCAGCACTCGGCGTCCCGGAAGGACTCGCACTGCTTGCGCCACGGCAACGGGCCACTGGAGGTGACGAACCGCAGTACGGTCGATTCCTGCGCGAGCGATTTCTTCCGCCCGCGGATCTTGGGGAGTGGATGGCGCAGGCGCATGTCGTCCAAGCGCGCGCCATGCGCGTGGCCTACGCATGGATGCGAGCCAATCCGCGGGTGTGTGCGGGCGCCCTCGTCTGGCAACTCAATGACGCATGGACCGGACATTCATGGGCGCTCGTCGATGTGAAGGGTCGACCGAAACCTGCCTGGTACGCGGTGCGAGATGCCTGCGAAGCGCGCACCCTGGTGATCCACCCGCGCAATGGCGCGGTTGTCCTTGACGCGATCAATGACACGGACTCACCGTGGCGGGGGATGGCGAGAGTGACGCAAGAGACGCTTGGTCGCGGCGGTGCGCCCACGGCCGTCGCCTCGGAGTCCTTCGCCGTCGAGCCGCGAAGTGTGGCGCGAGTCTGTGTTCTCGAGCAGGCGCTCGTCCACGGTCGCGATGCCGTCGTTTTCGCCGAGGCGGCAACAGGTCACAGTCAGACCCCCTTGGCGTGCGCGTGGTATGCCGACTCGCACGATCGATTGCGCGATCCTTCACAGCACACGGCACCTCTGGCACCACATTGCAACTGGATCGACGCTCCCACGATGCGTGCGCCGGGGCAGTGGAGCGCCGTCCTTGAGGTCGAGGCGAGATCGCCGCTCGTCGATGCCCTCGTCGTCCCGATCGGGCCGTGGACAGCATGCGAGCCGATGCTGTTCAGTGTTGGAGCGCACCGTCGTGCGCGCGTGCGGCTCCAGTGGCAGCGAGGCCGCGGCCTCGACCCCGCGCTCGGGGCTGAGGTCTACGCAGAGGGTCGTCGCGTCGCGCGACTGTCCTGAGAGTTGGCGGCTCGCACCTCGAGAAAAACCGGCACAGTTGGGAGAGGGGGTCGCTGCAGGATCTAGGTTCCCGCTTCGAAGAGGAGGGACTTTCATGCATGATGCAACACGACGCCTTCGGCGACTCACGCACCTCGAACCGATGTGGGAAGCGCAGCGCGCTGAGCGGGCCGCATCGATCGATCGACTCATCGAGGAGGCGTCCGACAGGGGTGACTGTACCGACCGGATGTACTGGACGCTGCTCTACGACTTCGAGCATGCGCCGCTCACAACGAATCTGCGCCAACTGGCCGACACCGGATTCGAACCGCCGACCGTGGACGGACTTTCCGAGGTGGAACTTGGCACCTGGCTCTGGGAAATGATCGAGACGCTCGGCGAACTCGGGGTCTTTCTCGTCCATACCGACCACCTCGGCGACCGTGAGCTCTATCGCCGACTCGTCGAGGAGGTGCTCGTCGAACCCGTCCGGTCGTTGCCGCCTGGCGCAGGCGTGAGTGAGTTTGTCGATCTCGTCGGCGGCGACGATGATGCCCAGCGCCTGATCTACCAGCGCTTCTACGCCTCGGATCCCGAGCGCGAGAGCTGGCGCGAGCGGCGCGGCGAGTCCATTGCGGCGTGCGCTCCACCCTACGACCGAGATCGGTTCCTCCCTCGGCCTGATGGCCCCGCGATCAATGACGATTCCTCCGGAAACGATGAGGCAAAAATGGAAGATGGCCGGCTCCCGCTGAAGTGAGCCGACCATCCCGCCATGCCGTCGGTTTTTTAGTGCGAAACCTCTCCGCGCCGAGGGGCTTGATGACAAGGTTGGTTTCCCGCCCTGCGACGCAAGGGCGAACAACGCGAACCCGTATTCTTTTTCGCGATGCGAGCACTCGGAAGAACCGCCGTAGCAAGTGCCGTCCTTGCCGCAAGTTGTGTCTGTGGTTGCTCATCGACGCCACGGCCAGTCTTTCCGCCAACGCTGGTGGGTTCGTGGCGCGGGGCACAGCGGAGCGACCTCCTCGAGATTGCACCCGGGGGCGTCGTCGTAGTCGAAGGCCAGGGGATGCCAATTCGGGTCGGGCGATGCCTCGTCGATGGAAACACGCTCACGATCCGGTATCAACTCGGAAGCGAGTCATGTCCAGAAGAGCCGGGGTCATACACCTTCACGGTCGATGGCGGCACGCTCTCGTTGGTCGAGTTGACAGAAACATGCGTCGATCGTCGGCTTGTCCTCAGTCAGTCTTTTGTCAGGAGCCCAGACCGATGATCGCACCGTGGTCTGGCATCATCGCTTGCGCGATCGCCATCCTGCTCTCGTCCACGAGCACTGAGGCGTCTCCACAGTCGACTCGCAAGTCTGCCAAGGACGCGCCGGCAGATCCCGCTGCGCTCTTTGGGACCGAAGGCGAAGCAATCATCAGCGCGATCTCGCAAGGCACGAGACCCGCATCCGAAGCCTGCACCGCGCTCTCGAGCGCGCTTCAGTCAGGGATCGAGGCCGTGCTCGCGAATCTTGCGCCCGTCGAGAGCAAGCCAAGCACGAGTGGTGGAAGAGGCAGCGCGAAACCGGCCAAGGCCAGCCGGTCGGCGAAGCAGAAGGAGCTCTCAGCAAAGGTCCGTGAGTCGCTGGTCGCATTGGTCCCCCAGGTCGCATCCTGGCAGCTCGCGAGGCTTGTCGTATCGGTCGTGGAGGCCGAGCAGCCCGCTGTCGCCGGGGAGTTTCTCGCCCATCCGCGATTTGCACGCGCGCTCGCGCTCGTGGTGGAGCCCGAGCAGGAGGAGCCGGCGCGCGTGGTGCGGATGGCGCGGGCGCTCATGGCGCAGCGATCGCCGCTCGTCGAGCGGTACCCGGAGTTGGCGGCGGCCATCGCGGTCGTGCTCGATGTCCCGCTCGTGATGCAAGTCAATGAGAATGTGGCGCACGGCGCCGATCCTCTGGCGGTGTTCGATCACTTTGTGGTCAACGAGAGGCGCATGTTTTTTGGATTGCGCGGGATCGCCCCGGAACTCCTCGTCTACCTCGTCGATGTGGCGGCGTCGCCGGACGAACTCGCCTGGGCCGTCGCGCAGTTCGCCGGGCATCCGGCGGCGGGAGACCTTTACGACAAAGTCGAGTACGACTTCGACTACCTCGAGAAGGGATCGCCAAAGAAAGTCACGGCCGCTGGATGGGACCTGCGCAACATCCTCAGGTACGGCGGGATCTGCGCCGACCAGGCGTACTTCGCCACGACCGTCGCCAAGGCGATCGGCGTGCCGGCCGTCTACACGACGGCCACCGACGGTGTGCTCTCTCATGCGTGGATCGGCTTCGTGGCCAGCGCGGGCCGCAACCCACGATGGAGCGAGACGGGGCGCTTCGGCAGCTACCAGGCGGTCGAGGGATTGATCCGTGATCCGCAGACGATGCGCGGCGTCTCCAACACGCAGATGCCGATGCTCGTGCAGTACGGGATCGAGAGCGCCGAGGATCGAGAGTTCGCTGCGTCCCTGCGAATCGCGGCACGGAAAGTCCTCGGGAATCCCGCAGCAAAGGTCGCTCCCACTCCGGAATTGGTGACGAAGTCGCTCGAACTCACTCGGCTCGCCGTGCGCGCCTGCCTGACCGACCCTCGGTCCTGGGCACTTGTCGGCGCGGCCGCCAAGAGTGGCGCGATGACCACAGAGCAGAAGAGCGTGTGGGCTTCGGACATCCTGGAACTCTGTGGCGCGTCGTACCCCGAGTACGCGCTGCGCACGATCTCCCCCATGATCGATTCGATCTCTGACCCCGTCGAGCAACACGCTGCGCTCGATGGCGCGTACGAGATCTTCCAAGATCGGGGTGACCTCGCGGGGCAGATCCTCTTGCAGCAGGCGTCGCTCTTTGAGCGCGACGGCGAGCTCCCCGCCGCGGGGCGCTGCTACGAGACCATTCTCACGAGGTATCCCAATGACGGACCCTTCGCCATCACCGCGCTCCAGAAGGCATCTGCCATCCTCGGGGCGGTCAGCAATGTCAGCGGGAATGTGACGCTGCACGACAGAGCCTTCCGCAGCATGGAGGTTCCCGAGGGCATTTCGCCGCAGTTTGCGCGTCAGAGCAACTGGTTTCGCTCGGGGCTCATGCTGGTGCAGGCGCTTCGGATCGCCGGGCGCGAGCGCGACGCGCAATTGCTCGAGCAGCGCATGGCCACCGAGATGCGCTAGGCGAAGAGCGCCAAGAGCGAGCTCGCGAATCGCCCGATGCCGAGCGCACCGCGGCGACGCCCGACAGTCCTGCGGCGCCGTGGGCGCACAGTGAGATCGCTGATGGCGGGCGGTAACTCACTCCATGGAATGGTGGCGCGCGGAGCGAACCCCTCGCTCAACATGAGCGCACGCCACTCGCGGCCATGGGGTCGGGCGTTCCGTCCAACTGAAGCGAAGACGAAGAGATGCGCGAACTCGTGACAGAGCACTTCGCGCAGGAGAGCATGGCACTCAGGCGCCACGAGCGCGGCGTGCACGCGAACGAGCGGGCGCGTCCTCGTGGCACAGCCGAGTGTCCGCCGCATTTTGGTGCTGATGAAGACCGGCGTCGTGTGCGCGAGCGATTCGTCGCCCCAGCGCCGACACCACCGTCGGACATCCTCGCGGAGTGTCGCAGGAATGCCGTCGGGCCATGCGGGGCGCGGGATTGCGGTTTCGTGCGCGCGTGACACCCAGTCCGAGTCTAGTTGCCGTGCCCCGTCGTCGCCGCGATCCCTATGATCCTCCCATGAGCCTGTCACGGACGGACGCGCCCAAGGGATACAAGCTGCTTCTCGATGCCAGGCGGAATCTCGGCACCGCATTTTCCGAACAGCAGCGCGAGGAACACGGACTCGTGGGGCTTCTGCCCGACGGGGTGGAAACGATGTCAGTACAACTCGATCGCGCGCGAGCCCAATTCGCCGAGCAACAGACCGACATCGCGAAGTACCAATACCTCTCGGCACTCCAGGATCGTCAGGAGCGCCTCTTCTACGCACTCCTGCGCAGCGATTTTCAGTGTTTCATGCCCATCGTCTACACACCGACAGTGGGCGAGGCCTGCCAGAGGTTCGGTCACATCATGCGTCGGCCCAAAGGCATGTACCTCTCCACAAGGCGCCGCGGCAGGCTCGCCGAGGTGTTGCGCAACTGGCCCGTGCGGGAAGTTCGATTCATCGTTGTGACCGATGGTGAGCGAATCCTCGGCCTCGGCGACCAAGGCGTGTGTGGCATGGGCATTCCGGTGGGCAAGCTCGCGCTGTACACGGCCTGCGCCGGTGTGCCGCCACAGTCGACGCTTCCAGTCGTGCTCGATGTCGGCACCAACAACGCGGCATTCCTCTCTGACCCGCTCTATCCGGGGCTCCGCCAGCGGCGAATGACGGGCGACGACTACCTCTCATTCGTCGACGAGTTTGTCGATGCCGTCCAGAGAGTGTTTCCTGACTGCTGCATCCAGTTCGAGGACTTCACGAACACGCACGCGATTCCGCTTCTCGAGCGTTACCGCCACAAGGTGTGCTGCTTCAATGATGACATTCAGGGGACCGCATCGGTCGCCGTTGCGGGGCTCTTCGGTGCCTGTCGGCTCGCGCAGTCGAAGATGAGCGATCAGCGGATCCTGTTCCTCGGCGCTGGGAACGCGGCGGTGGGCATCGGCGACCTGTTTGTGAAACATCTCGTGTCGATCGGTGTGTCGCCTCGGGATGCGGCGACGCGGTGCTGGTTCATGAACTCACGAGGACTCGTGCACGCGGGCATGCCCAAGTTGCCGAGCTATCTCGCGCCCTATGCCCACGCTCTTGACGGTGTGGCGATCCCGAGCGGCGCCGCCACTGGACCCGACTCGCCGATCACCTCGTTGGCCGACGCGATCGAAGCCCTGCGCCCAACGGCGATCATTGGCGTCTCGACCGTCCAGCATGCGTTCAACGAGCGGGTGATTCGCACGATGTCGCGCCTCAACCGTCGTCCGATCATCTTCCCGCTCTCGAACCCGACATCCAAGAGTGAATGCACGGCGGAGGAGGCCATTCGATGGTCCGAGGGCCGCGCGATTGTCGCGACGGGCAGTCCCTTCCTCCCGCTGCACTACGGCGGGAAACTCTTCGTTCCCGGCCAGGGAAACAATGTGTACATCTACCCGGCGGTCGGGATGGCGGTGTTCGCCACGCGCGCGAAACGGGTGACCGACGAGATGTTTCTATGCGCCGCCGAGTCACTCGCACGGCAGACGACAGACGGCGACCTTGCGGTCGGCCTCATTTATCCGCCGATTGCATCGATCTTTGAGTCGAGCGTGCAGGTGGCGATTGAGGTCGCCGAACATATCTTTGAGGCCGGGATGGCCCGGGAGCCCCGTCCCGCGAATGTCGCGGAGTTCGTTCGCGCGAAGCTCTACGAGCCGGCCTTCTGAGTCGGCTCACGGGCATCGAGGCAGATCCAGAAGTCACTCCGCTGCGTCGCTCCGCCCGGGTCGGTCGCCGTCATCGTGGCAGGGAAGAGGAGCACGCCGCGCAGACTCGGATCGAGAGTGCCGACCAACGACACGAGCGCGTGATCCGCATCACTTCGCTGGCCTATGAGTTGGACCTTCACGCGCGGCTCCGACGACTTCACATCTGTCACGGTCCATCCCTTCGATTGCTTGAGTTCAAACTCGAAGGGGATCGACGAACCCGGGACGACCGCGCCAAGATTCGCGCGGTACTCGGCGAAGGGGATCCGCGGTGCAATGCGCGAGCACTTGTGCCGCACCCGAATGTCAATGACCGGAGCCTTCGGGTGATCGGTGGCAATCACGAGAAAGGGGGGGAACTTCTCGCAGGCGAGTCCCTCGAAGTTGTAGCGCACCTCGTGCGAAGTCCGCGGGGTCGAAGCCGAGTCTGAGGCATCAACGAACTCCGTGGGTTGTCCCATGACGGACAGCACGCGAAACGCCGCGCCGTCGACCGACTCCACGGTCACTGCGCCGCTCAGTGGAGGCGAGACCGATCCCTGCGGATTCGCGGGGTCACCGAACGCATTGATGAATGGAACTCGCGCCGCCGTCACGAAATCGATCGATGTCGCGCGCACGGGGAAACAGATTTCGCCCTGCATGTCGACTCGTGCGGGAGCGAGCCCCGCACCGAAGGTAAAGGTGATGCTCGCGACCTTGATCCCCGTCGATGCCGCGACCTTCATGGTGATGGGTAACTCGATCGAGCCTTGGGCGGGGATGACCTTCCCTGCGGCGTCGACGCTCGTACAGGTGCACGAGGGAACCGCCGACGCGATCGTCACGGGAGTGGTTCCGGTGTTGACGAGCCGAAAGGTGCGCGTGATGGACGATCGAGGCTCAATGAACCCGAGCGCGATGAGCGCGGGATCAGCGATGACATCGGCCAGTGCAGTCGCCGATGACAGCACGGCGAGGGCGAGGGCGAGCGAAGCGCGACGGGGAGACAGCATCTTCCTACTATAGACCTCTCAATGAAGGCGATCGTCATTCAGAAGCGGGGGCGACCGGTGGCTCCCAATGTCGCGCTCGTCGATGGGTTTGCTGACCCTCGTCCGGCGTTGGGTGAATTGCTCGTGCGAACTGAAGCGAGCGCGCTGAACAGCCTCGACCTCTGGGTCGGTGTCGGTCTCCCAGGGATCGATACGAAGTACCCATTTTGCGGTGGATCGGATGGCGTTGGCCGTGTCGTGGCGGTCGGGGATGGGGTCGACGGCGCGTGGATTGGCAGGCGTGTCATGCTCAACGCTGCCGTCGTGCGCGCATCGGTTGCGAGCCCCGGGGTCCGTTCTGCAGGCGAGGACATCGAGATGATCGGTGAGCACCGGCAGGGAACCCACGCGGAGCAATTCGTCGCGCCCGCGTCGAATGTCCTCGACATCGGTGACGCGGATCCCGTTGAAGCGGCAGCGTTCGGGCTGACGCACCTCACGGCGTGGCGCATGCTCGTCACGCGCGCTCGGCTCAAGCCGGGGATGATGGTGCTCGTGACCGGGATCGGTGGAGGGGTGGCGGTTGCCCTGCTCAACATTGCGCGGCACTTGGGCTGCGAAGTCATCGTGACGAGTCGGCACCAAGCCAAGCTGGACGAGGCCAAAACCCTCGGCGCCTCCTACGGCATTCTCGACGACGGCGGCGACTGGTCGAAGGCCGTACGCGCCGCGACCGGCAAGCGGGGGGTTGATATCGCCGCGGACTCAGTCGGCAAGGCGGTGCACTCGCAGTGCATCCGCTCACTCGCGCGAGGCGGGGTCTTCGTCACCTGCGGGACAACGACCGGTGGGGACGCGGTCACGGATCTCACACGGATCTTCTGGAATCAGTTGACGCTCGTCGGATCGACGATGGGGGACATGGAAGAGTTCGCGCAGGTCGTCTCCCTATTCCGCATCGGCGTTCTCAGACCCAAGGTCGACCGAATCGTGCGCCCAGGGCACGCGGCCACCGCGTTCGAGAGGCTCGAAGCCGGCCAGCAGATGGGGAAGCTTGTCATTGATTGGCGAGACCAGTAACTGTCCAAAATCGATGATCTTCTTGACCGAGGGTTGTTTTGCACTAGGTTGGACCCTAGGGACTCCCCATCTGTGCGGGGTGTTATTCCGTCCGCAATCGATCATTCGGCACTGTCACAAGGAGTCGCTTCAATGAAGTCAAAAATCTCGCTCGCTGCGGCAGCGCTCGCCGCCGGCACCGCCATCTCATCCGGTGAGCTCGCGTCCGCGCAGTGTTCGGTCACGCCGCCGCCGGGCTCGATCGCTTCTGGCGACGGCTGTGCACAAGTCGGTGGTGCCGCAGACATCAACGGCGGATGCAACATCATCCCGGCGGTGTTCACCGACCTCGGCTCGATTCCGGCAGGTGGCACGCTCAATGTGACTGGCGAGTTCGGGACCTATGACGCCTCCGGCGCTGGTGGCGCGGCAACGACCCGCGACCTCGACTGGTTCCTCGTCACCACCGACGGTGGCACGCTCACGGTGACCCTGCAGACTCAGAACGAGTTGGCCACTGGAGCCATGCCCAACAGCGTCATCTTCATCAAGGGCAATGTCGGGGCCGATCCATGCTTGGGCAATTTCAATGTCGGCGTGCAGAGCAACGCGTGCCCGCATGTGCAGTCGTACATCGGCGGCGCCGGTACGCACCTCGTCGTGGTGACCACACCGTTCGAAACCGCGGGCGCCGCGGAGCTCTACAACTGCGGTCAGTACCTGCTCACTCTGACCCACACGCCGCTCAGTTTCCCAGTCTGCGGAACATCGTCTGACGACTGCACGAGCGCCCATGCGGCGGGTGGCTGCAACCTTCCGGCGTGCTGCGACGGCGTGTGCTCGTTCAATCCGCTGTGCTGCGAAGTGGGTTGGGATCAAGGCTGCGTCGATCAGGCGGTGACGAGCTGCGGGCTCTTCATCTACAACTGCGCCCCGCCAACGGGGGCTCCGGCAAATGACTGTGCTGTCAACGCGCAGCTGATTACGGTCGGCCAGTCAAATGTGGTTGCGAACAATGTTTCCGCTGGCACTGACGGTCCCACGGGTCCGTCGGCAACCTGCCTCGCCAAGATGGGGAAGGACCTTTGGTACACGATCCAGGCGCCGGCCAACGGCGCGCTCGGAATCACAACCTGCCCATCCGGCGACGCAACGACCGACACCGTCATCGAGCTTTACGGACTCGGCACGGATCCGGTGATTACGACCGCGCGTGCCGCCACGCTTCCTGACATGTACATCGGTTGTATTGACGACTCCTGCCCAGACGCGACGGGAGCAGTCATCGTCGGCGGTCCGACGGCCGTCACATTGATCGATGCCATCGGCGGCGAGTACTACCTCGTTCGGATTGGCGGTTGGTACGACGACACGACGACCACACCCGATGCTGCGGACACCTTCTCCGTGACCCTCGAGACAAGTTTCCAGTTCGTTGTCTTCACGACTGGAGCGCAGCACGCCATCAACAGTAATGGCACGCTCACCAATCTAGGTCTCAGCTCGGGTTGCACCGCGGCGGCAACGCAGCAGCGGTGGCTCGCGCAGCCGTTCTCGGTTCCGGCCTCATCTCCTGAGTGGAATGTCGAGCGGATCACCGTCAAGGGCTTCGCGCCCGCCGGCGTCACGAACACGACGCTGAACTATGTTGTGTGGGATCGTCCGGCCGGGAACCCCGCGCCGACAGCGGCGAACCAACGCCTCGCAGGGTCGGTGCCCTATCCAGTTCCATACGACGCGGCCGCTGATGACTACGCCAATGGCGCGCACGATGTTGGCGTGGCGTTCGCGCTCCCGGCGGGTAACTACTACTTGACCGCGTACGCCACGAATGCGAACTGCGCGACGGTCTTCTCGAACTTCGCGTGGTTCATCAGCGCCTACGACGGCATCAATCTCATCGACGCGGCGGGGCCGTTCGCATGGCGGTCGGCCACATTTCCGACACCTGGTTTCGTGAGGTACACGCTTCCTGCGACCTTCACG
>SXGS01253358.1_pt1 | contig 17520 bp, 12 predicted proteins | sample 3174681 | NCBI WGS metagenome assembly SXGS01 (sample SAMN11356861, study PRJNA531348) | freshwater metagenome | isolation source: freshwater sample F1-80 | place: China: Fuxian Lake, Yuxi | collected 2017-12-25 | reverse complement strand
GTGGTCAAGAAAGACTACGAAGACGGCAAGACGCGCTAATCCAGAGCGGCACGGTGACCCCGGGCTAAAGCCCGGGCTCAACCGCCGCCCCTGAAATCACACGGGCCGGGAACCCCAAAAAGGTTCCCGGCCCTTTTGTTTGCGTCCCGAGCGCGGAGGCGGGTGAGCGGTCGTTGGCGAACTCTGAATTCGACTTGCCCGAACATGGTCGGCCTCGCAATCCTGCGGGACACCAGTTGCCATGAACGCCTCCATTCTTCGCACTCTTGTCTCGCTCACCATTCTCGCCGCTGCCAGCACAGGATGCCGCTTCGGCTCCGGCGGACACGGGACGATTAGTTCCACCGAACGCGTCGGCAAGGCCGGGGAGAATCGCTACGTCACGCCGGCCAACCAGATTCTCACACCGCTCGGTCTTCAGGTGGAATTGCCCGGCATGAGACCGCAAGCGCTCGCGTTGAGCCCCGACGGCGGCATCCTCGTCACGTCCGGCAAGACGGCCGAGCTTGTCGTGATCGATCCAGCCAATGGAGCCATCCTCCAGCGAGTCCAGCTTCCTTCTGAGACGAACAACGTTCCAGCGCCCGACGCGGTCTCGGCGAACATTCTCGAGCCGGACAAGGACGGCCAGGTGAGCTTCACCGGGTTGATCTTCTCGCCGCACGGCCGGCGCATCTACCTCGCGAACGTCAACGGCAGCATCAAGGTCTTCGGCGTGGACGCGGCGAACAAAGTCTCGCCGCTGTTCACCCTGCCGTTGCCTCCAGCCAACGCCACAGGGCGCAAGGCCGACATTCCCGCCGGCCTCGCTCTCTCGGCGGACGGACGCCGGCTCTACGTCGCGTTGAATCTCTCGAACCAACTCGGCGAGTTCGACGCGGAGACGGGCGCGCTGCTCAGGACTTGGAACGTCGGCGTCGCGCCGTATGACGTCGTCATCACCGGGAAGAAAGCCTACGTCAGCAACTGGGGCGGACGCCGTCCCGGCACGAACGATCTCACCGGCCCGGCAGGTCGCGGCACAGCGGTGCGGGTCGATCCTGTGCGGCACATTGCCAACGATGGCTCGGTCTCGGTGGTTGATCTCGTGCGCAGCAACGTCGTGAAGGAGATTCAAGTCGGGCTGCATTCCTCCGCGATGGCACTGTCGCCCAACGGCCGTTTCCTCGTCGTTGCGAACGCCGCGAGCGACACCTTGAGCGTCATCGACCTTGCGCTCGAACGTGTCGTCGAAACCATCTGGGTCCGACGCAATGCCGCCGAGTTGTTCGGCGCGGCTCCGAACGCGCTGGCCTTCGATGCCTCGGGCCGCACGCTCTACGTCTGCAACGGCTCGCAGAACGCCATCGCCGTGGTGGCGTTCGATCCCGGCCGCTCGCGCCTCACCGGGCTGATTCCCGTGGGCTGGTATCCGGGGGCCATCGTCCACGACGCCGCGCGTCACTCGCTCTACGTCGCGAATATTAAGGGCATCGGTTCCACGAAGAAGCTGGAGCCAGGCGAGGCGGTGAAGTTCCGCTCCGGCCAGCATTTCGGGACTCTCTCGCTGGTGCCGATTCCGAAGGCGAAGCAGATGCCGCATCACACGCGGACCGCGTTGCGCAACATGCGCAGCGGCGCGATCCGCGCGGCGCTCGCTCCCGCCCGTCCGGGCCAGCCGGCGCGTCCCGTGCCCGAGCGCTCTGGCGAGCCCAGCGTGTTCAAGCACGTCGTGTACATCATCAAGGAGAACCGCACCTACGATCAGGTCTTCGGCGCGCTCAAGGAAGGCAACGGCGATCCCTCGCTGTGCGTCTTTGGCGAACACTTCACGCCGAACCAGCACAAGATGGTGCGCGAGTTTGTGCTGCTGGATAACACCTACTGCTCCGGCATTCTGAGCGCCGATGGCCATCAGTGGGCCGACGCCGGCATCACCACTGACTATATGGAGAAGTCCTTCGCCGGCTTCCCGCGCAGCTATCCCGACGGCATGGACGACACGGATGTGGATGCCATCGCGTAGTCCCCCGGAGGCTTCATCTGGGACAACGTGCTTAAGCACGGCAAGACGTTGCGCAACTACGGCGAGTTTGCGATCACCGACAAGTCGTGGAGAGATCCGGCGCGCAAAGGAAAGATCCGTTTCACGGATCATTACCGCGAATTCCTCGACGGCACCGACACCATCAAACTCAGCAGCCGCCCTGCGATCGAATCGCTGCGTCCGCACCTGAACACCAACACCGTCGGCTGGGACATGGACGTGCCCGACGTGTTCCGCGCGGCGCAGTTCATCAAGGACCTACAACGGTTCGAGGAGAAGGGCGGGATGCCGAACTTCATCATCATCTGCCTGCCCAACGATCACACCAGCGGCACCGCCGCCGGCGCGCCCACGCCCGGCGCACAAGTCGCCGACAACGACCTCGCTTTTGGCCGCATCGTCGAGGCAATCAGCCGCAGCAAGTTCTGGAAAGAGACCGCCATCTTCGCCATTGAGGATGACCCACAGGCGGGCTGGGATCACGTCTCCGGCTACCGCACCACGGCGTATTGCATCAGCCCCTACACGAAGCGCGGGAAGACCGTCAGCACGCAGTACAACCAGACCAGCCTTCTGCGCACGATGGAACTGATCCTCGGCCTGCCGCCGATGAACCAGCTTGATGCGAGCGCCACGCCGATGTCCGACTGCTTCACCGACCAGCCGGACTTCACACCCTTCACCGCTGTGCCGAACAACGTTCCGCTCGACGAGATGAACCCGGACCCGAAAAAGATTTCCGACGTGCTGTTGCGCAAGAACGCCTACGCGTCCGCGCGCCTGCCGCTCGCCGAGCCGGATCGCTGCAACGAGGACCAGTTCAACCGCATCCTCTGGCACGCCATGAAAGGCTCGCGAGCGCCCTATCCCGAGTGGGCCATTACGGTCCACGACGAGGAAGAGGAAGAGGACGAAGACTGAGCGGGGAGGAAGGGCTGGTGTCCCGCCCGCAGTCTTCGCGGCCTTCGCAACTTCGCGCGACACCGAACCCGGCGTCGCACACCTGCGCTGCGCTACTTCGGCAGCGCGAACGCCACGTAGGCATCGCCGCTCTTCGTGCCGATCTTTCCGCCGCCGCAGGCGATGACTACGTATTGCCGGCCGTTCACCGAGTAGGTCGCGGGTGTGGCGTAACCGGCGGCAGGAAGCTTCGCTTTCCACAGTTCGCGGCCCGTCTTGCGATCGAAGGCCCGCAGATGTTCATCGCGACTCGCGGCGATGAACACCAGCCCGCCAGCCGTCACCACCGGCCCGCCGTAGTTTTCCGTGCCGGTTTTCGGAACGCCCTTCGCGGCGAGCTGCGGCCATTCGCCCAGCGGCACCGTCCATTTGTAGTCGCCGGTGTTCAGGTCGATGGCGTTGAGTGTGCCCCACGGCGGTTTCACGGCGGGAAAGCCGTTCGAGTCCAGCCAGCGATTGTACCCCGTGATCGTGTAGGGAATGTTGCCGAGCAAATCCACGCCCCCGCTGAGTTCCTCCTTGCGGCCCGCATCGTTCACCGCACTCGCCGCCGGCGCCGAACCGAGCACATGGTCCGCGAGCAACTGGCGCTGCTTCTCGCTGAGGAACGCGAAGGACGGCATCACGCCCTTGCCGGTCTGCAACAGCGCCAGCACGTCCGCCGTCTTGAGCCGCTTCTCGACATCGACGAGCGGCGGGACGTTCTGCGCCTTGTTGCCCTGCCGGTCCATGCCGTGACACGCTGCGCACGCCTGCGCGAAGAGTGCTTCACCAGTCGCCGCCGGCCCGTCGCCCGAGCGCTTCGTCTCCACCATGTGCATCACCCACGCCATCTCGTTGCCGTTCACATACAGAATCCCGTCCGGGTCCGCCGCCGCGCCGCCCCATTCCGCGCCGCCGTCGAAGCCCGGGAAAATGATCGTCCCTTCGCGGCTCGGCGGCTGGAAGGGTACATGCGGCCGCAGCTTCGCGAAACGTTCCAACACCTGCCGGTGCGACTCGGGCGAGATGTCGGTGATCTGATCGTAGCTGAAGACCTGCCGCGAAAACGGCGCGGGTTTCACTGGCAACGGCTGCGTGGGCCACGCGGATTCGCCCTGCAAATCCGACGCCGGCACCGGCACATCGCGAATCGGGAACAGCGGCTCGCCCGTCTCACGATGGAAGACGAACACATGGCCGGACTTCGTGACCTGCGCGACGGCGTCAATGCGCTTTCCGTCGTGCTTCACCGTCAGGAGATTCGGCGGCGCGGGCAAATCACGATCCCAAAGGTCATGCCGGACCAGTTGCTGGTGCCACAGTCGCTTGCCGGTTCGTGCATCGAGCGCGAGCAGGCAGTTTGCGTAAAGGTTTTGCCCGAGACGATTGCCGCCCCAGAAGTCGAAAGCCGCCGAGCCGGTCGGGCAGAAGACGATCCCACGCTTTTCATCGAGCGCGAAGCCCGTCCAGACATTGCCGCCGCCGATGTATTGATGAGCGTTGGGCGGCCACGTTTCGTAACCTGATTCGCCGGGCAGCGGGATGGTGTTGAAGCGCCACACGAGCTTCCCCGAGCGCACGTCGTAGGCGCGGATGTGGCCGGGTGCCGCGGGTGCGGGACCTTCGCCGAGACGCATGCCCATGATCAACAGGTCGCCGAAGATCACGCCGGGTGTCGTGGATTGCAGCGAGAGCTTCGAGACATCGCGGCCGAGATCGCGCTTGAGGTTGATGGTGCCGTCTTCGCCGAAGCTGGCGACGCGCTTCCCGGTCGTCGCGTCGATACAGTGCAGGAATGGATCGTTGCCGTAGAAGATGCGCCGCTGCCCGTCGCCTTCCCAGCAGACCAGGCCTCGGTTCACGCCGCCCTTGGTGATGCCGTTGATGGACGCGGGATCGAAGCGCCACTTCTGGTTGCCGGTCGCCGCGTCGAGCGCGAAGAGCTGGAGATCCGGCGTCGTGCCATAAAGCACGCCGTCGATGATCAACGGGTTGCACTGGATCTGCGAACGGTTGTTCCGGTCCGCGCCGCCTGAGTTGAACTGCCAGGCGACTTCGAGCCTGGCGACGTTGCGCGGCGTGATCTGTTTGAGCGTCGAGTAATGGCTGCTGGCCTTGTCGCCGAGATAAGCCGGCCAGTCTGAATCAGCGGCGGACGCGAACAGCGGCAGCAAGAGCAGGGAGTGAAGCAGGAGTTTCATGGTGTGAGGAGAAATGGTTTCAGAGATCGACCACGGCGGTAGCCACCGACGTGAGGAGGTAGATTGTTGAAACGACGGACGCGTCCGCCTCGTCACCTCGGTGGCCACCTTCGGAATGGGTAGCGCCTTCATTTTCCTGAAAGCCGGGAATCTCGGGTGAAGGCCGCGCTGAAGTCGAGCATCAGCCGGTTGCGCCCGGCGGGGTGCGCGGCGCGGCCGGACAATTCCGGCGCGACCGACGGGATCGTGTTCGGGAAATAAACGTCCACCACCAGTTCCACATCGGAGAACGATGCCGGCTGGCCGACAGTGGGATTTCCAGCCGCGCGCAGATCGGTCAGCGCGCTCTCGGGCGTCTTGCCCCAGAAGTTGTCGAGCGGCACGGGATCGTTCGTCCGGTCGAAACGCCAGAGCCAGTAGGTGGTTTCAACGAACTCGGTGGGGCTTTTTTGCCAGCGATCCCGGACTTGCTGAAATCCATACAAGCTCGACGCGGACACACCCGGACAAATCCACACTTTCTCGTTCCAATCAAGATGCTGGCCAAGTGCGAACAAGGCCCAGGCTCCCCTCGGGTCCGAAGGCGGCCAACCGGTCCAAGGATGGTAACTGAGCGCCTTGAAATCGCGTCGATCCGGGAAGCGATCGCCGTCCTCCTCCAATTGCAGCGCGAACGCGAATCCGATCTGCCGCAGGTTCGACAGACACGCCGCCTGCCGTGCCTTGCCCTTGGCGCGGCCGAGCGCGGGCAGCAGCAGCCCGGCGAGGATCACGATGATGCCGATGACCACGAGCAGTTCGATGAGCGTGAAGGCTGCTGGTCTGTATCCGCCGAGGTGACGAAGCGGACGCTGGTCGAGCGAGGGGCATTCCGCCTCGTCACATCCGCGGATACGCAGCCGGAGCCTCGTGTTCGCTCGCGACGAGCGTCGCCCGGGAACTTTTCCGCTTGCCAGAGGCATTGCCATTTTCATTCACTAAAGTCAGGCTGTTCGCGCGTTCCAAGTGAATTCAACAAGGCCGGCGAGTTTTTTCGCCGGAGCGCCCGGCCCACGTTCAGGAAATTATGGCTACCGCAAAAAGTTCATCCGCCAAGTCGTCCTCCAATCGCCGGGGGCTGCTGGCCGGGGGCAATTGGATCATCGATCAGGTCAAGCTCATCGATGTCTATCCGCATCGCGAACAGCTCGCGAACATTCTCAGCCAGTCCCAGGGAACAGGCGGCGCGCCATACAACGTCCTGATCGATCTCGCGAAGCTCGGTGCGGACTTCCCTCTCACCGGCGCGGGTCTCGTCGGCAAGGACGCCCTTGGCCAGGCGATTCTCGAGGATTGCAAGAAGAACAACATCGACACGCGCCATCTGCGGACCACGAACGAGGCGCTCACATCCTTCACCGACGTGATGACGGAGCAATCCAACGGCAAGCGCACGTTCTTCCACGATCGCGGCGCGAACGCGCACTGGAGCGGTGAGGATCTCGACTTTGCCAAGTCCAAGGCCCGCATCTTCCATCTCGGCTATCTCCTGTTGCTCGACGAATTGGACAAGCCCGACACCAAGTTCGGCACCAAGGCCGCCCGTCTCCTCGCCGCCGCGCAGGAAGCCGGTCTCAAGACCAGCGTCGATGTCGTCAGCGAAGACAGCGACCGCTTCGCCCGCATCGTCACGCCGGCGTTGAAGTACGTGGACTACTGCATCCTCAACGAAATCGAAGCCGGCAAGACCGCCGGGTTCAAGATTCGCCAGGCCGACGGCACGCTCGACACTGTTTCGCTGCGGCATGCGGCCGGCGCCCTCCTGCAACAGGGCGTGCGCGAAGTCGTGATCATCCATTTCCCCGAAGGCAGCTTCGCCCGCACCCGCAAGGGCGAAGACGTCTGGCAACCGTCGCTCAACCTGCCGGACAAGTACATCGCGGGCACGGCAGGAGCAGGCGACGCGTTCTGCGCCGGCGTGCTGCTCGGCCTGCACGAAGGCTGGGATCTCAAGCGGTGCCTCGAAGCCGGCGTGTGCTCTGCGGCTGCGTCTCTCTCCGATCCCACCTGCACCGGCGGAATGAAACCTCTCGCCGCGTGCCTCGCGCTGGCGAAGAAGTACAAGGTTCGCCCGCCACTGGATCCGGCGGACTGAGTGCGCGGTTGACATTCAACCCTCGCCGAATCTCCTCAAAGTAGGGCGGGTGTCTCGCCCGCCTCTGCTCCGACCAACACCGTCAGGCGAGACGCCTGACCTACCTTCTGTGGTTCGCACGGCTAGACGATGCCGTGCGCTTGAATCATTCGGTCCTTAAAAACGGCCACGCCCAGATTCCGTTTGGGTGGGGCGGCGTTTCCTCCGAAAGATCTGGAGCAGATGAGTGATCCGTACGAAGAGATCGTGAATGGCGAGCGCCTGCTCCGGCTGCCGCCGCGGGTGCGCCACGAGGAGATTCTCAAGCGCCTGCATCAACGCGTCGCCGGAACGGTGGCGTCTCTCGTCACCACGCGTCAACTGGCCTCGCGCGCAAAGGTCGAGTTGTCGGCGGAGAACTGTTTCCGTCCCGACCTCGCGCTCCTGACCGCAGCGACGAACAAGCTCTGGCTCGTCGCCGAAGTGGTCAGCTCGGACGATCATCACGCCGACACGGTGGAGAAGAAGGCCATCTACGAGGAACTCAAGCTGCCGCGCCTGTGGATGATCGACCCGCGCTACGACAACGTGGAGGTCTATCACGGCACGCCCTACGGCCTTTCGCTCAAGCGGGTGCTGGCGGGTCGGGAGCTGTTGACGGAGGCATTGCTGCCGGGATTCCACTTTCCGATCCACGAACTCTTCGCCGGCAGCCCGACGGGCGAGCCGAGCTTCTACGACTTCTAATCCACCGGCACCGCGCGCCGGGTCAGCCGCATTGCCTACAGCGTCTTCAGATACAACACGAGCGCCTCGATCTGGGCGTCGGTGATCACACCTTCATAGCTCGGCATGCCGGTGTCCGACTTGTCGAAGCCACTGACAATCCTCGCGCCGGGCTCCTTGATCGACTGCCGCAGGTAATCATCATCCACGATCGCGCTCGTCCGGTCGGCGAACGTGCGCTGGCTGCCGGAGAGCCCCTTCCACGAAGGCCCCACCTTGCCGAGCGTCGAGCCGTCCGTCGAATGACACGCCACGCAGCCCATCAATTCCGCCACGCGCCGGCCTTCCTCGACAGTGATGGGTGCTACGGAAGAAGTCCCCGCGCTGCGCGGGGTGAGATCAACGGTCAGCGCATCGAACCCTTCCGCGACGGGATCAAATCGCGTCAGCTCGTGCGGAGTGAGGTAGGCATTCTGCGCGAAACTCTTTCCGTTCGCGGTCGCCAGCGCCCAGCCGATGCGTAACTGCATCGCTGTCCTCATTTCTGGAACGCCGACAAACACCGAACGTCGATCGCGCGACAGATACGCGCTGGCCGGCGTCAAGGCGTCCTGCCCCCTCGTTCCGTCGAGCTTGAAGTGCGGCGAGCCGTAGTTCGCCGTGCGCCGGTAGTTCCAGCACTCGACGGAGAAGTTCGCGGCGTTCGTCGCCTGCGCGGGATCGAGCACGGTGTCGAAGCGCAGCAACACTCCCTCGCGCATCGCCGCGACTTCGCCAGGCAACGTGCTCGTCGCGCCCGTGTAACGAATTCGCGCAAGGCCGCTGATCTGTTTCGCCTCCGTGCCCCAGATCTGGAAGCCCGTCACGTAGAGCTGTCCGTCCGCAGGATTCACCAGCCCGCCCAAAGGGGGGAACGCCAGATCGCGCGTCAGGCTCACGACGGCGGCCTGCGGGCGCGCGCCACGGGGATTCCGGAGCACGCGAAAAACTTCCGGCCGGTAATAGCCGAGGTGAACGAGCGCGTCGTTAAGCGGCCCCATCTTCGCATCGACGAGCCACGTCTGCGCCGCGCCCGAGGCGTTGATCGGATGCGGAATCCACGTCAGCGGCTCGACGATGGGTGCGGGATGCTTCTCCTTCGGCAGGAATAGCGGCTGAAATCCGTGATAGCGATTGCCCTCGATGATGTGAAGCGGCGTCGCCGGAACGTAGTTGCCCTGCTGATCGCTCGCCGTCACCAACCCCGTGCGTGGATGCACGCCGATGAATGGCATGCGCAGCCCCCAGCCCAGGACGGTCACCGCCCCGCCATCCGGCGCGAGCCGCAGCACAGTGCCGTTGTGCCGGCCCAAGGTGGCGTCCTGCTGGCCGCCCTTGGACAGAATGAACGCGCCATCCGGGGCGAGCTTGAGGCCGGTGACGAACTCGCGCGTCTCGGCGGTCTGCGCAAAGGCGTTCGAGAACAATTCGTGTTCGTCCGCCTCTCCGTTGCCGTCGCGATCGTGCAATCGCCACACTCCGTTGCGGTCGAGCACGAAGATTTGCCCGTTCCGCACCACGACGTTCAACGGCTCGTGCAATCCCGAAGTAAACCGTCGCCAGCGCGCCACGCCCGTTCGATCGCCGAGTCCCTCGACGCTCCATACATCGCCGTCAAACGTCACCGCGACGGCACGGCCATCGGCATGGAACGCGAGGTCCGCGAGGCGGATGTTGCGCCGCCACGGGTTGTCGAGCGGCAGCGCGAAGTTGTCCACGACGAACGCCTCGTCTGCCGCCGACGGTGCAACGCGCGTCTCGATGCTTTCCGGCCAGCGTGCGGTCGGCGGCTTCGCAGCCACCGCATCGGGTTTCCATGTGAACAACGCACCGCCCCGGCTCATCGCCACGGCGACAGTCGTGGACTTCTCCGACGGACGAACCCACAAGACCGCCAAGCCATCCGCGCCTTCGGTCAACTCGGCGCGCCCCGCATCCGCCGCGAGCAGAAAGTTGAGCTTCGCACCGTCGTTGGCAGAACGGCGGCCGAGCAGCAGCCACAGGTCGTTCGTGTGCGATGCGATTTCGAAGTGACGTTGGACGACAGGCTGCGGGCCGTTCGCGCGGGCCTCCATGATCTCGCGCACGGCCACGCCTTCGATCTCATATTCGAGTTGCGCCGCGTCGCCGACGAGGCGGATGGCGTTGAAGCGTCCGAGCGCACGCGGGAGCGGACCGCGCCCGACTTCGCGCGGGTCGGGCGCAGGCTCACGAGGATCGGCTGGCGTCCAGCCGGCACCGGATTGCCAGCCCGCGTAGAGGCCATTGGCGAGCCAGGGAACGCCGGTGATTTGTGGGAGCTTCGATTGTCCCGGCGGTGCCTTCACGCCCGCCGTGTGATACGAGCCTTGTGACATCGAGACTGGTGTGACGCCGGCGGCGCCATCGCTCCAGACGGCGGCGACGCGAAGCAGGTCCGTGTCGAAACAAGCCCGGCAGCCGTGACCGAGATTCAGGACGAGCCCGCGCGGGGTGAGGTTATTCGACGGCCAGCGATCGCCGAGCTTGCGAGCATCAAGCACCGAGGAATGAAACGGAAAGTTCGTCTCAACGAACGCCGCCCAGTCATGGAAAGCCGGTGCCGCCGCTACTGGCCCGGTCGTCATTGCTGCGCAGAGCAGGACAGCGATGGCGATGATAGTTCGGACAGGTCTGTTCATGGAACGGTGCGGTTGTGCCGCGCCGTGCGGGCTGGGGCAAGCCCGAACCCAACGTGCCCGATGAGGCATCGACACCCGCGCGGTTCACGCGGTAGCGTCCCGCCACCTTTTCGATGCCCATGAGCAAGCCCCGACTTGAAGTCATCCTTTCGCCCGCGGAATTCAGCACGCTCCAGAAACGTGATCTAAGCGACACTGTCTGCGTGGTGTTCGACATCCTGCGCGCCACCACTTCCATGATCACCGCACTGGCCAACGGCGCGGAGGCGATCCTGCCGGTCGCCGAGATTCCCGAGGCGCTGGTGCTCCGTCAGAAGAATCCCAACCTCCTGCTCGCAGGCGAACGCGATGGCCTGCGCATCCGGGCGGACCTGACAGGCAGCGTGGATTTTGACCTCGGCAATTCACCGCGCGAGTTCACGGCGGAGAAGGTCGGGGGCCGAACGATTGTCATGACGACGACCAACGGCACGCGCGCGTTGCGGGCCTGTGCCGGGGCGCGCATGGTGTTGGTGTCCTCCTTCCTCAACCTGCGGGCCACGACGAACTGGCTGCTCGAACGCAAGCCCGCGAACCTCGTTATTGTGTGCAGTGGCACGCACGAAGAGCCGGCACTTGAAGACGTCCTCGCCGGGGGCGCGTTGTGCGAGAAGGTGTGGTCGAACTACGCCGGCGGCCATGTGTCAGACTCTGCGGAGATGGCGCGTCGCATCTACCCGCTCTTCCAGCTCGACCTGCTCGATGCGATGAAAAGCTCGTGCAACGGCCGGCGGTTGCTCGCCAATCCGGAACTCCGCGATGATGTGCGCCTGTGCGTGCAGCGGGAGACCATCCCGTTCGTCGCGTCACTGCTGCCCGGCGGTGCCGTGCGGCGTTTGGGCTGAAGGATTCACAGGTGGCGCGAAGGACCGCCCGCCGCGAACGTTCCCGCTTCACACGATCGTGTCCCCGGATAATGTCTTGATCCGCGCCGGGACCGGACGTTTGATCGCTCCGATTTGCCTATGCCATTGACCGCTGATTTGCTTGCCCGGCTCCGCTCGATTGTCGGCGCTGCCAACGTCCTCACTTCCAAGGAAGATCTGATCCCGTACTCCTTTGATGGCACGGCGGCGTTGCAGCAGATGCCCGGTTGCGTGGCGTTCGCGAATAACCGCGATCACATTCGCAACGTCCTGCTGCTGGCCAACGAGACCGGCACGCCTGTTGTCACGCGCGGTTCGGGCACCGGTCTGAGCGGCGGGAGTGTGCCGGCGCAGAACTGCATTGTCCTCTGCACGGCGAAGATGACGCAGATCCTCGAAGTCGATCGCGCGAATCTCACGATGATGGTCGAGCCGGGTGTCACCACGTTGCAGATCGCCGACGCGGCGACGGCGGCTGGGTTGTTTTATCCGCCGGATCCGGGCTCGATGAAGATCTCCACTATCGGCGGCAATGTGGCCGAGAACTCCGGCGGCTTGCGCGGCTTGAAGTACGGCATCACGCGCAATTATGTCATGGGCCTCGAAGTGGTGTTGCCCGATGGCGAAGTGCTCTGGACCGGCAACAAGTGCGTCAAGGATGTCGCGGGCTATTCGTTGCGCGACTTGTTCGTCGGCAGCGAAGGTACGCTCGGTGTCATCACGAAGGTCTTGCTGCGGCTCATTCCGAAACCGGCGGCGAAGAAGACGATGGTGGCGACATTCAACGCCATGGACGCCGCCGCGCAGTGTGTGTCGGACATCATCGCGGCGCAGATCATTCCCTGCACGCTGGAGTTCCTGGATCGCACAACGATTCATTGCGTCGAAGATTTCGCGAAGGTCGGGCTGCCGCTGGATTGCGAGGCGTTGCTGCTCATGGAAACGGACGGACATCCAGCCGTCGTGGCCGAGGAGGCGGCGAGGATGGAGGAGATCGCCCGCAAGAGCGGCGCGCTCGAAGTCCGTGTCGCGAAGGACGACGCGGAGGCCGCCAAACTGGCGACCGCCCGCCGCAGCGCATTCAGCGCGCTGGCCCGGGTCGCACCGACGACGATTCTCGAAGACGCCACAGTCCCGCGGAGCGAACTGGCGAAGATGATTCGCTTCGTCGAAGCCATCGCGAAGAAATACAAGCTGCGCATCGGGACGTTCGGCCACATGGGCGACGGCAACCTGCACCCGACCTTCCTCACGGATGAACGCAACCACGACGAGATCCATCGCGTGCATGAGGCGTTCAAGGAGATCTTCGATGAAGCCATCCGCCTCGGCGGAACGATCACGGGCGAGCACGGCATTGGCCTGGCGAAGAAGGATTTCCTACCGAAGTTCGCCGGCGACGCCCAGATGCGCGTGATGCGGGAACTGCGCCGCGCGCTCGATCCGAAGGGCATCCTGAACCCCGGGAAAATGTTCGATTGAGCGCCGGGACGTTGCGGCGTCCCTTCCCATCATGACGATGCACAAGCCCACGAAGGACGAGCAGGACTTCGTGCGTGTGGTCAAGGTGAGCACGGCGCTTGGCCTCGGCGCGATGGCGGCGTTCCTCTTCTCGCTGAAGCAGGTGCATCCCTCCATCGTGCTGGAGTTCGGCGTGGGCACCGTCCTGTCGTCCGTGATTACAGGCGTCCTCTCGTGGTTGTTTTGCGGAGTTCTCTTCCGCACGCAGTTCGACGAGGGCGACACGGCGCAGTCTGCTGCGGTCAAGAATCGTCGCATGGTCCGCTGGGTGATTTACTTCCTCGTCATCTCCGTCTTGGTGGGAGCCGGTGTCTTCCTGTACTCGCTCAAGGACGTTTCCGCCGAAGGCCGGCGCGACGTTCTGATCGGCACCGCCATGGCGGTAGTCGTCCTCACGATGGGCGGCGTCCTGATTCACAAGTCCGTCCTCTTCTTCGAGGAACAGGATCGCATCAACATGGAGCTCGACCGTGAAGCGCGTGACCGGGAGAACGACCGCGAGGACGGCTGACAGCACCGCGGTGCCGGTTGCGCGGTTGCGCAATCTCGGCCCCGTGAGCGTTCGCTGGCTGGAGTCCATTGGCGTGCGCACACTGGCGGACCTGCGAAGAACCGGCGCGGTCGCCGCATGGGCGAAGGTGCAGGATGCCGGGTTCAATCCAACACTCAACCTGCTCTACGCCCTCGAAGGCGCGTTGCGCGACGAACATTGGGGCGAACTGCCGGAAGCGGTGAAGAAACGCCTGCGTTCGGCCATCGAATGACGGCAACCACATGTCCATCGTGAGCCAGCCAATGCCAATGCCCGCCCATTCTCCCCTGCTCCCCCGCTGGCCTGCTCCCCTGCTCGCTTTCGCCTTCGCCGCCGTGTTCTCGCTCCACGCCGCCGAGCCGGACATCGACGCCTCGCAGCTCCCGCGCGTGCCGCCAACGCCGCCCGAGCGCGCGCTGGAAACCTTCAGCCTCAAGCCCGGCCTGCGTCTCGAACTCGTCGCCGCCGAGCCGCTCGTCATCGATCCGATCGCGATGAGCTTTGACGAGAACGGCCGGCTTTACGTCGTCGAGATGCGCGATTACTCCGAGCGCCGCCCGGAACAACTCGGACGCATCCGCCTGCTCGAAGACATCGATGGCGACGGGCGTTTCGACAAGAGCACGGTGTTCGCCGCCGATCTTCCGTGGCCGACGGCGGTCGCCTGCTGGGACGGCGGCGTGTTCGTCGGCACCACGCCGGACATCCTCTACCTCAAGGACACGAACCGCGATCAAGTCGCCGATGTGCGGGAACTGGTCTTCAGCGGCTTCGCCAGCGACTACGCGCCCTACGCCACGAACAAGCTGAACGTCCAGGCGATGATGAACTCCTTCCAATGGACGCTCGACAACCGCATCCACGGCGCGAGCGGCGGCAGTGGCGGGCGGGTGCGCCGGCTCAATTCGCCGTTCACCCGCGCCTGGCGCGAACGCGTCGGCATCGCGCCGGCCACGGATGCGCTCACGCCGCCAGTCGTGGATCTGCGTGGTCGCGACTTCTCGTTTGACCCGCGCACGCTGGAGTTCCGCGCCGAGAGCGGCGGCGCGCAGCACGGCCTGAGCTTCGATGACTTCGGGCGAAAGTTCGTCTGCTCGAACAGCGATCATCTGCAGCAGGTGCTCTACGAAGATCGCTACATTAGCGCGGACACCTGGTTCAACCTGCCGCCCGCCCGCGTCAGCATCGCGGCGGATGGTCCCGCCGCTCCGGTGTTCCGCCGCAGCCCGGACGAACATTGGCGTGTGATCCGCACCCAGTGGCGTGTTTCGGGCGTCGTGCCCGGCATGATCGAAGGCGGCGGCCGGCCCAGCGGCTACTTCACGGGGGCGACCGGCGCGACGATTTATCGGGGCGACGCGCTCGGGGCGGACTACGCGGGCGACGCGTTCATCGCGGACTGCGGCAGCAACCTGGTTCATCGCAAGAAGCTGCGGTCCGCACCCGGCCGGCTAGCGCTCGTGGGTGAGAGGCCGGAGCAGGATCAAGGCGTCGAGTTCCTCGCGAGCACGGACAACTGGTTTCGCCCCGTGCAGTTCGCCAACGCGCCCGACGGCGCGCTCTACATCGCGGACATGTATCGCGAAATCATCGAGCACCCGTGGTCACTGCCCGAGTCGATCAAGAAACACCTCGACCTTAACAGCGGCAACGATCGGGGACGCATCTACCGCGTCGTCCGTGAGGGCTACCGACAACGGCCGCGTCCGCAGTTGAACCTCCTGAGTTCAGTCGAGCTTGTCGCTTTGCTCCAGCATCCCAACGGCTGGCATCGCGACACGGCGGCGAGACTGCTCTACCAGCGTCAGGATTCTTTGGCGGTGCGCGATCTGGAACGTCTCGCCGCGAGCGGGACGACTTTGGCCCGGCTGCACGCGCTCCACGCGCTCGATGGCCTTGGTGAATTGCGCGAGCAACACGTTGTTCAAGCGATGGGCGCAGCGCAGCCCGAGTTGCGCACCCATGGCGTCCGGCTGTCGGAACGCTTCCGTGCGAGCGTTCCAGCTGCGGTAAGCGAGGCGTTGACTTCCATCGCCAACGCCAGCGCGCCGGGTGCGCCGTTTCTCGCGGTGGATTTCCAACTGGCGTGGACGTTGAGCCGGCTGCCGCGTCTCGACGCCGACCGGATTGCCGGCGCATTCCTCGCGCGCCTTTACCGCGAGGGACACCCCGGCGTCACGCAATCGACCAATGGGGGTGGTGCCGACGCATGGTTTCTGCCAGCCGTGATGAACTGCCTGGGCAGCGACCCCGTGCTGGTTCTCGAACGCACGATGAAAGGCGGTTTGCTGGAGTTACCGTTACGTACGCTCGCGCCAGGACAGAGGGCGGGCCGGATGCCGCCGCCTCCGCGCATTGGCCTAGCCTCCGATCAACTGGAGATGGTCGCGCGGTTTTCCCGCATCATCGGAACGCGGCGCAACGATTCGGAAGTAAAGCGCACGCTCGCCTTGATCGAATCCAGCGCCGCCAGCGCCGGACCCGGAACAGGCTCGCGCGAGATGCGGATGAACCGGCTCGCGTTGGCGGAACTCGCCGAAGGACTGGAAGCGGGCGGGGCGACGCTCACGCGCTACGTCGGCGGCACCAGCACAAGCCCGGTGCTGCGCGCCGCACAACGTGCGGCGCTGACTGGTGAATCAGCCGGAGAACGCGTCGTGGCAATTCGAGCCCTGGCTTCCGTCGCTGCACCGTCGTTGCGCACGAATTTGATCACGCTCACCGTGGCAGAAGCGGAGCCTCCGGAAGTGCGGCTCGCGGCGGTGGCGGCACTGTTCCGTCCGGCGGCGGGAGAGGCGGGCGGAGAACTGCTCCAGCGCTGGGATCGATTGCTGCCCGCGCAACGGGTGCTGGCATTGGAACGACTGGTCGCCCAGCGCGAACGGATCATCGTGCTTCTGGCGAGCATCCAATCCGGGCATGTCCGTTCCGGCGAACTCACCGCCGCGCAGCAGAACGCGCTGCGCCATCACGGTGACGAATCGATTCGTGTTCAGGCGAAGGCGGCACTGGGCGATGCTGCCAACGGTTCCCGCGCGGAGTCGTTGAAGAAGTTTCTTCCCGCGCTTCAACTCACCGGTTCGGCGGAGGCTGGCAAAAAGATTTTCTCGGCGCGCTGCGCCACCTGTCATCGGCTCGGCCGCGAGGGGTTCGCGCTTGGGCCGGACCTGGCCAGCGTGCGCGCGAATGGCGACGAGAAGTTACTCGCCAGCATCATCGATCCGAACCGCGAGGTGCCGCCTGCGTTCGCGAGCTATGAGCTTGAACTGCGCAATGGAGAGAGTGTGTCCGGCGTGATCGCCAGTGAATCGGAAGCGGCGATTCTTCTGCGGCAGGCGGGCGGAAAGGAACTGGATGTGTTCCGCAAGAACATCGTCTCCATGCGCAGCTCGGGGCAGTCGCTCATGCCCGAGGGATTGGAGGAAGGCTTGAGCCCGCAGGACATGGCCGACCTGCTTGAGCATGTGATGAAGGCCCGGTGATGGAAGTTCCGGGCGTCTGAAACTCCCGATGGACGCTTGGATTCTCGCCGCTCATTTGAGCCGCAAGTACACGCACTTCAGATACTGCGCCTCGGGAAACGTCGCCGGATGATCCTGCGGATGCCCGGCGGTTTCCAACTCCGTGAAACGCCGGCCTCCCGTCTGCGCCGCGCCGCGCACAGCGCCGAAAAACTCCTCTGCTGACACATGCGCGGAGCACGAGGCCGCGACGAGAATTCCCTCCGCGCGCAACAGGCGCATTCCGTTTGCGGCGAGCTTTGCATACGCCTGAATCGCCCCGGCCCGCTCGGACTCACGCTTGGCGAGCGACGGCGGATCGAGCACCACCAGATCGAACTTCCGTGTCCGCTCC
>SXGS01115295.1_pt1 | contig 17523 bp, 13 predicted proteins | sample 3174681 | NCBI WGS metagenome assembly SXGS01 (sample SAMN11356861, study PRJNA531348) | freshwater metagenome | isolation source: freshwater sample F1-80 | place: China: Fuxian Lake, Yuxi | collected 2017-12-25 | reverse complement strand
CGGGAGTTTCAGGACAAGTTGTTTCACCTGCACGCGAAGGATGTGCAGTTGCATCGCGAACAGCTCAACGAGACGGGCGTTTTTTCTCACCCGAATGAGTGGCATACCCCGCGCATCCCCGGCTACGGCGAGCTGGACTGGGGCAAGTTCATGGGCGCGCTGATGGCGAAGCGCTATCGCGGCCCCGTGTGCATCGAGGTGGAAGACCCGACGCTCGCGGGCCGGCAGGATGCGCTGCGCGTCGCGGGGAATGTGCTGCGGCCTTACACGAAGAGGTGAAGGAGGCGGGGTCGGAAGGCTGTGCGAATGCCGTAGACCCCTCGGCGTCAACCAAGGCACGCTCTTTGCCGCGCACCATGTGGTGCGCGAAGCACATAACACCATGACTCCCCAACAAACCGCCGAGAGCCTCGGCATCAAGTTCGAGAAGATCGCCCCTGGGTATTTGAACCTCTGCATCCGCAGCGGCAATCAGCTCCTCTCCTCCGGCCACGTCAGCGATGCCAAGGGCAAGCTCGGCGCGGGCTTCACCGTCGAGCAGGGCTACGCCGCCGCGAGGAACTGCGCGGAGAAAATCCTGTGCTCCGTCTGGCAGACGCACGGCACGCTCGATGGTCTGCGCGTGATCAAAGTGCTCGGCTGCGTGAACTCCACTTTGGAGTTCACCGACCAGCACCTCGTCATCAACGGCGCGTCGGACCTGCTGCACACGATCTTCGGCAAGGACGGCGACGGCTACCACGCCCGCAGCGCGCTGGGCTTCGCGCAGTTGCCCACTGGCGCGGTCGTCGAGGTCGAGGCGATCTTCGAGATCAAGGGCTGAGGATTGTGCTGTGACGGCTTTTCCAAGACACGGTCGAGAGAATCGCGATGTAGCTTCGGCCTTCTCTGACTCCCTCTCCCTTCATCGGATGAGGGGAGAGGGCCGGGGTGAGGGGTTGCATGCGTCGACGTTGGCGGCCGCACCCCTCATCCGGCCTTCGGCCACCTTCTCCCCTCGCTCCGCGAAGGGAGAAGGCGCGCGGCGTGGCGCTTGGTTCCAAATCCGCCGCCACAAACCAGACACTGACACGAGCCGTCTGTTCGCTTGCGCTCTCGGCGCAACTCTCTTGCTGGCGGCTTTTCCGCTTTCGGCAAATGACTGGCCGATGTGGCGGGCCAACTCGGGCCGCACTGCCTCGGTCGCACCCGCGCTGCCGGAGAAGTTGTCCGTCCTCTGGAGCCGCGAGTTGGGCGCGCTGAAACCCGCCTTCCGCGATGTGCGGCTGCAATTCGACAAGGGCTACGAGCCCGTGGTGCTCGGCCAGCGGCTCTTCGTCGCCTCGTCGCGCGATGACAGCGTCACCGCCTTCGCCACGGACACGGGCGCGGAGTTGTGGAAGGTATTTGCTGACGGCCCGGTGCGGTTCGCGCCGGTGGCGAGCGATGGGCGAGTCATCTTCGGCTCGGACGATGGCATTCTCCGCTGCGTCTCCGCCGACAAGGGCGAGTTGCTCTGGCAGAAGCGCGCGGTGCCCAATGACCGGCAGCTTCTCGGCAACGGCCGGCTCATCTCCGTGTGGCCGATTCGCGGCGGGCCGGTGCTGCACGCGGGCCGTGTGTATTTCGCCGCTGGAGTCTGGCCGCTCGAAGGCGTGTTCATCTACTGTCTCGACGCGGCGACCGGGCGCGAGGTCTGGCTCAACGACCGCACGAGTTACATCTATGGCGTCCACCCGCATCAGGCGGAGGCCTTCGGCGGGGTGGCTCCGCAGGGCTACCTCCTCGTGGACGGCGCGGACCTCGTCGTGCCGTGCAGTTCGGCGTATCCGGCGCGCTTTGATTTGGCGACGGGGGCGTTGAAAGATTTCGCGCTGCCAGCGGCGGGCCGGCTGCCCGGCGGCTGGTTCGCCTCCACGCCGGACGAGAAGGAAACGCAGCGGCAGAAGCGGCTCGGCCTGCTCTTCGACAAAGAGGTCAACGCCGTGCGCCACGAGGACAAGCCGCGCGCCGAGGGCACAGCCGGCGTGCGCCGCAGCTTCCGAGCGGCCAGCAAGGAATGGAGCTTCGACGGACCGTGGCCCGGCGTGACCGGCAAGGTTCACAGCGTCCTCGCAGCAGATGCGAAAGTATTCGTCGTCACCGAGGAAGGCCGGCTCACCGCACTCGCCGCAGCGCCTGTAAAGGGGACACTCCTGTCCCCTTCGCCAAAAGATTCCCCCGCACCCTTGGACAAAAGTGTCCAGCTTACGGTGAGCAAACTCCTCGCCGCCGCCGGCACCGACCACGGTTATGCGCTCGGGCTGGGCTTGGGCGAACCGGGCTTTCTCGAAGCACTCGCGAACCAAAGCCAGTTCAAGATTCTTGCTCTCTCCGACAGCAGCGCGGGCATCGCCGCCGCGCGGACAAGGCTCGCCAAAGCCCGGCTCTACGGCGAGCGCGTCGCGTTGCGTCAGGTCGCGCCGACTGCATCAGGGCTGCCGCCTTACTTCGCAAACCTCATCGTGGTCGCGCCCGACGCGGCGTTGCCGGACCCCGCGTCGTTGAAACAGATTTACTCTTGGCTGCGGCCTTACGGCGGACGGCTCGTCGGGCCGGAGTCTTGGACGCGCATCGCCGATTTCGCGCAGTTGCCGCAGGCGAGCGTGAAGCAACTTGCGAATGGAGTGGTCGCCATCACGCGCGAGGGCGCACTTGCCGGCAGCACGAACTACAAGGGCGAATTTCAAACCAGTCCCGACGAGCTGGTAAAGGCTCCCTTTGGCGTGCTGTGGTTCGATGACACGCTCGGCCACTTCAAGCGCTCGCCGCAGCCCAAGTTCGTGGACGGCGTCATGGTCAGCGTGGACAAGGACTGGCTCGACATCGCGAACCGCAAGGGCAAACAGGATTACAAACTCCAGCCGGCGGTGTTCAGTGACGTTTACACAGGACGAGTGCTCGAGGCGACGGAGGCGACGGAGCTGCGCCGGAGTCATTCGCAGGTAGACCGCGAGAAGGTCCAGCAAAGCCAGTATCGCCCGCCGACGCAGAAGGACGACTGGAAGCCCGGCGCGCCTGTGGCTGGCACGCGTGTGAATCCGCTCACCGGCGACTACGAGGCGCGCGCGTTCCCGAAGAGCTACGGCTGCGACGGCGGTTTCGACTACGGCCATCTCTACACGATGCGCTCGGGCACGGCGGCGTTTTATGACAAGCGGCTCGACAGCGGCACCATCCACGTGAGCGGCCCGCGCTCGGGCTGCACAAGCAGCGTCATCCCGGCGAACGGCGTGCTGAACGTGCCTTACTTCTTCGAGGGATGCAGTTGCAGCTACCCGCTGCCAGTGGCGCTCTCGCTTGTGAGCCTGCCACCGACTTTCGAGCAATGGGCCGCGTGGGGCGCAACACCCTCGAACGCACTGGCCGGAAAAATCGAGCGCTTGGGCATCAACTTCGGCGCGCCCGGCGACCGCAAGACCGACGATGGGACGTTGTGGCTCGGCTATCCCGCCGTGGGCGGTCCCTCGCCGAAAGTGGAAGTCCGCACCGAGCCAGCGGTGCCGGAGTTTTACTATCGCCACTCGGTGTGGATCGAAGGCGGCGAAGGCTGGCCGTGGGTCGGGGCCTCGGGCGTGAAGGGCTTGCAGAGCGTGAGTGTGGCGGGGTTGAAAGCCGGCACTTACACGGTGCGGCTCACTTTCGCCGAGCCGGAGGCGGCGATGAAGCGCGGCGGGCGGAAGTTCACCGTGCGGCTCCAGAACCAAGTCGCGTTGGAGAATCTCGACGTGCTCGCCGAGTCCGGCGGCGCGATGCGCGTGCTGACCAAGACCATTTCCCAAGTCGCCGTGAGCGACGGCACGCTCACCGTGAAGCTCGACGCGCACGCGGGCCAGACGTTGCTGAACGGGATGGAGATCGTCCGCACCGGGCTGACGATGGACACGTTGCCCGCTCCCGCCCGCGTGCCCGGCCGGCTCTGACACCAACGCGATCTCCCATGCCCAGCACTTCCTATCCCACGCGCAGAACGAGGCGGCAATCGGCAGTCGAGGTGCCACGCGCGGTAGCGCAGACTTGTAGTCTGCTGTTTCGCCGAGCTTGCAGCCGGCGGGTCGTCCTTTGCTCCAAACGGTTCGGAAGAATTCGCGGCTGCTGCGGGTTAAAAACCCGCGAAGCAGCAGGCTACAAGCCTGCGCTACCGGCGACCTCGCTGCTCTGGCTTGTCGCGCTGGCTGTAATTTTTTTAGCCGGCCCGCTGTTCGCGTGCTCGGTGCCGGTGTTCCGATACGCGCTGGAGAAGTGGCCGCCGGATTCCTATCAGGCGACGGTGTTTCATCGCGGCCCGCTCACGCAGTCGCACCAAGTGCTCGCGCTTGATCTCAGCCGCGATGGTTTGGCAGGGCGACTGCACGCGAATGTTTCCCTGGAGACCGTTGACCTCGCTCAGAGTCCCGCGCCCGAGGCGCTGGAGCTCTGGCGGCAGTTGGGCACTGAGACCTTGCCGTGGCTGGTCGTGCGTTATCCGCTGGCAGCGCGTCGGCCGGATCACGTCGTCTCAGGACCGCTCACCGAGGAGACCGTGAACCAACTGCTCGTCTCCGCAGCCCGCAAGGAAATCACCCGCCGCCTCGGCCAGGGCGACAGCGCGGTCTGGGTGCTGCTGGAGATCGGTGACGCGAAACGCGATGACGAGACCGCGAAGCTGGTCGAGACGCGGCTGTCATACCTCGCCGGCGTGCTGAAGCTGCCGACCATCGAAGCGCAGGACATCGCCGCCGGACTTGTCTCGGTGCCGGAAGGCGGATTGAAGCTCGCGTTTTCCGCGGTGCGCGTGTCCCGCAGCGATCCGGCGGAGGCGACCTTTGTCAAAATGCTGCTGGGCACCGAGCCGGATTTGCACGAGCTCAAGGAACCGCTCCTCTTCCCCATCTTCGGTCAGGGCCGCGCGCTGTATGCGCTGGCCGGCAAGGGCATCCGTCACGAGACGCTCGATGAGGCGGCCACCTTCCTCATCGGGAAGTGTTCGTGTCAGGTCAAGGAGCTGAATCCCGGGGTGGACCTGCTGCTCGCGGCGGACTGGAGCCGCCTGGTGAAGGCGCAGCTCGGCGTTGATCGCGGCCTGCCGACACTCCCCCCGCTGGCGGAGCTGGCTCCGGAGACCGTGACCATCACCGGCAGTCCCGACAAAGCCGCCACGACGTCTGCCTCCGTTCAACCGTTGTCAGACAGTCTCCTGCTGGCCGGCAGCTTCGCAGTCGCCGGAGTGCTCGCCGCAGTTTTCTGGCTGCGAAGGAAATGAGGCCGTCGCACATCGAGCGGAAAGGTTTCGCTTCCCAAGTGAAGGCTCGTGTCTAACATTCCAGCCGTGCAGCACGCTGAATTCTGAACCCAGGTTCGCTTTTCATGGAGGCACCACGGACATCTCCCGACGCAAACGGCTCCGATGACGACGCGAAGCTGAGGATCTATTTCCTGCCCAACCTGATGACGGCGGGCAACCTCTTCTGTGGCTTTCTGGCCATCACGAAGATTGTCGAGGCCAAGCTCAGTCCGGTGGTTGACCCGACATACCCCAACATCCGCGCGGCGCTTCTCCTCATCCTGCTGGCGTGCATCTTCGACCTGCTGGACGGACGCGTGGCCCGGATGGTCGGCAAGGAAAGCCCGTTCGGGCGCGAGTTCGACTCGCTGGCCGACGTGGTGTCGTTCGGCGTCGCGCCGGCGTTCCTCGTGTATCGGGTCGTGCTCAAGGATGTTTTCCAGGACGTGCCGGAGCTGGGCTGGCTCATCGCGGCGATCTACCTCATCTGCGGCGCGTTCCGGCTCGCGCGGTTCAACTGCTTGGCGACGATGCCGCAGTCGCACCAGAACAAGTCCGGCGAGTTCACCGGCGTGCCCATCCCGGCTGCGGCGGGCATGGTGGCGTCGCTCACGCTGTTTCTCATCTGGTGGGAGGGCAAGGAATTCGCCGTCGGCACCTGGCGCTACGTGCTCCCCGTGCTGCTGCTGTTCCTCTCCTACCTGATGGTCAGCGAGGTGAAATACCCGTCCTTCAAAAAGCTGAACTGGCGGGCGACCAAGCCGTTTCACAAGATGCTGATCATCCTCGTGGTGCTCGCCACGTTCATCCTGCTTTTTGAGAAACTCCTCCCCGTCGTCGCCCCGCTGGTCTTCACGGCCTACCTCGTTTACGGCTTCGTCCGGCCCCTGATCTCGCGCCAGATGCGGCATGACATCGAGGAGGACGACGAGGAGGACGACGAGCCGCCCACCAAGCCCGCTGCCTGAGCCATGCTGCAAAACTTCCCGCTGCTCGAAGCATTCCTGACCGGCCTCATCAGCGGGTTCCTCGTCTCAATCCCGGTCGGCCCCATCAACGTCACCATCATCCACGAAGGTGCCGAGCGCGGATTCCGCTGGGCCGTCTTCATCGGGGCCGGCTCGGTGCTGATGGAGGCCATCTACTGCGCCCTCGGCTTCGCCGGCTTCTCCGAGCTGTTCACCACAAACATCGCGCGCGCCACCCTCCAGCTCGCGAGCTTCGCGCTCATGGCCTACCTCGGTGTGAAATACCTTTTCGCGAAGGAAGTGAAGACCACCTCCCGCAGCGCCGAGCGCATCGAGGAACGCCTGCATCCTCACACGGCCTTCATGACCGGCTTCGTCCGCACGCTGGGCAACCCCGGCGTGCTCCTCCTCTGGGTCGCGCTCTCCGCCACGTTCCTCTCGCACGAATGGGTGGACCCGAACTGGACGAGCAAAGCCCTGTGCATCGGCGGCGTGGCGGCGGGCGGGCTGGTGTGGTTCACGCTCCTGAGCTACGTCGTGTCCGTTGGTCACCGCCATCTCTCGGACCAGACCATGTTGACCATGTCCCGCGGAGCCGGCGGCATGATGCTCGTGGCCGCCGTTGCGCTGGGCTACAAGCTCGCGTTCCTCCTCGCCGACACGCTCAAGGCCGTCGGTGCTTCGAGGATGTGACCCGCTTCGCGGCTCAAGCCAGCGCCCGCGCAATCACGTTTCCCGCCACGTCCGTCAACCGCTCCTCGCGCCCGCCGTGCTTGAAGGTCAGCCGCTCGTGGTCGAAGCCCATCAGATGCAGCATGGTCGCGTGGACATCGTGGACGTGTGTCTTGTCCACCGCCGCGCGCAGGCCCACGTCGTCCGTCGCGCCGATGACCGTGCCGCCCTTCGCGCCACCGCCCGCCAGCCACATCGCGAAGCCATGCGGGTTGTGGTCGCGACCGTCCGGGCCTTCGCTCATCGGCATCCGGCCGAACTCGCCGCCCCACACCACCAGCGTGTCGTCCAGCATCCCGCGCGACTTCAAATCCTTCAGCAAACCCGCGACTGGCAAATCACTCTGCGCGGACAAGCGCGAATGGTTCTCGTCCATCCGCGAGTGGCCGTCCCAGCCGTTTGTGTCACCGCAATAGACCTGCACGAATCGCACGCCGCGTTCCACCATTCGCCGCGCGAGCAGACAGCGCAGGCCAAACTCGGCGGTCATCGGCTTGTCCAGCCCGTAGAGCTTGCGCGTCGCCGCGCTCTCGCCGCCCACGTTCACGACCTCGTGCGCGTGGCTCTGCATGCGGAACGCAAGTTCGTAAGCCGAGATGCGCGCGGCCAGCTCGGAGTCCTGCTCGCTCGGCGCGAGGCCTTCGCGATTCAACTGGTTGATGAGACCTACCGTCGCCTGTTGTTGTTGCGCGCTGATGCCGTCGGGCGTGTTCAAGTGCAGAATCGGCGACGCCCCGCCGCGCAACACCGTGCCTTGATAAGCCGCTGGCAAAAAACCGTTGCCCCACGCGGGCGCGCCGCCCTTCACCCAGCCCGCTGGGTCCGGCATCACGACGAAGGCCGGCATGTTCTGGTTCTCCGTGCCCAGCCCGTAAGCCGCCCACGCGCCGAGGCTGGGCTTGCCCATGAGAATCGAGCCGGTGTTCATCATATAAACCGACTCCGGGTGCGTGACGCTGTCGCCGTGGCAGCCGCGCAGCAGGCAGATGTCATCCGCGCACGACGCGATGTGTGGCAGCCAGTCGGAGATTTCCATCCCGCACTGCCCGTGCGCGCGATAAGTCCGCAGCGACGGCAGCAACTTGTTCTTCGCCACGTTGCGCCGCGTCTTGAAGCTGCCGAACGACTCGGGAATCGGCTGACCCGCCAGCCGCACCAGCTCCGGCTTCGGCTCCCACAAGTCCACATGACTCGGCCCGCCGGACATGAAGAGGAAGATGACGCGCTTGGCGCGCGGCGCGAAGTGCGTGGTCTGTGGCGCGAGCGGATTCGTCGTGCGTGGTGCTGCGTGGTGCGTGACGGCGTCCGCGAGCAAGGAGTCTTGCTTCAGAAGCGACGCCAGCGCGGCCATCCCAAAGCCGCCGCCCGCGCGTTCCAGAAACCGGCGACGCGAAGTCATCCGCGCAACCGCCGCGCTGGGGCCTGGGCAAGGCGCTGTCATGTCAGTAGGCATACACAAACTCGTTCAGGTTGAACAGCGCCCGGCAGAACTCGGTCAGCGGCGACTGCGCGAGGAACTGCGCGGCAACGGCGTGTTCGCGGTCGGTCGGCGGTCGGTTGAGGATGAGCCGGTAAGCCAGGGCCACGCGCTCGCGCGGCTCTTTCGCGTCGCGCTCCAAGCGCGCCGTTACTGCGCGGCTGGCGGTGAGCACCTCGTCCGCGTTGAGCAGCGTGAGTGACTGTGGCGCAGTCGTGCTGCGGCCGCGTTCCGGGCAGGTCAGGTTGCTGTCCGGCGCATCAAAGACTTCGAGGAAAGGGAAGCGCAGGTTGCGCTTGGCGAAGATGTAGAGGCTGCGCCGCTCGTGCTCTCTCGCGTCCGCCGACGTGTTCCAACCCTTCGAGCCTTTGAGAGCATCGGCAGGAATCGGCGGGAAAACTCCCGGCCCGCCGACCTTCGCATTCAGCCGCCCGCTCACGGCGAGCAAGCTGTCGCGGATGAGCTCGCCTTCGAGGCGCAGGCGGTTCATGCGCCAGAGCAGTCGGTTCTCGGGGTCAACCTTCTCCGCGGTAGCAGCCGACGTGAGGAGGCTCTGACTCGTCTCCGTGCTGCGTGTTGCGGGTTGCGTGTTTGAATGGAGCCTCCTCACGTCGGCTGCTACGGAGGATAGGCGATACGCCTCGCTCATTACCATCAGGCGGTGCAGCTTCTTCAAGCTCCACCCGCCCGCGACGAACTCGCTCGCCAGCCAGTCGAGCAGCTCTGGGTGCGACGGCTTCGCGCCGTGCGTGCCGAACTCGCTCGGCGTTGCCACAAGGCCGCGACCGAAGTGGTGCTGCCAGACGCGGTTCACGATGATGCGCGCGGTGAGCGGATTCTCCGGGCTGGCAATCCAGTTGGCGAGCTGCGCGCGGGGGCTGGAGGCCGAGTCAGGCTTCGTCTTGAACGCGGCCAACACCGACGGAAATCCCGCCGGCACCAAGTCGCGCGGCTGGTTGTAATCGCCGCGATTTAGCAAGTGCGCGGAGGCCGGAACCGTGTTGCTCGTCGCCAGCGTCAATGCCGCCGGCAGCGGCGCGGGCGCGGTGAACCGCTTCGCCGCGTCCGCCAGCTCCCGTCGGCGCTCCTTGTCCGCTCCGCTCAAGGCGGCCAGCAGTGCCTTCTCTGTCACGACGACGGCGGCAGCGGACTCGAACGCGAGATTCGCCTGCGCGGCCGTGCGTTGGTCCGGCGGCGTATTGTGCGCCTCGCGGACTTCGGGCGGTTGCTTGGCCAGCTTCGCGGCGCGCAGCTTCTCGCGATACGGCGTTTCGAGCGCGGCGAGTTCGCGCACGGCGGGCCGCGACTCGTATTCCTTCAAAGCCCGCTCGTGTGCCGCACGTTCCTCCAGCGTCGGCACCAGCGTCTCGCGCTTGAACGCGGCGGGCATGAAGAACGCCTGCAGCGCGAAGTAATCCCGCTGCGCAATCGGCTCGAACTTGTGGTCGTGGCACCGCGCGCAGCCCATCGTCTGGCCGAGGAAGACCGACGCCGTCGCGTCCGTCATGTCGTTGAGCGTGTTTAGACGGCGCTGGATTTGGTCCGAGCTATCCGTCATGTCTGGGCCGATGAGGTTGAAGCCCGTGGCGATGAGCGCGTCGCGGTCGGCGGGCCACAGCTCGTCGCCGGCGACTTGCTCGCGCACGAAGCGGTCGTAAGGCTTGTCCGCGTTAAGCGAGCGCACCACGTAGTCGCGGTAGCGCCACGCGTTCGGGCGCGTCACGTCGTGCTCGAAGCCCTCCGTGTCCGCGTAGCGCGCGAGGTCAAGCCAGTGCCGGCCCCAGCGCTCGCCGTAGTGCGGCGACGCGAGCAGCCGGTCCACGACCTTCGCCCATGCATCGGGCGAAGTATCAGCGAGGAAGGCGTCGAGTTCCACGAGCGACGGCGGCAGGCCAATCAAGTCCAGCGACAGACGCCGCAACTGCGTTTCCTTCGTGGCGGGCGGCGAGAAGGTCAGGCCAGCGGCGTGGAGCTTCGCGAGCAGGAAGGCGTCGAGGGAAGAGTGATTGGTTCGGCCGCCGGCTGACTGATTACTAATCACTTCCTTACTAATCACTGGCACGGGCGGCCGCTTCACGGGTTGAAACGCCCAGTGCGCGCGGTCGGTGGCGGTGATGGCGAAATCTCGAGCGGCAGCCCACGCGGTGCGTCCGGTCGCGACGAGAAGCGCGAGCAACATCAGGACGACAGCGAGTTGGGGCCGGGACATCTGTATTGCTGACTGTGCAGACTACCAGCCGCTTCAACCCCCAACCAATACCGTGATGTCGGTTTTCAAGATCGGTATCGCTTCCCTATCACATGCAATCCCCGTCGGGGTAAAACAGACCAAGACGGGTGCAGCGCACCGAGGTGCCGTGAGGATTTGCACACTGCTTCGCACGAGGTGGCTTACAGAACTTTGAAGTGCCGGGTAATTTAGGAGCTATCAAGTGAGGCGGTGCCAGCAGATTCTTGACGCCGAGATAGACCAACAGTTGCACATCCTCATTGTCAGCATGACGGCCAGAAAAAATGAATCGCCAGTTTGACCAGTTGGCGTCAGTCTGTTTTGCTTAAGTGAACAAGAAATGAGATTTCTCCGATTCTCCCTGGCTGCAATAGCACAATGGTTCGACTCCGATTACCGAAGCGACAGCCTCGCGACTGCTCGGGCCAAGCCTGACAAAGTGGACTTGGGCCGAAGCTTCGCCTTCGTATTCCTGCACGCCATCTGCTTGGGCGTCCTGTGGGTCGGCTGGAGCTGGACGGCGGTGACGGTGGCCGTTGCTCTCTACTGGGCCCGGATGTTCGCCATCACCGGCTTTTACCATCGCTACTTTTCTCATCGCAGTTTCCAAACCTCGCGGTTCGTGCAGTTCCTGTTCGCAGCGCTCGGCTCCTCGGCCATCCAGCGCGGCCCGCTCTGGTGGGCGGCGCACCACCGGCACCACCACCAGCACTCGGACGAGGAGGCGGACACGCACTCGCCCCGGCAGCACGGCTTCTGGTGGGCGCACATGGGCTGGATCACCAACGCGCGCAACTTCCCCACCGACTACAGCCGCGTCAAAGACCTCGCCAAGTATCCTGAACTCGTCTTTCTCAACCGCTTCGACGCCCTTGTCCCGCTGCTCCTCGGCGCGACGCTCTACGGCGTGGGCGCTTGGCTAGAGCGCGCGCATCCGGCCCTCGGCACCTCCGGCGGACAACTCCTCATCTGGGGCTTCATCAGCACGGTGGTTCTCTTCCACTGCACCTGCTTCATCAACTCCCTCGCGCACGTCTTTGGCCGCCAGCGCTACGCGACCAGCGACACCAGCCGCAACAGCCTCCTGCTGGCGCTGCTCACTCTCGGCGAAGGCTGGCACAACAACCACCACCACTACATGCACTCCACGCGCCAAGGCTTCTACTGGTGGGAAATTGACCTCACCTACTACGGCCTCAAGGCGCTCTCGTGGACCGGGTTGATTTGGAATTTGCGCCCCGTGCCGGTGGAGGTGCTTGAGGAAGGTCGAAGCAAAACTGCTGCCCAAGCGTAATGCCCCTGCCCGTGCAGCGCCTCGCCATCATCGGCACCGGCATCGCCGGCCTCGGCTGCGCGCACTTTCTCCAGTCGCGCTTCGACCTCACGCTCTTCGAGCAAGCGGATTACCCCGGTGGCCACACCAACACCATCGCCGTCCCCGAAGGCTCCAGCCACGTCGCCTTCGACACCGGCTTCATGGTCTATAACGAGGTCACCTACCCCCACCTCACCCATCTCTTCCGCGAGTTGGGCGTGCGCGTGAAGCCGACCCAGATGTCTTTCAGCGTCCAGCACCGGCCCAGCGGCATCGAGTTCAGCGGCAGCAGCGTGAACCACCTCTTCGCCCAGCGCCGCAACCTTCTCCGTCCGCGCTTCTGGCGCATGCTCCGGCAAGTCAACCGCTTCAACGCCGAGGCCATCGCCGCGCTCACCGACCCCGCGTTCGCCGCCATGACCGTGGCCGATTACGTCCGCGCGCGCGGCTATGGCGACGACTTCCTTCGCCTCTACCTCGTGCCCATGAGCGGCGCGGTCTGGAGCACGCCGCCCGAGCTGATGCTGGAGTTCCCTGCCGTCACGCTGCTGCGCTTCTTCCACAACCACGGCTTCCTCGGCCTGCACACGCAGCACCCGTGGTTCACCGTGGACGGCGGAGCGAAGCACTACGTGGACAAACTCCTCGCCCCGCTGCGCGCGCAAAACCGCGTCCACCTGAACGCCAAGGTCACCGCCATCCGTCGCGCCGCCGACGCCGTAGCCGTCACCACCGACGCCGGCCGCACCGAGCACTTCGACCGCGTCATCCTCGCCGCGCACGCCGACCAATCCCTCGCCCTCCTCACCGAGGCCGACGCCACCGAGCGCCGCCTGCTCGGCGCGTTCCGCTACCAGCCGAACCTCGCCACCGTCCACACCGACGAGGCCGTGATGCCCCGCACGCGCCTCGCGTGGGCTTCGTGGAATTATCGGGTCGAGCGCGACGCCACCGGCCGCGAAGTCCCCTCCACCATCTACTGGATGAACTCGTTGCAAGGCGTCTCCGACCGTGTGAACTACTTCGTCTCCATTAACGGCGCGGAGCAAATCGCGCCCGACAAAATCCTGCGCCGCATCGAGTATCACCACCCGCTCTTCAACCTCGCCGCCACGCAGGCGCAGGCCGAACTCCCCTCGCTCAACACGCGCCCCGCCAACCGCGTCTTCTTCGCCGGCAGCTATTTTAAGAATGGCTTCCACGAAGACGCCTTCGCCTCCGCGCTGGATTGCAGCCGGGCGGTGAGTGGCGCAAAGATTTGGGAATGAGCGCCCCACCTGTAGCGGCGGTCTGTGACCGCCGTCCGAACGACGCCGAGCGGCGGTCACAGACCGCCGCTACGGGTGCGCTCTGCTCCTGCCTCTACGACTGCTCCGTGATGCACCACCGGCTCGCGCCCAAGGAGCACCACTTCCGCTACCGCATCTTCCAGTTCTGCCTCGACCTCGACGAACTCGACACGCTTTCTGCCCGCTTCCGCCTCTTCCACCGCAACCGCCCCGCCCTCTACCGCTTCAACGACCGAGATCATCTGCCGAACGCGACGCGCTCCCCCCTCGCCCCCACCGGTGGAGAGGGCCGAGGTGAGGGGCCAGGCCTCGCACAAACCACCGCGCACGAATCACCCGCCGCTGGTAGGGCGCGTCTGTCCTCAGCGCGCCGTTCTGCGACCTCCGAAGACGGCGAGCTGGGACAGACGCGCCCTACCGTTTCCGCAAAAGCCAGTCTGCTCGCTTGGATCGCCTCCCAAGGTCTCCCGCTCCCCGCCGACACCCGCGTTCTCCTCCTCACCCACTGCCGCGTCCTCGGCTACGTCTTCAACCCCGTCTCGTTCTACTTCTGCCTCGACGCCCAAGACCGCCCGCTCTGCGCCGTCGCCGAGGTCGGCAACACGTTCGGCGAACAAAAGCCATTCCTCCTCCGCCCCGAAGACCTCGCGTCGGACGGCTGTTTCCGCCGCGTCGTGCCGAAGCACTTCTACGTCTCCCCCTTCTCCGCGCTCGACCTCGCTTTCGATTTCAAGCTCCGCGTTCCCGGCGAGCAGCTCGACATTCACATTGACGACCGCGAAGGCGACCACCCCGTGCTCCTCACCGCCCTCACCGGCCGCCGCGTCCCCCTCACCGACGCGAACCTCGCGCGCCTCACGCTTAAATATCCGCTCGTCACCCTGCGCGTCATCACGCTCATCCACTGGCACGCGCTGAAGCTGTGGTGGAAAAACGTCCCCTGGCACCGCAAGGCCGCCAACCCGCACCTCCAACAAGGCGTCTTCAACCCGCACGTCTCCTTGGAAAAAGGAGCCCCACCGGAAGTTTGAATCAGCTGCCCCAGCACCCTTTTTTTCAGGTGACGCTCATTGGCCGGAATTTCTCTCCGTTTGCGCTTTGTCGGCTTCGCGCTAGCATTCGTTTGCTTGCATGAGCACTGCCACTCGGATTCACCTACCCTCGCCTCGCACCAAGCCCGCTGCCCGTGGAGGGTTTTACCAACTCGCCATTGAGAAGGCCCTCGCCAAGATGCCGCTGGGGTGCCTTGAGGCCACGCTGCCGGATGGTTCCACCCGCCGGTTCGGCAACGCACCGCAACCCACCGCCCGGCTCCGCATCGTGCGCCCCAGCTTCTTCAAGCGCTGCGTCCTCTACGGCGACATCGGCTTCGGGGAGACCTTCGTGGACGGAGATTGGGACACGGATGATTTGCCCGCCGTGCTGACGTGGTTCATCGAAAACGTCGAGCACGCCCCCGGCATGTCCGGCTCCCAGCGCAGCCCGCTTGCGCTCAATCTCCTGCGCGGCGCGAACCGCGTGAAGCATCTCCTCCGCCCGAACTCCGTGAAGGTCAGCCGCCGCAACATTGCCGAGCACTACGACCTCGGGAACGATTTCTACCGCCTCTGGCTCGACCCCTCGATGACTTACTCGTGCGGCCTCTTCGTCTCGCCCGAGCTGACGCTCGAACAAGCGCAGACCGCGAAGTATGACGCGTTGTGTCGCAGCCTTCGCCTCAAGCCCACCGACCACTTGCTGGAAATCGGCTCCGGCTGGGGCGGTATGGCCTGTCATGCAGCCAAGAACTACGGCTGCCGCGTCACCACCCTGACCATTTCCGAGGCACAGCTCGCTTACTGCCAAGACCGCTTCGCCCGCGTCGGCGTCGCCAACCGCGTCGAAGTGCGTCTGCAGGACTACCGCCACACCACGGGGCAGTTCGACAAAGTCGTCTCCATCGAGATGCTGGAAGCCGTCGGCGAGCGCTACGTGGACGGCTACTTCGCCCAATGCGCGCGCCTGCTCAAGCACGATGGACTGCTCGCCCTGCAATACATCACCAGCCCCGACTGCCGTTACGAGCAGTTCCGTAAGGGCGTGGACTGGATTCAAAAGCACATCTTCCCCGGCTCGCTGCTCATGTCCGTGGGCCGCGTCACGCAGTCGCTCCAGCAGGGCACCAGCCTCCACCTGCACAACCTGCACGACATGGGCCACCACTACGTCCGCACGCTGCGCGAGTGGCGCGCGCGCTTCAACGCGCATCATCCCGAGCTACGCAAGCTGCGCTTCGACGACCACTTCATCCGCAAATGGAACTACTACCTCAGCTACTGCGAAGCGGCCTTTGCCCAGCGCAATATCAGCGTGGTGCAGGCGGTCTATACGCGCCCAAACAACCGCACACTGATGTAAACGGAGCAATGGGGTGGTGGAGTGCTGGAGTCATATCTGAACCACTCACCATCACTCCATCACTCTGTCGCCCCCCCCTCCGCCATGCTACCTCTACGCCTCGCCGCCGCCTTCGTCCTTGTCGCCATGCTCGCCGTCACGACGTGGGCCAGCCTGCAAGTCCCCCTCTGGGAAACTCCGCGCGCCGTCGCCACGCATCCGTGGTTCATCGCCACGCTGTTTGACACCTACTTCGCGTTCCTGACCTTCTACGTTTGGCTCGCCTACAAGGAGACCTCGAACCTCGCCCGCGTTCTCTGGCTTCTCGCCATCCTCCTGCTCGGCAACATCGCGATGGCAATTTACCTCCTCCGCGAACTCTTCCGCCTGCCGACGAACGCGACGATGGAAGACTTGCTGCGGCGGCGGAAAGTGCTCCAACCCTCATGACTCCGACGCTTACCCTGCTCGCCGCAGCACTCGTGTTTGTCATCAGCGAGATGACCGTCACCTGGCTCATCGCGCGCAAGCTGCGAAACAATGGCATCGTAGACATAGTGTGGTCCCTCGGCTTTGGTCCGCTCGCCGTCATCGCACTCTTGGTGACCCCACCTCTGGCTGTCGGCAGTCACGCGATGATTAGATGGGTGAGTGTCACCGCATTGGTGCTCATCTGGAGCTTGCGGCTTGGCACACATCTTTTGGTGCGTGTTCGCTCGCACCACCCCCACGAAGACGTTCGCTATGCGAAGCTACGAGCAGATTGGGGCGCGGCCACGGACCGCAAGATGTTCGGTTTCTTCCAGCTGCAAGGGGCGCTTCAGATCGTGCTGTCGCTACCCATCTTTCTTATCCATCTCGACTCGACCGGCGCTGAGGATTACTTCGGACTCGGTTTGACTGGCTTCGTCGGGTCGCTTCTTTGGCTCGCCGGCCTCTTGGGCGAATCCCTCGCCGATCGCCAGCTCGCCCGTTTTCGCGCGGACCCGGCAAACAAGGGCAAGGCCTGCCAAACCGGCCTGTGGAATTACTCGCGGCACCCAAACTACTTCTTCGAGTGGCTCGTGTGGGTAGGCTACGCCGTCTTCGCGCTGGGCTCGCCGTGGGGTTGGCTAGGCCTCGTCGCGCCCGCGCTGATGCTGCACTTCCTCCTCAACGTCACCGGCATCCCCATGACCGAGGAGCTGTCCCTAAAATCCAAGGGCGACGCCTACCGCGCCTACCAACGCACCACCAGCGCCTTCGTGCCATGGTTCAAGAAGACAACCACGAATGGACATCAATAAACACGAATCCGAAGTCCTTTCCGCATTAGTGTCCAGTCGTGTCCATTAGTGGTTTTCCCCTCCCATGATTGACTCCCTCCTCGAACGAAATTTCCTTCCCGACTCGCTCCTGCGCTTCGGCATCCGCCGCCTGCTGGCGCAGCGGTTGCGCGAGGAGGACAAGGGCAGTGCCGAAGCGCAGCGGGCGCACTTGCAGTCGCTCATCGAGGAGCTGCGGCGCTCGCCCATCGCCATCGAGACGGCGGCGGCGAACGAGCAGCACTACGAGGTGCCCACGCGCTTCTACCAGCTCTGCCTCGGGCCGCGCCTGAAATACAGCGGCGCGCTCTGGCCCGCCGGCGTCACCACGCTCGCCGAGGCTGAGGAGCGGATGCTCGCGCTCTACGCCGAGCGCGCCCATCTCGCCGACGGTCAAGACATCCTCGAACTCGGCTGCGGCTGGGGCTCCATCGCCACCTTGAAGATGATGGTCAACACGCTGCAGGCGGGCGGCTACGCCAGCGAGCACGACGTGAAGATCGCCATGAAGCTGGCCGAGGTGCTGTGCGGCGGCGCCGCCGGCGGCGTCT
>SXGS01643140.1_pt1 | contig 17528 bp, 12 predicted proteins | sample 3174681 | NCBI WGS metagenome assembly SXGS01 (sample SAMN11356861, study PRJNA531348) | freshwater metagenome | isolation source: freshwater sample F1-80 | place: China: Fuxian Lake, Yuxi | collected 2017-12-25 | reverse complement strand
CCTGCCGGCGTGCATGTGGGAGATCCTGTGGCAGTGGAACGCCCAGTCGCCGGCCTCGGCGGTGAAGTCCCACGCGACCTTTCCCCCTGGCGCGACGATCACCGTGTGCTTGCGCGGCGCGTGACCCGCTGGGCCGTGCGCCAGCTCGAAGAAGTGTCCGTGCAGGTGGATGGGGTGGGCCATCATGGTGTCGTTGATCAGGGTGACGCGCACGCGCTCGCCGCGTTCGAAGGCGTAGGGGGCGACAGCCTCGCTGAACTTGCGGCCGTCGAACCCCCACATGAAGCGCTCCATGTTGCCGGTCAGGCGGATGTCGAGCGCCCGGCTGGGCGGGCGCGGGTCGGCGTTCGGCGCCAGCGCCACGAGGTCGCGATAGACCAGGACGCGATGGCCGACGCTCTCAAGGCCCTGGCCCGCCTCGCCCGTCCGGTCGGCCGGCATGGGCGAGATGGCCTGCACCCCCGGTCCCAGCCTGAGCCCCGGCGCGTTGGCCGGGTCGCGCATGGCCATGCTCATGCCGGGCATGTCGTTCATCTCGCCCATGACGTCCGACCCCCGCGCGCGCGGCGGCGCCATGCCGGGCGCCGGCGCGGCGGCCATGCCGGCCATGTCGTGGCCCATGGCGGCGTGGTCCATCCCGGCATGGTCCATCCCGCCGCCGGACGCGTGGGCCCCCATGTCCATGCCCATGTCCTTCATGGTCGCCAGCGGCCGCTCGCGCAGCGGCGGGAAAGCCGGGCTCATGCCGGGACGGGGGGCTAGGGCGCCCCTGCCCATGCCGGAGCGGTCGACGGCCTCGGCGACCAGGGCGTAGGCGCGGTCCTCGGCCGGGCGGACGATGACGTCGTAAGTCTCGGCGTTGCCGATCTGGAGCTCGTCGACCTCGACCGGCCGCACGTCCTGGCCGTCGGCGCTGACCACGGTCATCTTCAGGCCGGGCAGGCGGACATTGAAGATCATCTGGGCGGCGGCGTTGACGAGCCGCAGGCGCACCCGCTCGCCGGGGGTGAACAGGCCGGTCCAGCCGTCGGCCGGGCCCCGGCCGTTGACCAGGAACTTCATCTCCGCCCCGGTGACGTCGGCGATGTCGGTCGGGTCCATCCGCATCCTGGCCCAGGACAGCCGCTCGCGCGCCGTCTGGTCCCGGCCCGCCAGCAGGCCGCCCAGGGTCTGCTTGCGGAAGTTGAACACGCCGGGCTGCTGTTTCAGGCGTTTGAAGATCTGGTGGGGGTGGGTGAAGCTGAAGTCGGCCAGCACGACCACGTGCTCGCGGTCGAACGGCGCCGGCTCGGCCTCCTTCGGATCGATGACGATGGGGCCGTAGAGGCCCTCGGCCTCCTGCAGGCCGGAATGGCTGTGGTACCAGTAGGTGCCCGACTGCCTGACGGTGAACTCGTAGACGAAGGTCTCGCCGGGCTTGATCCCCGGAAAGCTGACCCCCGGCACCCCGTCCATCTGGAACGGCACCAGCAGGCCGTGCCAGTGGATCGAGGTCTCCTCGGCCAGGCGGTTGGTCACCGACAGCCGGACCTTCTGGCCTTCCTTGAGACGGATCAACGGTCCCGGCGACAGGCCGTTGACCGTGGCGGCGTGGGCCATGCGGCCGTCGACGGAGACCATGGCGCGGTCGATGGTCAAGGCGATGTCCGGCCCGGTCAGGACGCCGGCTCCAGGCGCGGGCTGCGCGGCCGGGGCATGCCCCGAGGTCGCGGCGCGGGCCCAGGCCGGCGCCAGGCCGGCGAGCGCCGCGCCGCCGCCCATGGCCGCGCCGACGCGCAGCAGCCGTCTGCGGTGGATGTCCGTCATCGCCATACCCTACGCCAAGCCGAAGGAAGCCGCGCGACGGGCGCGGCCTCGAACCTTCAATACGCGCGAGGCGGCCCGGCCCCTCGGCCGGCGGCGTCAGAAGGCCAGGAGCAGGTCCTCCGACAGGGCGGCGGCCAGCAGGGCGCAGCCCAGCAGCACGGCGGCGGCGATCTTGGTCCGCAGCGATCCAGAGCGTCTGATCATTGGTTTTTCCTCCCCCTCGCCGACATTACGCCCGTGGGGCGGTCAGCCCTCTCACCATATGCGCGCCCGCGCCCCGGGCGCCAGATAAAGCCGGTCGCCGGGCCGGACGTCGAAGGCCCGGTACCAGGCGTCGATGTTGCGGACGACGCCGTTGACGCGGAACACCGACGGGCTGTGCGGGTCGGAGACAAGGTCCTGGCGCAACTGCGCGTCGCGGATGACCTCGCGATAGGTCTGGGCCCAGGACAGGAAGAAGCGTTGCTCGCCGGTGAAGCCGCCGACTCTGGGCGCGCGTCCGCCGCGCAGGGACAGCCGGTAGGCCTCCAGCGCCACGCGCAGGCCGCCGTTGTCGCCGATGTTCTCGCCCAGCGTCGACCGTCCGTCGATCCGCCGGCCGGGGATCGGCTCGTAGGCCGCGTACTGCTCGACCAGCCGGCCGGTCAGGGCCTTGAAACGGGCGGCGTCGGCCGGGCTCCACCAGTCGCGCTGGGCGCCGCGCCCGTCGGTCTTGGCGCCCTGGTCGTCGAAGGCGTGGCCCATCTCGTGACCGATGACCCCGCCTATGCCGCCGAAATTGACCGCCGGGTCGGCGGCGGGGTCGAAATAGGGCGGTTGCTGGATCGCCGCCGGGAAGACGATCTCGTTGAAGAAGGCGTTGTAGTAGGCGTTCAAAGTCTGGGGCGTCATGCCCCACTCGTCGCGGTCGGTCGGCTGGCCGAGGCGGGCGACGCGCCGCCGCCAGTCCCAGGCCAGGGCCCGCTTGCGGTTGCCGACCGGATCGTCGGCGCGGGTCTCCAGGCCCGAATAGTCGCGCCAGCGGTCGGGATAGCCGACCTTGACCCGCAGCCTGGAAAGCTTGTCGAGGGCCGCCGCCTTGGTGGCGTCCGACATCCAGTCCAACGCCCGGATGCGGATGGCGTAGGCCGAGCGGAGATCCTCGACCAGGGCGGTGATCCGCGCCTTGGCCGCCGGCGGGAAGCGACGGGCGACATAGAGCCGGCCGACCGCCTCGCCCACGGCCGCGTTCACCGCCGAGACGGCGCGGCGCCAGCGCTCACGCGGCCTGGGCTGGCCGGAGAGGACGCGGCCGTTGAAGCCGAAGGCGAGGTCGTCGAACGCGGGCGGCAGGATGTCGGCCATGCCGTTGAGGCAGCGGAAGGTCATGTAGGCGCGCCAGGTCTCGACCGGCGTGGCGCGGAAGAGCGCCGTCAGCGCCTGGACCGCGCTGTCCTCCTTGACCACGAACAGGTCGTGGGCCGGCAGGTCCATCGCCGCCAGCGCGGCGTCCCAGGGATAGGCCGGCGCGAAGGCCTTCAACCCGGCCCGCGACATCGGGTGATAGGTGAGGTCGCGGTTGTTGCGCTTGTCGCGCGGCCACTGCCGGCGCGCGATCTCGGTCTCCAGGGCCGCCACCGCCTGGGCCGCCGCCTCGGGCGAAGGAACGCCGGCCAGGGCGAGCATGGCGGCGACATAGGCGCCGAACGCCTCGCGGACCTCGGCGAAGCGCCGGTCGTCGGTCAGGTAATAGTCGCGGTCGGGCAGGCTGAGGCCTGACTGGACGATGTTCATCGCATATCGGTCGGGATCGCGGGCGTCCGGCCAGGGGCTGATCGACAAGGGACCGCCGAGCGGCAAGTCGGGGCGCGCCATCAGGGCCGCGACTTCCTCGTGCGTGCGGGCGGCGCCGATCTGCGCCAGGTCGGCGGAGAGCGGCGACAGCCCGGCCCTGGCGATCGCCGCGACGTCGAGATAGGCCCTGTAGGTGTCGGCGATCCTGCGGCCGTCCGAGCCGGGCGGGCCGGGCGCGGCCGAGGCGGCCTCGATGATCTCGCGGACGTCGCGCTCGGCGTCGGCGCGCAGGCTGAAGAACGGCCCCCAGGAGGTGCGGTCCGGCGGTATCGCTGTCGTGCGCATCCAGGTTCCGCCGGCGTAGCGGGCGAAGTCGTCGCCGGGGCGCACCGACCGGTCCATGCCGGCGAGATCGAAACCCCACGGCGCGATCCTGGCGCGGCTCGCCGCCCAGCCCGGCCTCGCGGCGAGCGATCCCAGGGCGGCGGCGCGGAGGGCGCGGCGGTTCATCGCCGCCAATCATGTAGGCGCCTACGAGATCGTCAAGGCCTGACGTGAGGCCCTGCCGCGAGGCTTGCGGGCGCGAGGCGGCTCCGCGCGAGCGGCCGCGCGCCGCCACCGGCCACAGCGCGCGCAGGGTGTCGCCCTGGACCACATGGTAGGTGTCGTAGAGGTTGACGGTGGGGTCGCAGTGCGGCGCGGCCAGGGTGACCACGTCGGCCAGGCCCGGCGCCTGCTCGGGCGGAACCAGCAGGGCGCCATGTTCGTCGCCCATGAAGAAGTACTTGGCGTCGGTCGGCGCGCCGGCCAGCACCACGGGCGGGTCGGCGTCGGTCGAGAACGCCTTGAACCCGGCGTCGAGCGTCACCAGGCCGGGCGAATTGGCGCTGACCACCCGCGCGTCGACCATCAGGGCGGTCTCGAACGGCGCCTCGCCGCCCTCGCCGGTCAGGTCGCAGGCCAGGTACTGGCTGTCCATGAACACGTAGGAGCCGACCTGGAGTTCGGTGAACAGGTCGAGTTCGGCGTCGATGCGGTGGGTGCCGGTGCCGCCGCCGGTGACGATCTCCGGCGCGCCGCCCTCGGCGGACAGGGCCGCCACGATGGCGCGGATGTGTTCGGCGCGGTCCTCCATCGCCGCCTTGCGGTCGGCGAAGCCCTCGATGTGCTGCTGCATGCCGCAATAGCACTGGACGCCGGCGTAGGTCAGGGCCGGCTGGGCCCGGATGGCCCGCAGCAGGGCGACGGCGGCCTCGGGCGTGGCGACGCCGGTGCGGCGGATGCCGGGATCGATGTCGATGACCACCTTCAGCGCCTTGCCGCCCGCCGCCGCGCCCAGGGCGCGGACGTTGTCGGGGTGGTCGACCACGCACATTAGGTCCTCGGTGCAGCCGTTCAGCGCGACGAGGCGGGCGATGGCCGGGGCGGAGACCACCGGCGAGGTGATGTGCAAACCGGCGGTCACGCCGCCGTCGGCCAGGGCCTCGGCTTCGCCCAGCTTGGCGCAGCAGGCGCCGATCGCGCCGGCGGCGATCTGGCGGCGGGCGATCTCGGGGCTCTTGTGGGTCTTGGCGTGGGGGCGGAGCTTCAGCCCCTTGGCGGCGGCGAAGGCCGCCATCCGCTCGATGTTGCGCGTGAGCGCGTCCAGGTCGACGACCAGGGCGGGCGTGTTGAGGTCCCGGCGGGAGCCCTGGCGGTCGATCAGATGGCCGTGCAGTTCCTGGTCGTTCATGGCGCGGGTCCCGGTCAGGCGGTGATGCCGAAGAGTTCGGACAGGTGGGCGTTGGCGAACTTGGCCTGCGGATCGACCGTCTTGCGGACGGCCAGGAAATCCTCGGCCTTGGGATAGAGCCGGTGGACGTCGGCCGTGGTCAAGGTGTGGCGCTTGGCCCAGTGCGGGCGTCCGCCGCCGGCCCGCAGCACCGCCTCGACCTCGGCGAAGGAGTCGCGCCAGGGCATCTTGGCGTACTGGTGGAAGGAGATCGACGCGCCCGGCCCGTTGTTGAACGGGCTCATCCAGATGTCGTCGCCGGCGGTCAGGCGGAACTCGAACGGGAAGGCGATGGGCATCCGCCGCTTGCGGATGTGGGCGATGGCCTCGCGCAGCGTCGCCATGCCGTCGGCGCGGGGCAGCTCGTACTCCATCTCCTCGAAGCGGATGGTGCGGTCGGACGGGAAGACCTTGTAGGCCGGCCCGACCCGGCGGCTCGATCCGCCCGACAGCCGCATCATCAGCCGTTGCAGGGTGGGGATCATCGGCGTCGCCGCCGCGCCCAGCTCGCAGACCAGCCGGAACACGGTCTCGTCGATGTCGTCGCCGTCCTTGAACTCGCCCTCGGGCTCGGCCGGGTGCAGCGTCTTGAAGATGACGTGGTCCGAATAGGGGAAGACGAAGAACTCCATGTGCCGCGTGGCCGCGCCCAGCTCGTCCAGGCGCTCGGCGACCTCGGCCAGGGGACGGCGCTCGATGCGCTCCTCCAGGTGGTAGGCGGGCAGGACGTGGATGCGGATCTCGGTCGCCACCCCGAACAGGCCGAGCGACAGGCGCTGGGCCTCATAGAGGTCGGGCCGCTGGTCCGGCCCGCACTCGACCTGGGTCCCGTCGGCCAGCATCAGGCGAAAGCCGCAGGCCTGGGTGGCCAGGCTGCCCAGGTCCGCCCCGGTGCCGTGGGTGCCGGTGGCGGTCGCGCCGGCCAGGGACTGGGGATTGATGTCGCCCTGATTGATCAGCGACAGCCCCTCGGCCCACAGGGCGGCGGTCAGGCGGTCGAGGCCCCAGCCGGCGGGGGCCCAAACCGTCTTGCGGTCGGGGGCGATCTCCACCCGGCCTTCGTAGTCGGCCATGCTGATCAGCACGTCGTCGGTGTGGCACAGCGGCATGAACGAATGGCCGGCGCCGACCACGCGCACCTTGCGGGCCCCGGCGACCAGGGCGGCCAGCTCGGCCGCCGTCCTTGGCCGGGCGTGTCGCGCGGGCTGAGCCGCCACGCTTCCGGACCAGTTCCGCCATTCCGTCATGTGCGTTCCCCAGATGATTTTGGATAAGAATAGCTATTGCTATCTTTTCCGCAAGCGCGATCCGGGGCGCGGGGGAGGCGGGATCAGTCGAAGCTGTCGAGATAGAGCGCGAACATCAGGCAGACCTCGTGATTGAGGATGTCGGCGTCGCGGTCCGGCTCCTCGACCACCATCTCGGTGGCGGCGTAGCTGAGCTCGACCATCATCCGCATCGCCACCCGCAGGCGCTGTTCGGCGGTGTTCGGATAGTGCGGACGGATGGCCTGATAGAAGCGGTCGGCGACCATGTCGCGCGACTCGAAACGCAGCCGCTGGAGGATGGGCACCGCGCGCAGGGCCCGGCCGATGGCGGCCCCGCCGGGGAAGGCGTGGGTGATCTCGATCACCTTGCGCTGGATGGCGATGGCCTGGGCCAGGCGCGCCTCCACCGTCTCGCCGAGCAGGCCGCCCCCGTCGATCCAGTCGAGGACGATGCGGTCCTGGGCCGACATCAGCCGGTCGCCCAGCTCCTTGAGGATGGCGTACTTGTTGGGGAAGTAGCGATAGAGGGCCGGCGGGGTCAGGCCGGCCCGCTGGCAGATGGCGTTGGTGGTCAGCTGCTCGAAGCCCATGTCGCGCAGCATCTCGCCGGCCGTGGCCAGGACGATCTCGTAGGTGTCCTGCGCCCTGGCCTGGGTGGGCTGCAGCTTGGTCTCCAGCGGTATGCCGGCGGGGGGCGGGGTCTTCGAGGCCGCCTTCGGCGGGCGCCCGCGCGGGGTCTTGGCCGTTTCTGAGGTCATCACCGGTGTTTAACGCGAAACCTTTCCGCGCGTCCGGGTCAAATGCAGCCCGGCCACGATGGCCAGGCACAGCCCCGCCAGCGCCGCGCCCAGGACGAGGCAGCCGCGCACGTCGGCGTCGCTGACCGCCAGCGAGGCCAGGAAGGGGCCGGCGCCGCAGCCCAGCAGGGCGGCGCCGGGGCCGAGCAGGGCCGCGCGGCGGCTGGGGTCGGCCTCGATGGCCATCGGGGTCAGGAAGGGCGAGGCGAACAGCCACAGGAAGCCGAACGCCGCCGAAGCGGCCAGGAACGCCGCGGCGCCGGGCAGCAGGGCGAACAGGCCGAGCAGCAGGATCAAGCCGCCGATGGCGGTGGTCAGCGCCCGGAACCAGGACAGCCGCCCGGCCAGGACCGTCGCCGCCGTCCCGCCGGCCACCTGGGCGCCCAGCGACAGCGAAATGGCCAGGCCGGCCGTCTCGCTGGGGTGGCCCGCCTGACGCGACAGCGGCTCGACATAGATCCACGCCGCCAGGATGAAGGCCTGGAAGCAGAACGCCGCGGCCAGCGCGAACCATCCCCGCGCCGGCGGCGGGCCTTTCGGCTGTTCGCCGCCCTCGGCCACGGCGGCGTAGGCCGTCGGCATGGCCAGGCCGACGACGGCGGCGACGAGGCCCAGGGCGGCCAGGCCCAGGAAGCCGCCGTCGACGCCGAACGGCTTGATGACGAAGGCGGTGATCGCCGCCACGGCGGCGAGCTGCGCCAGGGTCTGCAGCGTCAGGTAAAGGCCCGACCAGCGTTCGGGCCTCGGCGAGCGGACGATCAGGCCGGTGACCAGCCAGATCATCACCCCGCCCGGCAGGCCGGCCAGGCCGCGCACCAGGGTCAGCGCGTCGCCCGAGACCTTGACGGTCGCGTAGTTGAGCGCCGCCAGCAGCAGCCCGCACGCCACGGCGATCAGCCGCAGGCGGCGGGCGCCGAACAACGGACCAGCCAGGCCGGCGGCGACCCCCATGCTGAGAAGCTCCACCGTCCCGGCCTGGCCGAGCTGGGCCGCGCTCAGCCGTCCCGCCGCCTCCAGCCCGCCGAGCAGCAGCGGGCCGACCCCGGCGAACATGATGCCGACCACGCCGACGAAGACGGCGGCGAACTGTTGCACGGCGGTGGGGGCCGGGCCGATCCAGCCTGCGGCGGGATGGGTCGGCCCGGTCTCCGCCCCGGCCTCGGCGGCGGTCAATACCTGGCCCGCAGATAGACGCCGTAGGTGCGGGGCTGGCCGACGCTGATCACGTCGAAGCCGAGGCTCGGCAGCGGGGTGATGTCCGAGATGTTGGTCTCGTCGAACAGGTTGCGGCCCCAGAGGCCGACCTCGTAGCGGCCCTGGTCGAGACGCCAGCCGAGTTGGGCGTTGACGAAGGTGCGGGCGGGGTCGCTGAGCCGCGCGGTGTTGGCCGTGTCGAAATAGATCTTGCTGCGGTAGGTGAAGTCGACCTGGCCGACGAAGGCGCCGATCGGCAGGTCGTGCTCGTAGTGCGCCGTGCCGTTGAGGCTGAGCTCGGGGGCGGAGGGCAGGGTGTTGCCGGAATAGTCCGCCGCCGCCGAATGGAAGTCCTTGTACTCGGCGCTCAGGGCCGAGGCGCCCAGCGACAGGTCGAGCCCCCGCATCGGCGTGGCCTGGATCTCGGCCTCGCCGCCGTAGATGCGCGCGGCCGAGGCGTTGGTGAACAGCTGCACCGGCAGGCCGTTGCGCACCACCGCCGTGTAGACCTGCAGGTCCTTGTAGTCATAGTAGAAGGCCGAGACGTTGGCCCTCAGGCGGCGGTTGAAGAACTCGGTCTTGGCCCCGGCCTCGAAGGCGTTGACCTTCTCGTCCTGATAGGGGCCGAGGTCGGCCGGGTTGACGGTCTGGCCGCTGAAGAAGCCGCCGCTCTTGTAGCCGCGATTGTAGGTCGCATAGAGGTTGATCCCGTCGGCCAGCTTGTATTGCACGCCGGCGCGGCCGGACAGCGAGCTGAAGGTCTTGGAATCCTGGAAGGCGAAGATCGGGATGGCGCCGTTCTCGGCCTCGCTGACGTAGTTGAAGCTCTTGTCGTCCACGGAATAGCGCAGGCCGCCGGTCAGGGTCAGCCGCTCGGTGAGGTCGTAGTCGACCTGGCCGAACACGGCGTAGCTCTTGGTGGTCTGGTGCAGCGGCCAGCCGAACAGGCCGATGCCGTTGGCCGGGTCCGCGCCGGTGGGGTTGGCCGGGGTCGGATTGCGCAGGGCGCGCAGGGCGTCGTACTGCGAGTTGTTGTTCAGGTAGTCGTTGGCCAGATAGAGACCGGCGACGTAGCGCAGCCGGGTCTTGCCGTTCGATTGCAGGCGCAGCTCCTGGCTGGCGGTCTCCTGGCGGGCGATGTAGCTGGCCGACAGGATGGGCAAGGGGTTGGCGTCCGTCTCCTCCTGGTCGTTGCGCGCCGCCCGCTGGTAGCTGGTCACCGAGATCAGGGTGGCCGGGCCGAGGTCGTAGCTGACCGTGGCCGAGGCGCTGAACAGGTTGACGATGTCGCGGCCCTCGAACCGGTAGTCGCCCTGATAGAGGTTGCCGCTGGTGTTGGCGTAGCCCAGCACGTTGGCGCACTGGCCGGAGGTATAGAAGCCGGGGGCGCACAGGCCGTCGGGGCCGGTCGCGGCCGCCGTCTGCGGGAGCAGCGAGCGGTTGTAGGTCAGGATCGAGCCGCCGCGAGATTGGTTGAGGCTGACCGACAGGTCGGCCGTCAGGCGGTCGTTCGGCTTGTAGCGCAGCGCGCCGCGCAGGCCCCAGCGGTCGGCGTCGTTGCCGTGGTTTCCGGTCAGGCGGTTCAGGGTGTAGCCGTCGTCGTTGACGTAAAGGCCCGACAGGCGGAACGACAGCACGTCGCCGCCCAGGATCGGGATCGGGCCGCCGACCCCGCCCTGCACGTTGACGGCGTTGAAGCGGCCGTACTCCGCCGCCACGTCGGCCGCGAAGGTGTCGGACGGCTTGCGGGTGGCGACGTTGATCGCGCCGCCGGTGGTGTTGCGGCCGTAGCGCGTGCCTTGCGGGCCGCGCCGCACCTCGATCTGCTGCAGGTCGTAGAAGGCGGCCATCTGGGCCAGCGGCGAGGCGACATAGACCCCGTCCACATAGATGCCGACGGCGCTGGCCGTCGAGGGATTGAAGTCGTTGACCCCGACCCCCCGGATGAAGATGCGCGGGTTGGCGGCGTTGTCGTCGGTCTTGATCTGCAGGGCCGGCGCCAGGCCGGACAGGCCGACCAGATTGCCGACCCGCTTGTTCTGCAGGGCCTCGGCGGTCAGGGCGGTGATGGCGATGGGGACGTCCTGGAGGTTCTCCGCCCGCTTCTGGGCGGTGACGACGATCTCCTCGACGGCGGGGGGCGCGCCCGCCGGCGCCGGCTTGGCGGCCTGTTGCTGAGCTTGGGCCGCGCCGGCCGCCAGCATCGCGGCCAGGCTGACGCCGGCCGCCGTTTGTAACTTGCGCATGCTTCATCCCCAATCGTTATTGAGGATACGGTAGCTCATGCTATTATTATCGCAAGCGCCAAATCTCGGCGATCAGCGACCGGTCGGGCGGTCGCCTAAACTGTGGGCGAAGAAGTCCGCCGCCTGCCTCGCCCTTCGGCGATGGACCTCGTTTCGGTCGACGCCGGGGCCGGCCGCCGGGGCGGCGGCGATGACGTCCACCACCCAGGCGACGCGCCGGCGATAGTCGGTCCTGGTGCTCGGCTTCATCAGGGCAAGCTGGCGAAAGCCCGTCCCTTCCGCAGCGCGGAACTTGCTGAGTTCGACCGCCAGGCGCGGCGTCCGGCCTGGCGGAAACCTCGCCGAACGCCGATCCTCCCGGCTCGGTTGCAGGCGATTCGAGGAAGGATGTCGCGATGTCGCAGATCGGCGGTTCGACGGCGGCGGCGGAACTGGGCCAGTTGAAGCTCTGGCCCGATCGCGCGGCGCCCATTTCCCGCGAAGAACGGACGGGGCGCATCGCGCGGGCGCGGGCCCTGATGGCCGAGCACGGCCTGGACGCCCTGCTGATCGGCGCGGGCCACAGCCTGCGCTATTTCGCCGGCCCGGCCTGGGGCGCCAGCGAGCGCCTGGTGGCCATGCTCCTGACCCAGGACGGCGAGCCGACCTTCGTCGCGCCGGTGTTCGAGCGCGGCAGCCTGGAGGCCGAACTGGCCGTGCCGGGCGGGCTGGCGCTGTGGGAAGAGGACGAAAGTCCGCACCAGCTGGTCTCGCGCCTGCTGCCCGGCGGCGGCGGGGTGCTGGGGCTGGACCCGGCCATGGCCTTCCAGCAGGCCGAGCGGCTGCGGGCGGCCGCCCCCGCCTGGACCGTGGTCGACGCCGCGCCGGTGGTCGACGGCTGCCGGATGTACAAGTCGCCGGCCGAGATCGCCCTGATGCAGCAGGCCAAGTCGATCACCCTGGAGGTCCAGCGGCGTGCGGCGCGCATCCTTCACCCCGGCGTGACGGCCAGCGAGGTCCGCCGCTTCATCGACGAGGCGCACCGCGCCCTGACCGGGGGAACCGGCTCGACCTTCTGCATCGTGCAGTTCGGCCGCTCCACCGCCTTCCCGCACGGCCTGCCGGGCGAGAACGTGCTGGCCGAGGGCGACATGGTGCTGATCGACACCGGCACCTCGGTCGAGGGCTACAACTCCGACATCACCCGCAGCTACGTGTTCGGCCAGGCGACGGACGAGCAGCGTTCGATCTGGAGCCTGGAGCGCGAAGCCCAGGCGGCGGCGTTCGACGCGGCCCGCCTGGGCGAGCCCTGCGAGGCTGCGGACACGGCGGCCCGCCGGGTGCTGATCGCGGCGGGCCTGGGGCCGGACTACCGGCTGCCCGGCCTGCCGCATCGCACCGGCCACGGCATCGGCCTGTCGATCCACGAGCCGGCCTATCTGGTTCGCGGCGACGTCACGCCGCTGGCCGAGGGCATGTGCTTCTCCAACGAGCCGATGATCGTGGTGCCGGACCGCTTCGGCGTGCGGCTGGAGGACCATTTCCACATGACGGCCTCCGGGCCGCGCTGGTTCACCGAACCGTCGCCGGCCATCGACCGGCCGTTCGCCTGACGGGCCGGCCGTCGCGCGTCGGTCAGCGAGGATTGTCCGACAGCGCGAAGGCGCGCAGCCGGTGCCCGTCCGGGTCGACGACCACGAAGGTGAAGCCGAAATCCATCTCGGTCGGGGCCTGCACCACCTCCAGGCCGAGCCCGGTCCAGGCCTCGTAGGTCTTCAGCACCCCGGCCTTGTCGGCGTGCGAGAACGACACCTCGACGCCGCCGGGCCGCCGGGGCGTGGGCTGCATGTCGGCCTTGGCCCACAGGCCGACCTTGACGCCGTTGGCGGTGACGAACAGCGCGAAGGTTGGGGAAAGCTCGACCGGCGCGACGCCGAGCAGGCCGCGATAGAGTTCGGCGCTCCGTTCCGGAGCGTCGACGGCGAGCAGGATATAGTTGAGCGTGGGCATGGGAAGGTCCTCCAAGGGGCGGGAGCCCACGCCTAGCGCGGAGGACTGTCAGTTTCCGGCAGCATCGGCGAGGCCCTGGCTCGCCCGCCATTCGCGGAACAGGACCGCGCGCCGGCGCGGGAAGGGCGCGCCGGTCTCCTCCAGGCGGACGATCCGGTCGATCCGGAAGTGGCGATAGGCCGCCCGCGTCTCGCACCAGGCGACGATCACCCGGGCGTGCTCGAAGAACCCGATGGCGAACGGCCAGACGACGCGCTCGGTCTCGGCGCCGTCCGGGCCCCGATAGGCGATGACCAGCTTGCGCTCGGCCCGCACCGCCCGGCGGACGGCGGCGGTGTCGATCAGGTCGATGTGCGGCGTCTCGGGACCGACCATCAAGGTGGCGGCCTCGACCTGATCGCGCAGCTCGGCGGGCAGGACCGCGACGATCTTGGCCAGGGCGTCGACGGCGGCGGTCGCCAGGCTGCGGTCGTCGGAGCGGCGGGCCACCCAGCGCGAGCCCAGGGCCAGGGCTTCCAGCTCCTCGACCGAGAACATCAGGGGCGGCAGCACGAAGCCAGGCCGCAGCACGTAGCCCAGGCCGGGCTCGCCGCGGATGTCGGCGCCCTGGGCCTGCAGCGTGGCGATGTCCCGATAGAGCGTGCGCAGGCTGACGCCCAGTTCCGCGGCGAGATCGGGCCCGGACGCCGGGGTCCGGCGGCGGCGCAGCCGTTGCAGCAGGTCGAGCAGGCGGGCGGCGCGGGACATGGCCAAGAAATAGCCGATCCGGCCGGCGCGTCACCGGCCAGATCGCGGCGCGGGCGTCAGAAACTGGCCGTGAGCGACAGCTTGAAGGTGCGCGGGCGCAGGGGGGTGATCTGGCGGCTCTCGCCGAAATTGAACGGGTTGCCGAAGGCGAAGGTGTCGCCGCTGCTGTTCCACGGATTGTCGACCACGCCCGACAGCCGCCAGCGCTGCGTCCTGAACTGAAGCATCAGCCGGCTGGCGATGTAGCCGCCCATCTGCTTGGAATCGTCGGGGTCGAAGGTCGGCCGCGAGCGGCCGATATAGGCTTCGTCGGCGCCGAACAGCAGCGAGCGGTTGTGGCCGAGCGGGTGCTCGTAGACCACCGACACCGCGCCCGAGATGTCCGGGACGGCGGGCAGGGCGAAGCGTTTGCGCGTCTCGGCGTCGGCCCCGAAGTCGCCGCCGCCCAGGCTGGGGTGGTTGAACAAGGCGTTGGCCTGGATGGTCAGGCGCTCGGTGGGTCGATAGGTCAGCTCGGTCTCGAGGCCGAGGTTGCGCGCGTCGCCGACATTGGTCGTGTAGGCCAGGCCCAGATAGTCGAACTGGTCGCTCTGCAGCGAGGACCATCGCTCATAGAACAACGCGCCGCGCGCCTTGAGCCGGCCGTCCAGGAAGGTCGCCTTGGCGCCGATCTCGTAGTTCCACAGCTTGTCCGGCGAGAACATGGCGGAGTCGCGGTCGAGGTAGTAGAGGCCGCCGGTGTTGAAGCCGCCGGGACGGTAGCCCTGCGAGACCAGCCCGTAGAACAGCGCGCCGGAAGGCGCTGTGTAGCTGAGGATCAGCTTGGGCGACCAGCCTTGGAAGACGGCGCTCTGGTCGAAGACGTCGCCGCCCTCGCCGTCCCAGCCGGCGGTCACCTGCGAGCGTGTGCGGATATGGGTGTGGAAGCCGCGCAGGCCCAGCGCCACCGTCCAGCGCGAGGTGAGGGCGTAGGACGCTTCGCCATAGACGGCGACCTCGTTGCGATCGTCGGAGCGGGCTTCGGTATAGTACTGCTTCAGCGGACCGCCGCGCCGCGAGCCGATGTTCAGGGCCGGGTTGATCTTCTCGTGGCTGCTCATCGCGAACACGCCGACCAGCCATTGCAGGCGCTGGTCGTCCGGCGAGAACAGAGTCGCGTCCTCGACCGCCATCACCGAGCGGCTCGGCTGGTCGAAGACGGCCAGGAGCAGGGGGTCTTCGTCGGGGTCGGCCAGGGCCGCCGAGGCGTCGAAGCGGCTGGAGAAGTTGTGGCGGACTAGGGCCGTGGACGACTCGAACCGCCCCCAGCTCCCGGAGCCTTCCACCGTCGCGCGGACCTCGCCGAAGCGGTTGAGGTGGCTTTCCTGGATATAGTTGGCGCGCCGTCGCCGGGGCGCCATGTCGTCCTGGGTGATGTACTGGGCGTCGGACGAGCGGATCATCTGCCCCGCCGCGCCCAGGGTCAGGGTCCATTCGGGCGAGAGCGGCAGGGCCAGCGCGATGCGGGCGCCGTTGCGGCGGGTCTCGTTGACGTGCGAGCGGCGCAGGTTGACGTCGTCCAGATAGCCGCCGCGCACCTCGGAATAGGCCACCAGCCGCACCGCGCCGCCCAGCGGGGTCGGCCGGTTGGCCACCGCCTCGAACGCATAGCTGGGCGAGCCGGTGTGGGTCAGGGCGCCTTCGGCCGAGACGCTGTCATAGACCACGCCCGGTTCGGGGGCGCGGGTGACGATGCGATAGACCCCCGCCAGCGAGCCGCCGCCGTAGAGCGCGCCCTGCGGGCCGCGCAGGACCTCCACCTGCTTGACGTCGGCCAGATAGAGGTCGGGGTCGGGCGCGTTGTAGTTCAGCGGCACCTTGTCGAGATAGGTGCCGACCGTCGACTGGGTGCGGCCGGTGAAGGCCCCGTCGGACAGCCCCCGCAGCATCAGCTTGTCCCGGCCCGGCCCGAGGTTGGTCATGCTCAGGCCGGCGACCAGCTGCGAGATGTCGTGGGTGTCGGCGGCGCCCCGCGCGGTCAGCTGGTCCTGGGTGATCACCGTCACCGCCGAGGGCGCGCGCCCCTCGGCGGTGGGGCGGCGCGTCGCCGTGACGATCCCGCCGGAACGGGCGGCGGGCGGCGCCTCGGGCCGGGCCGGCGCCGACGGTTGCGGCGCCGGGGCGGGCGGGGGCGGCGGAGGCGCGGCGCGGACGATCCGCACGGTATGGGCGTCCAGCACCTGAAAGCCGCAGTCGGTCGGGGCCAGCAGCCGGGTCAGGCCCTCGGTCACCGTGTAGCGGCCCGAAAGGGCGGCGGCGCGGCCGTGGCAGGCCAGCCCGCCGCCCAGGGTGATCTTCGCCTGGCTGGCGAAGGCGATCAGGGCGTCGGGCGCGGGCTGGGGCTTTATCTCGAACGCGAGTCGCGGATGGGCCAGCGCGGGGCCGGCGGCCAGAACGTTCGCAGTCAGGAAGCCCGCCGCAAGGCGATGAATGGGCCGCATCGAATAAGGTGTTCCGCAACCGGGAATTGCACGTCGTCCCACGTGTCTTCACGCCGGCGACGCCCCCAGCCGGCCTTCTGCGCGGGAGAGCAGGGTTTTAGCAACTTGCGCGGGACGATCCAGTCGTCTTGGCGAAATCGTCCCGCGCGCGTCGACTATTGGGGACAGTCGGACTTGCCGACATTGGCCCATTTGCTGAAGCCCTTGCCGGTCTTGGCCTGCAGGCGGTCGCCGTAGCGCCGCAGCGCGACGTCGCCGGACTGGCCGGAGAGCACGTCGCAGCGCCCGTTGAACACCTTCTCGGTGCAGGCCGCGCGCGACGCGTAGCCCAGCTCCTCCCAGGCTCCGTTCACGAAGCGTCGGCAGGCCGAATAGTCGGCCGGCAGCTTCTGAGGCTCGGCGGCGGGGGCGGGGGTCTCGACCTGCGCCGGCGCGGCGGCGGCCTGTTCGGCCGCGGCCTTCTCGGCGGCCGCCTTTTCCGCGGCGGCGGCCAACTCGCGCTGGTGCCGCGCCGCGTCGTCCGGGCTGGCCTGCTCGGGCAGGTCCGGCTGTTCGTTGACCAGCTGGAACCAGGCCATCTGCATGGTCCAGCCGCGTTCGCGGCCCAGCTTGCGCAGGCGGTCGGTGAAGTCGGCCGGCGGGCGGACCATGGCGCCGGCGGGCAGGCCGATGTCGAACGGCGCCGCGCCCTCGATCATCAGCACGCCGGACAGGCCCAACTCGCTCTGGCACATCGAGACGCGATAGCGGCCGCCGCCCAGGTCCTTGTAGAGGTTGGGGTTGCGGGCGGCGAGCGAGGCGAACTGCTCGCGGGTGGCGGCGAACTGCTGCAGCTTGCCCGACGGCTGCACCGCGATCAGGGTGAAGGACTTGGACGGGTCGGGAGCGACCTGGATCATCGACTGCGCCCAGAGGCCCTTCGGGCAGCCCTGGATGCCGCGGTCGATCTCGAACCGCGTCTGCTGGGCGACGAGGCCCGGCACGGCGGCGGGGCGCTGGTCGCGGAAGGTGCGGACGGTGTCGAGCAGCGGGCAAAGGGCCGGCTTGGCGGGCAGCACCTCGGTGGTGTCCACCTGCAGGCCGGCCGCGCCGGCGGCCTGGGCGGCGCTGGCCACCGCCTTGTTGACGGCGGCGGGATCACCGGCCGTGCCGGCGATCTTGACGTTGGCGCTGCCGTCCGGGTTCTGGCTGCGGTTCATGGTCAGCCACGAACAGGGGACGCTCGGCAAGGCCGTGGCGATGGCCTCCTCCGCATGGCTCATGCTGGCGGGCGGCGCAGCGGCGGGCGCGGCGGCCCCGCCGGGCTGGGCCGGCTTCTTGTGCGGGGCCAGGAAGACGACGCCCGCGCCGATCACCGCGACGGCGGCGACGCCGGCGGCGATGAACACGCCCGTGGGCGTCTTGCGGGGCGGCGTGGGGCCGGCGGCGACCGCGGCCTTCTCGACCTTTTCGGCCTT
>SXGS01373543.1_pt1 | contig 17544 bp, 32 predicted proteins | sample 3174681 | NCBI WGS metagenome assembly SXGS01 (sample SAMN11356861, study PRJNA531348) | freshwater metagenome | isolation source: freshwater sample F1-80 | place: China: Fuxian Lake, Yuxi | collected 2017-12-25 | reverse complement strand
GCGGTCGCGAGCTCCGGCGCGGGTGCTCGAGCTCGCCGATGGGAACACGGGCGCCGGTGGGCGGCTCGAGCGTGGCCGGTGCGGCGCCTGCCAGTGTGCGGCCGGCGGGTGTGCGACTGACCGCGGCTCGAGGTGGGTCGCGGCCGGCCGACAGTCACGCGCGAGGGGTAGCACGCGCGCGGCGCCTGGCCGGCCGCTACGGCTGGAGCGGGCACCACACCCGCCGATCCGGCCGTGTCTCGAGGGTATCGGGTGCGGGTGCCGGGCCCGATCGGCCGACACCACACGCGGATGGGCGTATCCGGGTGACCCTCCCGACGTGACCACACACAGATGGGGTCGAGGGGACCATCCACGGATGACCACACGCAGGTGGCTGCCGGTCGAACCTGGTCAGGTCCACCACGCCCGCCTGATCCAGGACCGCTCACACACGCCCGATAGGTACTAACCTATTCACATGACGGAGGAGACCCCGATGACCGGACTACGAGCGCCGCGCGAGCGTCAGCAGCGCGGTGCCGCGCCGATGCGGGTGCGCGCCGTGAAGATGACCGACGAGGAGTGGGACCTGGCGCAGGAGCTGGCGACCGCTGAGGGATGCACCCGCGGTTCTCTGGTGCGTCGCGCACTGCGGGAGTACGCGGAGAAGCGGGCGTCTCCGCCGGCGAAGCGGTCGCGGCGGAGCGCCTAGTAGGCAGTTTTTCGAGTCTAGATTGCAGTCTTTTCGATCCGCCTAGAAAAGGCAGTCTTTCGAGTCGAAAACCGCTGAGGTGGGCGCCGGTACTGAGACCAGGTGCGAGGGCGCGGCTGTAGGACGCTTCCGCGTCCGGCCTCCCAGCGGCTGCCCGCTGCCGAGGCAACGGTAGCACCGCGAGCAGGGCTGGCGTTACAACCGCGGCGAAGGAGTCGTGCCCGCTCGCGCTGCGTCCAGTTCCTCCTGGAGGTCGTACAGCGCGCGCACGTCCCAGGTGGTGTAGCCGACCTCGGGCACGGGGAAGTTGATGAACAGTTGCCCGGTCACGGGGACGTCTGGGAGGTCCGGCTGAGCCGCGAGGTATTGGATGGCGGCTCGCCGCTCTTGCTCGTACATCTTGCGGCGCCAGCGCGCGTGCGACCGTGCACGGTTGTCCTGGCAAGCGGGGCACCGGTGCTGACTCACGCGGAGTGGCTGCGCCCGGCTCTTCGACACGAGGACCTCGGTCTTCCCGCAGTCCTGGCACTCGACCGTGAACTCGCCCGGTCCGGCCTGCCGATGGAGCTGAGGGATCAGCGGGCTGTTCGCGGTCTCACCCATCGCGACTGCGATGTCCGTGACTCGAACTTCTGGGCTGCCCGTCCAGTAGAGCTCGCGGATCGCCGCCTGGTCCACCGTCTGCGGGTCGACCTCCTCGAACATGCTTCGAAGATCGTCGATCAGAGCCGCCCGCTGCTGCTCGAGGTCGGCGATCTGGCGCTGCACGGCGTGCATCCGTGCGATGGCCTCGCTTATGTGGCGGGGCCGCTGGTCCGTCATGCGCCTATCTTGCCCTTGGTCTCGTCGGCTCGTTCGTAGGACCACTTCCGGTAGTCGGCTTCGGTCCACCAGTGGCGGGGGTTGGCGGGGCAGACCCATGTGTCGCGGGCGCCGGTCTTGTCGTGTTCGCGGGTGCAGTCCTCGCGGTCGCACCAGTGCGCGCGCCGGCGCACGAGTCGGGGTGCCGGCTCGTCGCAGTCTTTGCACGGTGCGCCGCGCTCGGGTGCACGTGACGCGCCGAGGGTGTTCTCGAGCTGGCGCACGAGGTCGTCGATCTCGGCGGCGAACTGGGGGTAGTCCTGGTCGCGGTCTTGGGCGAGATCGGTCAGGACCCACGAGAGGTAGGAGACGGCGCGGGCGAGGGTCGGGGGCTTCTCCTGGCCGACGTGCCGGATGTCGCGGACGTCGGCGTCGGCGAAGCGGGGGATGGGGTGGTTGTAGTGCTCGCGGATGCGCTGTTCCCAGTCGCGGAGGACGTAGAGGGGGTGTGCTTCGTCGCGGGTGTCGTCTTCCCAGTGCGCGAGCGCGCGGACGGCGGCCGCGTGCGGGTCGTCGAGGCCGTGAGCGGCTTCGACGTAGAGGAGGCTGCGGCGCTGGATGGTCTCGGGGTTGCCGGCAGGGCCGGCGATCATCGCGGCGCCGGACTCGAGGCCGTCGTTGGCGGCTTGGTCGGGCATGAGCGCGGTGAGACGCTCGATGTGTGCGAGCTTCGCGCGGACGCGGGCGATGCACCGCGGGCAGGTCAGCGGGTGCGCGTGGTTGAGGTGCTCGGTGCAGCCGGCCCGGGTCCGGCAATGTCTGACCGGGTCACCGTGGTCGTCGTGGGTGCAGGGCTTGCACCCGTTGCAGTCGCGGTCGTCGCAGGCCGGCAGGTGCTCGGGGAGGACGTGGAGCTCGGCGGCACGGTTCCAGCTGCAGCGCGTGCCGGTGGCGGGTGCCTTGTCGCCGTCGTGCCAGTCGCGGGGGGTGGGTGCCTTGTCGGTGGTCGGCGACCAGGCGACGCGGGTGCCGGCGGGGTAGCGGGGCTCGGGTGGGGCGAGGTTGATGCGGCCGACGGTGGGTCCGACGCCTTGGCAGTGGCCGCACTGGGTCTTGGGCAGGTCGGACCAGTCGCAGCGGAGCGCGGGGGTGGCGGGGGTGGTCACTGGTGGTCCTCCGGGGTGGTGAGCCATGAGGTGAAGAGGGGGTTGTCGACAAGCACGGCGAGCAGGGGAGCGGACGTGGCAGCGACCATGAACTCCTCGACGGTGTAGCCGCCGTGCTTGTCCTTCGCGCGGGCGACGATGCGGGCGTAGGCGTTGGGCTCGACGCCGCTGTAGCGGAGGCAGCAGTGGAGTACCTCGTGGATGAGGTCCCGCTTCTGGTTGGTGGCCGGCTGGTTGCCGTTGATGGCAATCACCAGGGCGTCGTGGTCGCTGTAGGCGGTCCACTCGGATCCGGGGTCGATGTCCTGCGCGGCGCTCACCTCGCGGATCTGGTCGACGTCAGTGATCACCCGGTAGGTGATCGGTCCGAGGCGGATGTTCGTGGGGCGGGTGGTCATGTGTCTCCTCCGGGTAGGACCTCGATGTGGGTGAGGGCGATGGGGCCGTCGTGGCCGGCGACGCGGACGACGGCGATCCCGTGGTGGTTGTGCACTGGCCCGCTGGTGTGGGTGACAAGGGCACGGCCGTCGCGGTAGTCGCGGAAGGCGAGCACGGGGGTGCCGGCGGGCAGGGCTTCGGTCGGTGCCGTGGTGGGCGCCGGCGCGGCCGCGTCCTGCTCGTCGATGGCGCGGATCAGTCGTCCGGCCATGTCCTGGTAGGCGATCGCGCGAGCGATGCAGTGCTCGTCGACGGTCGCGTGCGCCCAGCGCTGGCGCTCGTTGAGCGCGTACACCGCGGCCTTCCGGATCGCGGATCTCCAGGCGGTCATCCGGTGACCTCGAGGGGCATCCGCAGGCACGCATGATCAGGAACCGGCGCAGGGTGCTCCCAGTCGAGCGCGAACCATGCTCCTCCCCGTCCATCGGGGGAGTGGGTCTCAACGAAGGATCCGATCGGCCACGTCGGGTACGGGCCCTCCTCCTGACCGACTGGCACCGCGATACGGCTGAGGTTGACGTCGATCAGGGTGGCTCCGCACCACGAGCATCGCTGCCGAAGGACTTGCCCCTCTTCGGTGTTGAACCGGATGTCAGGGCCGGCCAGGTGAGCTACGCCGTCACTCATCGCTCTCGTCTCCTTCCATCGGTACGTCTTCGGCGTCGTCGACCAGCTGGAGGATCCAAACGACGGGGGTGAGCAGCGCGGAGAGCGCACCGCCGGCAAGCCGGGTCATCGCTGCACCGGGCCCTCTGGCGGGCACCAGGACGGGACCCACTGGTGGGGTGGTCCGTCGCAGTGGCAGAGGCCTCCAATGGCTCGGCGGGGACGGCGGGTGACCTCGGGTGGCACGGTCTGCCCGGCGATCTGTCCGGTTCCCCGGCACATCGGGCCTGTGGCGCTCATCGGGACCCCTCAGCGAGGGCGCGGTGATCGGGGCACCATTCGTCGCCGTCGACGAAGAGCCATCCATCGGCCTCGGTCTCGATGACGTTGACGCCGTCCTCGATGCCGGCTGTCGCTTCCTCGTAGGCGCCGCAATCCTCGACGGAGCACGACAGCGTGACCATGAGCGGCATCAGGCGCCTCCCTCGATTGCGCGCTCGTCGGTCCACGCGGCGGCCGCGGCGACCATGTCGGCGAGGACCGGCACGAGGTCCTTGCGGATGCTGATGGAGTCGTTGCCGTACTCGATGCTGATCGGCCCGTCGTCTGTCCGCGCGACGCGCAAGGTGGTGCTGTCGCCGAGCTGTGGTCCCCACCGGTGCTCGTGCTCCCACCGGGCGCTGGCGGCTGGGCGGTGGATGCGCTGGTTGATGATCCGCGGTTTGGTGGGGTCGCTCATCGGGCTTCCTCGGGGGTGGTGGTCGGGGTGCAGGTGAAGAACCCGCGGTCGCCCATGGACGGCGGAACGAAGTGCGGGCCGGGCTCCCCGCAGTCGTTGGGGCAGAGGCCGCCCCATGGGTCGCGCGCGCCGCGCTGGATAGGCGCCGCGTCTCGGGCTCGCTGAGCGCGCTTCTTGCGCTTCTGCCGCCCGTTCACTGGTAGGGCTCGCTGATCGTGAGCGTCACCCGCGCGTGCTCCGCGAGCGCGCCGTCGATGCTGTCCGCTGCAGCGCGAAGCACCTCGGGCAACGGGGCATCGGGGACGTCGACTTGGACGGTCTGCGCGAACTCCCGGACGTCGCTCGCGTGGCGGTCGGCGTGCAGGGTGAGGACAACGGCGCGCTGCAGGCTCGCTGGTGAATCGCTCGGGGCGCCGGGGTCCGTCCAGCGCGTCTCGGCGCGTTCGGGGTCGGCAGGGAAGTCGCGGTGCTGCCCGTCGTTGCAGACGACCTTCTCGCAGCGCTGATTCGGCGGCTCAGGGTTCCGGCTGCCGCAGCCAGTCGCCGGGCTCGGGGTGTCGTCGCTCGTCGGGACTCCTCGGGGGCTGGTCGAGTCGACCCAGTCGTCGAGGTCATCGGCCAATTCAGCGTGCCCCTCAGCGCGCGCGACTTGGGCGTAGCGGGCGAGAGCGGCGCGTGCGATCGGATCGTGCTGCGGGTCAAGGACGAAGTAGCGGCAGGCCTTGTGCTTGCCCGCGGAGTCGTTGACCTTGTGAACCAGGTAGCGAGGCTGCAGTCCGGGCTGGTTGTAGTCGGTCACGGCGAATCTCCCTAGTCGGTTGTCGCGCTGCCAGTTCTCGAACTCTGTTGCCGCTGCGCCCATCACGCGCCTCCCCGCGTCGCGGCTGCATGCAGCGCACGGGCTTCGCCGACCGGGACCCCCACCTCGTTGCGGAGGTGGACGCAGTAGCGGCACGGCGAGACGTTGGAGGTGTGCGCGCGGCCGCGGTCCTGGAGTCGGCCGAGCTCGTTGGGCCACCACGGCCGGAAGGCCCAGACCAGGGCCGCCGGGAGGAGGAGCAGCGACCAGTGGTGGCCGGTGTGCTCGCGGCACGGCCGAGAGGTGACGCAGCGGATGGTGCCGCCGGCGGTGCTGGTTGGGGCGGGGCAGCGGGTGAGGTTGAGCGGCGCGCGCTTCATCGCCGGCCCGAGGGTGCCTTGGGCTTGGAGCCGCCGCCGCCCGGCTTCTTCTGGCTGTCGCCTCCGGGCTTGCCGGGCTTGTACTGCTCCCACTTGTAGCCACCGCCGGTGCCGGCCGGCTTGGAGGACTTCTGGTAGGCCTTCTTCGGGGTCGACGCGCCCTTCTTCGGCAGGCCGCCCTTGGTGTAGGTCTTGCCCTTCGGGACCTTGTAGGTGCCGTGGTCGGGGTTGTAGGTCTGGCCGATTGCCGGCACGGAGCGGGACGAGCTGGTGAGCATGTACCACCAGAGCGCGGTGGTCAGGTAGTCGGAGTCGTCAGAGTCGCAGGCGTCGTCGTCGACGCGCTCCTCGGTCTCCGGGTGGACGCACATGCCGACGTAATCGGGCTCGTCGGAGCTGGACTCGCCGCAGGCCGCGAGGCCTGCGGCGATCATGGCCGTCAGCGCGACGGTGGCGATGGTGTTCTTCACGGTGTCTCCTTGGTGGTGGTGTTTGTGACGGTGGCCTTGTAGATCGCGTCGACCTTCGACTTGATCTCTTCTTGCTCTTCGTGGGTCCAGGCGTCCGGGTCTTCGAGCAGTGCCTTGGCCAGCGCGGCGCCGGCCATGATCGAGAGCGCGTACATCGCGACGATCAGCACGACGCCGACGAACCGGCCAGGCGTAGTCGCCGGCGAGTAGTCGCCGTAGCCGACCGTCGAGGCCGTCACGACGCCCCACCAGAGGCCCTCGATCGGGCCGGTCCCCTCGAGCACCGAGAAGGTCAGGGAGCACAAGACGTACACCGCGACAATCGTCTTCACCAGCGCTCGTGGGCGGTTCGCCACGTAGAGCAGGCCGCGGCCCAGCCGGCGTCGCACGTCGGTCGACATCACTCCGCACGCTCCTCGGTCGAAGGGGCAGGGGCGGGCTCGATTGCTGCGCGCGCTCGCTGGATCAAGTCGACGAGGATCCGGCTGTCGGCCGCGCAGTACGGCATCGGGTGCTCGCCGTCGAGCACAAACCGAACCCGCGTGAATGCGCCTTCTGCTGCCTTCGTTGCAGCGTCCCAGATCCCGCGCTCCCGACCGACGAGCGGCACGTGCCGGTATCCGATGGCCTTGAAGCAGACGAGGGCGTCGCGGTGGGCGCCGTCGGACCATCCGGTGCGGGGGAGGTAGCCGGGCTCCTCGACGGTGGTGAAGGTGATGAGCTCGGTGCAGGTTCGGCAGATCCCGGTGTCGCCTTCGGTCGCCTGCTCGGCGAGCCGGTCGGCGTGCTCGCGCTCGCGCTCGGTCAGTCGCGCGCGGAGCTCGTCTCGGTCGCTCTGCGCGCTCTCGAGCGCAGCGAGGAGGTCGTCGATAGCGCGCCAGTTGGTGTGTGCGGACGAGCAGAGGCACCGCTCATCGGCGAGCAGCTCGCGCCATTCAGCGACGACAGCCGGGTCGATCGTGGTCATCGGGGTTCCTCCGTCTCGTCGTCGGTGGTGGGCGTGTGGTCGAACCCAGGCAGTGGCCGGACGGCCAGCACCTCGCGGACGTCGAGCACCCCGGCGCGGGACGGGTGGGGGTCGTGCCAGAGGCGCCCGTCGGCGTAGATGACCTGGTGCAGCACGCCGCGGGGGCTCATCCCGGCGATGAGGACCCGCTCGCCAGGTAGGGCGGAGTCGAGGTCGGGCAGCTCTTCGACCCAGAGGCCGCGTCCGGCGAGGTAGCCGAGCAGCATGGCCCACCAGGCGTTGCCCGTGCTGGCGGCGCCGGTCTCGTCGGCGTCGCCCCAGGTGATGCCGTGCTCGAGGAAGTGCGGGACCTCGTGCAGCGGCACCTCGAGCAGCGTGGCGACGCAGGCCGCGACGCAGTTGCCCTTGCGCTTCGGGTCGCCGGCGAAGATGGTCTGGTCGATCCGCGGGCAGCCGTGGCCGGACGGATCTACGCTCCGGTCATGCACACCCTGATCGGCGGACCCCAGGGCGCGGAGTGGCTGATCATCCTCGGCCTGGTCGCGCTGATGGTCGTGCTCCCTGTCGCGCTCGTGGTGTGGCTGATCGTGAAGCTCGTCCGCCGCTGAGGCGCCGAGCTGGTCGCGGAGCTCTTCGGAGTTCATCGGTTGGTCCCTTCGCGGGGGTGGTGGCGGGTGCAGGGGCACGGCGCGGAGGCGTCGCGCGCTGTGCGGATGGACTGCTTGCAGTCGCTGGTGTGAGGGCGGTGTCCGCACCAGGTGCAGGAGCCGGGCGGGATGTAGCGGCGCTCGTCGCTCACGGATTGGCGAGCTCGAGGAGGGTGTCGGCGTGGCAGGGCTCGTCGAGCGGGCACCAGCACGCGAGGTCGTGGCCGGCGAGCAACCGACGGATCTCGTCGGCGGTGGGGACGTGGAGCGGGCCCGATGGCTTGCGCTCGAAGCGGTGCTCGTCGCCGTGGTCGTCGGTGTACGTGGTCTCGCCGTCAAGAACGAGCTCGCGGTGCATCCGCACGGCGTCGGCGCGCGAGAAGACGTGGGACACGGGGAACGGGTTGCCCCAGGCGGTCGGCCGGCCGACATAGACGGCATCGAGCGGCATCCGCCAGCCGGGGGCCCTGAGCCGCTGGATGCGGACTGGTGTCGTCATGCGGTCTCCTCGGTTGCGCGCCGGCGCGCAGCCTGCTCGCGGGCAACACGTGCGTCGCGGGCGTAGATGGACTCGAAGGTGTGCTCGGTGTCGTTGCGGTCGGCCTCGCAGACCGCACGGATTCGGGAGCAGTGGCCGCATGTCTCAGCGGGGTCGAAAGGCCGTGCCTCGGCCGGCCGATCCGCGTTGCGCTCGCGCCAGCACGGCGCGGAGGGGATCCCGATCGGGGCGGGGGTGTTGAGGCTGCGGTCGTCCGCGGCGCGGAAGACCGCGAGCGCGACGTCGGCGAGGTGGAGGTGGGAGACCTTCCGAATCGCGGCGACCACGCCGGCGGCGTCCCACCGTGGCGCCCCATGGGGGCGGGCGGCGACCGCGACGTAGGCCATCGCCTCGGCCTGCTCTTTGGTCACGGGCATCAGGTGCTCCCGTCGAGGTCGGTGGTGAGGCGCTCGAGGAGGGCGTCTCCGGTGCTGGTCGGTCCGCCGCGGACAGCGAGGCGGGCGTCTCGGCGGACGTCGGCGACGAGCAGCCGGAGCAGCTCGGCGTCGGCCGGTCGCCTCGGACACCGCGTGTGGACCCGCGGCGTGCCGTCCATGAGGACGGTGAGCTGTCGGCCGCACCACGCGCAGGGTGAGTGGCCGCGCTTGCACGCCGCGGACCAGTGCGACGCCGCCCAGTTGCCGCGTTCCTGGTGGGGGTCGCCGTACCCGCTGCGCCCGCAGACGTCGCACCGCCACTTCGGCCCGCTCATCGAGTAGCCGTAGCTCCGCCCGTCGTGCACCTTCGTGAACGACGGCTCGTCCATCAGGCGGGCTCCTTCGGCTGGTAGTCGAGGCAGGCCGGCCACCACGCACGGACGTCGGTGGCCGGGCCTTTGGTGATGCGCGCGCCGGGTCGGAGGCACTTGGGGAAGCTCTTGGCGTGGCCGCCGACTAGGCCGCGGAGCTGGCAGCTCCCGCAGGTGAGCGGGTCGCGCTTGCCTGAGGCGGGTGTGCGCTCCCGGTCGGCGTCCGGGTGGACCCTGCCGCCGACGGGATGCCACCCGACCAGGAAGCCAGCCTGCTGGCGGAGGGCTCGGCGAGCGTCGTCGCTGATCTCCGGCTTGGGGCTCGGGTCGTAGCCGCCGAACAGTGCGTCTTCGCTCATCGCTGGTCGACCTCCTCCGGGAGCTGCCCGGTCGGCACATGCAGGCAGGTGGGACAGCGCCGCGCCTCGTGTGCCCGGGCGTGCGCGTCGGCGTACCTCTGCGCGCTCTCCCAGGTCGGCGCCCAGCCTTTGAGGGCGACACCGAAGAACCAGAGGCTCTCGCCGGCGCAGTGCTCGCAGATCACGTGCCACGGCCGGTCGGCCCGGTCGGGGCCGAAGCGGTTGGCCTGGACCCGGACTCGCTTCTCAGCGCGCATCACGATGCTTCCAGGTGCGGCTCGAGCTGGTCGGGCGCCCAGAGCATCAGCGACGCGGTGCGTTGGTCGATGCCCTCGGCGATGAGCGCGGCGAGCCGGTCGGCGTCGTGGTCGCACACGCACACCCGGACGGCGCGCGCGTCTTCGCCGGGGTGCACGCGGGACGCGCAGGGCACGGGGCAGGTGCTGGGCGAGCACATCAGCGGCGTCCGCTCCGTCGACGAGCCCGGCGCCGGCGGTCGTAGGCCGCGTGCATCGTCGAGCGCGCCGGATGCTCCGGGCGGTGGTGCTGGTAGGAGTGGGAGATGACGGACGCGAGCGACCCTCGGCGGAGAGCGTGGCCTGCTCGTTCGAGGCTGGCCAGGAAGCGGGCGGTGTCGACCTTCACGACGACGGTGATTGATCCAGAGGGCATGTCTGATTCATCCATTCGCGGGTGGCTGGGAGGTGGGCTGCGGGTTTGGTCGCGCGCGGTAGGTGAGATGGAACTGGCTGGCGCCCTACACGCTGGAGATGCCTGTGTCTGTGGCTGTGGAGCGCGCCCGCGCGCGAGGCATCCGGACTCCGCGCGGAGTCCGTCCGGAGTCCGCGCGGACTCCGGGAGAACGGACTACTTCCGTCCGGCCGACTTCCGCTCGGCGTCCGCGCGCTGCTTCGCCTCGATCTCCGCTCGGCTGCGGTTGTGCTTGAGCCACGCCTTGATCCGGTAGCCCGAGCCGTTGCCGAGGAGGTCGTCGTCGACGCGCTCCCAGAGCCCGACGTGCACGAGCTTCTTCGCGCGCGCCTCGACGCCCGGCAGGCGGAACGTCGTCAGCTGCAGGTCGGAGATGAAGCCGTCTGCTGGCTTGCGCGCGGCGAACGCGAGCGCCCGGGTGAAGAGGACCTCCGCGCGTTCGCCGGCGGCGATGATCGCGTCGTCGTCGTAGTAGTGCGCGGAGAGAGGCGCGAAGGATCCGTTGCGGCGGATCTGGTTCACCATCAGAAGTCTCCCGGGGCGACTTGGAAGCAGGTCAGTCCGAGCGCCCGCCACATGTCAACGACCTGCTGGCGGTCGTCATAGACGCGGCGGACGTTGAACCGGTCCCGGATGTGGGTGTCGAACAGTTCGCGCTTCACGATCGAGTCGCGCCGGCGGTCGCCCTCCGCGCGCATGCGGAGCTCGCCCGGCACCTCGACGTACTCCGCGATCCACATCGCGGTGTCGACACGCGCCGATGCCTCGCGGCCGGAGCAGTAGATCACCTCCATGCCGTCGCGCTTGGCGGCCTGTACGGCTTCGATGACGGGCCAATTCGGCAGGTCTTCCGACACCCGCGTCAGGTCATAGATGTCGCGATCGGGATGCTTGAGCGCGAGAGTCCCGTCGACGTCCACGATCACGGCGGCCGGCAGGCTCAGGTCAGGCTCGTAGCGGCGCACGGCCGGTTCCTCTGGCTCGACGTCGCCCGCGGCCAAGGGGAGGAACTCACCACGCCGCAGGTACTTCCGGGCCATCCGCCGGATCACCTCTTCGCCGACTGGCCGTTCGCGGAGGTCGTCGCGCGCGATCGCCACGTCGACGTCGACAGGGAAGTCCCGGACCTCGACATCGGCGCCGTGCGCCGCAGCGAACCGCTGCCACTCCCGGATGTACTTCGGGCGCAGGTTCGTGTCGTCACACACCACATCGCAGCCCGCCGCGAGGAGCTCACGGACCGCGGCGCGCTGAACCGCGGTGACGTGCTGCTCCTGGTGCCACTCGTAGGTAGGCGTGGCAAACAGCATCGCGCGGAGGTCGTCGCGATTCACTCGCGCACGCGCGACCCTGTCCTCCAACACCCACGACTTAGCGAACGTGGTCTTCCCTGCCGCGGGCAGTCCCCGGGTCAAGATGATGGTCTGGAGGTTGGTCATGCGGTGGCCTCCGTGAAGGCTCGGGCGCGGGTGTCGCCCGCGGGCTTGAGTCGGCGCAGGATCGCCGCCTGTGGATCTCTGCCGTCGAGCAGTTGGAACAGCAGGGGGGCGAGGTGCCCGCGGCCGGTGGCGAGCTGGGCGTAGTCCTTGCGGGTCCAGCCGGTTGGCAGTTGGCCGAGGAGCTCGTTGTGAGCGTCGACGGCGCCAGCGATGCCGGCCGAGACCGCGGTTGACAGCTCCGACCACACGCCGTGGGTCCACTGGTGCAGTTCGTCGGGAAGCTCCGCGAGGAGCGCGGCCAGGCTTCCGCCGGCGGCCATGTGCTCCCAGACCGACCGCTCAGAGAGACCGGTCACAATCTTGTGGAGGCGGATGTAGTCGTCCTGCTTGATCTTCACGATCCGCGGCTCGTCGCGATACCGCACGCACAGGCCCTCGGCGCCGGGGCGCGGTGCAGCCGCGAGCGCGTGGCGGAGCGTCGGGTAGGGGAAGGTCTGCGTCAGTGCGCCTTCCCAGCCAACGAGGAGTGCCGCCACAGCCGGCCCGACCATGCTGCCATCGTCGATGTTGACGGCGCCGAGTAGGACGAGCTCGTCCCGATCGCCGTAGTCGCACACGATGCGGTTGCCCGGGTAGATGATCTCGACGAGCGGCGTCCATGCGTCGAGGTGCTGCAGGCGGTCGGGGTGCGCGCGCAACCAGGCGGTCGCGTGGATAGCTTGATCGGACTCGAACGACCCGCGGGTAGCGACTCTCGGCTGGCCGGCCTGGTCAAGGTGGATGATGCCGAGCGATCCGTCGAGCTTGTCGGTGACCTCGACCGGTGCGTCGAGGTCGAGCTTGCCGGCCTCGGCCTGGCCGTGGTTGAAGAACTTGGCCCACGGGCGGGCCACGATCCGTCCCTCGGGGTCGGTGATGAGGCCGCGGCACTGTCTGACCGCGGGGTTGTCCCACGCACCCGGCGTGTAGAGCGCGGCGTCGGTGTAGTTGTAGATCCGTTGGCCGTCGGAGGCCTCGCGGATACCGACCATCTTCTCGTCAAGCGCGCGGGCCAGATCGGCCGGCACGACGAGGTCGTTCAGGTCCATCGGTTGCCCTTCCTGTGTCCGGTGTTGCGGTGGCGGACGGCTTGCTCGTCGGTGACGTAGCGGCGGACGTGCCAGAAGACGAAGTCGCAGCGGTCACAGGTCGCGACCCAGCAGCCGTCTTCACGTGGGGCGACGGTGACTCGCGGGAGCTGGGTCATGCCGCGTCTCCCTGTGCTCGCCGGATCGCGACGCTGGTCTCGTAGCGCTCCTCGCCGTTCGGCTCGCGGCGGGCCAGGCGCCAGTAGATGTCTGCTCGCCCGGCGCGGGTGCACCCTTCACGGAAGGTGTCCTGGCGCATCTCGAGCCGCTCGAGCGCGACCGTCAGGGTGACGCCGGCGTCGGCCAGCCACTCGGCGTCTTCGAGCAGGACCGCGGTCCAGCCCTTCTGCCCGCGGACCGGGGCGTCGTCGACCGCTGCGGGTCTGCATTCCGGGTCGTCGATGTCGAGCTCGTCCCACGCGAGCGGGGGCGACCAGCCGTGTCGCAGCGCGGTGTTCCGTGCGCGTGAAGCGCCGCGGCCCTCGCGGACCGTCATGCTCAGCCGGTCGTAGGCGGCGACCAGCAGGTCGCCAAAAGAGCGCCGGACGAACTGGGGGTCGTGGTTGGCGATCCGACGGAGATGGTCGGGCCAGATGTCGAGCTCGATCGCGAGCGCGTTCATCGACCAGCCGATCGCCATCAGCGCCCGGAGGCGGCGCTGCACACCGGTCGGCGTCCAGAAGTGCTGGGCCCCTGCCCGGAGAAGGCGCTCGCGGGTAGCAGCGATCACGATGGAGTCGGGACCTTCGCGCTCGAGCCTGGCCAGCATTGGTCCCGTGATCCCGGAGGCCTCGACCAGCGCGGCTTTCGGCGTTCTCAGGATGACGGCATGAGCGCGGCGTCCGAGCGGCGCGCGGCGCGGGTTGCCGGCCATCGCGTCGAGCTCTGCCTCGATGGCGCGGCGGCGCTTCGCCTTCGCGCACGCCGCGCAAGCGTGCTGGCCGGCGCGATAGTGCGCGGTGGCGCCGGCGGGAGTGCCGTGCCGCGGGTCGTCGGGGCTCACGCGTTGCCTCCTTGGGGCTGGTTAAACAGCGCCGTGTCAATCTGCTGGGCGACGTGACCGGCGAGCCGGCGAAGCCCGCCGGTGTGGCCGCACATGCACTCGCGGAGGTCGTGGTCGAAGGTGTGCTGGAGCAGGACGTTCGCGATCGTCTCGACGCGGGTGTCCCGCGAGACAGCAGCGGCGCCGGAGACCGGAGTCTCGGGCGCCGCGGGTGTGGGGGCTGGGGCGGGTGGCGTCATGGCCGGACCTCGACCATCTCCGCGATGGTCCACAGCGCGGTGACGTCGAGGTGGGGGCCGTAGACCTGGCGGCCGTTGTAGCGGAAGGACTCCCGCGCTTCGTGCTCCTCGTAGGCCTTGAAGAGGCCGAAGGCGGTCTGCACGAGCTCGCTGCGGCACGCATGGGGGGAGAGGTAGGCCTTCCCTCCGCGTCCGGTGCCGGGCTTGCCGGTGATGGCGTCGGGTCGGTCGACCTCGACCTGGAAGTACCAGCGTCCGCGGAGCTCGGTGCTGTCTGGCCGGAGGAGCAGCCGGTAGCCGGGCTTGTAGCTCACGGAGAGGTGGACGTCCTCGAAGAGGGGCGACCAAAACTCGTCGGTCTCGACGTCGTCGTCGAGGGTCGGGTCGCAGAGCTTGCGGGATGCGTTCACGTGAGGTGTCCCTTCTGGATGATGCGGAGCGCGTCGTAGACAGCGCGGGTGGTGCGGACGTCGCCTTCGGCGGTGTGGTCCGGGGTGGGAATCTCGTGGCCGAGGGAGGCGCACTTCGTGGCGACCGAGAGGAGGCCTGCGGGGCGGGCCCAGTCGAAGATCGCCATGGCCATGACCTCGACGTCGATGAGTCGGTAGTGCCAGACGGGGGCGCCGATCAGTTGGGTGAGCATTGCGGCGTCGAAGGCTGGGTTCGCGCCGACGAGCGTGACGCCGGTCAGCTTCTGTGCGAGCCAGTGCTGGGCCATGGGGTGCGGTGTCGCGCCGGCGTTCTGCCGCTCCCAGTACCTGCCGACGGTGAGGGCCTCCGGCTGCGCGTACTCGAGCGTGTGCTGGAGGAAGTAGGCCGATGGCTGTTGCTCGTCCTCGCGCCACCAGCTGACCTCCCAGGGTTGGTGGAGGCGGGGGTCGAGGCCGGTGGTCTCGGTGTCGATGAAGCAGAGGACGGGGTCACTCATCGTCGGCTCCGCTCGCGCACCACTTGTGGACCCACCGGCCCCGTCCGGTCTTGGTCATGTCGCGGGTGTGGACCATGTCGTTGCCGCACCTCGAGCACTCGTTCGCGCTGGAGTGCGAGGCGAGGCCGGACTCGTTGGTGCCGACCTTGCGGCCGCCGCGGCTCACGATGGGTCCTCGGCGACGACCTCGACGGGCGTGGTCACGGTCATCCCGTCGGGGATGGTCACCACGGCTTCTGGCCGGAGCGGGAGGAACGCGCCGGCGGGGACGCGCACCGTGAGCTTGAGCAGGACGGTGCCGCCGCGGGGGCGCGTCGGGCGCTTCTGGGTGATCTGCACGACCTTCGCGCCCTCGAGCAGCTTCTCCCCGTCTCCGTAGACGTAGCGCGACCAGTCGGGCTCGACCTGGGCGTAGAACGTGGCGTCAACGTGGGACGGCTGGGCCGGCATCAGCTCGTCACCTCACCGGTCTCGGGGTCGACCCCGTCCGGGACCAGCTCGGCGTCGACCGGCTCGTCGTCGGCGCTCGCGAAGGGCTGCTGGAGCCGCTCCTGCAGCGCGACCACCACGGATTGCGCGTCAGCAACAGTCACGGCGGCGCCGTTGGCGATGGTCCGGCCGACGACCTCGCCGACGTAGCCCAGACGGTGGTCGGCGTCGATCCCGACGTCGTCCATCAGGCCGAACATCTGACCGGCGAGCTCGCTCCCGGGGTCGAGAGGCGTCGCGGCGTCCTGCTCGGCGCGCTGCCGCGCCCGGGCGCCGGCGAGTCCTCCCTCCTCTTCCTCGACCGTGCCCTGCACGACGCGCGGGTTGTCGGCCTGACCCATCTCGTCGTCGGTGTAGAGCGCGGCAAAGTCCTGCGGGTAGGCGCGGCGCAGCGCGAGGGCCTCGGCGCACTTCGCCAGCTGGCCGGCGGGCATCTTGGCCCACATCGAGTTCGGCTTGAGCTCCTTGGTGTTGCGGTCGACGTAGGTCTGGACGTACTCGGCGTACATCGCGGTGCCCGCGTAGCGACGGTTGTTCTTGACCACGACGACGCGGGCGGCGGCCGGCGGGTTCTCCGGGTCGACCCACACGTCGGTCCACTTCCCGTCGTGGCCGCACCACTGGGTGTCCTCGTACTCGAGGACGTCGCCGTCTCGGCGGGCGGCGCGGGAGGCGGTGACGCGGTAGCCGTCGATCCCGGTCTGGCTCGTGTACTTCGTCTCCCAGCGCTCCTGCCGGGCCTGGGGGTCCCAGGTCTTTGTCTTGCGCCCGATCATGTGGATCTGGCGGGCGAAGGGGTCGAGGCCCGTGCGCTGCGCGACGTGGTGGAACACGTCGAGGTCCCCCTGGGGGACGTTCTCGAGCCCCATCTGCCGGAGCGCGGCGATCTGGGCCTCGTTGAAGCGGTCTTGGTCGGCCTGCAGCACGAGGGCGGAACCCTGGTGAGTGGTGGTGGCGAGGTCGGTGCTGGTCATGCTGCTGTCTCCACTTCGTGATCGGTGTAGGCGTAGGCGGGGAGGTCGATGCGCGCGAACTCGGTGTCGGGGACGTAGCCGGGCCAGGAGTCGGCTTCGAGGCAGTCGCGGTAGATCTGCAGGGCCTGACGGTTGCGCTCGCGGCCGAGAGCGACAGCCGGGGGCTTGAGCTCGACGACGGTCACGAGGTACGGCGGGGTCTTCATCTGGACGATGAAGGCGAATGCCTCTGCGGGGTGGCCGAGGTCGCGGGCGAGGTCGAGGTACCACGGGTGCTGCTGGTGGTAGCCGAAGTCCTTGGCCGCCTTCGCGAACGCGAACGGGTCGGCGGAGACCGCGCTCTTGTAGTCGGTGAGCACCGTCGAGCTGAGCCAGTCGAAGCGGCAGCGCCGCATGATCCCGGTCTCGGGATCGGGGGCGTATGCGGACACCTCGGGCTGCCCGTCGGCGAGGAGCTCCATGGCGAGGGTGTGCTCGGTGAGCTTCTCGGCCATGTCGTCGATCTGCTGGACCTCGGCGGCCTTGAGCGGGATCGCACCGTCCTTGCGGGCCTGGTCGATGAACGCGCGGGCGTCCTTGGTGCTCGCCGCCCCGTTGCTGGCGAGCAGGTCAGCGGGGATGGTGCGGACCTCGGCCCCGACGCCGAGGACCTTCGCGTGCGCCGCGGAGCCGTAGTCCCAGGCCTTCTTGAACGGTGGCGGGTGCTCCTGCTCCCACCGGAACAGCGCCGGCGCCTTGAGCAAGACCTTCGCGCCAGAGTGCGACAGGCTGGCCGGGTCCCGGTGGTAGTCCTCCTCGGGGATGTTGGGGTAGAAGCCAGGCTCGCGCGCAGCGGCCCCCGCCTCGACCTCGTCGACGGTCGGCTCGGTCTTCCAGTGGCAGAAGCAGGAACAGTCCGCGCCGGATGTGCTCGGCCTGACGCATCGGGCGTGGGAATCGGGCGGGTTCGACGGGTTGCAGAACCCCGAGAGCCACGCCTTAGGCGCGTTCATGAAGTGCCTCGCCAGCATCCGGCGTGGGACCCGCAGGGCGGGCACGGTTGTGCGCACGGGGCGGGCTGAGGCGCCGGTGCGCTCGCACTCGCGTCGGCCAAGACCGCGCCGCTGCCCCGCGCCCTCATCGCTGGGCCATCCGCAGCAACGGGACCTGCGCCGTCTCGGCCTCGCGCCTGGCCTGACGCTCGAGCTCGCCCCGGAGGGCCGTCTCGGCTGCGTCCGCACGCTCGGTAGCGACGGCGAGGAAGAGCTCGAGATCGTTAACCCGGTCGGCAGCACGGTGCATG
>SXGS01455161.1_pt1 | contig 17546 bp, 15 predicted proteins | sample 3174681 | NCBI WGS metagenome assembly SXGS01 (sample SAMN11356861, study PRJNA531348) | freshwater metagenome | isolation source: freshwater sample F1-80 | place: China: Fuxian Lake, Yuxi | collected 2017-12-25 | reverse complement strand
GCGCGCCGCACTCGACGATGTGACCCGCGATCGTGCCGGCCGCCAGCAAGTCGTACTGGTCGCGCTTCCATCCAAACTCGTGGATCAGGGGTCCGAGCACGAGGCCGGGGTCGGTGCCGCGGCCGGTGATCACGATCTGCGCGCCGGCATCGAGCGCTTCCGCGGTGGGGAACGCTCCGAGATAGACGTTGGCGCTCGAGACGCCCGCGCGCACGCTGGCGAGCGGTGCGCCGCTGTCCATGTTGGCGAGCGTCTCGCCGCTGGCCAGCAGCGCGTCGAGCTCGCCGTAGATGTCGTCGCCCTCGACGACCGCGATCTTGACGCCGTGGAAGCCCCGCTTTCGCAGCACCGCGAGCGTGGCGTCCTTGCAGGCCATCGGGTTCACGCCACCCGCGTTGGCGACGACCTTGATGCCCTTGGCGACGAGGTCAGGCGCCGTGCGCTCGATCATCTTCACGAAGTCGGTCGCGAAGCCCTTGGAGGGATCGCGCAGCCGCTGCTTCTGCAGGATGCTCATCGTCACCTCGGCCAGATAGTCGAGCGTCAGGTAGTCGAGCGGCCCCTCGCGGCACAGGCGGATCGGCCCGAGCAGGGAGTCGCCCCAGAATCCCTGACCGTTGGCGACGAGCACCTTGTCCTTGCGCGGCATCGGATGGTCCTTTCGAACGCGAGGATTCTAGCCGCGCGAGCGGCGTCCCGTTCCGCGCGAGCCGGTATCCGGCGTAGATTGGCACCGTGCCGCTCCCGCTTGTCCTCGTCACCGGCTTTGGTCCCTTCGAGGACCGCCGCCACAACCCCAGCCGCGCCGTGGCTGCCGCGCTCGAGCGCGAGCCGCCGCCCGGCCTGCGGGTACGCTCGCGCGAGCTGCCGGTGAGCTTTCTGGCCGCGCCGCGCGAGGTGGAGCGTTTCGTCGCGCGTCATGCGCGCTCGCGCCCCGTCCTCCTGCTCGGTCTCGGCGTGCAGCGCGAGGGCTACTTCCGCTTCGAGCGGCGCGCGCGCGGCCGCTACACGACGCGCCGCGTCGACAACGACGGCACGGTGGGGGCGAGCCTCGGCTCCCGAGTCGGACCGACCCTGCGCACGACGCTCGACGTCCGCAGGCTTGCGCGCCTCCTGCGCGAGGCAGGGGCGGACGACGTGCGCGTCTCGAACGACGCCGGCGGCTACGTCTGCGAGCGCACCTACCACGCGCTGCTCGAGAGCGCGGCGAAGCGCGACATTCCCGCGCTCTTTCTCCATGTCCCGCCCGCGAAGGACGTGCCGTCGCGCGTGCAAGCGCGGCTCGTGCGCGCGTGGCTCGCGGCTCTCGCGCCTCAGGAGAGCGCGATGCGCGGCCGTTCGTCCGGCGTGTCCGGGCGCGCGGCAGCGAAGGCGCGGAAGTCATCGACGAAGGGCCGTAGGTCGAGGCCCATGTAGTCGCCGCGCGACTCGCGCGCGACACGCTCGAGCCTCCCGAGGCCATTCGCGGAGAGCTTTTCGAGGCCGGCGGGTTGCCGCATTGGGATCTTGAGGCAGGCGGCGGAGCACTGGATCAGTCCCTGCAGGAAGTCCGCCTGCAGCGCATCGTGCTTGGCGGAGTGCCACAGGCCTTCCCAGACCTCGTGAGCCTCCCAAAAGAAGCCCGCGTTGTAGAGGTCGACGCCGAAGAGGTAGTCCTCGTTCTCGCTCCAGCGCGCGGGCTCGAAGTAGGGCGCCGGCGGCTCGCGCTGGCCGGTGTAGCTGTGGCCGCGCGGGTCGCCGGTGGGGTGCGGGTCGCGGCCCGGCAAGTAGGCGTAGGGCGGAAAGGCGCGCGCGGGGGCGTAGCGTTCGCTCACGGCGCGAGCTCGACCACGGGGTTGTCGACGGCGAGCGAGCCGTACTTCACGTACACGCCGGCGTGGGTGCGCGACGTGCGCGCGATCGGCAAGCGCAACGGGAACGGGCCTTGGCCCGCGACCGTGACCTCGATCGAGTTGTCCGGGAATACGCGCGCGGCGAGGTCGAAGGGCTCGCCATTCTTCGGGCGCTGCGGGAGGTTCACGGTCGCGGTGGTGGTGTCCGTGACCCCGCCACCGGAGCCGAATACGAGACGCTTCAGGTTCAGGCGACCCTCGTGGTCGAGCGTGATCACGGCCCAGTCGCCCTTGGGCATGCCCGCGATCACGAGGCCGTGGTGCGACCCGAGCTTGGGCTCGCCCTGCAGCGTGACGCGCGCGCGCACCTCGTACTCGCCGTGGAGCTCGACTGCGGTGCAGATACGGCCCACGGGGCGCACGCCGTCGATCGTGACGCGCTCGCTCGAGCTCGAGAAGCCCGTCTCGAGGTTGGTGAAGATCGTCTGCCACGAGCCGGGGACGCCGGCGAGCTTCTGCAAGTTGCCGCGCAAGAGACCTTTGTCACGCGCGAGGCTGCGCAGCTCGGCCGAAAGCTCACCGAGTGGGCCGCTGGTGTCGTCGAACGAGACCGAGGCTTGCCGAGCGAGCGTGTAGGCGCGCAGGGTCAGGTCCGTCTTCGCCTTGCGGTAGTCCTCGACGAGGATCTTCGCCGTCCGCGCGAGCGCGCGCACCTTGGCGCGCGCGGCGACGAGCCGGTTGTTCTTCTTGTCGAGCTTCGCGAGGCGCTTGGAGAGTGCCTCGATCTCCTCTTCGCTCGCTTCCCACGCGCCGTCGGCGGCGAGCTCGAGGAGCTTCTCCAGCAGCGGCGCGGCAGCTGCCGGCTCCCCGATGCGCTCGAGCAAGTCGGCCTGCGTCAGCAGCACCGAGGCCGCGGGCCCGAGCGGGTCGTCGATCTTCGTGCGGATGTACTCGAGGTGGCCTAGCGCACGCCGCAGCAGCTCCTGCTCGCTCACCTTGGCCGTCTTCGAGCCCGCCACGGCCTTCGCGGCCGCGAGGTAGCGCTCGACCTCTTCCATGCGCAGCGCGCGGCGGTTCTGCGCGAACTGCAGCGGGTGCACGTGGTCGAGGATCCAGCGCCGCCACTCCGCCTCGAAGTGCTCGAAGGTGCGATGGCCGCGCGGCGAGTCGGGGCCGAGGAATACCTCGTCGAAGGCCGCGCGCGAACCCTTGTCAGCGCGCGTCACGAGGTCGCGGTAGTGCTCGTACAGAGGACGGAACGAGTACTCGAGCGTGGCGGGGTTCTCGTACTGCTGAAGGAAGTACACGAGGCCCCAGCCCCACGGGTAGTACTCGCCGGCGTAGGAGCCGGGCGAGTCGTAGTTGACGACGTCCGCGAGCGTGGGACCGCCGCCGGAAGTCAGCATGCGGTAGAGGTGCGAGAGGCGCCCGTGCGCGGCATCCGGCCAGAGCACGGTGCCGTCCGCCATGGCCGTCGCGCCCTCGAAGAAGGTCGCGGTGCCCTCGTTGAGCCACGCCGGCGGCGCGCCGCGCGCGAGCATCGTCATGAACTGGTGGCTGGCCTCGTGGAACAGGGTCTCGACCATCTGGTCGAGCGAGCTCGTGTCGCTGCGCGTGTCGTAGGCGTGCACTTCCCACTCGCCTGGCGACCACCAGCCGGCGGGACGGCTCGATCCGCTCCAGCCCGCGAGCATCTGCTCCTGCGACGCATGGATGTGGATCGTGGCCTTGCGCGGGGTGAAGCGCGTCGTGTCGCCGTCGAAGTAGATCTGCACGTAGGACGCGTAGATCTGGTCCATGGTGCGGCCGAGCAGCTCGGACACGGCGGGCTCGAGGTGCGCGACGAAGCGATAGTGCTGGCTCTCGAGCGTGAGCTCGGGCCAGCCCTCCGGCGGTCGCGCGCCGCCTTTGGCCTCGAGGTCGACCTCTTCCTCGCTGGAGCGGATGCGCGCGGCGAGCTCCAAGATCGGCTCGCGCGCCACACCGCGGGCGAGCGGCAGGGCGCGCTCGCAGAACTCGAGCGCGCGCTCGCGCTGGCCTTCCGACTCGAGCACGACCGCCGCGTCGAACAGCTCCTTGGCGCCCTTCTTGTAGAGCGCCTCGCGCCGCGCGAGCAACGGGTCGAGCTCCAAGAGCCGCTTGCGCAGCTTGGCGGCCTCCTTGTCAGTCTCGGGGAGCGGCCACCAGGCGCGCTCGAGGAAGTGCGCGGCCTCGTCCCTGCGGCCGAGCTTGGCGAAGGCCTGCGCGAGCAGGTCGTCGAGCGCGGCGCTCGAGGGATGGAAGCGCAGGTGCTCCTCGATCGTCGCGGCGACCTCGGACCACTTCTGCGCGAGAGCGAGCTCCTTCGCGGTCGCCAAAGCGTCGCTGGCGGCACCCGCCCAGGGGGCGAGCACCGCCAGCATGACCGCGCCGAGCCCCCGACGGAGGAGGACGGCGATACCCATCGGAAGCCTAGTTGCGGCTGACGTCGAGCTTGATGTCCATGGTGCCCGACATGGCCATCTGGTTCTCGATGGTCATGTTCTGGCCCTGAGCCGAGACGGCCATGCCCATGTCGATGCCGACCTTGGACTTGCCGCTCAGGGTGAGCATGCGGATCTGGCCGGCGGCGGCATCCCACAGGACTTGGCCTTCGGCCTCGAGGGCGAACTCCATGTCCATGTGCTCCACCTTCATCTCGCCCATGCCTTCCGGCATTTCTTGGGCCATCTCGGCCAGCTTGTCGGCCATGTCGTTGCTGCTCTCGATGTTGATCTTGAGCTTGATCACGGCGTAGATGCCGCCCTCGAGCTCCTGCATACCGACGTACTCGGCCGTGGCGGTGCCTTCGAGCAGGTCGCCGACGAGGTCGTTGATGTCTCCCATGGATTCCATGCCCGGCATCATTCCGCCGCCGGCGGCCTCGGGGTCCTCGGGGCGGATGCCGACGTCACCGCCGGGCATCAGCAGGGGCTTGAGGCCCTTGACGTCGATCTCCCACGTCGCGCCGACGGCGACTTCCGTGCCGGGGACGAGCACGGCGAGGTCCATGTCGAGGTCGAGGTTCTCGAGCAGGTCGGCCTCGCCCTCGCTCTCGTGGAAGCTCTTCTCGAAGGCGCTGTTCTCGGCGTCCCACTTGAAGGCCACGGTCTTGCCCTGCAGGGCGCTCGAGCCGGTCATCGACTGCTCCATGCCGCCCTCGGGCATCTGGGCCATCTCCATGGCGAAGCTCGACGCGCTGCCGAGCTTGTCAAAGGTGCGGCGCAGCTCCGTGATCTTGCCACCCTCGGCGGCCACGATCTCGTCGGTGACTTCGATCGTGTTCTCGGTCGTCATGTCCATGTCCATCTGCAGGTCCATGGGGAACGGCTGGCCGTTCATCGACATGTTCATCTCGTCGAGGGTCTGGTCCTGCTTGATGGTCCAGGCGCGCGAGACCTTGGTGCCGGCCTTGGGGCGGAAGGCGAGCGAGTCGCCCGGGGCGATGGTGGAGCAGAGGATCGGCGCGGCAAGGGCGGCGAGGACCAGGGTGCGGGTGCTGTTCATGATTCGGGTCGATCGGAGGGTCCGAAGTCCCTCGGCAGTTGGGGGTGAGCGCTGCCCGGCGAAACCCGAAGCCACAGGGGCCGGGCGAGGACGCGGGCAAGCCGCGGGAGAGTATCAACTTCCGAGCCACGCTCGGCGGTCGGCTGCCGAGGCTCGGGGGGGGGGCTTGAGCGGAGACGCAGCGCCCTAGAACTGCCGCATGGGCGAAATTGGCACGCCATCACCTCGGCCGAGCCGTAGGCGTCAGCGCACCATCGGCGGCAGCAAGACCAATACGAGGGTCAGTGTGGCCGCGAGGGTCCCTCGGGAGGGGCGAGTAGAGGAGCGCTCGGGCTGCATGGGACGGACGGAAAGCCGCTGAGGCGCTCGAGGCAGCGCCTTCGGCTGCGATGATGGGACCTGAAAGTAAAAAGAGACTTCCTTTGCAGAGCCATTCTTGAGGCTTGATGCATCCTTTCTCCTATGATTTGGGAACCGCGGCGGCGCGCGCAGCGTCTGCACAGTGGGAAGGGGGGTCCAAGCTGCCGTCCGCTCCGCTGGGCGAGTCAGCGGGGAGGGTTGGCGCGGTCTCCGCCGAGGGCGGTCGGCCGGGGCTCAGGACCCGGCCGGCCGCCTGTTTTCTCCTGCCCGTCGCACCACGATGTGCTGGGAAAAGGACGTCGCAGTCCTATTCTCTTCCGGCCCCATGCCCACTCCAAACTCGCCTAACGCGTCCCCGACCGCCGCCCTCGCCCGGCCGAGCACCAAGATCGTCGCCACCATCGGACCGGCCTCCGAGGACCGGCTTGTGCAGCTGGTCGAGGCCGGCATGGCCGTGGCGCGCATCAACTTCAGCCACGGCAACGACGAGGACCACCGCCGCCGGGTCGGTAAGGTCCGCGCCGCGGCGCGGCTCACGGGCATCCCGATCGGCATCCTCGCCGACATCCAGGGCCCCAAGATGCGCCTTGGCAAGCTCGCCGGGGGCGAGCGGCGGCTCGAGCGCGGCGAGGATGTGCGCCTGATCGAGGGCGACGCCTCGACCGAAGCCGACCTGCTTCCGTTCAACTTCCAAGGCTTCAAGGGCTCGCTCAAGCCGGGTGACCGCGTGCTGCTCGCCGATGGCGTGGTCGAGCTCGTGACCCAGTCGGTCGAGGGCGACATCGTGCGAGCCCGCGTGCGTCGACCCGGCCCGATCGCCGACCGCAAGGGTGTCCACCTTCCGGACTCGTACCTGTCGCAGGAGCTGCCGACGCCCCAAGACCGTCGGCACATCGCGCTCGCGCAGGAGCTCGGCGTCGACTTCCTCGGCATCTCGTTCGTCTCGCGCGCCGATGAGATCGAGCGCATCCGCGAACTCGCCCCGCAGATGATTCTGGTCGCCAAGATCGAGCGCCGCACCGCGCTCGACAACCTGAAGGGCATCCTCGACGCCACGGACGGGATCATGGTGGCGCGCGGCGATCTCGGAGTGGAGACCGCGCTGGAGTCGCTTCCGCTGCTGCAGAAGAGCCTGATCACCGAGGCCCTCAGGGCCGGCAAGTTCGTGATCACGGCGACCGAGATGCTCGAGTCGATGGTGCACAGCTCGCGCCCGACCCGCGCCGAGGTCACCGACGTCGCCAACGCGGTGCTCGACGGCTCGGACGCGGTCATGCTCTCGGCTGAAACGGCCGTGGGTGAGTATCCGGTCGAGGCGGTCGAGGCCATGGGGCGCATCGCGCGCTCGGTCGAGACCAGCCAGCGCTACCACGAGCTGCCGCGCGCCGGCTTCCGCCAGAACGAGCCGACCTTCTCCAACGCGACGGCGCTCGCCGCGGCCCAGGCCGCCGAAGCGCTGTCCATTCACAAGATCATCTGCTTCACCGAGACCGGCAACACGGTGCGCCTGCTCTCGCGCTATCGCGTGAACGCCGAGATCATCGCCATGACGCCCAGCGAGCGCACCCTGCAGGCCATGACGATCCTGAGCCACGTCCGCCCGCTCCTCTGCGAACGTGAAACGAGCCTGGAGGACATGCTCCACGAGGCGCAGAACATGCTGGTCGAGCGGCGCATCTGCTTGCATGGCGAGGAGGTCATCTTCGTCGCTGGCGTGCCGCCCGGCGTGTCGCGCTCGACGAACGTGATGAAGCTCCATCGCATCGGCGAGCCGGCGCGCATGCACTAGCAGAAGCGTCGCGTCGCGATTTTCGAGCGTTGACTCGGGCCCGCGGGATTTGCAGAGTCCACGGACCCCCCGATGCTTGAACTCTCCCTCGACCTGTTGCGGCGCAATCCGCTGAAGAAGATCCTCGACACGGAACGGCGCATGCGCGAGAGCACGCCCCAGACTGCGCGGGTAGTCTCGATTGCCAGCGGCAAGGGCGGCACCGGCAAGAGCGTGGTGTCGACGAATCTCGCGGTGCTGCGAGCGCAGCAGGGCGAGCGCGTCTTGCTCGTCGACTTCGACGCGGGGCTCGCCAACGACCACTTGCTGCTCGGACTCGCGCCGCAGTTCGACCTCGGCCACATCGTCGAGGGCCGCGTCGGTGCGCGCGAGGCGCTGGTCGCCGGGCCGCACGGGCTCAAGCTGCTCTCCGGCGGCGTCGGTCGCCACGGGCTCGCCAATCCGACGCGCCGCGAACTCGAGCGTCTGTTCAAGGCGCTGCGCCCGCTCGAGGACGAGTTCGACCTGATCCTGATCGACCACGGCGCGGGCATCGGCTACGCGACGCTCGCGCACCTCGCGGCGTCGACCTCGCTGCTGCTCGTCACGAGCCACGAGGTCACCGGCCTCTCCGACGCCTACGCGGTCTACAAGCGCGGCAAGATGGTCAACCCGGACCTGCAGGTCGGCATGGTGTTCAACCGGGTTCCGGACCGAGAGAGCGCGGAGGCGGCGTGGCAGCGCTTCCGCGATGCGTGCAAGCGCTTCCTCGGCAATGAACCCGAGCATGTCGGAGTCGTCCCGGCGGACCAGGCCGTGAGCGCGAGTGTCGACGCGCGCATGCCGGTGTGTCTCCACGCGCCGACGTCCCGCGCAGCGCACGCGCTCTCCTCTGTTGCGCGCTGGAATCGCATCCAGACGTCGCGTAGTGTTTCGCCATTCTTCGAGCGCGCGGCCCGCGCGCTCCGCTAACAGGCTCCCGTCCATCCCCACGCCGTGATGCCCCGCGCCTCCTCCCCGCGCACTGACACCGCGAACCAAACTCGTCGCATGCGTACTTACGCGCTAGCCAACCACAAGGGCGGTTCCGGCAAGACCACCACGGCGATTCACCTCGCGGGTGCGCTTGCCGCACGCGGTCGGCGTGTGTTGCTCATCGATCTGGATCCGCAGGCGCATGCCACGCTCGGGCTTTCGAGCGAGGCCGAGGACTCGCCCTGCGCGTTCGAGGTGCTGACGGGTGAGGTGCGCGCGCTCGACGCGCTGCACGCGGCTCCGGGCGGAATCACGCTGATTCCCGGTCATGCGCGACTCGCGGAGTTCGAGGAGCGCGCCGCGCGCGAGCTGGGTGCGGAGGGCGCGCTGCGGCGCGCGCTCGCGCCGCTCGCCGAGCGCTTTGACGACTGCCTGCTCGACTGCCCGCCGCGCGCCGATGGCCTGCTCACTGCCAACGCGATCCGCGCCTGCGACACTGTGCTCCTGACCGTCGAGACCGGCGCGTTCGCGCTGCAGGGTGCGCTCAAGGCGCAGGAAATCGTCGACGAGACGCTCGCCGCCGCGCGCCACGCGCCGGAGCTGCGCGTGGTCGCCACGATGTTCGATCGCCGCCTGCGCATCGCGCGCGAGGTGTTGATCGCGATGCAGGCGCGCTTTGGCGAGCGGCTGTTCGACACCGCGATTCGCTCGAGCGCACGGCTGCGCGAGGCGGCCGGCGCGGGCGTACCGATTCAGCTTCTCGCGCCGCGCTCGTCCGCGGCGCAGGACTTCGCGGCACTCGCCGACGAACTCGCCCTCTCTCCGGTGGGAGCCTAAACGGCGTACAAACCCTCAGGAACCCGATAACTATGGACTCGCTGGCTCTGCTCTGCAATCTGTACGGCCAAGGCCCGGTCACGCTGCGTCGCCTGCGCGAGGCTGGCTGTAGCACCTGCGATGACGTGTTGTGCCTCGAGCCCACCAAGCTCGCGCGCGCGCTCCGCACCCGTCGTCCCGCGGCCGAGCGCTTCCAGCGCGAGGCGCGCGAGCTCGCGGCCCGCGTCGGCGTGCTGGGTGGTCCGGCGCCGGCGATCGAGTCGAGCGAACTCGCGGAGTTTTCCCCGCCCGTCGCGCAAGTTCAGGAGCCCGAGCTCGAGGCGCCGACTTCCGTCGCCGGGGACGGCGGTGAGCAGCTGCGCACCGAGCTGCTCGACGGCCTCGACTCGACCCTGTGCATGCGTCTGCGCTCTCTCGGCATCGAGCGCGTCGAGGACCTCGCGCGCGCGGATGCGCTGGAGCTCGCGCGCTCGCTCGAAGTGCCCGTCACGCGCGTGGTGCGCCTGCAGTTCCTCGCCCGCCGTGTCGCCGATGCGCGTCCGGAGCCCGAACTGCGCACGTTCACGCTCATGCCGCGCCGCTCCCAGCTCTCCGCTGCGCGCTTCTCGCCCGCGGAGCCCGTGGGCGAGCTCGCCCCGCTGGCAGAGGAGGAGCGGATGGAGGCTTGGGCGCGGGAACGGGCGCTCGAGCCGGTCCTGATCGCCGCGCTGGCCGCGGAGCCTGAGCCGAATTCGGCCTCGGGCCTGGCCTCGCCCACGGCCGGGTCCTTCGGGACGAGCTCTGCGACGCCGGGCGAAGCCGCTGCGGACGATGCGGCGGCCGGGCCCTTCGCCTGAGCGCGCGGAGAGCGCGATTCCGGCTCCCCGCGGACGGCGTGCTGTGCGAAGGTGACTGGAGCCGGAGCCACGGATAGGGCTCTGGATTCCCCGTGACGATCTTCCCCAGCGCTCTTGCTCTCGTCGCGCTGTCCGTGCTCGCTATCGCGCGGCAGGAAGGTCCCGTCGCGCCCGACGGTCGCCGCGGTTTCGGTTCGCGCGCCCAGCTTTCGGAGGTGCTGGCGACGGTGCGCTCGACGCGCGACGCGGAGCGCGCGTTGCTGGCGGAGCTCGACGGCCTGCCGAGCGAGTTGTCGGTGCTCGTGGCTGGAGCGATGGAGCGCTATCGGGAACGTGGCTACCTCGCCCTGCTCGACCCGTCGCGCGAGGCGGCGATGGCCGACGTTCACCGCGCGCTTGAGCTGACGCTCGGGGATCCGCTCGTCGGTCTTGCGGGTGTGGAGCTCAGCGCGGAGCTGCGCGCCCGCCTCGTCTCGGACCTACGGCTGCGCCTGCGTAGGCAAGTGACGACGTCGCTCGAGCTCGAGTCGCGCGAGCTGCGACGCGGACTGGCCGTGCTGCGGGGCGCGACCGACGGCTTCGTCCTGCTCACGCCGGACGAGGCCATGATCATCGCGGCGCGCATCGACCTCGCCGCGAGCTTCCTGCGTGCGATGCGCAACGACCTGCGCGCGCTGCGGCAGGGCGGAGACGAGGCCGAGATCGTGCGCCGCGCCGCAACATTGCTGGCACTGGCGCGCGCCTCCGAAGGCGAGCAGGTCCGTCGCGCGGGCCTCGCTCGCGAACTCGAGACGCTTGCGAGCTTCGAGGACGCCATGTCGGCCGTCACATTTACGGTGCGTCTGCGAACGTCCTGTCACGAACTGCTCGACTGGCGGGCGCGGATCTTCTCGGAGTCGATTGCGCTGCGCGACGAGGCGCTGCTGTGGCTGCCGGACTCTGACGTCGCCAAGCAGGCTCCACCGGACGTCCAGAAGCTCTCGCGCAGCGAGCGCATGCGTGGTGCGCGGCTGCGGGCGCAGCAAGCGCTGGCGCTCGATCCGCTCGATCCGGACGCGGTCTGGGCGTACGCCCACGCGACGGACTTCCAGTTCGGGATCGTCGAGTCGCGCGCGTGGTATGACCGTTTTCTCGCGCTGCGCGGAATTCGTTCGCACGACCATCGGACCTACGCCGAGCGCAAGCTCGAGCTGCGCGAGCGGGAGGCGCTCGACACGGTTCAGCGCGGCCTCTACGGCGGTCCCGGAACGGCCGATACGACCGGCCAGCGTCGCTGAGCCGCGCCGCGCGAGCGGTGCTTCAGTCGATCGGCTATCCTCCAAGGCGCGCGCGGTCCTCCGCTCCAAGGCTCTGGTTCGTCGGCCCCACGCGCTCCCCAAGGCCCCGTCGATGTCCTCCGCTCCGACTCGCAGCTCTCTCGACTTCCTCGTCGCCGCCGCGCGCTCGCGTCCCGCCGACGATCCGATCTTCGCGCTCAACGCGGAGGCCCAGCGCCGAGCGAAGGCCGGCGAGTTGGTCGTCAACGCCACGCTCGGAGCGCTGATGGAGGACGACGGGAGGCTGGCCGTGATGCCCTCCGTGTCCGAGGCCATGCGCGCGGTTGATGCGCGCCGTGCCGCGGCGTACGCGCCGATCGCCGGCGAGACGAACTTCCTCGCGTCCGTGATCGCGGACCTGTTCGGCGCGAGCGAGCTCGCGCGTGCCGCGACGGCCGTCGCGACGCCCGGCGGCACGGGCGCGCTGCACCACGCGATCGTCAACGTGCTCGAGCCCGGGCAGGCGCTGCTCACGACCGAGTACTACTGGGGTCCGTACCACACGCTCGCCGAGCACACGCGCCGGCGCGTCGAGACGTTCCGTATGTTCGGCCCCGACGGTCGCTTCGACGCTCAGGACTTCGAGCGAGCGCTGTCGGCCCAGATCGCGGCGCAGGGACGCGCGCTCGTCATGCTCAACTCGCCTTGCCACAACCCCACGGGCTACTCGCTCGACGACGCGGAGTGGACCGAGGTCGTGCGCATCGTGCGCGCGGCGGCCGAGCGCGCACCGGTGGCGCTGCTCGTCGACCACGCCTATGCAAAGTTTGGCGGGCCGGGAGCGGAGCGCTGGGTCGAGCACGTTGCGAAGCTCGCGGGTGAGGCGCTGTTGCTCGTGGCCTGGACTGCCTCCAAGACGTTCGCGCAGTACGGCGCACGCATCGGCGCGCTGGTCGCCGTGCATCCCGACGTGGAGACGCGCCGCCGCATCGGCAACGCGCTCTCGTATTCGTGCCGCGGCACGTGGTCGAACTGCAACCATGCCGGCATGCTCGCGATCGGCTCGATCCTCGCGGATTCCGCGCTGCGCCAGCGCGCGGATGCCGAGCGTGCGCAGCTCGTCGCGCTGCTCTCCGAGCGCGTGCGCGCGTTCAACACGGCGGCCAGCGCGGCCGGTCTGCGCTACCCGCGCTACGAAGGCGGCTTCTTCGTGTCCGTGTTCGCGCAGGATCCCGAGCGGGCGGCCGCGCGCATGCGCGAGCTCGGCGTATTCGTGGTGCCGATCCAAGGTGCGGTGCGCGTGGCGTTGTGCTCGACTCCAGCGCGCGACATCGCGCGTCTCGTCGACGCGCTCTCCGAAGGCGTGAAGGTCGCAAGGTGAATCCCATGCAGGACGTGTCCGTGATGAAGGAGTCGCGCAGTCGCGAGCCGGGCAGTGGCTGGGAACTCGAGCACGGCTACGGTCCGAAGGTGCACATCCTCGACAACCTGTACCTCCTGACGGCGCTATCGAAGCTGTCGGGGAAGCGCATCCGGCATCCCGAGATGACGGCCACGCTGCGCCGCGTGTACCAGATCATGCTGGCGAATGTCGCAGGCCACGACCTGCCGTGCGTGCGCACCGAGGAACCGACGCGCATGCAGGACCTGCATCCGGCGGAAGGCGTCTATCGCGGCGACGTGCTGGATCCCGCGACGCGCATCGTGATCGTCGACATCATTCGGGCGGGCATCGTTCCGAGTCAGGTGTGCTTCGAGATGCTCACGGCAGTGCTGCCCGACGAGAACATCCGTCTCGATCACCTCAACATGGCACGCAAGTCGGACGCCGCGGGCCATGTCGTCGGAGTCGACCTCTCGGGCTCGAAGATCGGCGGCACCGTCGATGGCTCGATCCTGCTCCTGCCGGATCCGATGGGCGCGACCGGATCGACGACCATTCGCGCCATCGACCACTACCGTCGTAACCATGGCAAGCCGTCGCGCGTGATCGCGATGCCGATGATCGCCACGCCGGAGTACCTGCGTGCGGTGCTCGATGCCGTCGAGGACGTCGTGATCTACACCGCGCGCCTCGACCGCGGGCTCTCGAGCCCCGAGACGCTCGCGCGCCTGCCCGGTGAGCGCTGGAGTGAGGAGCGCGGACTCAATGCGCACGGCTACATCGTTCCCGGCGCCGGCGGCATGGGCGAGGTGCTCAACAACTCCTGGTGCTGAGCGCGGCCAAGCCCCCCGATGCTCGAACTCCTGCTCGATGCAGACGTCTACGCGCCGCAGCCGCTGGGGCGGCGCAACCTGCTCGTCGGCGGCGGCAAGATCCTGTGGATGGGCGAGGACGACCTCGAGCTCCCGGACGCGTTACCCGCCAACATCGTCGATCTCGGCGGACTCCGGCTGGTGCCTGGTTTCGTGGATTCCCACGCGCACATCGTCGGTGGCGGTGGTGAGGCGGGCTATGCCAGCCGCGTCCCCAGCGTTGCGTTCTCGCGCTTCACGCGTGCGGGCATCACGAGCGTGGTCGGACTGCTCGGCACGGATGACTGCGTGCGTACGACTGGGCAGCTCGTCGCGGGCGCGCGCGCGCTGTGCGAAGAGGGTCTCTCGGCGTGGTGCTGGACCGGTGGCTACCACCTGCCGCCGACGACGCTCACCGGCAGCGTGCGCGGCGACATCGTGCACGTCGATCGCGTGATTGGCTTCGGTGAGCTCGCGCTCAGCGACCACCGCTCGAGCCAGCCGACGCTCGACGAGTTCCTGCGCGTCGCGTCGGAGTGCCACGTGGGCGGGCTCATGACGGGCAAGGCCGGCGTGCTGCATCTGCACATGGGCGACGGCGCGCGCGGGCTCGAGCTCGTGCGCAAGGCGCTCGAAGGCTCAGAACTTCCGGCGCGCGTGTTCCACCCGACGCACGTGAACCGCAAGCGCGCGCTGTTCGAGGAGGCGCTTGAGCTGGTGGACGATGGCGTCACGATCGACATCACCGCATTCCCCGTCGAGGAAGGCGAGGACGCGTGGAGCGCGCCGGACGCGCTCACGCGCTATCTCGAAGACGAACTGGAACCGACGCGCGTGACCGTGAGCTCGGATGCAGGTGGCTGCCTGCCGCACTTCGACGAGCATGGCCGCATCGCGCGCTGGGGAGTGGGGGAGCCTGCGTCACTCGCGGACACGCTGCGGGAGATGCTCGCGCGCGGCTGGCCGCCCGAGTGCGTGCTGCCCGCCTTCACGTCGAACGTCGCGAGCGCGCTGCGACTCGCGGGCAAGGGCCGCGTCGAAGTGGGCGCGGACGCAGACCTCGTGGTGCTCGATCCCGAGCATCGCGTGCGCGATGTGATGGCTCTGGGGCGTTGGCTCGTGCGAGAAGGGCAGGCGCTCGTTCGCGGGCGCTTCGAGTAGGCCGCTACACCTGCCGTGCTGCTCCCCGCGCTCCTCACCGCGCTCGTCGCGCCGTTACCGCCGCAGTCTGTGCCGGTGCCGGAGAGTCGCGTGCACAGGATCACAACTTCCGAGCGCTGCCCGGCCATCGACGGTGACCTGTCCGACGAAATCTGGGCTGTGGCTGCCGAGCTCGGAGCGCTGGTGCAGGTCGAGCCGGTCCGTGGTGCAGCGCCGAGCGAGCCGACCGTGGTGAAGCTCTGCTATGACGAGAGCAACCTCTACATCGCGCTGTGGTGCGATGACTCCGACCCATCCGGCATCCGTGCGACGCAGATGCAGCGCGACGCGAACCTCGACCCGGACGATCGCGTCGAGATCCTGATTGACCCGTTTCTCGACCGACGTAACGCGTTTTGGTTCCAGATCGGCGCCGCGGGCTCGCTCGGGGACGCGCTCGTCACGCGCAACGGCGCCAGCTTCAACAAGCCCTGGGATGGCATCTTCCACGGCCATGCGCGCATCACGGAGCGCGGCTGGCAGGCGGAGCTCGCGATCCCTTTCGCGACGATCAACTTCGATCCGCGGCAGACGGCGTGGGGCTTCAACGTGCGGCGCTTGATCCGACGCCGCACGGAAGAAGCGCGCTGGGCGAGCCCGGATCCGCGCATCGCGTTCTTCTGGGTCGCGAATGCGGGCACGCTCACGGGGCTGGAGGGACTGCACCAGGGACTCGGTCTCGACGTCGTGCCATTCGCAGTCGGGCGGCTCACGCGCGACCACCGCAGCGACTCGAGCGGCGAGGATCTGCAGGCGGGCGCGGACCTCTTCTGGAAGATCACGCCCAACACGAAGCTTTCGGTGTCGCTCAACACCGACTTTGCCGAGACGGAGGTCGACGAGCGCCGCGTCAACCTGACGCGCTTTCCGCTGTTCTTTCCCGAGCGCCGCGACTTCTTCCTCGAGGACTCGGGTGTATTCCAGTTTGGTGGCGCGACGGACGTGATTCCGTTCTTCTCGCGCCGCATCGGTCTCGACCAGAACCGAGAGAAGGTGCCGATCGACGCTGCGGCGAAGCTCACGGGCCAGACGGACGGCTGGAGCTTCGGCGTGCTCGACGCGCAGACGGGGGACAGCGACACGCAGCAGGGCCGAAACCTGTTCACGGGGCGCGTCTCGCGCAACATCCTGTCGCAATCCGACGTCGGGGTGATCTGGACGAGCGGCGACCCCTCCTCCGGCGAGCGCGCCGACACCTACGGTGCGGATTTCAACCTGCGCACGAACGAGTTCCTCGGAGACAGCACCCTGCGCTGGAATTCCTACCTGCTGCGGAGCGACAACGCGGGCGACGGGGGCAAGGACTTGGCTTGGGCCGGGCGGCTTTCCTATCCGAACGATCAGTTCAACTGGAGCATCGGCACGACGACGATCGAGGAGGACTTCGACCCCAGGCTCGGCTTCGTCGCTCGCACGGGAATTCGCCGCCACGACGGCAACTACACGTGGCGGCCGCGGCTCAATAGCGACCTCGTGCGTCAATACGAGGCGCAAATCGAAGCGGATTGGGTGACCGGCATGGACGGCGAGACGCAGACGTTCGAGGCGGAGATCCAGCCCTTCGGACTGTATTTCGAGAGCAATGACTCCGTGCGCCTCGAGCTCGTGGCCACACGCGAGGTGCTGCTCACTCCCTTCGAGATTCAGGATGGAATCGAGGTCGCGAGCGGGGACTACAGCTACGACCGGGCGCGCATCGAGGCCGAGACGTCCGACCGCCGCGAGCTCTCCGTCGAGGCATCGTTCTCGGCGGGTGAGTACTGGGATGGCGACGCGATCGAGTGGTTCGCCTCGCTGGGCTGGCGTCCAAGCGGCCACTTTCTCGCCTCGACGGAGTGGGAACGCACCGAGGCGGACCTCGTCGACGGCTCGTTCACCGTCGACATCGCGCGCCTGCGCTTCGCCGTGTTCGCGAGCAACGACGTGTCGTGGACCAATTACGTGCAGTGGGACACGGTCAGCGAGGCTGTCGGCTGGAACAGCCGCCTGTGGTGGATCTTCCAGCCCGGGACGCAGGCCTTTTTGGTGTTGAACCAAGGCTGGTCGAGCGCGGGCCCGCACTTCGTCGGCACGACCACCGAAGTCGCGCTCAAGTTCGGCACGACCTTCCGCTTCTAGCGTCGAGCAAGGATCTCGGCGGCCTGCGAGCCGGGCGAGCTCGTGTCGAGCGCCTCGACGATGCGGCCGTCGGGGCCGATCACGTAGGTGTAGCGCGCGGGGAAGCGGTCGCGGCGCGAGCGCGCGGCGCCATAGGCGAGGGCGACGACGCGCGCAGTGTCGCTCAGCAGGCGGAAGGGGAACGAGAACTTCTCGGCGAAGGCGCGGTTGCGCTCCGGCTCGTCGAACGAGACGCCGAGCACCTCGATGCCGCGCTCTCCGTATTCGCGGGCTCGATCACGGAACCCGCAGCCCTGCAGCGTTCAGCCGGGCGTGTCGGCCTTGGGGTAGAACCACAGGACGACCGTGCGGCCCGCGAAGTCCGCGAGTCGCACGGTCGCTCCGGTGTGGTCGGGGAGCTCGAACGCGGGTGCACGCGCGCCGACGGCGAGCAACTCGCCGTGGCCCTGCAGGTGCAGGAACGAGAGCAGCTTGCGCAACGGTCCCATGGCCCGAGTCCTCAGGCTCCCGTGCTCGCGAGCGCAGGCTTGTCGTCCGGCGCATCGGCATAGGCCTCGATCGGCAGGCAGGTGCAGACGAGGTTGCGGTCGCCGTAGCCGTTGTC
>SXGS01624633.1_pt1 | contig 17552 bp, 11 predicted proteins | sample 3174681 | NCBI WGS metagenome assembly SXGS01 (sample SAMN11356861, study PRJNA531348) | freshwater metagenome | isolation source: freshwater sample F1-80 | place: China: Fuxian Lake, Yuxi | collected 2017-12-25 | reverse complement strand
CTGCTCGAGAAGCAGAAGCGGGGCAAGGAGCGCATGAAGCTCATCGGGACGGTCCAGATCCCGCAAGAGGCCTTCATCGCCGTGCTGCGCACCGATCAGGACAAGTAGCGGCGCGCAGGCCCCCCTTGCGGCGCCGAGGCAGGCCAAAGGCGCTGCGCGCCGTGAATCTCCGTGGCGCCCCAGCGTCTCCCCAGGTCGCCCGACGGCGGACCATTTGACGGCGACGGGCTGCGGTCGTTAGAGTCGGGCGTTGTTTGAGCGCTTCGGAGACAGGCATGCAGTCATTGCCGCTCGGGATAGTCATCGACGGGAATTACAAGCTCGTCGAGGAGCTGGGTCGCGGAGGGATGGGGATCGTCTTCCGCGCGGTGCAGCTGGCCACCCGGCGGGAAGTGGCGCTCAAGACCCTGCTGCCCCAGGCCGCCCTGGACGCCGAGCGCGTCGAGCGCTTCCGCCGCGAGCTCAACGTCGTCTGCAGCCTGGAGCACCCCCACACGATCACGATCTACGACGCTGGCAGCCTCGACAACGGCATGCTCTACTTCGCCATGGAGCTGCTGCGGGGGCGCTCGCTGGGCGCGCACATCGAAGGCCAGCAGACCATGGCCCCGGAGCGGGTCCGCCGCATCCTGACCCAGACCCTCAAGAGCCTGGCCGAGGCCCACTCCAAGGGGATCGTCCATCGTGATCTGAAGCCCGACAACATCTTCCTGTGCGAGCTGCACGGCGAGAAGGACTACGTCAAGGTGCTGGACTTCGGCATCGCCAAGGCGCTGGGCAACGAGGCTCGCCTGACGGCCAAGGGCTCGACCTTCGGGACGCCGCGCTACATGGCCCCCGAGCAGCTCAACAACGAGGCCATCTCGCCGGCCACCGACCTCTACGCGCTCGGCCACACCGCCTACGAGATGCTCACCGGCGAGTCGGCCTACGGCGACACGACCCTCATGGCGCTGCTGGCCCGGAAGATGGATGCCGACTCGCCGCCGATGCGCCAGGACGTCCTGCTCGGCCCCTTCGGGCGCATCATCGCCAAGGCCACCCAGAACCGCCAGGAGCACCGCTACCCGAGCTGCGAGGCCATGATCGCAGATCTGGAGGCCCTCGGGGACCTCTCGGCCCTTCCGCCGCTGCCCGCCGGCGAGGGCGCCAGCGCCCTGATGCCCGTCAGCCGGGATCTGGACACCCTCGGCGCCAGGCCCCCGGCGCCTGCCCCTGCGCCCGCGCGGCGATCCTGGCGCGGCGTCGCGATCGGCTCCGCCGTCCTCGCCGCCCTCGCCGGCCTGCTGGCCCTCGTGGGCCTGGGCACCAGCGTCGCCCTCTACACCAACAGCGACCCGGCGGTCGCAGAGGCCAGGACCGTCTCGGTCCTCATCCTCTCGACCCCCTCCAGAGCCACCGTCTTCGAGGGCGGCCAGAAGCTCGGGCGCACCCCGCTGCGGCTCGACCAGGAGCGGCGCGAAGGCGCGACCTTGCGCCTGCGCATCCGCAAGAAGGGCTACGCCGAGGTCGAGGCCGAGCTCCCGCTGGAGAAGGACATCAACGCCCTGGTCACCCTCCAGAAGCGCAGAAGGGACGCCACAAGCGAGCCCGACGACGCGCCCGCGGGCGGGCAGGTCGTCATCAACGAGGTCTCCGCCGAGGAGGTCGCCGCGCAACGCGCACAGGACGCCGAGCGCGCCAGCCGCGACGCGCGCCGCTCCGGCGAGGAGACCCAGATCGCCCTTGATGACGACGACGATGCCGATGACGATGCCGATGACTTGAACAAGACCGCCGACGCCGCCGCAAAGACCGCCGAGGACGTCGAGGAGCCCGCCGAGAGCGCCAAGAAGACCGCCGACGACTTCCAAGGGATTCAGAGCGGCGAGCTCAAAGAGAAGGACGCCGAGGCCGACGCAAAGATCAAAGCCGCCGAGGCCAGGAACAAGGCCGCCGCAGCCGACGCCGACGCAAAGACCAAGGTCGCCGACGCCAAGCTCAAGGCCGCTGAGGCCAAGGCAAAGCTCAAAGCCGCCGAGGCCAGGCGCAAGGCCGACGACGCCAAGAGGAAGGCCGCCGAGGCGCGGCGAAAGTTCAACAACCTCAAACCTTGAACACGCAATGCAGATCGCGCCCCTGGCCCTGATCCTGGCCCTCTCCCTCATGGCCTGCGTCGCAGACTCCGGCGATCCCTTCGGACTCGACGACCCAGCAGACGCCGACGACCCGACGCCCGACGCCGACGAGGCCCTCGACACCTCGCCCGATGCAGTCGACCCTGAAGGCGACGATCTCGACGCCGGAGGCCTCGCCGACACCGACGGGATCGTGGACAGCGGAGCCGAGGACGGCGGAGCAGAGGACGGCGGAGCCGACGACGACGAGGCCGACACCGACAACCCCATGGACGACCTGAGCTGGGTCCCCCCCTGCGAGGCCGAGCCCTGCCCCATCGTCATCGAGGGCTTCCCCTTTCAAGACATCCGGGACACCCGAGGCGCCGCCAGCCGCTTCGACCGCTACGCCTGCGCCCCCAACACCAACGAGGCCGGCCCCGAGATCACCTACGTCTTCAAGATCGACGAGCCAGGCGTCCTCCTGATGGGCGTGCGCGATGGCGCCAACGTCGACATCGACCTCCACCTCCTCGACGCCCTCGACCCCGACGCCTGCCTCGACCGCGACGACGAGTCCGTCGGCCGCCCCCTCTCCCCAGGCGTCTACTTCATCGCCGCCGACTCCTTCGTCAACGGCGCCGGGCAGCCCCTCCCCGGCGAGTACGAGATCGGCGTCCACTTCATCGCCGACAACGGCCCGTGCGGCATGGCCCGTGGCGCCATCCCCCGCATCGGCAACGACGACCTGCTGCCCATGCCCGCCACGGGCCCCATCGTCCTCGAAGCCCACCTCGTCACCAGCGAGGAGCACGAGGAGAACATCGACAGCGGCATGATGCTCTTCCCCGACGGCTGGCCCGACGCCATCGACGACGGCATCGAGCGCCATTACGAGCTCTCCGAGCGGGTCAGCGGCTTCTCCACCGACCGCGACCAGCCCTGGGCGCCCTGCTGCGAACCCAGCAACGAGTTCGGGCAAGGCTCCAGCGCCCGACCGCCCGCCATCGCCGAAGCCTGGTACATCAACATGCGCTGGCGACAGCGCCCCGCCCTCGGCGAGCGCTACCTCGTCGTCAACCCCTTCAACGGACAGGCCGTCGTCGGCGCCGCCGGCTACGAGAACGGCCCCGGCGACCTGAGCCGCGTCGGCGGCGCCTGCGAGGAGATCCACGCCCACCTCGGCACCCGGCACCTCGACGACATGACCTTCGGCGTCGCCCTCGACCAATCCCTGCCCTACGGCCCCATCGACTGCGCCCCCTGACATGAGCCCCTCACCCCGCTCCCTGGCCTGCGCCCCCCTGCTCCACTTCACCCTCATCGGCGCCGCCCTCTTCGCCGCCGACCTCCTGCTGAACGCCGACACCCCCGAGCCCATCGTCGTCCCCCGCGCCTTCCTCGACGCCCAGCGCGCCGAGATCGAGGCCCGCACCGGCGCCCCCGCCTCCGACGAGGCCCTGGCCGCCGCCGCCCAGACCTACGCCCTCGAAGAGGCGCTCTTTCGCGAGGCGCTCTCCATCGGCCTCCACCGACACGACCTCGTCGTCCGACGCCGCCTCGTCCAGCAGGTCGAGTTCCTCCACCTCGACCTCAACGTCCCCGACGAGCCCGATGAAGGCGCCCTGACCCGCTGGCTCCTCGATCACCCCGGCGACTACCAGCTCCCCGAGCGCCGCTCCCTCGAACACCGCTTCTTCAGCCGCGACAAGCGCAAGGACCGCGCACCCCTCGACGCCCTCGCCGCCCTCTCCCTCCTCGACCCGAAGACCCCCACCCCGGATGGCGCCACGCCCGACGTAAACCTCAATATCCGCGCATACTTGGACACCAAGAACGCCTCGGATGACGCCTCGAATGACGCCGCGCTCGACGCCCAGCCCCCCCTCGACGCCCCCCCCGATCCCTTCGCCCTCGACCCCTCCGATCCCTTCGCGCTCGGCCACGCGCTCCTGAACCAGTCCCGACAGGAGCTCGCAGGTCGCCTCGGGCCCGAGTTCGCCGAGGCCGCCTTCGCACTGCCCGCCGGCCGGTGGTCCGGCCCGATCCGCTCCGCCTTCGGCCACCACCTCGTCCGCGTCACCGAGATCCTCCCCGGCGGCCCGGCCCCCCTCGACGCCGTCAGGCCAAGGGTCCGGGCTGACCTCCTCGATCAACGCCGCCGCGAGGCCGCCGACGCCGCCGCCCGCGCCGCCCTCCAACGCCACCCCCTCGTCATCGAGCCCGAAGTCGACCGCGAAGGAGCCCCCCCTTGAGAAGCCATTGGGAAACTGAAGGCCGTCGTTGTGGGGGTCCAAAGAGGCCATCTGCGGCTCGGCCTCGGTCGGACGGGGCGCTGCCCCAGTCCTTCCTCGTCCAATCCGCATCTGACCCCTTTCGCCCTCCCACAACTCGGCCTTTCATTTCCAAATGGCTTCTGACCCCGCCCAGGCGCCACGGCCTGCCCGCCGCGCTCTCGCTCGCCCTGATCGCCTGGGCGACGACGCCCAGCGACGCCCTCTCCCACGGCCTCCGGCCCGCTGCCCTTGAGGTGTCACCGCGAAGCGGCGAGGTCGCCTTGGTGGTCCCTGTCGCAAATGGGAGGCCCGCGCCGGTGAGGCTGCGGCTGCCGCGCGGCTGCGCCCGCGTCGACGAGCGGATCTTCGAGGCCGCCACGACCCGCACGACCCGCTTCCGCGCCGAGTGTGGGCCCGCCGGGCTGACCGGGATCGTCGTCGAGGGGCTCGCGGAGGCCGGCGCGGAGGTGGTCGCGCGGGTCGACGGCGAGGTCAGCCTCCTGAGCGCCGAACACCCGGCCCTCGACCTGTCGACGCCCCTCTCCAGCCCGATCTCCTTCGTGACGGTGGGCTTCGAGCACGTCGCCTTCGGCCTCGATCACCTCTTGTTCCTCCTCGGGCTCGCGGCGCTGGCTCGCTCCAGCTGGCGCCGCCTCCTGGGCGCGACGATGGCCTTCACCCTCGGCCACGGCCTGACGCTGGCCGCCGCCGCGCTCGGGGCCATCCAGGCGCCGCCGCGCGCGACCGAGGCGCTGATCGCGCTGACCGTCCTGGCCCTGGCTGTTGAGCTGGCCCGGCGACCCGGAGACGGCTCTGCTGACGCCCTGCAAGCGAGGGGAGGCCCGCCGACGCGCGAAGCGCGAGCGGCGGGCTTCGCTGACCTCGACGCCGGAGGCGGCTCTGCTGACGCCCCACAACCGAAGGAAGACCCGTCGACGCGCGAAGCGCGAGCGACGGGCTTCGGGGCTCCCGGCGACGCAGGGCGCTCTGCTGACCCTGTCCGACCTGAAGGGGGTCCGTCGACGCGCGAAGCGCGAGCGACGGGCTTCGGGGCCAGGGAGCGGCCCTGGATCTTCGCGCTGGCGTGCGGGCTCCTTCACGGGCTCGGCTTCGCCGGGGGGCTCCTTGAGCTGGGGCTGCCCCCGGAGCGGGCGCTCGGGGCCTTGCTGGGCTTCAACCTCGGGGTCGAGCTTGGGCAGGTCGCGGCGATGGGGGCGGCCATCGGCGTCGGCGCCCTGATCGCCAGGGCCGCGCCCGATCACACAAAAATAATATACAGATCAATGGTTTACACCATCGGCGGGGTGTCGGCCTTCTGGGTGATCAGCCGCTCGGCGGCGATCATGGGGTGGGGCTGACGACCTGAACCAGGATCGAGCCCTCGACCTGCCCTATGCGGGCGATCATGAGGGCCTGACCCGGCGCCAGCCCCGTGACGCGGGCGTCTTCGACGCTGGCCACGGCGGGATCCTCGCTGCGCCAGGTGACGCTCGGGGTGACGTAGCCGCTGGAGTCGTCGGCGAAGAGGGCCGTGACGGTCAAGTGGACGCTCTCGCCGACATCCACGCGCGGGGTCTCGGGGGTCAGGCCGAGCGCGACGACAGGCGAGGGGACGACGACGAGGGCGGCCTCGGCGCTCAGGTCGTCGAGGCGCGCGGTCAGGGTGGTTGCGCCCGCGCGAGCGCCCAGAGCGTCGCCTACGGGATCGACGCTCGCGATCTCGGGGTCCGCGAGCGCCCAGGTGACGCGCTCGGAGATCGGCCTGCGAGCCCCGCTCGCTTCGATGCCAAAGGCCTCAAAGCGCCTCGGCTCGCCGACGGCGGTCAACGAGGACTTCGGCTCGATCTCGATCGCCACGAGGTCCGCTTCGTCGACGTCGGGCGCCTCGTCCGGCTCCGCGCAGCCCACCAGCGCCATCGCGGCCACCAGCAAGGTCAGCGCGAGGCCGACCAGCGGGATCGCAGGGGTTGAGGTGGGGCGCGTCATGGCGAAGGCTCCGCGAAGAGGGCGTCGAGGAGATGATAGCGAGGCAAACCTTGCGGCGCAATCGAGCGAGGGAAGGTCTGGCACAAATCCCACTCCGTAGACTTTGTGGGCTCCATTGACGCGCCAAGACAGCGCGCCGGAACTCTGGTCGGTGTTTCGGCTTGCGACAGCCCCACCCCAGAGCTCCTTTTCGGTCCTGAGGCTTGCCGATCTCCAGGTTCGAGCCGCACACGAAGACTCGGTGGGACGAGGGCTTGTCACCCAGTTCACTCCGAGGAGGTGTCTTCGGGATCGGGACCGCGCGCCCGCAAGGCCGCCCGCAGGGCCGCCAGCTCGGCCTCCAGAGCGGCTGATCGTTGCTCCGCGACCTCGGCGCGCTCTCGTTCGGCCTCCTTGAGCCGTCTTTCATGCTCGGCGCGCTCTCGCTCGACCTCCTTGAGCCGTCTTTCATGCTCGGCGCGCTGATCGGCGGCCTCGGCGCGCTCTCGTTCAGCCTCCTTGAGGAGGCGTTCGTGCTCGGCGACGGTGGGGACAAGCTCGCAGCCCCTGGGATCGAAGGACAACCTCGGACGGGGGCCGTGTGCGGTGTCCACGATGACCAGATGGACCTCCAGGACCGACGACCAGCAGGCGCCATCGCCCGCGTGCGTCCGCAGCCAGACCCCCTCCTCGTCTCGGGCAAAGCGCTGGATGGCGTATCGCCTCGCGCCTCGGGGGGGCTTGATGCCCGGCATCGAGGCCCGGGACGCGCCCTCGGGATCGTAGATCAGCAGCTCCTCGGCGTCGAGCTGCTCGTACTTCGGAGGCAGCTCCTCGTAATCCTTGCGCCAGTCCTCCGACACGATCTCGATCGCGACGCTCGGGGGGTTGTGGCCTTGCCTCCAGGTCTGGATGGATGAAGGGCGAGGTCGGTCTTGGGGCCATGGCATCAGGAAGACATCGGGCGAGATCCGCACCAGGGGCGCTGACTTGACCCACCCGAAGAACACGTCCGAGCCAGCCACCACGTCAGCCCACTGCCGCTCCTTGACCAGCTGCTCAAGGCTGCTCAAGAGCACCTGGATGCAGTCGAACTGCTCAAAGCTCTGACCCATGTCGTCCTCGTCCGTGAGGTACCACGAAGACCAGTCACCGGGCACAGGCGGCTGCGGCTGGCTTCGGCGCCGCGAGCGGCGCTGCGCGGGGATGTTGACCAGGGAAGGTGTGGGCGTGTTCGTCATGTGCGTCGTGCTCCGATCCGACGTCCGAGACTCAGAGTAGCAATGCGCACTCCACTGGTCAACCTTTCAGCACACCGGACCACGGGAAGGGCGCACGCCGCTCGCCCCAGTCCGCCACCCCACCCTCCGTGCCATCGCCTCCTTCTGCGCGCCAAACCCGTCGGCGCTCCCCTGTACTGCGGTGGACAGACATGCCACACTGGCCTCTGGAGATGCAGATCCAGAGCGAGCCCAGCCGATCGAGGGCGCGCAAGGGCTTGACAAGGCAAGCCACCGTCCAGGCCGCCCTGGCTCTGATCCAAGGCAATGGCGACCCCCCGCGGGCAGCACGCAAGAGCGGGTGAACGAAACAATGGGGCTCAAACAAGTCCAGCCCTCGCCTCGCCTTGGGAGGTGGAGCCATCAAGGCCCACGGACCGGCCCTGCGGTTCAGATCTGGGGGGTGTGGGCGCTGGTGGGCCTGGGGCTCCTCGGGCCGGGTTGCACGGATGTGCGTTATGGCACCGGGCGGGCGGCGGTTGATGCCGCAGACGAAGGCGAGCCCGAGGAACCCGCACAGCCCGACGACGTCCCAGCGGACGCGATCCCTTGCCAGACACACGCCGACTGCCCAGACGAACAGCTCTGCGACGGACCTGCCGGGTGCGATGCGCGCTGGTTCTGCCAGACCGAGAATCCGTGCAGCGCCGCAGCTCCGCGTTTTTACTGCGGGTGCGACGGCGAGGTCTTCAACGGCAATGCGGGCTGCCCGGGGCGGCGACACGCGGGCACGGTGGAGGCCAACCCGCCTCCGATCGACGGCCTGCGCTGCGATCCCGACAACCCACAGGCCTTCCGCTTCGATCTGACCCTCGAAGGCGAGGGCTTCGCCACCTTCGAGGGCCTTGTGGTCTACGCCAGGCTCAACGATCCCGTCGTCGGGGCGGTGATCGCCGAGGAATCGCGCTTCATCGAAAGGGGGGCCTTTCGGTTCCACTGGCCCGACGCCTTCGACCCCGACCTCTTCGGCGCCTTCATCGATTACTACATCGACCTTGAAGGTTCGCGAACCTGTGAGCCGGGCATGGAGCCCTCGTGGAGGGCCTTCGCCAGCAACGACTTCGACAGGGACAAGGCCCACATCGTCGTCGAGGTCACTCCCGACGACGCTCTCGCGCCTGAGATCTGCACGGGCTGGTAAGCCTGGGCGCGTCGCCTTCGCGTCCCCAACGGCGCCTTAGGCAGGGGCGGTCTTGTCACCCAGTTCACTCCGAGGAGGTGTCTTCGGGATCGGGACCGCGCGCCCGCAAGGCCGCCCGCAGGGCCGCCAGCTCAGCCTCCAGAGCGGCTGATCGTTGCTCCGCGGCCTCAGCCCGCTCTCGCTCGACCTCGGCCCGCTGATCGGCGGCCTCCTTGAGCCGTCTTTCATGCTCGGCGCGCTCTCGCTCGACCTCGGCGCGCTGATCTGCGGCCTCGGCGCGCTCTCGCTCGGCCTCCTTGAGGCATCTTTCATGCTCGGCGACGGTGGGGACAAGCTCGCAGCCGCTGGGATCGAAGGACAACCTCGGACGGGGGCCTTGTTCGGTGTCTACGATGACCAGATGGACCTCCAGGACCGACGACCAGCAGGCCCCATCGCCCGCGTGCGTCCTGACCCACTGGCCCTGCTCGTCTCGGGCAAAGCGCTGGATGGCGTATCGCCTCGCACCTCGGGGCGGCTTGATGCCCGGTGTCGAGGCCCGCGCCGCGCCCTCGGGATCGTAGATGAAAAGCTCCTCGACATCGAGCTGCTCGTACTTCGGCGGCAGCTCCTCGTAATCCTTGCGCCAGTCCTCCGACACGATCTCAATAGCGATGCTCGGGGGGTTGTGGCCTCGCCTCCAGGTCTGGATGGATGTGGGCCGGGGTCGGTCGCTGCGCCAGGGCATCAAGAAGACGTCCGGCGAGATGCGAACCAGGTGCTTTGTCTCGATCCAGGCGAAGAAGATGTCCGTGCCTGCCACGACGTCGGCCCACTGCCGCTGCTCGATCAGATGCTCAAGGCTGCTCAAGAGCAAGGCCACGCTGTCCATCTGCTCGAAGCTCTGACCCATGTCGTCCTCGTCCGTGAGGTACCACGAAGACCAGTCACCAGGCACTGGCGGCTGGGGCTGGCTTCGGCGCCGCGAGCGGCGCTGCGCGGGGATGTTGACCAAGGAAGGTGTGGGCGTGTTCGTCATGTGCGTCATGCTCCGATCCGACGTCCGAACTTCAGAGTAGCAATGCGCACTCCACTGGTCAACCTTTCAGCACACCGGGCCACCGGAAGGCGGGCACACGATCCCTCCGGCGACCGACGGGTTGAGCCTTCGTTGGATGGACACGCGGTCCCTCCGACGACCGACGGGTTTGCCGCTGTCGCGGCTGCACCGCGCGGCTACGATCATGCCGACGGCGTCTCATGCCGACGGCGTCTCATGCCGACGGCGTCTCATGCCGACGGCGTCTCATGCCGACGGCGTCTCGCCCCTGCGGGGCTCCAATTACCGAGCCGCCCCGATGGGGCGGGGAGGGATGCGACGACGCACGAAGGGCTCAAATCGATCGGTTGATGTCCTGGCAACCTCGTGGCCGCAAACCGTTTCGGTCCTTCGATCTCACCAAGACGGGTCAAGCACTTTAGAGCCCCGGCAGGGGCGAAACAGAGGTGCCGCGTGGTGCAGCCGCGACAGCGGCAAACCCGTCGGCGGCGCGGCGGTGCAGCCGAACCCGATCAGGGGCCGGCAAACCCGTCGGCGGCGCGGTGTTTTGGCCGGGCCGGGCGCGCTCCGAGGTCAGAAGAGGACGGTGATGGCGCGGTTGGTGTTGGCGTCGAAGACGCGGATGAGGTCGCTGCCGGTGTCGAGGATGGGCAGGGCGACGCGCCGTCGAGTTTCGAAGATGCCCATGTCGTCGGGTGAGGGTCCGATGGCGCTGAGCTGGGAGGCGCCGAAGCGGCGGGCCGTGGAGAAGTTGAGGCTGAAGCCTCTGGGGACGGGGTTGGTGCCGCCGACGAGCTGGAAGGAGAAGAAGGGGTTGGAGAAAGTCTCGCCGGTGTTGATCCGGCTGTTGAGGTCGAAGGTGTCAAAGCGCGGGGCGCAGACGCCGCCGAGGCTGATCTGATTGGACAGGACGCCGGTGCGCTCGCCGGAGATGATCCATTGCTGGACGGGTCGGACCTCGACGCGGAGCCCTGCGGCGAAGCAGGCGCGGCGCGGCAGGACCTCGACGAGCGGGAGCGCGTCGTCGGGGCGCCTCAGGAGGGCGGCCAGGTCGGCGTCGACGGGCGAGATGGTCAGCTGGCCGGCGTTGACGCGGTCGACGCGCCAGGAGAGGTCTCGATCCGCGAAGTCGGCGCAGTCGGGCTCGATGCCAGGGACAGGGGTGATGGAGCTGGTGACGGTCAGGAGGTCGCCGGGGCGGAGGTCGGCGGCGCAGAAGTCGCCGCTGGTCGCGCGCAGGACGCCAGGGGAGCCTTCGTCGACGATCAGGCTGGCGCTGGAGGTCAGCAGCCCTTCGAAGGTGACGCTCCAGTTGTCGTCGACGGCGAAGAAGTCGTCGGAGAAGCCCTCGGTGGTCTGAACGACGTCGAAGGGCTCGGCCTCGCTGAAGTCGAAGACCTGCTGGGCGCGCGAGACCATCTGGACGATGGGCGCGGTCAGCAGGCAGATCTCCTGCCCATCTTCGGTCTGGCACTCGCAGTTGGCGTCCTGGGCGGGATCGCAGAGGGTGTCCGGGGGGGCAAGGCGGGGCAAGGCGGGGTCATCGCAGGTGGCGTTGGCGCCGAGCAGCTCTCGGGCGAGGTCCTGATCGCACAGGACGGTGGAGGCCGAGGCGGCGGTGGGCTGGCCGTCGGCGAGGCGGGCGATGGGGTCGACGACCTCTTCGATGAGCTGGCCGTTGTCGAAGGTGCGGATCACCTGGGCGGCGTTGACGAAGAAGGCCGAGCCGCGGGCGGTGGCGACGACGGCGAAGGCCTGCTCGGTGATGATCTTGAAGCGTCCGGGCAGGTCGCTGCCGGGGGCCGAGGGCGAGTCGCGGTTGGAGATCTCGAGGCGGCGCGCGGCGATGGAGCGGGGCAAGGTGCCGACGGGGACGCCGAGGTCGTCGTTGAAGGGCCGGCGTCGGCAGTCTGTGTCTGCGGGGTCGCAGTCGTTGGGGTCGAGCAGGGCGTTGCGGTCCAGGTCGACGATGAGGAGCTGGCCTTCGACGCGGTCGATGACGTAGGCGAAGCGGCCCTTGGGGTCGACCGCGATGGGGCCGAATTCGAAGGCCGCGAAGGAGGCCTCTCCAGCGCCCGAGGCGCCGTAGCAGTCGGGGTCGGCGGGGTAGTCGGTCAGGCCGTCGCCGTCGTTGTCGACGCCGTCGTTGCAGGGGCGGACGGCGTCGGCCTCCGAGGAGCCCGAGAGGCCGGCGCAGGCGGGGTCGTCGAGGTCGACGGCGCCGTCGAGGTCGTTGTCGACGCCGTCATTGCAGGCGGCGCTGGCCGGACCCTCGTCGTCGCCCAGCGGCGAGGCGCAGTCGAGGTCGTCGAGGTCGATGAGGCCGTCGTCGTCGTTGTCCTGTCCGTCATTGCAGCCGGGGCGGCTGGCCTCGTCGTCCTGGAGCGTGGAGGTGCACTGGGGGTCTTCGCCGTCGGTCAGGCCGTCGTCGTCGTTGTCGGCGCCGTCGGAGCAGGCCGGCAGGGCGGCCTCGCTGCGGTGCCAGGGGCCGAGGGCGCACTCGAGGTCGTCGCCGTCGGTCAGGCCGTCGTTGTCGTTGTCGACGCCGTCGGAGCAGGCCACGGGGCGGACGGCGCCCAGCTCGCTGTCGTCGCCGGCGAAGGCGCAGCCCTCGTCTGCGGCGTCGACGCGATCGTCGCCGTCGTTGTCGAGGCCGTCGTCGCAGGCGCCGGGGCGCGTGCGGCCGATGCCGCCGGTGGACTCCGCCGAGCGGGGATCGAGGCACTGGGGGTCCGCGGCGTCGACGCGTCCGTCACCGTCGTTGTCGAGGCCATCGGAGCAGCCGAAGGTCAGGCCGATGCGGCGTGCGACGCAGGGGACCTGGCCGCCGTCGAGGCATGCGCGGGTGTCGGTGGCGCCGCCGCGGCCGGTGGACATGAGGACTTCGGCCATCGAGGCGCGCTTGCCGAAGGTGACCAGGAGGCTGTCGGCGGTGGCCGAGAGGGTGGCATGGCGAGGCAGGCTGCCGGGAGAAAACTGATAAAGTGTGCGGGTTTCGAAGGTGAGCTCGGGCTGGCAGCCCTCGACGTACTCGGCGGCGCCGTTGCACTTGAAGGACCAGGCGACCTCGACGATCCGGGCCTCATCGGGCAGCAGCAGCCAGAGGGCCTCGGCGGCCACGTCGCGGCTGTTGCGGGCGGCGAAGAGGCCAGCGACCGGGGCGCCGACGGGGATCCGGGCGACCTCCCGCTGGAGGTCTTCGGCGATGACGCTGATGTCCTGGTCGACCTGGTTGAAGGTGAAGACGAAGTTGCCGTCGAGGCTGACGACGAGCTCGGAGGGTCGCCGACCGACGGGGATGTGGGTGACGCCGGGGATGTCGGGGCGGGTGTCGATGAGCTTGGGGATCTCGAGGTTGAAGTTGATGGTGGCGACGGTGTCGCCGAGCTGGTTGGTGACGTAGCCGCGCTCGATCAGGACGCGGGTCTGCCCGGCGCCCTCGGCGTCGTCGCAGGCCTCGGCGGGCAGGCGGCGTCTGGGCGCGGCGTCGCCGACGAGGCAGACCTTGCCGAAGGCGATCCTGGAGGGGCCAAGGAGGCTCTGGGTCGGCGGCGGCTCGGGGTCGGTGCAGCCGGCCAGCAGGAGCAGCGCGGCGCCGGTGAGCGTCAAAATGTTGGCGTTCTTGTTCATCGGATCACCCCCGAGAGGGTGTTGAAGGAAGGCGAGGCGGGGTCGATGTCGATGATGCCGACCGCGTCGTCGCCGAAGAGGGTGACGTAGAGGCGCTTGTGTCGCTCTTGATCGACGGCGACGCCGTAGGGCCCGGAGAAGAGGTCGATGTTGTCGACGACGGCGCGGGATTCGGGGTCGACGACGGTGATCGCCTTGCCTTCGAAGGAGGTGACGTAGAGCAGGGTCTTGCCGCCGACGTCGATGACGGCGATCTCGGCCGGGGCGTTGGGCATGAAGAGGACGTCGACGACGACATTCCGGGTGCCCGAGCCGGTCTGTGGGTCGGTGGGGCCGACGTCGATGAAGACGAGGCTGTCGGGGCCGCGGTTGGCGACGAAGGCCAGGGTGCCCTCGGCGTTGAAGGCGATGCCGCGGGAGTCGAAGCCGCCGGCGGGGCGGGCGTTGTCGATGGTGACCTCGGCGGTTTCGAAGATGCCGGCTATCTTGCCCTTGTCGATGACGGGGCGGAAGGCGACGACGGCGTTGGAGAAGCGGCTGGTGGTGTAGAACTGGCCGTTTCGGGGAGACAGGGCGACGTCGTTGGCGCCGGAGACCAGCGGGGCCGAGACGCGGCTGAAGGCGGCGACCTCGTCGTCCAGGACGGTCAGGCCGGTGACGTTGCCGCCGAGCAGGTGGGCGACGCCGATGAAGTCCATCCTGGCGGTGCGGCCCTCCAGGGCGATCTCGGAGGAGGTCACGGCCAGGCCGAAGGGGTCGTCGTTGAGGGTGGGGATGCGGCAGGCGGCGGTCAGCCGGCCGCCCTTGCAGGAGAGTTGGGCGCCGGTGGCGCTCAGGTCGATGGCGGTGACGGTCTTGTCGCCGCGCACGGCGACGTAGGCGCGGGTGGGGGGGCCCTCGGCGGGGCTGTTCAGGACGATGTCGCCGCCGAAGGTGCCGATCTGGACGGTGGCGCTGGGGATGACCTCCAGCGTGTCGGTGTCGATGGCGACGACGGTGCCGCCGCGGTCCTCGCGGAAGTCGAGGTCGAAGTTGCTGTTGACCACATAGAGGTACTGGCCGGAGGGGTGCAGCGCGATCCCGACCGGGTCGTAGATGGCGTCCAGGGGGGGGTCGTCGCCGACGACGTCCACGCCGCACGCTGCGGCCATCGAGATCAGGAGCGCGGCCAGAGTGGCGAGCCACCGCGCGGGGGCCTCGCCAGGAGAGCGCGGCGAGGGGGTTTGTCCATCCACGGGAGGTTCCTCGGTGAAAGGGTGTTCCGTCAAGAGGGGGTGCGGGCGCGGGCCGATCAGCTGGCCCGGACCTGGATGCGGGAGACATCCGCCACGGTTTCGAAGGTCCGCCGGAGGCCCGAGAGCAGCGCGAGCCTGTTGGCGCGCAAGGCCGGGTCCTCGTGCATCACCATGACCTCGGTGAAGAAGTCATCGAGCGGTTTTTGAAGCCGCACGAGGTGCCCGAGGGCTGCGTGATAGTCACCGGCGTCGAGCTGCTGGCGCATGGTCGTGTCCAGCTCCAGAGCGAGTTGTCCCAGCGTCCGCTCCTCCTCTTGAACGACCCTGTCCTCCTGGAAGCTCACCTTGGCGTCGACGGCCTCGGCGTTCTTCTGGAGGATATTATTGATCCTTTTGAAGGCTTCGCCAAGGGGCGCAAGATCGGCCTGCTGCGCGATGGCGTCGAGGGCGTCGACGCGGCGCCGCGCGTCCATGGGGCGGTCGAAGCCGGCGGCCATGACCGCGTCGACGATGTCGGTGCGGTGTCCGTCGACAAGCTCGGCCCGCAGGCGGCCGCCGAAGAAGGCCATGATCTCCTCGACGATGGCCGCGGCGGCCTCGTGTTCGCCGCGCACGACCGCGACGGCAGCCTTGACCATGATCCGCAGGTCGACGTCGAGGCTGGCCTCGTCGAGCGTGCGCAGCACCCCGAGGGCGGCCCGGCGCAGCCCGTAGGGGTCCTTGTTGCCGGTGGGGATCAGGCCGATGGCGTAGCAGGCGGCCATGAGCTCGAGCTTGTCGGCCAGGGCGAGGCAGATGCCGGCGGGCGAGCGGGCGGTCCCGTCGCTGGCGCCGCGGGGGCGGTACTGCTCGCCGATGGCCTGGGCGACCGCGGCCGGCTCGCCGTCGGCCTCGGCGTAGTAGGCGCCGATCGTGCCCTGGAGGTCGGGGAACTCGCCGACCATCAGCGTCGCCAGATCGGCCTTGGAGAGCTTCGCTGCGCGCTGCGCCGCTGCCAGGATCGCGGCGTCGCCGGGGTAGACGACCGCGACGATGCGCTCGGTGAGCGCCTGGAGGCGGCGGGTGCGGCTGCCGAGGTCGTCGCCGACGCCGATCTTCTCCAGGCCGCCGAGGAAGCGGACCCGGTCGAGGATCTCCAGCCGGTCCTCCAGCGGGCGCTCGCGGTCCTCGCGGAAGAAGAAGCGGGCGTCGTAGAGGCGAGCCTGCAGGACGCGCTCGTGGCCGTGAACGACGACCGCCGGGTCCTTGACCTTCGTGTTGTTGAAGACGCCGAAGCAGGGCAGCAGGCGGCCGTCCGCGTCTTGAAAGGCGAAGTATCTCTGGTGCTTGCGCATGGCGCTGATGAGCACCTCGGGCGGCAGCTTGAGGTTGTCCTCGTGGAAGCGGCCGAGCTGGCCCAGGGGCATCTCGACGAGGTTGGCGACCTCGGCGACCAGCTCCGGGTCGGGGACGGCCAGCCCGCCGGCCTCGGCGGACATCTCGGAGAGGCCGACCCTGATCATCTGGCGTCGGGCGTCGATGTCGACCTCGACGTGGGCGGCCAGCAGATCGCGGACCCACTGGGAGGCGTCGACGACCTTGATCGGGCCGGGGCTCATGAAGCGGTGGCCGAAGGTCCTGTCGCCGCTCTGGACGTCGCCGAAGGCCATCGGGACGATCTGGCCGCCGTAGAGGGCGCAGATCCAGTGGACCGGGCGGGCGAAGGAGACGGCCTCGTGGCCCCAGCGCATCGACTTGCGGAAGGGGATCCCGGCGACGATCTCGGAGAGGATCGTCGGCAGGATCTCCAGGGTGGGCTGGCCCTTGTGGCGGAGGGTGGCGGCGAGGTAGTCGCCGCGATCGGTGGTCTTGCGGGTCAGGGCGTCGAGGCCGACGCCCAGCTTGGCGGCGAAGCCCTCGGCGGCGCGGGTGGGCTTGCCCTCGGCGTCGAAGGCGACGCGAGCCGGCGGCCCGAGGACCTCCTCCTCGGTGTCCTCCTGGGCGGGGTCGACGTCATCGACCCAGACGGCCAGCCGCCTGGGCGTGCCGCGGGTCTGGACGGCGCCGAAGGAGAGGCGCGCGGCGCCCAGGCGCTCGACGAGCGCGTCGGCCATCCAGTCCAGGGCCGGCCCGATGAAGCTGGCCGGGATCTCCTCGGCGCCGATCTCCAGGAAGACCTGACGGCCGGTCAGCGCGCCGGCCTCGACCTGGGGCGGGGCCACGCCGACGACAGGGGTCTGCTTGAGCATCGGGAAGCCCATGGCCTCGCGCTTGCTCAAGAAGGCCGTCGCGGCGGCGCGCGAGAGCTTGCGGATCCGGCCGATGTACTTCTGGCGCTCGGTGACGCTGATGGCGCCGCGGGCGTCCAAGACGTTGAAGGCGTGGTTGGCCTTGAGGACGAAGTCGTAGCCGGGCAGAACCAGCCCGGCCTCGAAGAGGTGGAGCGCCTGGGCCTCGTAGTCGTCGAGGTGGGATGAGAGCATCCCGGCGTCAGCCGCCTTGAAGCAATACTCCGAGTACTCAAGCTCCGACTGCGTGTGCACCTCGCCGTACTTGACGCCCTCGACCCAGTCGAGGTCAAAGACGTTGTCGCAGCTCTGCAGGTACATGCAGACGTGCTTGTCGTTGCCGGGTACCGGAACCCCCCAGTCGAACGAGGTCCGGCTGATCGAGAGGTCTTGCAGTCCGGACTTGACGAAGCTGATCACCTCGTTGAACCGGTAGCGCGGCGCGGCGAATTCCGGTTGCGCTTCGTAGAGGGCCAGGAGTTTGTCCTGGTACTGGGACAGCCGGAAAAAGTAGGATTCCTCTTCGGTCCAGGTGACTTCGGTGTCGGTTTCCTTGGCGTAGCGCACGCCGTCGCCGCGCAGTTCGGTCTCTTCTTCGGTGTAATAGGCTTCGTCCCGGACCG
>SXGS01072123.1_pt1 | contig 17555 bp, 26 predicted proteins | sample 3174681 | NCBI WGS metagenome assembly SXGS01 (sample SAMN11356861, study PRJNA531348) | freshwater metagenome | isolation source: freshwater sample F1-80 | place: China: Fuxian Lake, Yuxi | collected 2017-12-25 | reverse complement strand
TGTCAGCCTGCTTGGGGCTTGTCCCCAGGCAATATTCAACGGGCGGCAAATCTTCGCTCGGGGGGATCAGTAAGCGTGGCAATAGCTATTTAAGGCAAATGGTTATTCAAGGTGCCAAAGCGCTAAAAATTCACATGAAGCGTGACAAATCATCGTTAGGCGAATGGGTCGCTAGGCTGGAGGCCGGCCATCACCATCATGTGGTCCTTATCGCCTTGACCAACAAGATAATGCGAATTTGCTGGAAAGTACTGACATCCGGCAGGGATTACCAACCCTATCCCAACGCAAGCGCAGCCGTTTAACAGATATAACTCATACCCGGTTTTGCGAGCCAAAAACAGATGACAGAAGCGTTCACCCCACGACGTTGCAGCCTGGCTAAAAAAGCAGTCTCTCATGACTGGTAGCTTTATTAGGACGGCGACGTGCGGGGGTCATAAGCATAAAGTGAACCAAATCTCAGACATATGTTATCTCCATGAACCTACCTCAGGGACTGCTTCGGCAGTCCCTTTTTCATTGGAGACCTCTATGGCTCATTTGATTGATTCCATGGCCTACACCGGCCAAACCCCTTGGCATGACCTTGGCAATGTCCTCCCCCCACAGCAATCCCTCGAAGTCTGGCTGCAAGCCGCCGGGATGGACTGGACCATCGAGCAGAGCGATGTGCTGTATCAGGGCTCGCCTGACCTGCACACCTACCCCGACAGCAAAGTCCTCTACCGCTCCGATACCCTGGCTCCGCTGTCGGTGGTCTCACAACGCTACAACGTGGTACAGCCCCATGAGGTGTTGCACTTCTATCAAGATTTGGTGGAGGCCGGTGGTTTCGAGCTGGAGACCGCAGGTTCACTCAAAGGTGGGCGCAAACTCTGGGCTTTGGCCAAGACAGGCCAGGACCTGATGCTCAAAGACGGTGATCTGGTGAAGTCCTATCTGCTGCTAGCGACCAGCTGTGATGGCACGATCTGCACCACGGCGCAATTCACCTCGGTGCGGGTCGTCTGCAACAACACCCTTCAGGTAGCAGTAGGTAACCAGTCCGCCGCCATCAAGGTGCCCCACTCAACTCAGTTTGACGCGGCAGCCGTGAAACAGGCTCTGGGGCTGGGGGTAAGCCAGTGGGACCATTTCGGCCAGCATGCTAAAGCGCTCAGCCAACGCCCTGTGGCACCTCAAGAGGCACTGCGCTTTTTCAGTGACCTGCTGGCACAGCCTTTAGATGAAGAGAGCATTGTACTCACTCGGCCTGTGCAGCGTTTGCATGAGCTCTACCAAGGGGCGGGAATGGGGGCAGAGTTGGCCAGTTCACACAACACCGCGTGGGGGTTGGTCAATGCGGTGACCGAGTATGTCGATCACCATCGCCGAACCCGCAGCCAGGATCATCGGCTGGATTCAGCCTGGTTTGGTCAAGGCGCTCAACTCAAATCCCGTGCCCTGGCACAAGCTATCACCTTACTGCAGTAGGAGAGAGCATCATGTCCGCATTGAACTATGGCGACCACCTTATCTCCCCGCGTATCGGTTATGAGCACCACGGGATCTACGTGGGTAACAACATGGTGATCCACTACCAGGGCCCCTTCTCTGGACACGACGCTTGCCAGATTGTCCGCTCCAGGCTCAGCCAGTTTTCCCAGGGAAATGACGTCCGGGTCAAGCAGCACCCCTATCGTTACTTCAGCCGGGAAGAGGCGGTCAATCGTGCCCGCCGTCGTTTGGGGGAACGCAGCTACAACCTGCTGTTCAACAACTGTGAGCACTTTGTGCAGTGGTGTATTGAAGACCGGCATCACTCACCACAGGTCACCCGTGCCGCCCAAACGGTGATCGCCTCCCAGGTGGTGAAAACCTCGGTCGGCAAGCTCGCCTCCACGGCAGGAGCCGGGCTGACTGGCGCCTATGTCAGTAGCACTGCAGCGACGTCCACGGCGGCCTCACTGGTTGCGCTAGGGAGCGCGCCTGCCTGGGCACCAGTAGCCGTGGGTCTGGTCGCGGCTTACGGTGTTCACAAGCTGTGGGATTGGCTAACGGACTAACCGGCCAATCAGCGTCATCATCATCTCCATCACCAGTTGCCGGTCATCATTACTCAGCGTTGCCAACTGCTGGCTGAGGATGATGGCCTGCTCCTGAGGGCGGGGGCTGGTTTCACGCAGCAAGTCCACCAGTTCACAGTCAAATATGTGAGCCAGTTCAGCCAATCGCACAATGGTGGGGACCACAACCCCGCGCTCCATACGCGATACCGCTTCCATCCCTATCTCTAACCGTTCGGCCACCGCCTCCTGGGTCAATCCACGCAGTTGGCGTTGGTGAGCAATGGCCTTACCCACCAGTCGGGCTAACTCATCTTGATCGATCTTTGTCATACGTCCTCCGAATCAACTTGAAAGGTTGATAGCTAGACCCATTGACATGAAGGACTCAAAAAGATGAGGATCGCCTTTTGTGGTTGATTTTGGTCGAGTGTAGACGTTTTAAGTCGAACGATACGGAACAAATAACAAGGAAATAAATATGAAAAAGTCACTGTTACTGCTTGCCATGCTGGCAGCCATTCAGGCCCAAGCCGAGCCAGCCCAAGAGGGGGTGTGGCAAGTCAGCAAGGGCAAACCCTTTCCGGGATACAACTACTGGGTGGAGGACAACTCAGGGGAAGACGAGGTGAGCCTGACCCTCACCTGCGACCCCAGCGCAACCGCCGAACTCATTGCGAAGGTGGGTTATATCCAGTATGGCCACTATGGCGACAAGGCATTCGGGCTGATTATTGATGGCAAGCGATACGATGGTATTCGCCGTCTCGGTGAGGATTTCCCGGCCTTTTGGGAAGCGCTTCGTGCTGCCAAGCAGCTGGCGATTTTTACTGAAGATGAGGAAGAGCAAGGCGTCATCCCAGTGCCCACCACGGGACTCGCTGCTGCGTTGCCTGCAGTCGGTGCTCCGGGCTATTTTTGCCGCGCCAAAGAGAAACCCGAGTCAGAGAAGCCGCAACCTACCAAAGGTATCTGGCGCAGCTCTGGGGATGCGAGCAAGGGATACAGCTATTCCGTACGGGCCGAGACCGGATACAAAGCCCTCTCGATCACCTGTGCCCCAGGTAAACCGGTTGAAATGAGTCTTGCGCTGGGACTCGATAATTTCGGCACCAACCCACTGCGTAACAACTTCGACTTGATGGTCGATGGCAAGCAGTTCGATGCCAGAGCATCGCTGGAGAACGACTTTAATACGCTCTGGGACGCACTGCGCAATGCAAAGCAACTGGCTATCTACCGACGTGATGGCCAGCACGTGGTATTGCCCACCGAGGGGATAGCCAGCATCTTACCTGCTCTAGGTTCGCCAGGTTTCCCATGTTTGACAGTAGCGCAACACAACGCGGCGATGCTTGATGATGATCTCACCAACATCGAGCCGCTGAAGGATGGGGATGTATACCTTCGTAAGCGCATCAACCCCTACTACCGCAAAACGACCTGGAACAAGTACCTGCTCGATATCACCAGCCGCAGTAACCGGATGGTGATCACCGACCTCAAGATCAACCGGGGCAGTTGCACGATCGATCCGAAAGCCAAGCTGCCATTTCGAATGGGCTTTGGCGGCAAAGTAACGCTCTCTCTGCTGCCGGAGGACTGCAACCCCCTTGAGGTCACTGTGACCACACTCGGTGGCGAGCAGACGCTGTCGTTTGACCAATAACCCACCCCAGGAAGGCAACAGCCTCCCTGTTATTTTTAAAGGGTAACCACAATGAACCGAGTTATCGCGTTGCTGGTGGCACTTGCCACCAGTGGTGTCGGAGCAGAGGGAAATGGTTGGTCTCGCAGTTGGGGGCCGGGTACGCAGGCAAACTACACCGTCACCCTCGCAGGCACCACCCTGCTCACCATCATCTGCTGGGATGATGCGCCGCTCGCCATGCTGGCGACGGTGAACGGTCGTGATTATGGCCGCGGCAGCAGACGTCAGTTTGCCTTGCTGGTGGACGGGCAACGCTACTACGCCCCTTACCGGCAAGGAGACTTCCCCACGTTCTGGGAAGCGCTTCGCAACGCAACGTCGTTGGCGCTATTACTGCCGTCAAATCCGCCTATCGATTTGCCCACCAGCCACCTTGCAGAGGTACTGCCCGCCATTGGCACCCCGGATAATAACTGCATTGCGCCTGGGTCATTACAGGACTTCGGCACACCGTGACGCCGAGTCGCACCAACCATTGCAACCACACCCAGAGGGAGGCTAATGCCTCCCTCGTTTTATTGGATATGACAAGGAACGCTTATGACTATTCCCTTTTTCCGGGACGGCATTGCCCTGCCCGTGGCACAAGCGCTGCTCGCGTTACTCAATCAGGAGGTCACCCATATCGACCTCAACCTCGAGCGCCTGACCCAACTCACCTTCAACTTTCGCAGTCCCACCTACAGCCCCGAGCAAGGAGGTGCTCACCCCGTTGAGATACGCCTGATACGCGGTCTTGATGGCTGGCTGTTCGATTACGTCACCGACTTCAGCTACCAGGGACTGGGCCAGGATGCCGAGCTCGGCAAGGAGCTCGACTTCAACTTCCTGGATGACGAGCACTATTTGCAAGGATGGGGCCCGATGCAACGCGCCGAGGCCCATGAGTTATTCACCCTATGGCAGACCAACTTTGTTGCCTACTGCCGGATGGCGTACTTCACCGTCACGGTCAGCGGGGATTAGGAGGTGTGTGATGACTAACGAACTGCCGCTCTCCCACTATTCACGTCAGTGGCTGGGGCTGGTCGCCGCCAAGGCCAAGATACAACCGCGCCACCGTGGCCAGAGCCGGTTACTACACCTCACTCCTGATAGCTCCCATGCCCGCACCGTTACGCTGCACCTGCGCTGGTCTGGGGTGCAGTGGCAACTGCTCTCCCTCACCAATGCCGAGGATTAGCGCACGATGAGCCAGCCGATAAATGAAATTTGCGTGGACCCCACTCGTCACTGTTTTTGGCACAGCCAAGCAGGACCGGTTTCTCTCACCGAGCAACCCCGTGTGTTGGCAAGTTTCCTGGCTGACCTGCAGCGTACCTGCACTAATCACGGTTATCGCGTGGAGAGTGACCCCTTACCACAAGAGGAGACACAAGATGCCCAAACAACCGATAGCCGTTGAGCTTGAAGCGATTAATCGAGAGGGGGAGACGCAGGTGGTGCGCGACAGCGGCCTGACCGTACAAGGTTACAGCGTCTACCTGCGGGCAGTGGAAGCCAGCGGACTGGCTCTGGCTACCTGGATAGCTGACTACGACACCATAGGACCTGCCTACCAGTTGGCAGCGCGGCTAAGTATTGCGCTGGCTATCCCACTTGCCGTGCAGGTCCCCGAACCGTTGATACCGGTGACAAGTGAGCTCGCCACTACGGCATGAGCCACCAGCATCGTCAACTGCACAACTGACAGCCCCCCCTACGTAAGCCAACATCATCTCTACCTATTTGACCTCGGCACGCCTCGCGCTGCTGGGGTTTTCTTTTTCAGGAGACCACCATGCGTTACCACAAACTGAAAGCCGGGGAATGCCCCGGCACCTATGTCGTCACCGAACCGGTGACCGAGCAAGACCTACTGCGCATCGCCAACCAGATTGCCCGCAAGCGCCTTGCCAAAGGTTCTGCCATCACCAGCACCTCCGAGGCCGCCGAGCGGCTGCAAACCTTGCTGCAGGACCGGGAGCACGAGGTGTTCGGCGCACTGTTCCTTGACTCTCAGCACCGCGTACTAGCGTTTGAGGCGCTGTTTCGTGGCACCCTGGACAGTGCCAGCATTTACCCACGGGAAGTGGTCAAAAGGACTCTGCTGCTCAACTGCGGGGCCATCATCGCTGTGCATAATCACCCCAGTGGTGACCCGAAGCCCAGCCACTGTGACCGGGTCTTTACCCAGGCCCTTAAAGAGGGCTTGGCGCTGGTGGATATCCGATTGCTCGACCATCTGGTGGTCGGAGCTGAGGGCGTAGTCTCGATGGCCGAAAGAGGTCAGCTATGAACCAGACCCCAGGTAAAAACCACCTCACTACCCTCGACATCCTCATCGAGCTGCGCTGCTGGCTTGCAAACAACGTCGAGATGCAGGCAGAGCCCGCTATCGTGACTCACCTGCCGAGCGGCTACCAACTTACCCAGGCCGACTGCATAGAGGTCATTGATGCGCTGCTGCATCAGTTGCGGCACTAATCAGTACCCAGAAGAGACAAGCACGATGCGATTACCCAATCCCTATTCCCTGGAGGCAACAATCGAGAAGTTGCGCGATGGTTTGGCAGCCACCAGCAGCGAGGAGGCGCTGGCGTTATTGGAGAAGGCGGTCACCAAGACCCGTGATGACCCGATTTACTCAGACCTGTTTGAAAGCACCTTGTTGCACGGTTCTACCGTTGAGATACGCGAGTGTCTCAGCTGCTTTGGCGACTACTTCGAGCGCTCCCGAGACGTACCGCCCTATTACCCGCACCACGACGCCGTTAACGGCATTGATTGTGCGCTCTACGCCATCCTGTTCGATGCGGCTCACCCAGACGCAGAGCCCGCCAGCATCCCCAAACCCGGATCATCAGCGCCAACACCATGATCCGGATATCCCGACATAACCCACAAGGCCACCTCACTACAGGTGGCCTTTTGCATTTCAAGGAGCTATTCCCATGTCTGCCTTCATGATCGATCGCAAGGATTACCTGGCCTTTGCCGTACAGTTGCACCGTTTTTGCAATGCCCCGATGCCACCGCACTACACCCTTGAGTTGCTGCGCTCCCTCTGGTGGAACTCGCCAATGGATGTCACTAGTACCTGGACGTGGCGGGTAGACCGGCTGGTACGACTGATGATGCTCGCCAACCGGCGTGCAGTCTGGCATCGCTATCAGCTGGGGCGTCAGCAGGACCACAAGGAACCACGTCAGCATCGCTCGACCAAGCTGGGGCCGCTTAAACCTGCCCATCGCTACCACCAGGCACCACTTACTGATGCCGAACTGGTGGCGCTGTACAAATTCACCTGCTGCGCCCTGTACCAATCGAGTGAATGGAGCGGGAGCCCTGAGCAGGCACCCCGGCTTGTCCAGGTACTACAGCAGTTGCAACAGGCCCTCGCACAAGACCTGCTGACCCGGCTGTCACTGTGGGAGCAAGCCCCCTGGGGAGAGATGTGATGAACCTTTCCATCACTCTGACAGTGACAAGCTCACCACCGAGCTCAACTGCCCATATAGCCCAGCGTATCGCCGATGACATGGCACACCTGCATCACCGTCTAGGGGATGGGGTCAGTGATGAACTGGGCATCAGCATCAGTTACCTCGTTGAACAGTTTGCGCTGCTGGCAGCGGCTTACCGTTCACCGGCTGAAATTGAGAAACATCAATGATTGAGTTCAATGACAGCTTTAGCCAGGCCGCCGTGGCAGAGGCCATGTGTGCCCATCCAACACTTATCAAGCTCATCAGTCAGCAGTTGATGCTGCCGGGCTTTGCCTATGCCCACGATGTGGAGGGAAGGCGTATTGGCGGCCCGCTGGTCGCGCCCAACCCAGTACTGCACAAGACAACGCTCTTTGTCAGTCCACGGGATATGCGTGAACACCTGCCGCGAGAGATTAACTTCGCCCGCTTTCGCTGCGCCTGTAATGCAGTGGGTCAGCCGGTCGGCGAGTGGCAACGGGTGATTGTCGGGCCCTACGTCAACCACGGCAGTAACAACACGCCGGATTGGAGTAGTCATACCTAAGTCACGGCCACCAGTACAAACAAGACCTCTAACAGCCCCTCACACCGAGGGGCTGTATGCATTTTAAGGAACTCAACCATGCATGACTTACGTGATTACAACACCCTGTCCGCCCGGCAGCTCACCACTGCCATCGGCCAGCTCAACCACAACAGTGCGCCGAAGATAATGACCCACCTCGCATTGCGGGCCAGGCAGCCCCATCCGCTCGGCAATAGTCGCAGCAGAGCCAAGGCACTCAAGCTGCTGCGCCGGGTCAAAAAGGCCCACAAGGCGGGGCGTATCCCGTTTGAACTTACAGTGACCGGCTGCCGCATCGACCGGGGTAGCCATCAGGCTGACCGCTACTACTACGACCGAACACTGCTGGCTCAGGGCTGGCAGCAATACGACACCGAGGAAGATGCTTGGTATTTCGGTATCTGGATTAACACCGAGAAGCTGGAGACTTTTACCTATGCCGAGGGGGATACCAACCATGTGATGGCGCCGAACGTCGAGGCGTTTCGCGCCGAATTGGCGCGGATCTACCAGTACCACCCGTAAGCCCCAGCGTTTATCAGCATCGACCCAGAGACGGGCGTTGTGACCCGCCACTTTGAAGCCAAACTGGAGGTGTTAGATGGCTAAGAACATCACTATCAAGGTGCCCGGCAAACATCCACAAACCGGCGAGATCACAACCTTTGAGCTCAAGGGTCAGCGCATCGATATCAACATCGGTGGGCAGGCCGTGCCTTTCCTCATTCATGGGAGGGGTATAGGAACATCACTAATCCATATCCCGAGTGGCTACCGCATTGCACTGCTCGGCGGCTGGCTCACAGCTCGTTACACCATACCCGAGAATAAGCCCAGCAGAGCGGCCGGTGCCCAGATGGCCATAGACCGACTGGTGACCCAGTACGGCTCGCGGTACCCGCCGAACAGACTCAATTGCGGTCTAGCTATCAATGAGACGGCTGACTGCGCTCGTTGACGGCCCGCCGTCTCGCTCATCCACAAACAGCATAAAGGGCTAGCCCTCATAGGCTGCCCCTTTGCAACACGGGACTCACCGAACATGACCCGTCTTATCACCGCACTCGAGGTGCATCGCTATGCCCCCGAGCTCAACACACTGCATCTGCGCAACCGGCAAACGTTACCCGCTCCCGGCATCACCACCATCAAAGAGGCCAAAGCCCGCCTGTTTGGTCGCTGGCAGCCAGGGCATCAGGTAACCATCACCGTGTGCCATCCCGACTACATCAATCTCTCCCGGCTCTACCGGGGGCGACTCGTGCCAGTCTGATCGGTGAGTGGGGTCAGATGCAGATAGACAAGCTCGACCTGGCTTTCCCGGAGATAATCAATGCTCTGGAAGCCAAACTACTGACCGGCGAACTGGATGCCCAGTGTCAGCACTGCATCACTATCCAGCACGGCGGTTTCACCTGTGAAGCCGATACGCTTGGTAGCCACGGCTATGTCTACTTAGCCATTTACTCAACGACGAACATGGGCGCCAATCCTGACCGCAAGGCGTGACCCAAAATCCGCTTGTGGTAACATTTTGGCACCTACTCGTCCGTGATAAGTGTGTAGGTCTTGGGGAAGGACAATTCATGTCCTTCCCTTTGTTTTTTATGACCTTAACCTATATAGCTGTTCCGAGTGGTAGATCACCGGAGGAGGGGAACACCGTCCAGTTTGTGCAACCTGATTAGTCGCCAAACAAAGCAAGCCACACCCAAAGGACTGAATTGCTCCTTACCCCTTCCTCCGCAACGATCACATAGGCAACGGATCCACAAAATCATCCACACCACTCGTGATAAAGAGCACATCCGCCGTCTGATGGCTATCCTGTTGTTGCATGAAGACTGTTCGATACCTGATCTGATTACCGGTCCGCTCGTTCTACCATCGGTCGCGAGATCAATTGGTGTCGATATGAGGTGCTAGACGGTTTGACATCCCTCCCTACTGGCCGCCTAGGGCGATTCAAGCTGCTATGGACTATGATTAATGGACGTACATCAAGGAGTTCGATGACCATGAAAATGTTGCCTGTTGTTATAGCTGCCTCATGTTTCACCTTGCCTGTTCATGCATCAAAAATGTCTGAATATTTAAGTAAACCCGAACTTCAACAAAAGATGACTGAAGTATACGGCAGTCGGTCCGTCGCACGAGCCAAAGCATTTTCACAACTTATGGCCCCAAGGGCAGGAACAGGCGACCAGCAAAAACTTACGTTAGTGAATAACTTCTTTAATAATTTGACATACAGTGAGGACACTGTGTTATGGGGTGAAAAAGACTATTGGGCAAATCCGTTAGAATTCATAGGTGCTCGGGGCGGCGATTGTGAAGATTATAGTATCGCAAAATATTATACTTTGATGGAATTGGGGGTTGCTGAGTCAAAGTTGAGAATGGCCTATGTCAAAGCGATAAAATATAATCAATTTCACATGGTTGTCTTGTACTATGCAACCCCAAAATCCGACCCACTTGTTCTTGACAATATTAAAGCAAGTATCTATCCAGGCTCTCAACGTTTGGACCTTCTTCCTGTGTATAGCTTTGATGCCAAGAGCTTATGGATTATGAAATCGCGACGGGAAGGCACGCTGGCGGGCACTGCGGACCGCCTTGCTCAATGGCAAGCATTACAAACTCGGTTCTCAACTGAGCATCTACGTTCACCTCGTCGGCCTTTATAGTTTTCCGGACTGCTTTAACTCATTAAAATAGCGTGCTGCGCCAGGGTGTTGCTCTATCGGCAACACTTTTCCTGTTCTATGTCGGTTTAATCGAAATAAATTTGCATATGCAAAGGTCTGTTTATTAAAGTTGGTTTGTTCATTCAACATACCTTTGGTTATAGCATAAGCTTGTTCATTTGATGTGTTGGCTGAAGTCACTAATATTGCTGCCACCGCAAAGGTGGGAACTGGCTTTACATTGCCTGGATAGAGTCGTGGCGGGATCTGACTCTTTTGATAATATGGTGAGTTAGTTAATACCGCTGAAAGTACAGCTCCCTCTATTGGCAAGAATCTAAAGGCGCACTGTTTCGCTGTATCAACCAATGTTTTATTAGGATGGCCACTGACCATAGCAAAAACATCAATATCACCTTTACATAAGGCATCGCCAGGATATGTAACATCAACCTCCTGAACGTCGCGAATATTAATGGCTATTTTATTAAGTAATGTCATCGCGGTTTGTCTTGCCCCTGAACCAACCTGGCCAAAGTTGACTTTTTTCCCCTTTATATCCTCAATAGAATGTAGCTGAGAGTCAGCTCTGACAACCAGAGTGAAGGGTTCTGCATGCGTAGCAAATAATGCACGCAAACCGTGACTAGGCTTACCAGAGAAAAAACCAAGCCCATGACTCGCTTGAAATGCCCAGTCTGATTGCACCATTGCAAAATTTATTTGCTTTGCCTCCAGTAACGCTAAATTGTCAATCGAACCAGAACTAGGTACGACAGCACAGCGATAATTAAGGCTAGAGTTGGTCGCTAAACGACAAAGCTCGCCACCTATCTGGTAGTAAATGCCGTTGATGTCACCAGTACCAAGATAAATTCTCTCAGACGCAAAGCTTTGCGATGAACTCAATAAAAAGATGGATAACCATATTGATTTATTCACTTACACCTCCTTTTTTATAACCATCTATACCCCAGTTGCGTATTTTATCTATCGTTACATTGAGCCCATTTTCACACATCAAAGTAATACCGTAAGCATGACAGCAATGAGCTGTCATCAACCAAAAAAGAGGGGCGTCATGAACATGTGTAAATATAAAGCGTGGGTGTAATTCGAACAGTTCGATGGCCTCTTTATGCATTGGCAATGAGTTAAATGCCAAGTCAAAACCAGATTTCTGCAATTCTTTTAGATGTAGCAACATAGTCTCCGTAGGCTGACTGTAGTGCCAATCCAATATTTTCCCTTTATGAACGCTGAGCGAATCTTTGATATTTTTCCAATCAGGACTTTCCAATAGTGTCATTGGCAACCGAAGCCCTGCAGATGTACTACTAGCCCCATTTTTGAATGGGGTGCTGGGTTTGTCTGAAATCAATATCCCATGCTCATTCAGCACAGGCTGCCATGCTTGATACAATAATATATCTCCTTGGCAAGACATAAACTCAACATGTTCATTTCCATCAATGTCTGAGCTGTTAGGTGGCTGTGGAAACTGGTTTGCAAGTTGCTGTACTTTGAGTCGTTGTTGATTCAGGTCACGTTGACGAACAGAGAGTAGATGATTTACCGATGTCACCACTGTTTTTACTTCCGACAACCAGGGCATAGTCAGAGACTTTCCACCTCGAAATTGGCTGACCAAGTCCAATTCATCAGAAACACGTCTTAAGGGTGCCAGAAGGCGATGACAACAGAACTGTATGGTTAACATCATGACGATTAATCCAAGCAATAATAACGCGACCTCTGTACGCAACGCTTGCCATAAATGTTGATACGCATAACCAGTATGACCCTGGAGATGGATTGTTCCCAAAATATTCCATCCATCAGTCATTTCTTGCTCATGAGCAACAACAGGCATATCTACAATCGCTTGAAACCATGATGGAACATTTTGTTGAGCGGTAGTGAACTCACGTTGGAATAACACTTTTCCGTCAGGATCGACCAAGGTGGCTGAGTTCACAAAACCTCCATCAAACATGGCATTGATGATGGTTTCTGATAGTACTTTATCACCATTAAGCAATGTCCCTTGCAACACCAGACCTAGCGCAGTAGTTGACGTTTCCAAGTTTGCCTGCATCTGGTCGAGGATAGAGCGACGCACAGTGTTCACTTCAAGCATAACAAGCAAAGTACCACCTATCAAAAAAAGCAAAAAGATGATTAAATTTAATACTTTAGCAAAAGACATGCACACCTCCAACTTGCTTATTCTCCATCTAATGCTTCAATTATAGCTAATCCATGATAAAAAACGGTAAATGGTGAGAAAATGCATATGCAGTTAGTAAGCTCGATGATGGGAATGCTCATAGGAACTATATCACCAGGGGCGTTGGCTGAGGCATCATCAATTCAAATGACGATTGGTACCGGTAGTGTAACTGGCGTTTACTACCCAGTTGGTGGGGCGATTTGCCAACTAGTAAACAGTACTCACACTAATCAGAAGTGCGCTGTGGAGAGTACAGGTGGTTCCGTCGAAAACATTCAGTTATTATCAAAAAAAGAGTTACAACTGGCAGTGGTGCAATACAGCGTATTACAGCAGGCAATCTCTGGGGCAGGAGAGTTTGCATCCGCACCGGTTTCCAATGTTTATCCCATTTTAACGTTATATGCGGAGCCACTGAATCTGGTTGTTTCGGCAGACAGTGAAATTTTTTCTCTCGATGACATTAAAGGTAAACGTGTAGATATAGGCAATCAAGGCTCCGGTGATAGAGATACAGCCAGTGCCTTGCTTCACAGCTTAAACTGGAGCAACAAGGACTTTTTGGCCCTGACGAGCTATAAGGCAGCCGAGCGAAGCGATGCTCTATGCAGCGGTAAAATTGATGCCTTTTTCATTGTGGCAGGTCATCCAAACCAAGTAATTCGTGAGGCTATTGGTAAATGCAATGCCAAACTAGTCTCGATAGAGGGTCAAGAAGCCAACGCATTTTTAACCCGATATCCTTTTTACAATAAGCAGACTATCCCTGCAGGGACCTACAGATTACGCGATGATGCAGTCAATACCGTGGGAACCACCGCAATACTTGCCACACATACGGAAGTAGCCTCCTCTGACCTCAATATTCTCAAGACAGCAATACAGGCTAACCTTGAGCGCCTAAAAGCAATGTACCCAGCGTTATTATCTCTCAACTGGGAAAAGATGCTTCCTCCTTCAGATACAAAAGAGAAGAGATAACACTGTTCGAATCATGCAGACGGTGGAGTTTTCATTGTTTCGAAAATTGCATTTAATGACAGTCGGGCGGTACGATCACTGGGGCCATTGAATTGGCGCCATGACCCACGCTATCGTGCAGTACAGGCAACGATTGTTGAACCGCTGGAGAAGATGCCTACCTCGCTGGAAGCGAGCAGCAATGAACACTTGCAAGAGCAAGCCACCAAGGCCCGCTTTGCTGCTCGTATCCTTCATGCCCATTTTCTGGCGCAACGAAGTGAACGCCCGGAACGCCCTCAACCAGTAGTGGCACCCATCAAGATTGGCCGCAACGAGCCGTGCCCCTGTGGCAGCGGTAAGAAGTACAAGCAGTGCTGTTTGCACTGACCAACAAAATATATAGCAAGAGAGGGCCAATGGCCCTCTCTTGCTTTAGGTAACTTGAGGAAGTCGTGGTAATGACCTGTCCAAGGGAGTGCTATCAAGGGGTAGGACAGCCAACACCTAATGGCATACTCACTGGCATGCCAAAAATCACAGATACAAAAAAGCCCAACCGAATCAATCAGTTGGGCTATACATATGGCGGAGGAGGTGGGATTTGAACCCACGGATGGTCGCCCATCGCCGGTTGTCAAGACCGGTGCATTCAGCCGCTCTGCCACCCCTCCGCAGCAGTGCGGCGAATATTACCATGCTGATCCGGCTTGTAAATCCCCGCTTGGTTCGATTGCTGGTTAATTGCGCGAAATGACATGAAAAAGTGGCAATCAGAGCGTATCAAGCGCTTTTTTAGCCAGATAACTTGACTTGAAAACAGACTCAACCACTATAGTGGCCTCTATCATATCCTCTGCAAGATAACGTTATGACTATTAAAAATGCCCTGTTTTGCGCGCTGGCTGGCGTGACCCTGCTGGCGACGCCGGTACATGCAAGCGAGCTGACCAAAAGCGATGTCGAGCAAATCGTTCGCGACTATCTGGTCAAGAATCCCGAGATCCTGGTCGAGATGTCCAATGCCCTGCGTGCCAAGCAGGAGAGCCAGCAGGCCGAGAGTGACAAGGCGCTGATCAAGGCTCACTCCAAGCAGCTTTATGCCAATCAGGATCCCGAGATGGGGAATCCGAAGGCGTCGCTGACCATTGTGGAGTTTTTCGATTACAACTGCGGTTACTGCAAACGGGCCCATCCGCTGGTCAAGCAGCTGATGTCGGAAGACAAAGACATCCGGTACATTTACAAGCAGTTCCCCATTCTGAGCGAGTCCTCCTACTTCGCCGCCCGTGCTGCGCTGGCGGTCCAGCTGGGTCAGCCTGACAAGTACCAGGCGTTCCACGAGAAGCTCTATACCCATCAGGGCCCGCTCGCTGATGAAGCACAGGTCAAGCAGTTGGCTGTGGCGGCCGGTGTGGACTGGAGCAAGGTGGAGGCCAAGATCAAGGATGGCAGCATTGACCAGAACCTCGGTACCAACCGTGCGCTGGCTGAAGCGCTCGGTATCTCCGGTACCCCGGCCTTCATCATCGGTGATCAGATCCTGCGCGGTGCCCCCCGTGATTTGGCCAGCCTGAAGGGGTTTATCAAGGACGTGCGTGCCGGCAAGAGCATTCAATAAGCAGTTGTTATGGTCGAGGGCCCAGCGCCCCGGCCAGATACAGAAAGAGGGTCGGTATCACTACCGGCCCTCTTTTTTATTATGTCCTTTGGCACAAGTGGTCGTCGCGAAAGGACCATAACAACGTGCTCAGGACCCGGCCTGTTGGCCTCAGTAACAAGTATTAGCAGAGTCGTTCGGAGTCTATTGATAAATATTTCGCCTCGCAGAGGTGTGTCGTGTGCATTGCTTAATTCCGGTCAAGATTTTTTCTGCTGCTTGCCTTAGAATCGCCGCCCGTTGCAGGAGAAACCCCTATGTTAGTTGATATTTTACGGCTGGTTTTTATAGCCGGAGGCCTCGTATTCATCTTTATGCTGGTGCAAGCCTGCTGGCGGAAGAAGCAGAGTGGATCCTTTGAGACGACCCCCTTCTGGCCGGTGGCGTTGATCGGTGGGGTTGCCAACTTCCTCGATACCCTGGGGGTGGGCAGCTTTGCGGTAAAGACCGCCTGCTACAAGCAGTTCAAGCTGATCGATGATCGGGTGCTGCCGGGTACCCTCAATGGGCAGTGCGTGCTGCCGACCGTGACTCAGTCGCTGATCTTCGTCGGTGCAGTCGCGGTGGATCCGCTGACTCTGATCTGCATGATGATGGCCGCCGCCGCAGGCGCGGCCTGGGGTGCTCGTCATGTGGCCTCGTTTGATCGGCAGACCATCCGGTTGGTGATGGCTATCTCCTTACTGGTCGTTGCAGGGCTTATCTTTGCCGGTCTGCTGGGGCTTTTCCCTGTAGGCGGCGATGCGATGGGGCTCAGCGGCTACAAGCTGGCGATCGCCCTGCTTGGCAATTTCATCTTCGGAGTGCTGATGAATGTCGGTATCGGCCTGTTTGCTCCCTGCATGACGCTGGTCTATCTGCTGGGGATGAATCCGCTGGCGGCGTTTCCGATCATGATGGGCTCCACCGCTGTGCTTAGCGTTTTCTCCGCAGGCACTTTTATCCGCAAAGGGGCGTTCGATGCAAAGGCGGTGCTGGCGGTAGCCATCTTCGGCCCCATCGGTGTGGTGCTGGCCGCCATGCTGGTCAAATCCATGGATATGGAGATGCTGAAGTGGCTGGTTGCCTTTATCGTCATCTATACCTCCTGGACCATGTACGCCTCCTGGCGGGCGGTGCGTCGCTCCCCTGTGCAACTGACGGTGGAGAGCGCAGGCTAGCCTGTACCAGTGCCGCTTCGGCCTTGGCTCCCAGAAAGACATAGAGGCCAAGTGCCAGTAGCAAACCCACCGCACACCCCATCACCCCGACCGCAGGCCAGAGCAGCTCGCTCTGGCCGAGCGAACCCTTGAACAGCAGCAACAGTCCCTCGATGGAGACCGCGATCAGAATGGCGGCGATAAAGCGAGTGATGGTGCGGCGAATGGCACTGTGGCGGAAGATATCCTTATGCAGCAGTACCTCCTCTTCCAGAATGGTCTTGCCCAGATCGAACACCGCCAGTGCCAGCGTCAGAAAGATGATGGCGCTAAAGGCGCCGAGCTGGTTCTGCTGCTCGCCGCACAATAGCTGGTAGAGCTGCTCCAGCCCGTGCCAGATCAGGGTAGCGACGATCAAAAACAGCGCCATGCTGAGCACCACATAGACCGCCTTGAACCAGGGTATGGCGCGGCGGCGCTCCCTGTCTCCCATCAACCAGCCAATCAGCTGATTCAGACAGACGGTGATCTCCCGTCCTTGCCCCTGCACGATAAGGTGCAGCCGGTTATGGGCGGCAGGTGCTGCAGGCTGGATGCACATCGGCCCCTGATAGTGGTCAATGCTGACGACAAAGGGATACCCCTTGAGCGAGACAAGGGGGGCGCTGAGCAGCCCCTGCAGTAGCGGGGTCAGCTCCTCTTGATACTCCTGATAGCGCCGCAGCACATCGATGGGGCTCATCTCTGCCATATGGACCTCGGTGACGTGGGCTCTTGTGGTGAATGTGCAAATAGTGGGCCTGCTTTATGACAGGGATGGCGGGGCAAGTTGCACCAGAGGATGACAAATCGGCGGATGATGATGGGGGAATGCACCAGAACTGGGCGTATCGAAGAGCTGTGTGGTGATGAAGGTACTGCGATAGAAAAGGGCCCATGACGGGCCCTTTGCGACCACCAGCGGCGATTTAGCCAGCCAGCTTGGCGAAGCTGCGCTCGGCGGCAGCCAGGGTATGTTCGATCTCCTTGTCGCCGTGAGCCAATGACAGGAAGCCCGCCTCGTAGGCGCTCGGCGCCAG
>SXGS01739272.1_pt1 | contig 17560 bp, 17 predicted proteins | sample 3174681 | NCBI WGS metagenome assembly SXGS01 (sample SAMN11356861, study PRJNA531348) | freshwater metagenome | isolation source: freshwater sample F1-80 | place: China: Fuxian Lake, Yuxi | collected 2017-12-25 | reverse complement strand
CCTGCTCCCAAAGCAGGCGCGCTACCGGGCTGCGCTACGCCCCGACGCTACTCAGCTCGTCAACAGGCAATGGGACTCCGCTAACCGACGCTCGCTGGCCCTTCACCTATGCACACATGGCCTAATGCCGGAAAAGGTTGAAGCTCGTTTTATTGACTCCTCGGAAGCTTGCTTCTCAAGAGTTCTTTGACCTTGGCGAAGGCCCTGGCCCTGTGGCTCACGCGGTTTTTTTCTTCCGGGGTAAGCTGGGCAAGGGTCTTGCTGAGCTCCGGCACAAAAAACACCGGATCGTATCCGAATCCTTGGTTGCCGGACGGCTCTTCGGTGATCACCCCTTCCAGCGTTCCTTCCACGACATCCACAGGCTCCGTCCCCGGCCAGGCCATAGCCGCCGCCGTGACGAACCGAGCCCGACGCCGGGCCTGAGGCACTCCCGTCAGTTCCCGGAGCAACTTCCGCCAGTTGTCTTCGTACGTGGCGTTCTCCCCGGCATAGCGCGCGGCATAGATACCGGGCCGTCCCCCCAGCGCATCCACCATCAACCCCGTGTCATCGGCCACCGCAGGCAATCCCGTATGGCGCGCGATCGTCTTGGCCTTCTTGATCGCATTGGCCCGGCAGGTCTCGCCATCTTCTACGATCTCGGGCGCATCGTGAAACTCAGCCAGGGTCCTGATGGTCACCCCCAGATCGCCCAGGAGGGCGGCCAGCTCCGCGCCCTTATCCCGATTGCGCGTGGCCAGCACCAGTTCCCTGATCGCGGGCATCCTTTACGCCAGGCTCCCTACCAATTCCTTTTGCAGCGCCACGAGTTCCTGGACCGCATGCCCGCCCATCGTCAGAAATTCGTCCAGGTCCTTCTTGGCGAAGGGCAACCGTTCCGCGGTCCCCTGCACCTCCACGAACCGGCCGTTGCCGGTCATGACCAGATTCATATCCACTTCGGCCCGCGAGTCCTCTTCATAGGCCAGGTCCACGAAGACCTCGCCGCCCACGCGACCGATGCTCACCGCGGCCAGATAGTCCGTCAGCGGGCGGGCCTTGATGAGCCCCCTCGTCTTGAGGACCGCCAAGGCATCCGCCAGCGCGATGAACGAGCCGGTGATGGATGCAGTCCTTGTCCCCCCGTCCGCCTGAATCACGTCACAGTCGATCCAGATGCTTCGTTCGCCCATCTGCTCCATATCGGTGACCGCCCGCAGCGCGCGGCCGACGAGGCGCTGAATCTCCAAGGTCCGGCCCCCTTGCTTGCCTTTGGCGGCCTCACGCTGAGTCCGCTCATGCGTGGCCCGCGGAATCATGGCATACTCGGCCGTCACCCATCCCCGCCCCTTGTCCCTGAGAAAAGGCGGCACCCGTTCCTCAATGGAGGCCGTGCAGATGACCTTGGTGGCGCCCATTTCGATCAGCACCGAGCCTTCGGCCCACTTGATGAAATCCCGCGTAATCTTGACGGGCCTGAGCTGATCCTTCCGGCGCCCGTCCTGGCGCAACAGCCGTGCGGCCTGATTCATGCGTGCCTCCCCTGAACCTTACACACCGAGAGCTGGAATTATAAAGGAAACGACAAGAGGAACAAAGCTCAATCACCGGGGCGAGCCGATGCCGTCTTGTCCGGGATTGCCTCCTGGCCCTGGCACGGCCTGAGACATCCGTCGCCGTCTGGCCAGCCGCACCCGAACGACCAACAGCCCCAGGATCAGGACGCCGACGCCCAGGGCGAACAGTGTTTCATACGGGAAGATGTAGGGCACGGCCCCAGCTTACCCGGTTCCCTCTCCGCGGGCAACCCTTTGGGCATACACCCTTGGGACGTCGCCGCACCCATCGCGCCGACCGCGCACTGACCGGTTGGCTGGGGTCGTTCCTGATCAATACTGCCTGCGGCAGGAGGCCGGCGCCATCTATTGATGGCGCAATGCTCATCCGAACAAGTCGCCGTTATTCTCATCGTCGGAGACGAAGATGCGACCCGGCGCCTGCTGGGCCGGCCGCTCGACGGATACGGCTGCATCTGCCCCTCGCCGGGGACGCGCAGGAGGCTCGCCGCCGGCTGAGCGCACAGGAGTTCGCCCTGACGAGCTGCAACGTCAACAGGCCGTGGGAATCGGGCCTGGACTTGGCCCGACAGGTTCTGAAGGCCCATCCGCAGACCGCGGCCGTGATGGTAGGGGGCTGGACGATCCCCAGCTGGCCAACGTCACGCTGGAGTCTGGCGCCTAATGGTTACCTCCTCAAGCCCTTCGAGCCGAACGAGATCCTCATCAATGCAGCCAAGGCATCGGCGTCCCCTGTTCGAAAGAATTGTCGGCCGAAGAGGTCAGGCTATCCGTTGAACACAGCACCCGCTTGCGCTATCGCGCGCGAGCCAGCGCCATGCCAACTTCGGCCGTGCGTGTCCATCGCAAATCGTCGCCGATTCCCCCGGACACCCAGTCCGCGAAGGCCAGCGACGACGTCATGCCCGGCGAAACCACGTTCAAGACATGGATCGAACGAGGCGTCGTTTCGATGACAAGATCTTCGACCAGATGCCCGTTTGCATGAATGAGCTGCGGTCGAATCCCAACCCGAGAGCCCAGGGCGAGGTCCTCCGGACTTAACCCAAATACCAGACGGCTGGCCTCCGCATAAAAGTGCCGACGGCTGCAGGAGTTGCGCAACTCATTCCACGCGACCTCGACCAACGCCCGATTTTTCCTGAAGGCATTCCAGATTCCCTTATGGGTCGCGATCTCTCGCAAATCCTTCCAGCCGACTGAGAAACGGCTGTAGGCCTCTCGCCCAAAGGCCGGCACCGCGTTCGGACCCACCAACACCGTGCCGTCCACAGATTTCGTGAGGTGCACGCCCAGAAACGGGGCAATCGGATTGGGCACCGGATAGACCATACTCCGGATGATGGGCGGCCCCGGCTTCCGAACGATGAAATACTCGCCTCGAAAGGGGACCATGACGTAATTGCGTCCCACGCCCATCATGTGCGCCAACCGATCCGCGTGCAGACCCGCGCAATTCACGACCAACTGCGTGGCGAAGGTCCCGGCCCTGGTGGTCACCTCGGCGTCCGTCGCGCCCTCACGAACGGCCAGCACTTCCTGCCCCAGCACGATATCTACCCCCGCCCGCTTCGCATCGTCGGCCACTGCTTGCGTCAACCCTGCGGAATCGACGATGGCGCCGGCCGGCGAGTGGAACGCCGCAATGCCCTTGACGTTCGGTTCGTACGACCGCACCTGCTCGATCGGTACGATCTCAATGCCCGGCACGCCGTTCTGTTCACCCTTTTTCTTGAGGTGGTCGAGGATCGGCAATTCCCGCTCCTCGACCGCGACCACCAATGTGCCGACTTGTTCGTATCGCACCCCATGGTCTCGGCACAGCTCGTGAATGAGCCGCCCCCCCTCGACACAGAGTGCGGCCTTCAACGTGCCCGGTGTCGGATTGAATCCGGAATGTACGACACCGCTGTTTCTCCCGCTGGTATGGCGCGCCACCCCCCTTTCTTTTTCCAACAGCAACACCTTGTCAAACCGCGTGCCAAGAGCGCGCGCCAGTGCGCATCCGACGATGCCGCCGCCGATGATGGCGATGTCATAGACTGTGCGTGTCATATTGCTTGCCTTGCCGTCCGATCGAAACGCCCAAGACAGGCGGGCTGGCACATTCGAAAAGAATCTACCCTGTGTGCACCAGCATCAATTCCCCCGCCCTTCCTAGCCTGGCCCTCCAAGAATTCCAGCTGCGCATGCCCGGCGTAAGGCGCGCCCCCCCACACCTGTCCTTCCGGACGGAAACCTCTCGCTACCGTAGAGGGCCGCCAAGTATTGCCTCTTCAATACCAGAGATAGTGGGGCACGAACTCCCAGAGTGGATTGATCACGACACGCTGCGTACCGCCTACACTTTGAAGATGCCGCCACCGCTGATCTCTATGCGGTCCGTGGAGTCAACAGCATGCACGATCGCCCCAATGTATGGGCAGCACCGTGGCTTGCCTTCGCCTTATTTTCTCACCACTTCTTTAACCAAATACCGTGGTCTCTGCTTGACTTCCCTGAATATCGCACCGATGTATAAGCCGACGAACCCCAGGAGCATGATTTGCAGACTGCCCAAGAAGAGCACGGCCGACATGATCGCGGATAACCCTGGGACAGCCACGCCCATGATTTTCTGCGCGATCACGACGAAAATGTATAGCATGGAAATTCCGGACAATACGAAACCCAACACCAGCATCAACTTGAGCGGCGCATCTGAAAAAGATATCAGCGCACGATCAAGCCAGTAATAGATCACTTTCCGACTCAAGACGTTCATCTTGCTATTCTCACGGCCATCATGACGCGGTAGCCGATCATAGTAGACGGGCACCTGTTTGAATCCGATCCAGCTGACCAACCCACGCATGTACGGCTTCTCCTCTTTCATCTTGAGAAGGCAATCGACCACGCGGCGAGAGAGCAGCTTGAAGTCTCCGGAATCGACCTGGAGTTCAATTTCTGAAATGGCGTTGATAAAGCGGTACCCGATTTTCGTGATGCCCATCTTCCACCAAGACTCGCCTTGACGGCTGGTCCGCGTGGTATACACCACCTCGACTTCCGGATCCGCTCTCCATAATTCGACAAGCCGGGGGATCACTTCTGGGGGATCCTGCAAATCAGCATCCATGTAAACTACCGCATCCCCGCTGGCATAGGCCATGCCTGCCATGACGCATTCAGAAACCCCAAAGTTTCTCGACATGTTGATCAGAACGATATCCCCCTGCGCCAATTCCGATCTGAGGTACTCCTCAGACGCATCCGTCGAGTTGTCGTTCACAAACACGAGTTCATAGGACCCGATCTGTCCACGTTGAATTGACAAGGCAAAGACCGCCCTCAGCCGACTCAACAGCTCGGGCAAGACAGACCGTTCGTTATAAAACGACACCACCACCGATATTTTGGCCGCCTTACGGTTCATTCGCCCCCCCCATCGACTTTGCAAGGATCACCGAAATACGCTTATTGAGGAAAGGGACCCCGATGACTAGCACGATCAACACAACCGTCATGCCCCACTGGCCCTCGGGCGAAAACAGCGTGGCCGCCGAGTGACCGGTCATGACCAGCAGGACTTGGAGCGGAAGCATAAACACGGCAGAAAATCCAAGGTATCTCGGCAACGTCACTGGACTCAAGCCGAACACGTACCCTGCCGTCGAGGCAGGGATCAAAGGACTCAGCCATAGAACGGCGATAATCCTCCAGTCATAACTGGCAATTTGCTGCATGGGCTTGGAAACCTTCGGATAGCGACGCAGGATAAACCGTTCGATTCGGTCATGTAGAAATGTTCGAGACAAACTAAAGGTCGTCGCCGAGGAGACGAGGGCCGCCACTCCCGACACCATCACCCCCTCAACCCCGCCCCACAAGACCCCTGCGAGCATTGTCATCGGCGAACAGGGCAAGATACACACGGCCAACAACGTATGGGCCAGGATAAACACGATCGGCGCTGCTAGCGGGTGGTGCTCCACCGCACTGTGAATCCAGATGACTAGATAATCCACTCGCTCCCTGCCTCCCCTCTCAAACCGTAGGGATCGGCCATTGACTGAAAGCAGCCGCTACGATGGACGGGCAGAGGTTCCCAGGTTTTCGATGCGAAGGTCCCTTAACAGAAATTGATCATAGACCGAGTTGCCTTTCGCATTCACGTCAATCCACAAGGTCCCTGCCTCATTCGGAAGGTCAAGATCCAACCGCTGCTCGCCTCGGTCACCAGGAACCGCAATGGGATTGAAGTCTCGCACGTAGATACGCTTGGTGTCGCCTTCCAACGTTTCCAGCCACACCACGAGTTCAACCCCATCGGCTCCGGCGCCGGGCAACGCGCCGGAGTACAGCTTCATCGACGACTTCTTATGAATCCAGTCCATCTCGATCTTCAATTTACCGACTTCGCTTTTAACGTGTTGACTGCCGCGTTCGTGGGCTGAAATGGCCATCTCGACTCCTGTTATATTGCCCTCCGATAGGTCTCCCCTCAGAGAGGCCACGGAATCGCGGAGCCAACCAATACGCATCTTAAGCTGGTACGGCTGACTATAGAAAGGAGGCGGGGCTCTCTCATAGGTCTTCGGATACATCCCGTAGAAGGCGGTCAGTCGCCGAACGCCCCTTGGCTTGCGCAATTGGATACGGCTCGGTGCAGCAAACTGAAAAAACTCTTCTCCGAATGCCGTCGCACTCATCACGGGAGACGCCACCTCCGTGGCCTTGACTTCAGCGTCAAAGTCGAACTGCCCTCCCTTGAATCGATAAAATTGTTCTTGATCATCAGTACCGCCAAGCTCAAGACCGCGGACTTCCTCAAATGCCACCCGTGCGCCCCGACTGCATAAGACTACCAGCCGCTCGCAAGTAATCCTGAATTGCGCCACCTTGCTGAGAGTAGGGTGCACGTCATCCAGGTAGAGCTGATATTCCTGCCGAAAGCGGACGGCCAACGCATCCTCATTCTCAAGGATTAACGGATTCATCAAAAATCCCATAACTGCCATTTGGGGAACGAATTTATAAGCGTGCCGCGTCCCATTCTTAAAGACCATCTCAATACGATACTGAGGAGGCTTGTAGACCAGCGCCACCAGCGATGCCAAGATTCCTCGGCCGACTTCGACCCTGACCCACATCGGATTCGGGGAAGCGTGTGGGACTTCGATCCAGTCACCGACGCGCACATCCCTTTCCGAGATCGGAACCTTGAAGAGCGGCCTCCTATTGTTCACCCTGCGCAATAGCAACTTTCCTCTGTGCGGGGCATAGTCCAATCCCAGACGGTCGCTCTGAAAACTCCTCGCCTCATAGCGATGCAAAATCTCCAGCTGAGCCAAAGCGCTATCCTGGGCCACAAGCCTCCCGTCGGCCGTATCGAGAGCAACAAACAAATACGACGGAGCATGTTGGTCATCTCTAAAGAACGCGGCATCGGCGTTGACAATTCTGTCATTCCACGACGCAAATGACACGGTTGACGGCATCGAGAAATAATTAAGGCCGTTGTACAGCATCGGCGCCGGAAAATTTCCGAAATAGCTAATGGAGTCTTGCCCCACAAGCGCACGGGTGCGAGGGAATTGCATTGGGGCAGTGTTTCGGCGCAATTCAGCATCCAGCCTGGCGAAATGATGCGGGATATCGATGATCCCCACGAACGTGCCGACCATCTTTGGGAGCAACGATATCACTAACCCTGCGGCAAGAATCCCTGCAGCTATCCTTGCGGGCCGATACAGCATCCCCGGTTGAGGATTCCGGAGCAGTGTTGTCGTTGCGATCGGCGTATTCGGCGCACCATCGACCGGAAACGACCTTGCAAACAATGCTCCCACGAGACCGATCGCGAGGTAATGAAAGAAACTAGCGACATGATAATCGTCGTCCCTCACAATCCCGTGCTTCCAGACGATCAACAGGATGACGAGTTCGGTCCCCGACCAGAGCAATTGCCTAGCGATCCCTGCGACATCGAGCGGATTCTTACGGACGCTCGCGAGCGCTGCCCGTGCGATCAGAAATGTACAGCCTATCAGCGCGAGGAAACCCGCGGCGTCTATCGCGCTCGACAGATACAACGACATGGCGTCGTTATAGCCGCTTGAGAAGGTGGCCATCCCATAGAAAAATGTCGGCAAATTGCCCAACGACTGGCCGGCAGCGGCCCAGATCGCAAAGAGGGACACAAGAAAGGCTGCCGCCATTATCGCGGCAAGTCCAACGCGCCGCGCGAACAGCTGGCACACGATGGCCGCCGCAACACCAAGCAGAGCGATGAACAAATAGGTTCCATGCGCCAAGGCCAGCAACGCCAAGAGCGCGGCCGCGGGCAAGACGACTCGTCGCCGCACGGCTGCCATCAACTGCTGCACCCCCAACAAGAGCAGGACGTACAGGGCAGCCGGCCCGACGGCAAAGCTCCCCGTTACGATGAGGAGCGCCAGACGCCTCTCAACCGCCATCCCTTCCGAGCTGCGCAAGAGCAGCACAATCAAGCTGCCCATCAACAGCACGTGCAGCAGTAATTTTGTTTTACTGAGAAATCCCGTGTAGATTTTCGGATAACTCAAAAATCCGAGCGGGCCGACGTTTTGAAAGATGTCTTTCCCGTACGCGAATCCGTGCAGCGTCCAATACTCGTAGGCCGCCTGGCTCCCCGAATCATGGCCATTCACAGTGGCCTCCGTCGGCAGTTCGACTAGGGCCAGCAACAGCAGCGCGATGACCACGGCGTCAAGGATAGGATTCGCGGTGATTTTCATACGGGCACGCATTGCGCGATCTGAAAAAATCGAGACGCCCCTCGCTTGCCCCTCCACTACCCGCATGCGATGTGCGGGCAGAGGCGTGCGCGCCGCAGCGATAAAACGCGTTTACGCTCACACGTTTCCGTAGCGGGAATTTTTGATCATGGTGTAGCCTTTGATCAACTCGGCAATCCCGGCATCAAGCGAGGTGACGGGTGCATATCCCGTGGATTCAATTTTCTCGTTCGACACGATGTAATTGCGTTGATCAGGGTCTTTCCCGATAGGCGCTTCGAGGAACACAAAGTCCGGCAATTGTTTTTGGATCGCATGACATAGGTCCTTTTTTGAAATATTCGCATCGGAAAGCCCCACGTTGTAAATCTGATTTTTCATGCCATCGAATTTGACTATGGCATGCTGAAAGGCCCGCGAGACATCGCGAATATGCACATAGTTGCGCTTGAACGCGCTTTCGAACAGCACGACGAAGCGATCGTGGACGGCCCGATAGGTAAAATCGTTGACCAGAAGATCGATCCGCATGCGGGGCGACATCCCGAAGACCGTCGCAAGCCGAAAGCTGATCGAATTCTCGCGTTGCATGAGTTCTTTTTCAATGGCGACCTTTTCCTTGGCGTACAGCGAAATCGGGTTGAGAGGAGATACTTCCGTGCAGAAGTTATGCTCGTCCCCTGTTCCATAGGCACTATTGGTGGTCGGCATAAGGACCCGTTGCTCTTTCGACAACAGCTTCAGCATGAGCAGCACGGCATCGTGGTTGACCGTTTTGGCCCCCACGGGGTCTTGCCCGCATATCGGCGCCCCAACGAGAGCGGCCAAGGGAATGACGATGTCCGCCTTCTTGAGCAATGGCGCAATCACGCTTTCGACCCGGATATCGCCTTTGACGACCGAAAAATTGTGATGATGGCAGACATGGTTCAGACTCGCTTGCCGATACATGAAACTATCCAGCACCGTAACCCGATGGCCAAGCTGCAAGAGATCCGGAACCATGGTGGAGCCAAGATAGCCGGCCCCGCCGGTAACGAGGACGTTGTACTTCATGCAAAAGTCCTTTTCTGTCGATCAATGCGTTATACCGCGCACCCTGCCGCCCTGTTGCGCAGGAGCCGGACAGGCTCAATCCCTTAGCGCTCGCCTACCAAGAGGGCCGCCGCACGCTGGTAGTCCTCCGGCACCCCAATATCGATAAACGTGCCGGCACACTCGATGCCGAAGAGTCGCTGCCCTGAGGCAAGGGCGGCGGGGAACACGTCATCCTCGAGTGATATCGCGTGATCCGGAAGCAAATGTCCCGCCTGCAAAACACGCGGGTGGACCCAATACACCCCACCGTTGGCAAGGCGCGCCCCCTTCGCCGCGCCCGATTTCATGGACGTAACCCGCCCTTGAGGCGACACCTCGACCCCCGCGTACCGCCCATTTTCACCGGCTCGGAACAACGCAATGCACCAGTCCGCCTCATGTTTCTTGGCATAGGCATTCAGTACGCCCCAGTCAACGGCAAAATAGGTATCGCCGTTCAAGAGCAAGAACGGCCTCTCGCGGCAGACTTTTTCCGCGGCGAGCAGAAACCCTCCGCCGGTCCCTAAGGGCTTCCGCTCTATCGCATAGTCAAGCTCAGCCCCTTTGTACCGAACCCCGAAGTGCTCTCTGATGGCCTCGTACCGATAGCCGACGGACAGCACAAATCGGCCGACCCCCTGGGCGATCCAATAATCGAGTTGATGCTCCAGAAACGGCCGTCCGGCGACCGGCGCCATCGGCTTCGGGAGATCAGGCACTGCGCTACGCAGCCTGGTCCCCAAGCCGCCGGCAAGAATCACCGCCGAAAGTGTACCCTTCTCAGGCAGCATTGAGGATCGCACAGAGCCGGTCGATCTCGGCATCACGCAGGTCCGGGAAATTGCCGATGTAAAAGCCATAGAAATGGATATGTTCGGCCTCAGGGAATGCGCGATGGTGATCGCTCGAGACGATGCCTTTCAGGTAGGGCTGGCGAATCTGATTGCCGCCGCCCGCGCTGCCGCGCCGGAATTCGATTCCCGACTCGCGCATGACGGTCATCAGGCGCTCAACCAGTTCATTGTCCGGCCGTTTGAGGACCAGATTGAAGGCATAATTGCTCGATCCTTCGATCTCGAAATCGGTTCGGTACTTCTCGCGATCGAGTTGCTTGAGGAACCGCAACAGATTTTCTGTCCGCTGCTTTACGTTGCCATCCAAGCGCTTCAACTGACTGCGCCCCAATATGCCGCCGATCTCCGTGTTCCGCACGTTATAGGCCGGGAAAGCGAAGATAAAGTCGGGATTCAGATCGGGGTTTTCCGAGCGGTACGCCGCATGGACGGCAGGATCGCTGGCCTCACGGACCATGCCGTGAGAGCGCATCATCCGAACCTGCTGGTACACTTCAGGATCGTTCGTACAGATCATCCCCCCCTCGATCGTGCTCATATGATGGGCATAATAGAAGGAGAAATTGGAGATCCACCCAAAACCGCCCAACTTCTTGCCGCGGTGCGTGGCGCCGTGCGACTCACACACGTCCTCGATGAGCGGAATTCGACGTTGCTGCAACTCGCTCAGCAACTGATCCGTCAGCCCGTCAAATCCCTGGACATGCGTCAGAAACACAGCCCGTGTCCGGTCCGTGATCGCCGCGAGAACGTTCGCCGTGTCCATCGCCAGCGTTCGCGGATCGATATCCACGAAGACCGGGACAAATCCGTTTTGCAGGACCGCCGCAATATCCGACACCCAGGCCAACGGCGGAACGATCACCTCGCCTCCCCGAGGGTAGCGGAGCTTGAGAATCGCCATCGTCAAAAGATTGGCCGACGCCCCGGAATTCACGAAGACACTATACTGAACCCCTAACCACGCCGACCACTCGGTCTCGAAGGCTTTTACGTTGGTGCCTTGCGTCAGAATCGGATCATCCTGCCGTAAGTGCTCAATCACGGCATCCAGATCCTCGCGTAGCACATTGTTGCGCATCAGGGGGTGTCGCATGCTTTCGTCTCCCGCCACAATCCTGCAAACATCAGCACTGAGAGCACCGAGGCTGCCGCACGTTCCCCTTGAATGCCTGCTCCCTTGAAACCTTGTCCCTACTTCTCACCGTAATAATCCCCATACTCGACCAGGATCGTGCTCCGCCCGTCGTCGCGGAGCAAGGCGCGCTCATAGGCCGGATAGATTTCTTCGGGTTCATCGAGCCGGATTACCTCGATCGTGCTGCACATGGCGCGAAGGGCCTCCGTAAAGTCTCCCACATGCTGATACTGGGGATGCAACGGACGCTGAGAGCCGATGCCCGTGCGGATGATGGCGTTGATCCTGTAGCCGGAATTGGACATGACTTGAATTTTATCCAAATGATTGACTAATTGATTGATGGCGCAGAGCAGAAAATTCCATCGCGGGAAAATACTCACTGGGACAAGACCGGCTAGAGCCACCCCGGTCGTCATTCCCATCTGCATTTCTTCAGCCACAGGCAGCTCGATGAGGCGATCGCGAGGCACCCCCTTGAGCGTATTGGTCATCGCAGTCCCAGCCACGGCCACTGCCTGCCCGATAAAAATCGTGCGCGGATCGCTCGCCAAGAACTCCATTGATCGCTTGATCTCGTCGAAATATTTCATCGCGCTGCCTTAGAACTGCACGCGCATGCCGGCGCCAGCATGGGGGTATTTGGTTTCGTAACGGTAGTAACTGACGTACTCATCCGCCGCTCCTTCGAAGCTCAGGCGGGGTTGATTCCAGGCTTCCCGGGTGTCGGTGCAGACTGATTTGGCGTTGTCTTCAACGACGAAGTGAATCGGCAGACGATGGTTTCGGCTGTACTTGATCGACTCGTACGCAATGCCGGTCTCCGCTGTCATATCGCCCATAAAGCAGTACGCCTTGGCGTCCTCGCCGCTCCGTTGAATGGCCATCGCTATTCCGACGGCGATCGGCAACACCCCTCCGACGATGGCCGAGGAATATATGCGATGGTCGGGGAAACACAACGAAATCGACCGCCCCGCCACAATCTCGTCGCGAACCTGTTCTTTTGGGACCCCCTTTAGCAGGCACTGGTAATGCGAGCGCCAGGAGCACAACACCCAATCCTGCGGACGAATCTTCCGGAATATTTCGATCATCTGCTCCTCGTTCCCGTAATACAGATGAACGGGAGCACGAATTTTTCCCGCATTGAACAAGGCAGCAATCTCCTCCTCAAACGCAATGAGTTCGTCCTTTGTCATCGTGCCTCCCCTCGCATCGATCGGACCCGGGGTGCAGCCTGCCCTCGGTTCAAGACGGACTATCCCTTCGCATGACGCCCCTACCCATCCCTGAGCTCAGGTTGTTCACATACCACTGATAGGTCTGAGTGACGCCCTCGCTGAGTGCGATCGACGGCTGCCACCCGAGGGACCGCATGCGAGTACTGTCAAGCAGTTTCCGGGATGCCCCATCAGGCTTGGTCAAATCCCATTCTATGCGCCCCTTATACCCCACAACGTCTACCAGCAATGCCGCGAGTTCACGAATCGATACATCCTCGCCCATCCCGATATTCAGGGGCAACTCAAGCCCCGTGCCGTCACGGGCCAACAGGTGCGCACACGCACCCGCGATATCGTCGGCATGGATAAACTCGCGTCTGGGGGAGCCGCTACCCCAGAGTGTGACGGATTCGGCACGGTTCAGTTTCGCCTCATGAAATCGCGCCATGAGCGCAGAGAGCACATGGCCTGATTTCGGATCGAAGTTGTCGTATGGACCATAGGCGCTATTCGGAATAACCGGGATGAACCGGCTGTTCCTATCTTGTGTGTTATACGCCAGGCACAGGTGGGTCCCTGCCAGCTTGGAGATGGCATAGGGAAGGCTCGTCGGTTCCGGCTTGCCGGACAGCAAAATATCCTCGGCCATCGGCTGAGCGCATTCCCGAGGATACATACAGGAAGAACCGAAGAAAATCAGCTTCTTGACGCCAGTCGTGCGCGCCGATTTCAACACGTTGAGCTGGATAGCGAGATTCTCATCCAGAAAATCGGCGGGATACGTTTGGTTTTCGACAATCCCTCCAACTCGGCCCGCCGCAAGCACCACATATTCGGGACGGAGCCCCCGGAAGAACTCGGCGACTCGACCGGCATCCCGCAAGTCCAACTCGTTTCGGCTTCGCGTAATGCGCACGTGGTAGCCGTCCCGCTCCAGCCGCCTCATGATTGCCGAACCGATAAGCCCGGCATGGCCCGCCACATAAATCGTGGAGTCGCGCAGCATCATCGTTACGCGAGCCCATCCGGCTGATACAGCACGACGCGGCTGCCGGAGTTTTCGAATCGAAACGGGACATGCACCAGATGCTTGAGCTGCTCCCGGACTTTCGGCTGAAGATCGGGCCTCACAAACAACAACAGGAAGCCGCCACCGCCAGCCCCGAGCAGTTTTCCTCCGACAGCGCCCATCCGCATCACTTCCTCATACAGGTGGTCGATCTCAGGTGTCGACACTTTATCGGAAAGACTTCGCTTGAGCACCCAGCTTTGGTGCAGCATATGGCCGACACCTTCGATCGGCGCCTTAGCATTCTGAAGAATGCGGATAGCTTCATCGACCATCTCTCTCATCTGATGCAATTCGTGCTGTCGGTTCTTGAAATTTTCGATCTTGGACCGGGCAACCTCGGAGGCGATTCTCGAAAAACCGGTAAAGCATAGCATGAGATGTTCCTGGAATTCATGCAATCGCTCTTTGGTCAAGATAATTGGAGACACCTGAAAGGTGTTGTTCTGCAGAAAATCGATCCGATTGAATCCACCGAATGCGGCCGAGATCTGGTCCTGCGAACCGACATGCTCTTTGATGATCTCCTGCTCCATGTGAATGGCCTGTGCGGCCAGCTCGTCTTTCGAGACGTAGTGTCCGCGCAGCGCAGCGAGGGCATGAATCAGCCCGACCGTGAACGAGGAACTGGAACCAAGCCCAGACCGTGCGGGCAAGTCACCGTCATGATGAATTTCAAGCCCCTTGGCGTCGCATCCCGCCCAATCAAGAATGGCGCGAACGGCCGGATGTTTGATCTCGTTGACATTCCGGACGTTCTCGATCAGCGAATACACGATCCGGTGCCGATGCTCAAAAAATGGGGGAAGATATCGGCAACTGATGTGACAATACTTATTGATCGACGTTGCCAGGACCGATCCGCCATGGTTCCGATACCATGCGGGATAATCCGTGCCGCCGCCAAAAAATGAAATTCTGAACGGTGTGCGCGTAATGATCATACGATGCTGTCGCCCAAGAGTTTTCGCCTGAGGCGGATACGGGTCATATCCTCGATATTTTTCCGCTCGAGAGCCCCGAATGTACGCTCGATCAATCCGAGATACGCCGGATTGGTGAAATAGGTGTGCCACGCCTCGTCACGGAACCTCAGCACATCCGCTGCACTCACGGACTTGGTCGGCAGAGGCTGGCACTCGTACGACAAGAATGCATACCCCTCGTACGAATCGGGAAGCGCCCACCCGTTCTTTTTCGCAAGGTGGTACATGGGGCTGCCGGGCAATGCCTGGCAGGGGTACATGTTGGCCATTTCGGTGTTCAACTCCACAGCTAGCTCCAACGTCTCTTGCATGGTCTCCATCGTATCTTCTGGAAATCCAAAAATGTAATTACTAATGACGTGGACGCCGGTGTCTCGGATCGCTCGACACACCTCGCGAATGTTGACTTCTTGGAACGAGCCCTTTGAGACTTCCTGACGAACCACCTGATTGCCGGCTTCGACACCGAGCGCAAGCCAGGTGACCCCGGCGCGCGCGAACAATTCGAGCGCATCCCTTCGAACGGTATCAACTCGCGAATATGTCCACATCCTGAAGCCGAACCCCTGCGCGATCACCTCTTGCAAGACCGGCTCATACCATTTCCGATTGAGAAAAAACATTTCATCGCTGATCCGCAACGTTCGCACTCCAAAATTCGCCAGCTTGCGCATTTCTCGGCCAACCCATTCGGGGCTCCAGAAACGCATCCCTCGGGAATTAGCGGCGGTGATCGCTTCGCTGTTATCGACGCGATTCAGGATATTGATCATGCAGAAGTCACAGCCAAAATTACACCCCAAAGAGGTGTACAGAGCCGCGAAAGGAGTTCGCTTGCCATGATCAAACTCGGCATGCCAAAAATGCGCGCGATAGAGATCGAGTGGTTTCTCACGGTACGGCAGAAGATCCCAGGCGTAGCCCGGCAAATCGCGATCCATGCGATCTTGAGGCACCACGCCCTGCGGAGGATTGAGCATGGACGTTTTGCTATTTGCGGCGCCTCGCCTTTTATAACCGATACCCTTGATCCGTTGCAGATCGTTATCGAGGTCGCTGCGCAGAAGATTGTGGAGCGCATAGACGCCTTCATTGAGCAAGACAATATCGACGCAGTCGTGCGAGAGAACTTCCATGGGCAAGGCGCTGGTGTGCGACCCGACAAAACAGATCGGGAGTTCAGGATGGTGGGCTTTCAGCGCGTTCGCCAACGCCAGGGCGCCGATCATGCTCGTGGTCCCAGAGTTAGGATTCTGGCCATAGACCACAAAGACGACCAATCTTGGCCGGATATCGCTGACCCGCCGTATGGACTGCTCAAGGGACAATCGCTCCGCGTCACAGTCGAGGATGCTTGCGCCAAACCCCTGCGCACGGCAAGACTCTGCCAATAGCAACGCCCACGTCGGGGGTTCAATTGCCGAGTATACCTTTGCTAACCCTTGATAGGCCTTTGCCGAAGAGTCCGGATTAATGAACAACACGTCCATACTATAACGTTTCACCTCTCAATACCGTCATCGCATAGGCGCTCTTGGGCATCATGGTCGTTCCAGAGTCGGCATATATTCCAGGATCTGCATGGGGAACTGGGAGACAACCTGATAGCCGGCGATCGGAATGGCTTTGAAGCGCTTGGATTGATGCCGGTCGTTCCATTCCGGCAAGAGCCCCGCCGCCAAACCGGCGAAGCTCGGCCACGCATTCGGCCATCTCCTTCAGGGAAAACTGCGCCAAGTGGCACATTGACATTCGACCTCAATCTACCTTATAATGTGCGCCGTTGCGCCGGTGAGTCCTCAGGGTTCGTCCTGCCAGGCACTGAATCCGGTTATCTCAAATTCCGCATCAATTATACGCTCTCCATCGAGCGGAGGAGTGTGCGATGTCAACGTGCGTTGCCCCGCAAGCGTCCCGCAACTGGCTCGGATATCTCTGCGAATCGCAAATGTCCAACGGCGCGATGCCCTCTTGGGAAGCCGCGGCCTATTTTACCGACAACCTGTTCGGAGAGGCCCCGAATCCCCGGCTGCACGAATCGAAGTCCCCGTACGAGTCCATTTCGCTGTTCTTGCAGCGGGTCTACAACCCGATCGTGGAAGCCGCGACCAGGGCGGTGGATCTGCCCGCCGCCTCGATGATCCATGTCTTCACCGACATCAGCCTGATCGGCAATTCCGCCGTACTAGTGGTCTATTTCCCCGGTGAGAACCGGCCGCATCAGTTGCTGTTCCTGGATGCCACTCGGGCCTGGGATCTCGTATTCCCCGATGCCGATGCGTTCAACGCCTGGGCCGAAGAGCGGTACAGCTGGATCATCTCAGCCCTCCAATCCGCCGTGGCCGGGCGGATGGCCGAGCCCGCGAGCGAAGCCGCGACGGCCTCCGTCTAACCGGCAACCTCCGGAGCCTCCGCGGAGCGCAACCCCGCCTCCGCAGGGCTCACGATCCCGGCCTCCCCGCCGGATCGTAATTCAAGTTGGGCGCCAACCAGCGCTCCACCTCCCGCAGATCCATCCGCTTGCGCCGAGCATAGTCTGAAACCTGATCGCGGCCGAGCTTCCCGACGGCGAAGTACTTGGATGCGGGATGGGCGAAATAAAGCCCGCTGACCGAACTGGCCGGACACATCGCACAACTTTCCGTGAGTATCATCCCCGCCTGTTTCTCCGCCTGTAGCAAGTCGAACAGCAGCCGCTTCTCCGTATGGTCCGGACAGGCAGGATACCCGGGAGCGGGACGGATGCCCCGGTACTGCTCCTTGATCAGCTCCTCGTTTGAGAGCTGCTCGATCGTGCCGTAGCCCCACTCCTCCCGAACCTGCTTGTGCAGACACTCCGCAAAGGCTTCCGCCAGCCGATCGGCCAACGCCTTGGCCATGATCGAGTTATAGT
>SXGS01726062.1_pt1 | contig 17562 bp, 17 predicted proteins | sample 3174681 | NCBI WGS metagenome assembly SXGS01 (sample SAMN11356861, study PRJNA531348) | freshwater metagenome | isolation source: freshwater sample F1-80 | place: China: Fuxian Lake, Yuxi | collected 2017-12-25 | reverse complement strand
GATGAACAAGGCCAGGTGCGCGTGCAAACCGCCACCGAGCCGGTTCTGCTCACACTCGCCGAAGTGCAGTCGATCGCCCGCGACGATGTGGTGGTCGCGCCCACGGTGACTGCGCACCGCGTGTGGTTGCGCTCCGGCCTCGAACTCCCCGCTACGCGCATCACCGGCAAGCCGGCAGCCACCGGCAAGCCGACCATGCTGACCGTCGAACTGCCGGCCGGCATCACGATCGATGTTCCGCTCGGCACCGTGCGCGCGATCCGCCAAGGCGGAGCCGAACGGCCGGAACCGACGATGTTCGCGGCCGACATGAAGAAGCCGCCGGGCAGTGACGACCTGATCTACGTGGTCAAGGACGGCAAGGCGCAGCGTTCGTCCGTCACCGTCACGGGGCTGTCCACCGAGCGCATCGCCTTCCTGCTGCGCGGCAACGCGGTCGAGTTCGAACTCACCGGCCTCGCCGCGATCGTGTTCGGCGGTACCACCGGGTTCGCACCGGATCGGCAAACCAAGCCGCGCACCGGCATCAACCTCACGACCGGTGAGCACCTCGAAGGCAAGCTCGTCGCACTCGACCAGGCGGCCGCCACCTGCCGCCTCGACGAAGGCACTGTGGTGACGGTCCCGTTGGCGCGCCTGGCGACGCTGCAGGTCGCGAGCGATCGCCTGGCTTGGATCCACGAGCTCACGCCCACGAAGGTCGAGCAGACGCCCGCCTTCGACCGCACCTGGCCGTGGTCGATCGATCGCACGCCAGTCGGCGCCGGCCTTGTGCTCGGCGGCAAACGCTTCGAGCACGGACTGTGCCTCGTGCCGCGCACCCGCCTCACCTACGACCTCGCCGGCAAGTTCGACGTCTTCGAAGCGACGATCGGCATCGACGATCGCACCGGTCCCGAAGCGCACGCGGTGTTTCGCGTGCTGGTCGACGACAAGGTCGTGTTCACGTCCGACTCGTTCACGCGCGGCAAGCTCGCCGAAGTGTTGCGCATCGAACTGAACAAGGGCCGCACGCTCGTGCTCGAAGTCGATTTCGGCAAGAACTACGACCTCGGCGACTACTGCGTGTTCGCCGAGCCCCGCCTCGTGCAGAGGTGATCGCCGTGCGCGCGGCGTGAATCGCGCAACCGTTCCCCATGATGCTCGCCTTCACCCTCGCCCTGTGCGCCATCCAGGATCCGATGGCTGCGGTGACCGCCGGCCAGCAACGGCGCGTTGCCGTGGTGGCCCGCTGCGCACCCGCCGTCTGTTCGGTGATGTCGATGGACGCGCCCGGCGGCGGCAGTGGAGTCATCTTCGATCCGGCCGGCTTCGTGCTGACCAACTACCACGTCGTCGGCGAGCCGGACAAGGACTACAAGCTGCCCGCACCGCCAAAGCCAACCACCGAAGAACGCGCGGCGTGGAAGCTGGCCAACGCCGAGGCCACGGAAGCGCAGGAACGTGAGTGGTGGGAGCGCCGTGACACCGAGTGGAAGGCGGAGCACTTGCCGCGCGGCAGTCGCCACTACCGCAACAAGAAGGTCGGCCTGCCCGACGGCCATCTCTACGAAGCGGTCGTGCTCGGCATCGATCCCGGCAGCGACCTCGCGGTGCTGCGGCTGCTGCCCAAGGTCGCCGGCCAGACCTGGCCGCACTGCTCGCTCGGCGACAGCAACGCGTTGCTCGTCGGCGAGACCGTGTTCGCGATGGGCAATCCGTTCCTGCTCGCGACCGATTTCACGCCGACGGTGACGTTCGGCATCGTCTCGGGCACGCATCGCTACCAGGAAGGCCAGGGCAATCGCATCCTGGTCTATCCGGACTGCATCCAGGTCGATGCGCCGGTCAATCCCGGCAACAGCGGTGGTCCGCTGTTCAACGAAGCGGGCGAGGTCGTCGGCATCAACGGCCGCATCTCGATCGGCGATCGCGGGCGCGTCAACGTCGGCGTCGGCTTCGCCATCGCCAGCAACCAGATCGCGAACTTCCTCGGCGACCTGATCGCCGGGCGCCATGCCGAACACGGCACGATGGACATGAGCGCCTGGTTCATGACCGATCGCAGCGACGAGAATCGGCGCCGCGGCGTGTTCGTGCAGCAGCTGTTCAAGGACTCGGTGGCCGCGGAAGCGGGCATCGGGCTCGGCGACGAGATCGTGCGCTTCGACGGCATCGAGGTGCGTTCGGCCAACCAACTCGCGACCCTGGTCGGCGTGCTGCCGGCGCGGGCGTGGGTCAGCGTATGGCATCGCCCGACGCTGGGTGATGGCGTGTTCGGCGAGGAACGGCGCATCACGCTGCGACTCGACACGCTCGACACCGGTTCGAGCCTCGCTGGCGGCGGCGAGGACGCGCGCCTGGGCAGTCGCGTCGATCGTCGGATGGCGACGAGCGCGTTGCTCGTGCGCTGGCGCAATGTCGAAGAACCTGCCGACGCGGCCGCGGCCTGGTCGGCCGTGGCCCCTGACGGCACCACGCATCGCGCGGTCGCCCACGGCGCCCGGCTGCGGGTCGAACGTGGTGCAGTGACGTTGGTGCGCGAGGGCGACGGCAAGGGCTTTGCCGTTGCCGACGGCGCGATGCGCGACCTCACCGTCGAAGAGGCCGAACGCTTGCGGCGCGAGGCCTCGTGCAACCCCATGCTGTGGACGCGTGCCATCGCGCGCGAACGCATGAGCGAGGCGCTGCTGGTTGGCGGCGTTCACGTGCACGGGGCTCCCGCCTACCGGTTTGCGATTCCCGGCGACGGCGATTGCGAGGCCTGGTTCTTCCCTGACGGCACGCCGGCCGGCTGCTCGTTCCGCGACCCGCTGCGCAAGGCTCGGGTCGAACGTCACGTGCGCGGCGAGCAGTTGCGCTTCGTGGTCGATGGCGTTCTGGAGCCGGGCTGGACCGGCGGCCAACGCACGCTCGGCACCTGCGACGAAGCCTGGTTTCGGAGGCAATGATGCGCACGTTCCTCTCGCTGCTCGCCGCAACTGGCATCGCCACGGCCCAGACCGAAGACTTCGGCAAGGCGTACTCGTTCGCCGAACGCACGCCGCGCACACAGGTCGAACGCACGATCGACGGTCTGCTGCCGAGCATCGTCAAGATCCACGGCGCCTCGGGTCTGCAGACCATCAGTGCGTACGCCACCGGCATCCTGGTCAGCAAGGAAGGGCACGTGCTCACCCTCGACCAGATCATGCTGCAGCCCGACCGCACGCGCGTCGTGCTGTACGACGGCTCGGTGCACCAGGCGAAGTTGCTGCCGGCCGACGATCGGCTCGGTGTGCGCTTGATCAAGATCGACCCGGACGCCGTGCGCGGCGAGCTGAAGCCGCTGTGGCCCGGTGAAGACACGTCGTTCCGCACCGGCCAGTTCGTGGTCTCGCTCGGCAACTGCTTCCGGCTCGCGGAGTTCTCCGAGAAGGTCAGCGCGACGTTCGGCGTCGTCGTCGGTCGCGCCAACACGGCGCTGCGCTACCGCATGACCGACGTCAAATACGACGGCGACATCATCCTGACCGACGCGTGCAACAACCCCGGCCACTTCGGCGGCGGCCTGTTCTCGCTCGACGGCCGGTGGCTTGGCCTCAACCTGCGGCTCATCGACAGCAAGGAGACCAACACCATGCTGTCGGCAGCGATGCCGCTGAAGGACCTGTTGCCCTACCTCGAAGAGCACGTGCTCGGCAAACCTCGCCCGCAGCCTGTGGCGAAGCCGGAGCCCGCGTGGTTCGGGGCGGTGTTGTTCGACAAGGCGGGACGGCAGTCGCCACCGGCCTACGTCGAACGTGTCGTCGCCGAGTCGCCTGCCGCGCTACTCGGACTGCGCAACGACGACCTGATCGTGCGCCTCGACGACTATTCGATTCGCACCTGCCGTGAGTTCGCCGAGATCCTCGGCAAGTTCACGCCCGGCCAGAAGGTGAAGGTGACGTGGAAGCGCGGCACGCAAGTGATGAACGGCGAGGTCGAACTCGGCAAGGAACCCAAGCAGGAGGCCGCCAAGTGAAGCTCTGCGCATCCCTGTGGGCGGGCGTCGCGATGGCGACGTTCGCCACGTTCGCCAAGGCCCAGAACCTGCCGAGCGAAGAGTTCCTGCAACTCGAGCCGGTGCTCGCATCGGCGCTGAAGAAGGCGGGCGCGTTCGTCGTCACCGTCGAGACGTTTGGTGGCACGCGGCAGAAGCAGGGCACCGATGGCGCGATGGACGGTGAAGGGCCGCCCAAGCCACGCGAGATGCCGAAGTTCGAGCCCAAGCCCAGGCCCGAGGATCCGGACGAAGACGACGCGAAGAAGAAGGAGCGCAACAAGAAGCCGCTGGTCGCCGGTGGCTTTGCGCAGACGCAGGGTAAGACGTCGGGCGTGGTGCTGACCACCGATGGGTGGATCTTGGTGTCGCGTTTCGCGCTCGCGCTCGAACCGACCACGGTGCTGATCACGGTGCCCGGACGCGGCACGTTCCATGCGTTGCGTGCCGGGGAAGACACCAGCCGCGGCATCGCGTTGGTGAAGATCGAAGCCGAGAACCTGCCGGTGCCCGAGTTCGTGCATCCCGACCAGGTCGCGGTCGGGCAGTGGGCGTTCGCCACCGGGCGCACGTTCGCCGCCGACGAGCCCACCGTGCATCTCGGCATCGTCAGTGCGAAGCAACGCCTGTTCGGCCGCGCGCTGCAGGTCGATGCCTACACTTCGCCAGCGAACTACGGTGGCGCGGTCGTCGATGTGCAAGGCCGCGTGCTCGGCATCGCGGTGCCGCTGTCGCCGAGCGGCCGCAACGCCGGTGTCGAGTGGTACGACTCGGGCATCGGTTTCGCAGTGACCATCGCCGACATCGCGCCGCTGCTGCAACGCATGCAGAAGGGCGAGGTGCTGCAGCGCGGCTGGCTCGGCGTGCAGCTCGTCAGTTCGTGGCTCGGCCCGGGCGCCAAGATCGACGGCACGCCGAAGGACGGCGTCGCCGCGAAGTCCGGCCTGCGCAAGGGCGACGTGATCCTGAAGGTCGACGGCAAGGACGTGCTCAACGGCCCGCACTTCCAGATGCTGCTGAGTTCGCGCCTCGGCGGCGATTCGGTGACGCTGGTCGCGCGCCAGAAGGACGGCGACGTCATCACGGTGGGGCCGCTGGTCCTGGCGGATGCGCCGTGGTCCGAACAGAAGCAGAGCGCGGATGCTGACCTGCCGGCGACCTTCCCGTTGCCGAAGGAACCGGAAGGGCGATGATGCGCCGGTGCGCCGCCGCCCGTTCGTCCTGATCGCCATCGTCCTGCTCGGGCTCGCCGCCTGCCAGCGGGTGGAGCCGTGGAGCGATCCGAACTGGCGGCCGGCGACGGCACCCCAACGCATCGTCGCGGCCTCCGTGCTCGCCACGGAAGTGTTGCTCGCGATTGCGCCGCGGCAGCGGCTGGCCGGAGTGCATGTTCTCGCCGCCGATCCGCAGTACTCACTCGTTGCCGCCGAGACCAAAGGCATGACGCTGGTCGGTGCCGAGCCCGAACAGTTGCTCGCGGCGCGCCCCGACCTCGTCGTCTGCGATCCCTTCACGCGCCCGGAAACGCTGGCGCTGCTGGCGGCGGCCGGCGTGCCGGTCGTGATGACGAACAACCCGGGTTCGTTCGCCGACATCGCCAAGAACGTGCGGCGCCTCGGTGCCGTGTGCCACCTCGAACCCGCGGCGGAGCAGTTGGTGGCGACGATGGAAGGCCGCCTCCGCGCGCTCGAGGCGCGCGCCAACGACGTCGCCGCGTTCGCGGTGTTGTGCATCGACGGAGCGCTGCACACGCATGGCAGGCCCTCGTTGTTCGACGCGATGGTGACGGCGGCTGGAGCTCGCAATCTCGCCAGCGAACGCGGCACGGGTCCGTTCCGGAAACTCAGCACCGAAGGGGTGCTGGCGTGGCGTCCGGACGTGTTGGTGCTCGCCGAGACACTCGCTCCCAACGCAGCGCCCGAGTGGCTGCGCCAGTTCGAAGGCGTGTCGTTGCTGCCGTGCATCCAGAACGGCCGAATCGTCGGCATTCCGGCCCCGCTGCTCGGCACCACGTCGCACCATCTCGTCGAGGCGGCGCACGAACTGCAGCGCCGGTTGCTTTTGTGGGGGCGGCCATGATCGCGCGCCGGGCCGGGCGCTGGCTCACACCGTTGCTCGCGCTGTTCGCCGTGCTCTACCTCGTGCTGGCGCGCGAAGGTCCCGGCGTCGTCGCCTTCGGCGAATGGGTGGTGTCGTGGTTTGGCGGTGCCGCCATCGATCCGATCGACCGGTTTCTGTTCATGAACGTGCGCCTGCCGCGGTTGCTCGTCGCTGCGTTCGGTGGCGCGTCGTTGGCGCTCGCTGGTGCCGTCATGCAGGCAACGTTCCGCAATCCGCTGGCGTCGCCCGACCTCGTCGGCACGGCCGCGGGGGCTGCGCTCGGCGGCGCGCTCGCGATCGTCGCCAACATGACCGAACTCGGCGTTGTCGCCGCACCGGTCGCGTCCTTGGTTGGCGCGCTCGGCACCACCGCGTTGGTGTTCGTGCTGGCGCGCTCGCACGGGCGCTTCGCCGTGGCCACGCTGCTGCTCGCTGGCATCGCCCTGAACACGTTGGTTGGCGCGATCACGTCCTTCGTGGTGACGTTGTCGTTCGAAAACTACACGGCGAGCTCACGGGTGCTGTTCTGGTTGATGGGCGGCCTCGAAGCACGAAACTGGGAACATGCCGCGATCACCGCAGTGGGCTTCGCGCTGTTTGCGGCGATGCTGGTGCCGCGTCGGCGCGAACTCGACCTGCTGACGCTGCACGACGACACCGCACACAGCCTCGGCGTCGATGCGCCGCGCGTGCGCCGCTGGCTCGTGCTGTGCGCGTGTGGCCTCACCGCGACCACGGTGTCGAACACCGGCGGCATCGCCTTTGTCGGCCTCGTTGTGCCGCATCTCGCGCGCCTTCTGGTTGGCCCATCGCACCGCGTGCTGCTGCCGGTCTCGGCGTTGCTTGGCGCGCTGCTGCTCGTCGCCAGCGATCTCGCCTGCAGTCTTGCGCCGCCGCAGATGAGCCTTCGGCTCGGCGTCGTGACCGCGTTCCTCGGCGCGCCCTACTTCCTGTTCTTGCTGGCGCGCTGCCGCCGCGGCGAGGCGCTGTGAACGAACTCGTCGCCGCCGATCTGCTGGTTGCTCTCGGCAATCGCCAGGTGCTGCGCAGGGCGACTCTCGCAGTGCGCCAGCAGCGAATGACGTTGCTCGCCGGTCGCAATGGGGCAGGCAAGAGCACTCTGCTGCGGGCGATGATCGGCGCCTGCGCCGTCGATCGCGGCCTCGTGTTGTTGGAAGGCCAGCCGTTGGCGGTCTGGCTCGGTCGCGAACGCGCGCGCCGCGTCGCGTTCGTGCCGCAGAGCATCGACACTCCGTTCGAGTTCACCGGGCGCGAGATCGTGGCGATGGGGCGGTACCCACACCACGCTGCCGGCGAGGACCTCGACGCGAGCGACCTCGCCGCCATCGAACGCGCGATCACTGCGGTCGATGCCGCCGCCTTCGTCGATCGGCCGGTGCCGACGTTGTCCGGTGGCGAACAACGCCGCATCGCCGTGGCGCGCGCGCTGGCGACCGAGGCCGAGTTCTTGTTGCTCGATGAACCGACGGCGAATCTCGACCTCGAACATGCCCTGCAGCTCGTGACGCTGCTGCGCCGGCTCGCCAACTCGGGTGCTGGGGTCCTGGTTGCGTCGCACGACCTCAACCTGTTCGCGCCGCATTGCGACGAAGTGGCCTTGCTGCACGACGGCCGCGTCGCCGTCGAGGGGCCGCCAGCAGTGGCATTGGCCGAAGCGAACGTGCGCATGGTGTTCGGGGTCGCATCGGGCGCGGCAACAGGTGCGGTCCCGCGGGACTTCCGCCTCTGATGATGTTGCCGCGACTGCGCAGCACCGTGTTGGCGAGTTCGTAACAGGCCGCCGCGCCGATTGACCGCGGCCTACCGCAGGGCGAGCCTGTGCGGATGCTGCGATTCGCCCTCGTCGTCGCGCTGGTTGCACCGGCGCTCGTCTCCCAGGCTGTCATCAGTCATGCCAACAACGACAACCTCGTCTACTCCAATGGCTCGAGCATGGGTGGTCCCAACCTGTTGCTCGCCGTCAAGACGACGATTCCGACCTCGTTCGTCGCGTCGCGCGTCGAGTGGTTCACCGGCGAACGGGCGGGCCCGAACACGGTGTCGATCTGGAGCCACGACGCCGTTGGCAACCAACCGCTCGCACAACTGGCCAGTGGCGCGTGGCAGATGGGATACACCAACACCTGGCAAGGGGCACCGCTGACGACCCCGCTGCCGCTCGCCGCGAACGACACCGTGTGGGTCGTGTGGGGGCCGCAGAACGGCGCGCAGAGCTCGGTGCAAGCACCCACCGGCGGCACGCAACCGTACCGCAGCAGCTTCGACGGCGGCGGGACCTGGGGCGGGCCGTACCAAGGCGTGGTTTGGAAGTTCCGCATCTGGAGCGGGCCGGCGGGTCACTACGAGTCGTACGGAGCCGGCTGCAGCGGCAGTGCGGGCGTGCCGCGCCTGTCGTGGTTTGGTCTGCCGATGGCCGGCACCAGCTGGAACGTGCAGCTGTCGCGCGCACCGGGCAGCACTGTGGCGTTGCTCGCGGTCGGCGACAGCGACACTGTCGCCGGCGCGCTGCCGCTGCCGTTCTCGCTCGCGGCGCTCGGCGCTCCCGCGTGTTCGCTGCTGACGTCGTTCCCGGTGACGCTCGCGATTCCGACCGACGTCACCGGCGAATCGGTGCTCACGCTCGCGCTGCCTGCCAACCCCGCCATCATCGGCTTGCCGCTGTTCAACCAGTGGTTCGTGCTCGACACGCCGGCGAATGCGTTCGGCTTCACGCTCAGCAACGGCGGCAAGGCCACGGTCGGCGGCTGAGTCCGCTGCAGGCGTCAGCGACCGCGCGGGAAGTCGTCCTCGCGAATCACGAACGGCTGGAACCGCGCGCGCCACGTCGTCGGCAGTTGGCACTTCTGCATCGTGCCCATGTCCACGGTCGCCGTGAGCACCCGTGCGCGGCACGCGGGTCGCGCCTCGTCGCCCTTCGTCATCCAGAAACCGAACTCCACCGAACCGGTGCCGAGGCGCAGGATGCCCAAGTGCACCAGCGGTTCATCGCCGTAGCGGATCGGCGCGAAGAACTCGGCTTCGAGCTTCACGGTGGGGAAGCCGAGCTTGTCGTCGTGCAGCAGGCGCGGATACGGGTGCTGCAACGCCTCGGCCCACCAGTCTTCGAACGCACAGTGGAAGTAGTGCAGCAGCTTTGGGTAGTAGGCGATGCCGGCGTCGTCGATGTCGCCGAAGCGGTACCGCATCCGCGTCTGCCAGCTCATGCGCCGGCGCCGCCGGTCTTCTGCGACACCGGGTCTTCGTCGCGGTTCTTTTCGCTGTTGCGCGAGCAAAAATCGGCGAGGCCGACAACGTCGCGCGGCAGCGTCGGGTGGCGTTGCAGCTGCGCCAGCAACACGTCGATCGTCGCCCGCGTGTCGGCCTCGGCCGAGTGCGCGTTCTCGAGTTCGCGTCCGCAGTAGTGCCGCACCGCGGCGCCGAGATTGCGCGGGCCCATCAGGAATCGGTCCCACGTCGTCTCGCAGACGTTGAAGATCACCTTCGCGTCGACCAGGTGTCGGCCCTTCAACTCGAAGGCGATGCCGTGGCGTTTGCACTCCGCGAGCCACAGCGGCACGTCGTAGTTGATCTGGTTGAAGCCGCCGAGGTCGCTGTCGCCGAGGAAGTCGAGCAGCTCCTGGCCGAGCTTGCGCAACGGCTGGGCCGGCTTCGTGCCGCCGTCGCCGAACAGGCCGCAGGCGTCGGCCGAGTGGATGCCGGTGACCTTGGTGGCCCCCTTGCTGAGGGCGATGCCCGGGTTGACCTGCTTCACCAGCGTTTCGCGGCGGCCGTCCGAGTGCAGGCGCACGAAGGCGAGTTCGACGATGCGGTCGTTCTTGACGTCCAGACCGGTGGTTTCGAAGTCGAGGAAGACGATGGGGCGCTTCAGGGAGAGGAGCATGGCAGCGGTTGCGAAGAACGCCGCGCGAGTGGATCGGCTCGTGACCGTCGCGGCGTTGCCTGCGCTGCAGTCATTCTGCGCGCGCATCGCTCCGGCACAAGACCAGAGCGAAGGTCGCCGCGAAGGGCACGGCGCCACAAGGCGCAGGCGCTGCGGGATCAGAACCGCAGCGGCGGGCCGATAGGCCCGCGGCAAGGTCCTGAGCAAGTTCGCTGTCGCCGGGCGAACCCGGCGACAAGCGATCTGTGCTCAGAAGGCCAGGTACCACTCCAGGCCGTTCGACAGCGCGAACTCGCCGTTCGGCAGGTTGATGTTCGCGTTCTGCCAGTTCAACGGACCGGCGCCGTTGAGGGCCGGGTTGTTCGGGATCGGGAACGTGAACGTGTTGTCGCCGACCGCGAGCGGGACCGTCGGCATCACGAACGTTGCGTCGAGCGTGCCGAGCAGGATCGTGCCGATGCCCGGGAACGGCAGGTTGGCGCGGCCGGTGCCGACTGCCATCACGCCGATCGCGAGGGCGTCCTGGTTGTTGACGATCATCGTCGCATTGCTGCCGAGGAACGGCAGCGTGCCGGTGCGCAGCGTCGGCGCGACCGGACCAAGGCCCGACGGCGAGCCGGCGCCGTACGGCACCGACGTGCACGAGCTGACGCCGAGGAACACACGGCTGAGCGCGCCGGCGAGTTCCTGCGAGTAGGCCCCGGTGCCATTCGCGGTGACGATGTTCGTTTGCGTGAGGAAGCGCGTCAGCGTGGTCGGCGAACCGAGCACGGACGAAGCGTACGGGCCGACCGGCGTGGCGTACGAGTTACGCATCGTGGTTGCATCGCCGCAGGCGCCGAGCACACCGACGAACTCACCTGGATCGAAGCTGACGGCGCAAGTCACCGCGGTCGTGCTTGGGCTGCCAACCGACAGGAACTGGAGGCCGCCCGAAGCAGTCGTCGGGAAGGTCGGGGCCCCTGCCGCCATGCGATAGATCGCGATGTTCTGCAGGCCGTGGTTCGATTCGTCGGGCACCAGCGCGCTGACGATCGAGAAGCGGGTTGGGGCCGTGAACCAGAAGCCGCGCGTCAGCGTCGGCGACGAGAAGGTGCTGCCGAAGCCAGGCTGCGGAATGATGCCGATGCCCAGGTTGACGGTCGTCGAGTCGGTGCTGATCGCGTCCGTGACGGTCAGCTTGCAGTTGTAGGCGCCGGCCGACGGGTAGGTGAACACCGGGTTCTGCGACGTCGAGTCGACGATACCGTCGTTCTCGAAGTCCCACGCCCACGTGGTCGGGCTACCCGTCGAGGTGTCGGTGAACTGCATGGTGGTGCCGGTGACAAGCGCCGACGTGAACGACGCATCGACCGCATCGATCGCGATGTAGTTCGTGCGCGTGATGGTCTGCGCGCCGTGCAAAGCGTCGATCGCCTGCAACTTCACCGAGTACAGTCCTTCCGTCGGGTAGACGTGCGTCGGCGCCACCACGCTGGAGTCGTAGATGCCGTCATTCTCGAAGTCCCACTGGTAGGCGAGCACGCCACCTGGATCCGAGGTGTACGTTGTGTTCGTGAACGCGACCGAGGTGTTGACCGGCCCACTGGTCGGGCTCGCGGTGAACGCCGGATAGAGGCCGGTGGCCGGCACGTAGTCGATCTGCACGACGACGGCGTGGTTGAACGTGATGCCCGTAGCGACGCCGCCCGGATACCCGGTGTAGCCCGTGGTCCAGAAGACGCGCCCGGCATTGGCTTGGCCAGCGATCAGATGCACGTCGAGCTGCGGCGTGCCACCGACGTAGCCCACCTGGATCGGCAGGTCGCACTCGATGTTGAGGTCGCCGTTGTTCGGGTCGTAGATGAAGGGAGTCGTCAGCGGCACGTTGATGCCGAACGGCGTTGGGCCAACTTGGGCCGGTTGTGGCGGGAAGGCTACCGGGCCTTGGAAGCAGAGCGTCTCATCGGCCCCGCGTTGGTTCGCCAGTGTGGTGCTCACTGCCGAGTGATCGACCGGGCTCGTCGACATGCGCACCGAGCAGTTGGTCGGGAAGTTGGTGTTGACGAGTGCCACGTTCGTGTTCGGACGCCACCGCACTCCCTGGATGATGATCGGGAAGGTGATGCCCTGCGTGGTGAAGTGCGAGCTGTCGTAGACGCACTGGTGCAGGATGCCGGCACCCCCGCGCCCCCACGGGAACGCGTTCGTGCCGCTGCCTTCTACCGCGGCATAGCCGGCCGGAAGCACGACGTTGAGCTGAGCCACGGCAGTGGCGGCGAAAGCCACGACTGCCATCGAGTTTGCAATGCTGCGAAGCATGAGTGAAGACTCCTGGGGAACGATGGAGTGGACGAGGTGTCCAGGTACCAGAGTCGAGAGGCTAGTGATTGTCGGAGTCGTGTGGATTGGACTGGCGCGTACCAGGATCGTCGCGGCCGGCGCGCAAGGTGTCGTTCCGATCGGGCGCAAGCACCATTGGCATGGGGCCACGGTCGACGCCGGCGGACCATTCTGCCTGGGCAGTCGAACCACCGAGGGCTTCGCCCTTGCCCCGATTGGCCCAAAGGCGAGGGCCGCGATAGCGTCTCGGCCCGTTTCCCATCCAGAAGCCCCTATGCGCATCCTGTTCGTCCTCCTGTCCGCATTCCCCATCGCCGCCCAAGCGGCGGTCGTCGAGTCCAAGATCGCGGTGGCACCCGCCGGCATCGTGCCGAAGCAAGATCCCAAGGCGAGCAAGAAGCTCGACGAAGCGGCGTGGGAGCACTTTGGTGACGGCATCACGCAAGGTGCGGCAGTGCCATTGGCCGATGTGTTGAAGGCGCCGGACTCGTTCACCGGCAAAACGGTGCGGATCGAAGGTCCGATCACGGCGGTGTGCCAAACGAAGGGCTGCTGGATGTATCTCGGCGAGAACGCGAAGGGCTCGCCGTTCATGGTGAAGTTCAAGGACTACGCGTTCTTCGTGCCGAAGGATGCGAGCGGTCGCACGACGATCATCGAAGGCACGCTGACGCTGAAGCAGGAGACGGTCGAGGAGACGAAGCACTACCTCGAGGACGCCGGCAAGAGCGAAGAAGCGGCGAAGGTCACCGAAGGCCGCAAGCTGTGGCGTTTCATGGCCAGCGGTGTCGCGATCAAGAAGGCCGTTTTGGCGAAGTGACCGAGCGGTCAGCGCCTGCCTCGGCAGGCGCCGCGAGTGCCATTGCTCCCGCGCGGCGACACTTCCATGCGCCCGTGCAGCCGTTCACCCGACATGGCATCGACGTGCGGGCGGGCGAGACGACGGTCGTCGAGTTCGAATCGCCGCCTCGACGACAGCTGTCCTTGGCGGTCGTGGATCGAGTTCAGCAGCCGTGGCATCTACCCGCGAGGCTGCACGGCCCAGCAGGCGAAGTGTGGCTGGACCCGGCCCACTCCCGTTGGTTCGTGCTCATTCCCGATGGCGAGTACTCGGTTGCCGTTGCTGCTCCGACAGGTCCGGTCGTGGAGCGCTTCGTGGTCAATGCCGAGCGGAACACGTACGAGGTCGTCGTGCCGGGGGCAGGCGCCGACGCGGGCGCCGCGAAAATGACATGCCGCCGAGAATGCTGTCCGCGGCCGCCCTACGAGATTTGCAGGGCGGCGCGTCGACCGATCAGGCGAGCGCGTCGCTGATCAGGGCCTGGATCTTCACGAGCGCGGCGCGCAGTTGCGTGCGTTCGCGTTCCGAGTTCTTCACTGCATCGAGAATGCCGGCGATGCCGTCGAGCGAGCCCGAGCTCGACGACGATGCGCCCTTGGCCTTCGGCGGGCGACCGGGGCCACGCTTCTTGGCGCCGCCGCCGGCGAGGCGCGCCTTCACGTTGTAGACGAGGGCTGGCGTGCAGCCGAGCTTCTTGGCGATTTCGCCGGCGCTCATGCCGGTCGTGAGCAGTTCGCGGATCTGACCAGATTTGGAATTCGCATCGGGCTTGCGCCCACGCTTCTTGGAATTTTCAGCCATTGCAGCATTCTGCTAAGGAACAGTGCGATAGGCAATGAGCGTTTTTTGTTTTCAAAGGGTGTCGGACTGGTGCGCATGATGCCGGCATGACTCCGGTCGAAGCTGGCTTGCTCGTGGAATATCACTTCTGGGCGAGAGATCGAGCGCTCGAAGCTGTGGCGCGTTTGACCCAGGAGCAGTTTCTGCAGGACCTTGGCAACAGTTTTGGGTCGGTGCGCGACACGCTGGTGCACCTGTACGGCGCCGACGACGTCTGGCTCGAGCGCTGGCTGGGAATCTCACCTGCGAGCCTGCTGCCGCCTTCCCGCTTTCCGGATCTGGCAAGCCTGCATGCTGCGTGGGATCAGTTGGCCGTCCGACTGCGTGCCTTCGTCGCTGGACTCGGAGCGGAGGGCTTGGAGAGAACGATCAGCTATCGCGCCTTCAACGGACAGATGGCCACGCTCCCGTACTGGCAGATGCTGCAGCATCTGGTCAACCACGGCAGCTACCACCGTGGCCAGATAACGACCCTGTTGCGCCAACTGGGCGCGCAGCCGGCAAAGGGAATGGACCTGGTTGCCTTCTACCGCGAACGCGCGACGGCTTGATGCGGCGAGAGAACCCGGAGCGCACAAGTTCCTGGGCGTTTGTCGCACTTTCACCCGTCGTGTTGCCCATCGCCTGGCTCAAGAGCGCCCCAGAACCGATCGACGACCACCCGGCCCACATCAATCGTGGCAGTGATAGCAACGGAATGCGAGTGCGAGCCCTCGACCCACTGCTGCGAAGCGGCTCACGTCGCCACCGCCCATGGAGTAGGCCGCAGGTCTGGAGTGGTAGGCCCTGCAGGACTCGAACCTGCAATCACGGAATCGCAAGCTGCCGCGAACACCGGAGATACGGGATCGGACCCCGCGGTTGTCAGTACCAGTGCCAGTACGGTGGCACCGGTTGCCGATCTCGCCGCGCTGGTTCGACAGGCGTTGGTTGCCGGGACGCCTCTGCCCCGCGACCTGCGCGTTGACTTGGCGCGCCTGCTCGTCGATGGCGGGGGAGGGGCGGGTTCATGAACGCCGCCGCCTTCCCAGGCCGTCTGCAGCCTCGGCCTCACGCCGATGAACAACTTGCTGTTCGTGCCGCGGCGAGGACTCATGCCGCGCGTAGGCACTGCGGCGAGATCCGCCGCCGTCGACATCGTTCCGAACCCCGACCCGAACCGATCCTGCCGACCATGACCGACACCGCCGCCGAGACCCTTCCCGCAACCGACCCCTGGAACCAGCAGCTCGATCAGTTGCGCGGCCGCTACCGGCACGCCCGGCCGGCGGTGCTGGTCGCGTTGAACATCCTGCTCGGCAACCCCGACATCGCGGAAGCCGACGCGAAGGCGCATGCGGAGCTGCACGGGTTCCGGATCACCGCGGCCTCGCTGGGGGCGGCTCGGGTGCTGCTGGCGCGGATGGACCCGGTGCCGCCGGCTGCGGTTGCGGTCTCCAGCACGAAGCCTGCCCGCAAGACGCGGCCAGTGGAACCGACGAACGATGCCGAGGCGCTGGTTCGCACCTTCGTCGCGAAGCTGCAGACCCAGCGCAACGGCGAGGCCGACCGGCTGCGCGACGCGATCCGGAAGGCGGTGGCGGTCCTGCAGGCCGCGATCGGGAACGCACCGTAAGCGACGTTCCGTTCCACCTGACCCGCATGGGGCACACGTTCTACGACGTGACCATGCCGGCGCTGGTTGAGGCGCTCGAACGTTTGAACCAGAACCTCGAACGGCTGGCGCCCACGTCCGCACATAACGCCCCCACGGCGGCGCCGTCGCCGCCGGTCCCGCCGAACCCCGCGCGGGACGGCTAGCGAGGCTACGGAGCCGGTGGTTGCAGCTGACAGCTCACGCCTTGCGTTCCACGCCAACGGACCTTCTCGGGCACGGTTCCGAACAAGAAGCAACGACCCTGCAGAGACCTCGTTGCACTTGCCCAAGAAATCATAAGCATCTAACCCAGAACAGTTAACCGCGCAGAATGCTCGCATCATTCGTTCAGGTTCTCACGCTGATGGACGCCTTGAGCCGAACCGCGGAGCCATCACACGCGAGGACCACAAGTGACCACCACCATCTGTTCCATCGATCTGCTTCGAGCCGCCCGTCGATCCGAAACCGTTCCCAAGACGTGGGACGACGACGCCATTGCACGCGAGATCGATCGCTACTTCCGCTTCCTAACGCTCGCAAAGGAGAACCCGGGTCGCCCGCTCGCCCCAACTCGCGGCATCGACACGATCTGGCATGTGCACATGCTGAGTCCCCGCGCCTACAACGACGACTGCGTGCGCATGTTCGGCGACATTCTGGATCACGACGGTGGCTTCGGTTCCGACCCCTCCGAGTTGCCCGAACTGCAGGCGACATTCTGCAAAACAGCTGAGCTCTGGCAGCAGCGCTTCGGCGAAGAATACGTCGCCAAGAGCGAAGACCCGCGCATCACCAACTGCTGGCACGACTGCCAAGGCCGCTGCTGGCATGCATGCAAGGGCGGCAGCAACGACGACGACGACGATTAGACAACACATCGCCGATCACCCGTGGAGTTGCGCATGCAAGCTGGTGCTATTCCCCTCCGCGACCGGTTAGCCGCCACCGGATTCGTCCACATCCCCGCTGGCGGTTACGATCTCGACGTGGTCCTACGCGACCTGGGGCAGGTGGTCGATCGAACGACCGTCTCTCTGCGCCCCGACATCAACACCTACCTTTGCCAGCCAGAGTCGATTCCACCCCACACAGACCACCCTGTAGCTCGGTGGATTGCATGGCGTTGCGTTGAGCAAGATGCAGTTGGTGGCGACCAATGGCTCGTCGATGGCCACGCCGCGCTCGCTCAGTGCGATGCCAGCACAACTCAGGTTCTCACCCGCACGCTCTTGCCGGCCCGTAGACGATCGGGCTGCGAGGTAGCGGCCACACCGATCGTTGCCCAAGTAGTAGAGGAGCCCCACATCTTCTTCGCGCCTTGGTTGACACCGCTACGGATGGACCCAGACATCGCTCTGGCCCTGAATCTGTTCAAGCGTCTTGTGAGCCCCGAGAGCGGTTGCCAACACCACTCCATCCGGATCACACCGGGCGACGTCCTCGTTGTGGATAACCATCGCATCCTGCATGGCCGCCCAGCGATCGCCCAAGACAGTAGGCGTCGCCTCGACCGATTCTGGATCGCAGATCGGCCGTAATTTCTCCAGGCTCGGAGCCACGCCTACCTCCGACAGGCCGCAGGGGTGTTGTCGAGTCTGCTTCGACTTGAGCGGCCAGGGCACAGAGATTCGGTTCTGGTCCCTGCAATCCGTAGTCGGACAATGTCACAATGTATCCATGACAGAAACCAGAAAGCGTGGCCGTCAACCCGACGCCAACTCGAAGTCCGGCAAGATCCGCGAGCTCCTCAAGACCGACATGGCCATCGGCGACATCGCCAAGAAGCTCGGCTGCACACCGGCACTTGTCTACAACGTCAAGGCACGCCTGAACGGCGGCGGCAAGAAGCGTGGACCGGGTCGCCCGAAGTCGAAGGGCGTCGCTGCCAGCACTTCGTTCGATGGCCTCTCCGGCATCCT
>SXGS01182622.1_pt1 | contig 17568 bp, 14 predicted proteins | sample 3174681 | NCBI WGS metagenome assembly SXGS01 (sample SAMN11356861, study PRJNA531348) | freshwater metagenome | isolation source: freshwater sample F1-80 | place: China: Fuxian Lake, Yuxi | collected 2017-12-25 | reverse complement strand
TTGCCGACGAAGGACTTGAGGCCGGGAGCGATGAAGGAGCGAACGTACGTGCCCGAGCCGGCGTCGTAGACGTGGATCTGGTTGCTGCGGCTGGCAGCGATCATCGTCTTGTCGGGGCTATGATTCGAGGACATGCTGCCGTTGGCGAGCACGAACCCGGCCAGGCCCATCGGCGCCAGGTGGTAAATGAAATGTTGGACCCAGGCGTAGTTGGCGTTGCCGGCTGGCGGCGTGCCGAACGTCCAGCGTTTGTCGTCCTTGAGGAGTTCACCGCGCCAGTCGCTGTCGTTGAACGGCGGGTTGGCGAGGACGAAATCGGCCTTCAGGTCCGGGTGCAGGTCGCGGTGGAAACTGTCGGCATGTTCTTTGCCGAGGTTCGAGTCGATACCGCGAATCGCAAGATTCATCTTGGCCAGCCGCCACGTCGTGTGATTCGACTCCTGGCCATACACGCTGATATCGCCAATCTTGCCACCATGCTCCTCGATGAATTTCTCGGACTGCACGAACATGCCGCCGGAGACGCAGCAAGGGTCGTAGACGCGGCCCTTATACGGCGCGAGCATTTCGACGAGGATTCGGACGACGCAACGGGGCGTATAGAACTGACCGCCCTTCTTGCCCTCGGCGCTGGCGAACTCGGAGAGAAAATATTCGTAGACGCGACCGAGGATGTCCTTTGAACGATCCTCCTTGCTCCCGAGACCGATGTTGCCAATGAGGTCTATCAACTGACCGAGGCGGTGCTTATCAAGCCGCGGATGGGCGTAGTCCTTCGGCAACACGCCCTTGAGGGTTGGATTGTCGCGTTCGATGGCAAGCATCGCGTCATCGACGATCTTGCCGATCATTGGGTCCTTGGCGCGGTTCTTCAAGTTCGACCAGCGCCCCTCCGGCGGCACCCAGAATATGTTGACGGCGCGGTATTCGTCCGGGTCTTCCGGATCAGCTCCGCCCTTGCGATCGGCATCGAGCTTGGCGTGCTGCTCCTCGAAGGCGTCAGAAATGTACTTCAAGAAGATGAGGCCGAGAACGACGTGCTTGTACTCGGCCGCGTCCATGTTGGATCGCAGCGCGTCGGCGGCCCGCCACAGTTCGGCCTCGAATCCGAGGTTGGCCCCGTTACTTTCTTTGGCCATAGAGGTTCCCCGTTGTTGGAGCAACAGTCCGGCATCCACGGTATTTACTAAACACCGAACAACGAAGATTCTAACCCGAATCGTTTCCAGAAGCCAGCGGCGGCAAGGGGAAAGTGGAATAGGAACACTTCAATACTGCAAAAATGGCCGGAAATCCAACGAAAAGACATGCCGCGGGAGAGGCTAGAAAAATTGAAAAACTGTGGACCGATTGCAGCTGCCGTCAGCTGACGCCGGACGTTTCGAATCATGTCGCGTCTGACGCCGGGACCCCAGCAAACCCCTCCCCTCGTTAGTACCCAGATCAGTACCCAGATAACTAGGTAGTACCCAGATTCCACTTTGCCGTCTTGTGCCACAGCGATTTCGGCCCACGGGATTCGCATGAGACCTGGCCTGAGCGGCGTTTTTGCTTGAGAATTCGTCGGATCAAATCCACGCCAACACCGGGACAATCGCGTTGCAGGTCGGCCGCCTGGAACGGTCCATCGCGCCGATCAATGGCACCTAGGACCAACGCCGTTTTTGAGCCGCGCGGCGACGCAGTCTCGCCGACACGGCGCTCGAACTCCTTGTAGGCCTCGATCAGCGTATAGAGCATAAAGTTGATGTAATGCCAGGGATTGTGTTTACCCTGGTGCCAGCCGTCCGAGCTGAGCTTCAAGGTCTCGTAGTAGCGTTCCTTGTTTTGTTCGATGAGGCGTTCGAGGCTGATGTAACGTCCGACCTCCAGCCCGGCGTGATAGCAGGTCAAGAGCAGGAGCAGGCGCGAAGCGCGGCCGTTGCCGTCTCGAAACGGATGGATGCACAGGAAGTCGAGGTTCAAAGCGGCCATCGCGATGAGCGGATGCACCAAACGGCCAAGCGTTACTTTTTCCCAGTTATCGATCAATTGGGCCATCCAATCTGGCGTATCGGCGGCCCGAACGGTGCGAAAGCGAATTGTGCGCCGCCCGTCTGGGTGGACTTCGACGATGTCGTTTTCCGATTGCTTGTACTCGCCGGCATCCCCAACGCCGCCGCGAGAGACCGAATGCAACTGCTGAATCGTGGCTTCAGTGATCGGCAGCTTGGAACCCTTGGTATGGATCAGGTCAAGCGCCTTACGGTATCCGCGCACCTCTTCCTCGTCGCGGTCGCGAAGCAGGGCCTTGCCGAAGACGATGGTGCCGACTCGTTTTTGGTCCACCTCGACGCCCTCGATGCGGTTCGACGAAACAGCGCTTTCGATCAGAGCATGTTCGCGCAGCGCCTTGAGCTTTTGCGGCGCCTGCTTGGTGAACAACTCCTGTTTGCCCAGCGCCTGAGCCACATCAGCCAAGTACCAGGATGTCGCCGCCGGCGTGGACGGCGCTTGGTCGGCGAACTGCCGCAGCGTCATCATTTCCCACCTCCTACGGTTTGCCTCAACAAGATTCGGCTATCCAGCGCCAGAATGTCGGCACGAGAATAAAGTCAGCAGGTCATGTCGGACCTGCTGACCCGTTGTAACTGATCGATGTATCTTACGCCAGAGCGGTCGATTCCGCCGAGGTGCTTCGCTTGAGATCTTCCCACATTCGCCGTTGCTGCGAAAAATCACGTTGGACGGAGATCTTGCGAAGGCGTTTCTCGTGGATCGGGTCACGGCCTGCCATCACACGAGGCAGAAACAGAAGCTCCTCCTGGATGTCTGGGGCCAGGTGGAGCAAATTCATCACCTGAGTGATGCGGGGCTGCGTGACCATCGCGATGCGGGCCAGCTCGGTCCTGTCTGTGCATTGTCGGCCCCGGATCAGCGACTCGAATTCGAGCGCGAGCGCCATCAGCTTTGAGATACGCGGGACGCGTCCCTCGGGAACCGTCTCCGTGGGTGGGGGCGTATCTGTGATCCGCCGACGGCCCCGGGCCGCGCGGGTGAAGTACACTTTCTTGGTCACCGTGATCATGCTGCACCTCCGAGTTTGGATTTCATCAGGGATTGGATCGCCGTGGCGAGGAATGTCACCGACACCGTGCTTTCGACCGGGTCGAAATCGACCCGCGCAACCAGAAGGCTGATGATCTCCGCTTGCTCGCGGAGAATGAGGGCGTCCCACAGCTTGTCGAAGTCATTGAACACGGCCACGACGTCGGCGTCTACGAGTTGGGCCTTCTGCCGTGCGTCGATCAACCCGACGAGTTCGACGACGCGGGCGTCGGTTTGGGCGACGCGTTCGTTGAGGTCCGCAAGCAAGGCGGTCGTGACTTTGTCGGTAGCCCCGCCAGTGGCCCAGCGGCGAATCTCAGCGTGGAATTGCACGAGCTCGCGTCCCAGGCGGACCCGTTCGCCCGTCATCTCGGCAAGCTCGGCGTCGAACTGGGCGTTGGCTAGACGCACCACCTCGGCCCGGAGGTCCGCGTCCGAGGCCATCTCGCGAATTTGGTCGATCACGATACGCTCAATTTCAGGTGCCGGAAGCGATGGCGACGGGCACGCTCGCCGGCCGTTCTTGATGGAGGCGGTGCAGGTGTAGTAGCGGTAGCGCTTGTTGACCTTGGAGGCGAAGGTGTGAACCATCGTGCGGTCGCAGGCCTTACAGAACATCAACCCGCGCAGCAGCGCCCCGTAGCGATTGCGGATCAGCGGCCCGCCGCCACGGGAGTTCTTGCGCATCAGGGCTTGCACCTTCTCGAACACCTCCTTGTCCACGATGGCCTCATGTTCGCCTTGATAGACGTTGGTCTTGTATCGGACCATTCCGATGTAGGTTGGGTTGGTGAGCAAGGGGTACAAGCTGCCCTTGTTGAAGTGCATGCCGCCGCGGCGCTCTCCCTTACTGGTGATGCACTCCTTGTTCCTCCAGCTTCGGCGATTCAATTCCGAGACCACCGGAAGCAAGGCGCCAAGCTCAAGGTAGAGCCGGAAGATCTCACGGACGCGGGACGCTTCCCTGGCGTTCGGCACCAGTCGCCCTCGCCCGCTCGTCCGGTCCACGTCGTAGCCAAGGACGGGGGACCCGCCAGACCACCTCCCCTTTTTCTTGGTCGCGGCGATCTTGTCGCGGATGCGTTCGCCGATGATCTCGCGCTCGAATTGGGCGAAAGAAAGCAGCACGTTCAATACGAGTCGCCCCATCGAGTTCGCTGTGTTGAACTGCTGTGTCACGGACACAAACGCGACCTTGTATTTCTCGAAGGTCTCGATCAGCTTGGCGAAGTCGAGCAGCGATCGGCTCAGGCGGTCGACCTTGTAGACGACCACGCAGTCGACCTTGCCTGCCTGGATGTCTGCCTGGAGGCGTTGCAAGGCGGGGCGTTCCATGTTGCCGCCGGTGAAACCACCGTCATCGTAACGCATCAGGACCGGCGTCCAGCCTTCACCAGCCTGGCTGGCGATGTACGCTTCGCCAGCCTCCCGTTGGGCGTCGAGGGAGTTGAAGTCCTGGTCCAGGCCTTCTTCCGTTGACTTGCGGGTATAGATGGCGCATCGGACTGTGACGCCAAGCCGAGCCGCAGGTTTTGATTTGCTCATTTTTCGCCCTCCAAATTGAAGAAGCGGAAGCCGTTGCAATGCGTCCCGGTGATCTTGCGGGCGACCGCCGAGAGCGAACGGTAGCGTTCGCCCTCGAACTCGAAGCCGATGGCCAGGACATGGACCTCGATCTTGCGGCCCCGGTATTCGCGGACAATCGACGAACCGGGCAGCGGTAAGCGCAGGTCGCGGTTAACCGGCACCTTGCACACCGTGCCGATGATCTGAATCGGGGCAAGTGTCGATGGCGGCATGACGCGGAGTTCGGTGCCGGACGCGAGTTCCTTGGCCCGCTGCTGGGCCCGCTCGCTCAAGCCACCACATTCGATGGTCTGGAGTTTCCACAGGATCTTGCGAACCAGATAGGTCCGATGGCAGGAACGCGTCGCCTCGCCGTACAGTTCGGCGAAACGATCGGCGAGCTGGCCCGCGGTCATCTTTCCGAGCGCGGCCATCTCCTTTTCGATGTCGAGTTGCATTGAATCCTCGTAAGTTAGAGTGCGTTAAACCCAAGACGCGGAGACCCACTGAGCCTCGGGTCCGCACCCGGATCAAGGCAATCTTGCGAGGATTCCCGAACTTCTTCGGGAGGAGATACTTGGATGCGCTGGGTGTCCTTTTTCAGGCGCAACGCACCCTGCGCCAAGATGGCGGCGATCTGCGTCATGCGTTGCTCGGGCGTCGATTCCAACAGGGGAGCCGTCATGTCGTCAATCTCCAAATAGGTCAGTGTAAAAATCCAAAACGCCGAGACCCACCAAGCCTCGGGTGCGCGCCCGACGCAAGGCAATCTCGTGAGGATTCTCGAACTTCTTTGGAGGGAGCCGGCGTGCTCCAAATGTGAGGTCCTGACTGTTATGTACGCCGTTTACTCTTGATTTGTCCGCTTTGAGAGAATTGTTTTGCCGGTGAGATACGAAGTCTGGATTCACGACCGTGGACATGAGCGGGTGGATACCCCGCACCTTTCTCCGTCATTGGCGTTTGGATAGAACAGCTTTGGCAAAGAGTCGCGGCCCGGCAGAAAAACCGAGCCGCGTTTTCAAACAACGGTCGTCGCCCTGTAGTTCAAATTGGTGACGATAGCCATTCGACCCAGGGGTTAACGCAAACCTGCGAGCCCATTTGTCGTTCTTCCGCCATCCTCCGCAACGAGTTGCGTCGCGTTTGTCTCTGTCGTTATCTTTCCATTTGCCGCCGTGGGATCATGGATTCGCCACTCGGCCCCTTCTTGCCGCCAAACTCTCGGTGTCTCACCCATGTCGCGCCGTTTTGGTTATAGCCCGTCTCGATGATTCGATGAAACCCCGATGGCAATGTGGCGTCAACCAGGCGTAGCCGACACGAAAACATGCGATGCAGGTCATTGACTCGTTGACCGCTAGACCGCAGCTATCCGCGCATCGTGCTTGACGGGTGGTCTCATTGGTTCTTGCTTCGCTACCTCGTCTCACGCGGGTTAGGTATGCCTCTGGAACCTCAGCGGAGCAACTCTTCGATTGGTCTTACATTACGATTATCCACGATGCGCACTGGCCGGCCGCCGGGCGTGTCGTTGTTTTTCGTGTAATCGATGCCCAGAATCCGACAGACTGTGGCCAGGAAGTCGTAAATGCTCACCGGACGTTCAGCGACGGTCGCGCCGGTGGCGTCGGTGCGGCTGATGACCTGTCCGCCGCGGATGCCGCCGCCGATCATCAGCGTGCTCCAGGCGTGCGGATAGTGATCGCGCCCGCCATAGCCTTGTCGGCCGACGATCGGCGTGCGCCCGAACTCGCCCATCCAGATAACCAGCGTTTGGTCGAGCAGCCCGCGGGCATGGAGGTCGTCGATAAGGGCGGCCATGGCGAAATCGTTGGGAGCGGCCAGGTCGCGCGTCACCTTGAAGGCGCCGCCGTTTTGGGGATTGCCGCCGAAGCCGTGCGTGTCCCAACCGCCTTGCTGCACCTCGACAAAGGGAACGCCGACCTCGATGAGGCGGCGCGCCATCAGACATGCGTCGCCGAGTTGCGTGCGGCCGTATGGGGCACGGACGCGGTCGGGCTCTTGGGACAGATCGAAGGCGCGCGCCTGGCGGGCGCGCATGAGCTGGGCGGTGCGTTCGACGGTCGTCGTTTGCCCCTGCACCGCCGGCGCCTGGTGTGTGCCATGAAAGCTGCGCTGCATTTCCTCCAGCAGCGAATACCGATTGTCGAAGACGGCAGCGCTTTCCAAGGCGTTCAAGTTTTCGACACCGCGTGTTGGATTGCGCACGATCAGCGGCTGATGGCGCGGCCCGAGGAAACCCGGCCCGTGGAAGGGATCCGGATTGGGCGGACCGCCGCCGTAAATGCCGACGAAATTGGGAAGCGGGAAATCGCTGCGACCGATCTCCGCGGCGGCGATGCAACCGAGGCTCGGGTGCAAGATGCCGCCGGCGCCGCGTTGGTAGCCCGTGTGCGTCAGATACTGGGCGCGGCCATGCTCGCCTTCGCCGGTCGACATGCCGCGAATAATCGCTGCGTGCCGCATGCGCTCACCCAGGCGCGGGAACAACTCGCTGACCTGGATGCCCGGCACGGCTGTCTGGATCGCCCGGAAGCCGCCCCGGATGTTCTCTGCAGCGTCCGGTTTCGGATCGAAGGTGTCGATGTGGCTGGGGCCGCCCGCCATGTACAGGAGGATGCACGACTTGCGCTGCATGCCGCCGGCGCGAGCGGCGAGGGTGCCCAACCAGCCGGAGGCGCTAATCGCAGCGCTGCCGGCGAGAGTGCGAATGAAGAAATCGCGTCGGTTCATGAAAGGCTCCTTGCTACGCCGCGAGCGGCTGTCAATGGTTCAGCAAGAACTCCGCCGAGTTCAGCAGCGCCCAGCAGATATCCTGATACGCTCTCTGCCCCTGGCGATCGAGGTAGGCCGTCAAGCGAATGCGTTCCGCATCAGTGGGGCGGCGAGACAGAATGTGCAGGTACAGCAGCTCCACATTCTCCCCCGCCGCCTTGCCGTTCTTGTTGGGAACAATCCGATTCGCCAGGTCTTTGATGAACTGACCTGTTTCCTTCGCGTTCATGAGCCCGAGCGTGTCCGGGATGCCTTTGCGGAATTCGGTCGCATCGGCATCCTCGATGAGGTCCGCGTAAAGCTGGGCCTTGGGACCATTGCCGGGCTTTTTCGGCAGCAAGACTTCACGGGTGTTCTTCATTTGTCGAGGTGTCAAATCCTTGACGGCCATGCGCGCGAAGAGGGAGACGGCGTCCGTTTTTGAGTCTTTACGAGAGACCGAAGTCGCACTGGTTCGTTGATAGGCATCGCTCAAACAGATCGCGCGAAGCACATATTTCACATCGAAATCGTGAGCGATGAACTGCGCGGTGAGAAGATCGAGCATTTCCGGATGCGAAGGCGGATTCTTTTCGTGCAAGTCGTCCACGGGATTCACGAGGCCGCGGCCAAACAAGTGCGCCCACTGGCGGTTGACCATCGACTTGGCGAAGTAGGGATTCTTCGGCGAGGTCAACCAATCGGCCAGCACGGGACGCAGCGGTCCTGATGGATCGAGTTTCGGCGTGTCGTGTTGGAGGAACTTCGGATCGACGATCTTGGCCGTCTCGGGGAGCTTACGTTTGCCGAACTTACTGGGCTCCTCAGTGATTCCGGGCGTTCCTTCGTTCTTGCCGCGGTTTTCGCGGACCTTGAAGAAGAACGCTGCCATGCCCCAGTAGTCGTTGCGCTGCCAGGGGCGATCGAGGCGATCGTTGTGGCACTGAGCGCATTGAAGCTGCACGCCGAGGAACATGCGGCCGACGGCGTCCGTGAGCTTGTCGACCTCGCCATTTTGAAACAGCGTGGCGGCGCCATTTTCTTCGGGCCTACCGGTAGCGGTAAGCGCCTCGTGAACGACCTTGTTCCAAGGTTTGTCTTTCTGAAACGCCTCGTCGAACCAGCCGCCGAGTCGTTCGACCATGACATTGCGATTGAGCCCCGGGGAACTAAGCTCGCGCGGAACTAGGCGGCTCGCCCAGATACCTGCCATGTAACGCGAGTAATGCGGGCTTGCCAGCAGGTCATCGACAAGCTTCGTGCGTTTGGCCGGGTCCTTACTCTCAAGGAAGGCCAATGTCTTTTCGTAAGCCGGGATGGTGCCGGTGAGGTCGAGGTGGACGCGGCGCAAAAAGTCGGCATCGTCGGCGCGCGCCGCTGGCGGCACTTTTTCCTTATCCAGTCGCTGTTGGATGAGACGGTCGATTTCCTTTGCCAGGGAGGGCGCGTCGAGCTTGGCCTTTTCTTGCGCTGCCGTCGTGAGGCTGGAAGCCATCAGAATCGTCAGTGCCAAGCCGATGAACCGTTTCATGATAGTTCCTCACCTGCCTGCTACCGCGCGTGTTACACGTCTCGAATCTTACACCGATCTGAGGAGTTTTCACCTGGTGTCTACAAAGTTAAACACCAGTGCCGTGAAATGAGACCTGGGAGAAAGACTCGCAAGAGCAATATTGGAAGCGTCCTTGACGGAATCGGCTTCCATCGTTAAATACTTAACTGTCTTGAGGATTGTTTGGAGGGTGCCATGCCGAACCGCCAAGTTTCCGTCGCCCTGAACCTGGACGACGGATTCCCTGTGTCCGCTTCGCGCGAGGCGATGGTCGCGGTCTTGCGGGCTTACGGTGCCTTGCAGCGGCTCATGGAGCCTTACTTCGGCAAATTCGATCTGACGCCGCCGCCGTCGGGATCGGCCGTGAGCGGCGCCTTCACGTCAGTCTGGATTTTCTGAAATGCCGGTTTACCGCCGGAGCCGTAGAGGGTTACCGACTGCGTCTTGCCGCGCGTCAGGACCTGGGGGAACGCCGCCACGAGCGCGGGTCCGGTGAAGATTGCCAGGCGGTAGACGTTGTCCCCTTTTTGATAGGCTCGCTCCTCGACCTTGAGAAGATAGCTGCCCGCGTCCCGCGGCTCGAAATGGAGCATCGGTTCGGCGTCCCGGCCATCATCGTGGAGCAATTCCTTACCCGTGGGGCCAAAGAGCGTCACGGCCGGGCGGGCGGCGCCATCGAGCGTTTCGGAGCGGAAATGAAATGTGATCGGCTGGCCGGCGCCGGCATCAAAACGGTAGTAATCGCGATCGGTCCCTGGATCGAATTTGCCGTTGATGACGGTCGGCAGTTTGACTTCTTGCGCGGTCGCCGGCTCGTCGTTTTTCTCCTTCTCGTTCACTTCCGGAAGGGATCCAACCACGAGACGGCGCGGATTGGACAGCCCTGTCAGCGTGGCAGTCCAGACGTCGTAGTCGCCGTCCACGACGGTGTCGGGGATCGTGACTGCGAAGCGATTGTCAGTAATTTTCTTGGCCGTGATATCGGGGTGCGAACAGAAGAGGGTCCGCACCGCCTTGAGGTCTTTGCCTTCGAACGTGATCTCGACGGTGGTTCCGCGTTGGCCGCCGGCCGGAAAGATGGCCGCCAGGTGCGGTTCCTGGCCCCGCGCAACGGCCACGAAAAAAAGACCGACGAGGAGGGCCAGGCAACGGATGCACATCATCAAGTCTTCTCCACCTGAAGCTCACGCAAAGGCGCAAAGGCGCAAAGGTTGATAGCTGCAAATAATTCGTGGGACGCGCAATGGAATTTGACTTTGCGCCTTTGCGTGAGCTATTGAGATCACGACGCCGGCAGGTCCCACACGTGCAACGGCGACATGTTCGCGGCATAGACGCCATTTCGCAAGGGCCGACCGTTGCCGTTGCTGCCCGCATTGGTGGCGGCGACAACCAGGCGCGTGCCGTTGGGGTGAACGGCGAGCGACTGGCAGTTGGTCATCCGCGTCGACAGGAAGAATGGGGTCTGCTCGCCGGGGCGGATGAAGAAGAACTTGCCGGTGCCGGGATTGCCGCTGGTGACGCCCATGAGGAAGCCCGTCGCATGGAAAGCGACATCGTACATGTAGCCATCGGCGCCGTCGCCGACGACGAGGGTATGCCGCAGTTGCCCGCTGGCCCAGTCAAACAGGAGGGCCGTCGGATGGCCTTGAACGTTGCCGCCGGTGCGCGCTCGCGAGCCGGCGCAGGCCAGCGTCCTGCCCTGGGCGTCGAAGACGAGACGACGCACGCCGCCGACATTCTGCTCGAAATTGGCCGCATTGAAAAACAGCGGGCGACAGGCGAACTCGCGCATCTTGCGGCCATTGGCAACGTCCCATTGCTTGACGTTGCCATGCAAGTCGCCGGACACCAGCGAGCGACCATCCGGATGAAAGGCCACGGAGAAAACGTCGTCGTTGTGCTCGGTCAGTTCGTGCAGTTTGCGTCCATCCTCGATGGACCAGAGGCGGACTTTCTGGTCGCGGCCGCACGTCGCCAGGAGCCGGCCATCCGGACTGATGGCCAGATCGCGAATCCAGCCATCATGAGCGGCGGCCATCGTTCGCACCGGCGGGGCCTGTCGTTCAGCGTAAGTCCAGGACCGGACTTCGCCCCAGGAATCGGCAGTGAACAAACGTCGGCGATCGGGATGAAACGCCAGCGCCTGCACCCAGCCGCGATGCCCGGTGAGGGACGGCATGGCAGTGAACCCGGCGTCGGTCACTTCCCAGCGGCGGACCGTCGCGTCATAGGCCCCTGCTGCCAGGAACCGTCCGCACGGGCTGTAACGGACCGTGCCAAGCTGGCAATCCAGGTTGACCGTCGGTCCCTGGCGCGGCTCGAAACGATTGGCTGGTGCTTGTGCTTGAGCGGTCATGGTTCCAACCTTGAAGAAAAGGATGAGGGATGAAGGATGAAGGATGAAGGATTGCATTTTTTCATCCTTCATCCTTCATCCCTCATCCTTGCTCTGTTACGCCAGCAACGCCCGGATCGGCTCCATGTCTTCGTGAGCGATGGGCAGAGGTTGGCCGGCATTGTTGTACCGCGTTCGGGACGGGTTGATGCCCAGGGCCGTGAACCAGGTGTGGAACAGATGGCCAATGTCGTGTTCGTCCCCTTCGACAAAGGTCCCCAGGGCGTTGGTGCGGCCGACCACCACGCCGCGGCGAATCCCGCTGCCGGCCATCACTAGCGACCAGCCTTCGGCCCAGTGATCGCGACCGATGTGGCCGTTGATGCGCGGCGTGCGGCCGAACTCCGACATCAACACCACCAGCACATTGTCGAGCATGCTGCGGTCGGCCAGGTCCTGCATCATGGCGGAGAACGCCTGATCGATCTTGGGCACCGCGTTGCTATGGCCGTTGAAGTTGTCGCCGTGCGTGTCCCAACCATGGGAGTCCACCTTGACAAAGGTCACGCCGGCTTCGAGCAAACGCCGGCCCAGCAGCATGTGGCGGCCAAATTCACTGGGTCCGTAGCGCTCCAGGTCGCGCGCGGGCAGCGTGGTGCTGTTGAAGAGGTGGGCGTGTCTCTGGAGCTGGGCAGCCATGTCGTAGACGTAGCTATTGGCCTCGGTCCCCTGCGTGCGTCGCTGTTGCACGTACCGGCGATCGGCAAGCTGGCGCAACGCGAGGCGTTCCCGATCATCCTCTTCGCTGACGCTGTCGGCGCGCAGCAGATTTTCAGGCGCCCGGCCGCCGCCCAGCGCGAGGGCGCCGTAGCGTGGACCGAGAAAGCCGGCGTCCGAGGTGACGAAGCCGCCGCTACCTGGTTTGACCCAGATGTAAGGAGGCAGGCCGCTTTCACCTGGGCCAAGCAAGTTGGCGACTGCGGAACCGAAGTACGGATACGTGACGCCGCGATTGGCCGGGTCGCCGCGCTGGATCCTGCCCACGCCCGAGGAATGATTGTTGTCCTGCGTGTGCAAGCTGCGAATGACGGCCAGGTGGCGCATCTGCTGGGCAGTGCGCGGCCACAATTCGCTGATGTGGATGCCCGGAACGGTCGTCGGGATCGCCCGGAAAGGCCCGCCGAACAGCGTGTTCGGTTTGGGGTCCCAGCTTTCGAGCTGGCTCAGACCACCTTCCAGCCAGACGAAGAGGACCTGCTTGCGACGCCGGCGCAGCTCCTGCGCCAGACCCGGCTGACACAGTCCGAGCGCCCCTGCCGTGGTGCCGGCGACGCCGCCAAGCCACTGACGGCGTGAGATGCGATGGTCGAGCGGGGTGCAGAGTTTCTTAAAGTTCATGTCGTCTCCCGGAGGAATGGATGAAACCTTTTCATCCTTCATCCTTCATCCTTTTCCTAATGATTCACGCAAAACTCCGTCGAAGCAAACAGCGCCCACGCCAGGTTGCGCAAAGCAACCGGCCGGCGGCCTTTCCGCTCGTCCAGATAGCGGACCGCGTCGGCAGCTTCGTCAATCCCGGGGAGCCGGGTCAACACGCTGAGGTACAACTCCTCCACCGCCTTGCGATTGTCGATCTCGCGCCCGAGGCGATCGAGCAGATTGCCCGGTTGGGCCTCAAGCCAGCTCAGCACGGACTTGTCGTTGAGCAGGAACAGCGTCGCTTTCAGCGTGGGACTGAATTCTTCTTCCGGTTCGCGCGGTTCCGAGGCGAAGGCTTTGACGAAGGTCGGACTCATGGTATCGAAGGTGGGGACTCCCTTCGCCGCTTTCACCTCCGTCATCCCCGTCGCCTGCAGCATGCTGCGTAGGAGCTGCTCCGCTGACATTCTTCGCTCCAGGGCCGTGCGAAATTCCTCCGGCTTGGCGTTCTTGACCAGCGGCGGAAGCTGGCTCGAACGCTGGTAGGTCTGGGTGAGCGCGAGTTCACGCACCAGCCACTTGATGTCGTACTTGTGGGCGACGAACTCCTTGGCCAGCAGGTCAAGCACTTCCGGATGAGACGGCGGATTGTCGCCATGGTCCAGGTCCAGCGGATGAACCAGGCCTCGCCCCATTAGCACGAACCAGAGCCGATTCACGATATTGCGATTGAACGCCTGGTTAGCCGGGGTCGGCAATTGTTCCGACAACGCAGCCAGCGTGCTGAACTTCAAGACGCCCGGCTTCTGCTGCTTGACGTCCGGCTTTTCGACATATTCCTCCCCCTTCTTCAGTGTCGGGATCGCGATTTCCTTCAGGCCAGGGACGCGTGGCCCCGTTTGCACCTTGTCGCCGCCGAAAACCGATGAGAACTCGATCTTCGCAGTGGTTGGCTTTTCGGTCACGCCCGGCGTGGTCGTCTTCGCCGTCGAGAGGCTGACGTTTTTCACGAACACGAACAGCCCCTGGAAATCGTGCTGCTTGTAGTCCTTGATGGTGAGATGATCATGGCACTGGGCGCAGCGAAAATCCTTGCCCAGGAAGAGCCTGCCGATGTCTCGGGTCAGGGCGGGATAATCGACGGGGTTAGCGCCATAATTCTCCAGGCGCTTGGACAGAAAGAACGCCGCACCCGGCGCCTTCTCCTGCGGGCCGGCGGCGAGAATCTCGCGGACGAGTTCGTCCCACGGCTTGTTGTCCGCGAAGGAGCGCTGCAGGTATTTCTTCCAGTCCGCATGATCCCCCAGGCGTTCCATCAACATGACATGGAAATGCCCTTCCATGCTCGCCGCATATTCAGGCCCGGCCAATAACGCATCGAGGAGTTTGGTTCGCCTATCGACTTCCTTGCTGTCGAGAAATCGGCGAGCCTCGGTCGCGGAGGGAATCCGACCGGCGAAATCGAGATAAACTCGGCGCAGGTATTCGGCATCATCGGCCGAACCGCTGAAGGTTTTTCCCTTCGCATTTGCCAGGATGAGCGCATCAACTTGTCGATGAAGGGATTCTTGAGCAAGGCCTGCTTGAGCAAACAGCCAGATTCCGCAGATGGAAATGACAATTCGCATGCGGACGTTCCTCGGTATGGGGGGCAAGAGGGAACGAGCTACCAGCAGAATATCACCATATTACCTCAGAGGAATGAACACAAGCTTTCTTTCCGAGTTTCGAAAGATCCCATCCGGAACCCACTACCTGCGCCAGGGTAGAGTTTCAGGTAACCGTTCACCTCCCCTCTCCCCCTGTACTCAGGGGGAGAGGGGTCGGGGGTGAGGGGGAAGAACAGACAATTGCGCGACGCTCTAACCCCTCACCCCCAGCCCCACTCCCCTGAGTACAGGGGAGAGGGGTGAACGGTTACAGGTTCAGTTTGGCACGACCATCGTAGACCTCACGCGGAGCGTGACGTCCACGGTCAAAATTGAGACACTACCACATTTACGCGGGAGAGCAGGAAGCGTTGCAGAGCTTCTGAGACGGGAACTCACTTCTTGGTCCACTTCGCCACATCGACCACGTAGACCTGCCGATGCCCTTCATGCGCGGAATCGATGCACGCCTTCGTGCCGTCGCGGTTCCAGCGCGGGTGCAAATCGCAGCGGTAGGGGCCGGTGATCTTCGCATCGAGATGGAATTGGCCAAGGTCGACGCGCTTCTTGGCGAACGGATCGAACAGCATCAGTGTTTGCAAGCGGTCCTTGTCGGGATAGGTGTCGTTCAAGATCCAGCGCCGATTAGGCGAATACGAGCAATGGCCGTCCTTGACGAGGAGCTTGTCGCCGACGCTCGTCTTTTCCTCGGTGCGCAGGTTGGCGAGATAAAAGCGATCGCCGAACTCCTTGGTGCGGGCCCACGCCAGAATCGTGTCATCGTCGCGCCAATCGAAGTGCGAGATCATGCCGTCGTCGAAAACGAGCCGGCGGTCTGTTCCGTCAGCCTTGGCGGCGTACATGCGCGTCCACCAGCCGCCGCCATCTTTCTGCCAGCGATGCAAGAATAGGAAACGATCGCCCGACGGGTTGAAGAGCAGATGATTGAACCAGTGCTGCTTGCCGGGCTTGAAGCGTGCGTCGGGCTGATGCTGCGCGGCCCAACCGATCGGGATGATGAGCTTGCTATCGCCGGTCTGCATGTCCATGTGATAGATGCCCATGTCCTTCGGCGCGGGATCGTCGGCCCCGCGTTCGGGCAGGGCACAATAGCCGTAGCCGGGACGCAGGCGGTGCAGCCGATCGAAATCGAGCGTGACCGCTTGCTTGCCGTCGGGCGAAAGCGCGTAAACGGGGCGGGGCAGCGTGCGCGTCTTGCCAGTGTGAACGTCGCGAATCGTGGCGACATAACGGCCGTCTTTGACGCTGTTGTAAACGACCTCGCGCTCCGGGGCAGAGCCGAGCCATTGCAGGCGCGTGCCCATCTGCCAGCACCAGGCGGTTGTCGTGTCGAACGGAATGTATTTTTTGGTTTCGAGATCAACCATGCCGACCGTCAGCGCTTCGCCGGGCGTGGGTTGTCGATCGATAAAGCCGATCTCGTTGGCGAGCAGATAGCGGCCCGTTTTGTCCCATGGCGTGATGTCGTAATAGCCGACGAAGTGGTGCTTCGGCCCTTGCGTGACGGCGACGGCGACGGAGGCGTCGCCCTTCTTCGGGCCGCCGGTGAGCGCAGGCGTGAGGATGCCGAGCGATATCACAAGCGCAAGAAATCGTCTCATGTTGATTCCTCATCGCCCGGGAACAAGCCGTTTGGCGAATCCGACGAGCTGTTCTTTTTCTTGCGAATACTCCCGTTCTTCTTCGCATCGAGCCGCCTGCCGTTGGCGGTGTTGGGAACGCTGGTGCGCGGATCCTCGACGCCGTCGAGCGGTTGGCCGACGGAGGTCGCATCGAGCCGGGCGCGGATGCGCTTGGCGTAATTCGCGGAAAACTCGAAGCCCAGATAGTCGCGCCTCAGCTTCTTGGCGACGATCAGTGTGCTGCCGCTGCCGCCGAATGGATCGAGCACGAGCTCGCCCGGATGCGACGACGCTTCGATGATCCGCCCCAGCACGCGCTCGGGCATCTGGCAGCCGTGAAAGCCCGCCCGCTCCTTGAATGTGCCGCACACGCGCGGATAGTACCAGGTGTCCTCGTTCGGATCGAAGCCCTCCGGCATATCCTGCGGCCGCAAGATCCAGGTGTCGTCCGGCAAGCGCCCGCCCGCTTTGGCGCGGCCATCGCCGTAGACGAGCTGCCGTGCCGACGGGACCTTGATCGCATCCGCATTGAACGTGAAGTGCCTGGGATCCTTGACGAAGTGGAAGAGATGCGTGTGGCTGCGACTGAACTTCTTTGTGCAGTTGACACCAAACGTGTAATACCAGATGACCCAGCTTCGGCACGAGAAGCCGAGATCGCGTTGGAAGAGCACCTTCAGCTCGGCGGCGAAATCGTCGCCGATGGCGAGCCAGAAGGTGCCGGTTGGCTTGAGCACGCGTTTGACTTGCTCGCCCCAGGTTTTCGTCCACGCCAGATATTCGTCGGTACTCTTACGATCTTCGTAGACATCGTACTTGTAGCCGATGTTGAAGGGGGGATCGGCGAAGACGAGATCGACGGTCCCCGCGTCGAGCTGGGTCATGCCGGCGATGCAGTCGGCGTGGTGAAGGTGGTTGCGCGTCACGGTGCGTCCTTGGTTTAGCGGGATCGTTTTTCGCGGCTCCTCTTGCGCATTCGCAGTTGTGGGGTTACCCCTGGCGTGCCTGGTTGAAGCGTGTGCCGACGGCGGTCCAGTTGACGACGCGCCACCACGCATCGATATAATCGGGGCGGCGATTCTGGTAGCGCAGATAGTAGGCGTGTTCCCAGACATCGAGACCGAGGATTGGGAACTGGCCGGTCATCAGCGGGCAGTCTTGATTGGCGGTGTGCGTGATCGACAGGCGGTTGTTCGACCAGACGAGCCACGACCAGCCGCTGCCGAAGCGGGCCAGGGATGCGGCGCGGAACTGCATCTTGAACGTGTCGAAGTTGGTGAACGTGGAATTGATCGCTTCAGCGAGCATGCCGGCCGGGTTGCCGCCGGCGTTCGGGGCCATGATCTGCCAAAACATCGAGTGATTGTAGTGTCCGCCGCCGTGGTTGGTGACGGCCTGCCGAATGGCTTCGGGAACCTGGTTGATCGTGCGCAGGATCTGCTCGAGCGGACGGCGTGCGAGCTCGGCGTTACCCATGACGGCAGCATTGAGGCCCGCGACGTAGGCGGCGTGATGGCGGTCGTGATGGATCTCCAT